>Ga0075435_100000253_pt1 | contig 33135 bp, 26 predicted proteins | sample RhiMethybrSRZTD4_FD_75302 | JGI IMG/M metagenome (GOLD analysis project Ga0075435, IMG submission 75302) | Populus rhizosphere microbial communities from Tennessee, USA - Rhizosphere MetaG P. TD hybrid SRZTD4 | ecosystem: Host-associated > Plants > Roots > Rhizosphere > Soil | place: USA...
ATGGGGATGTCGTTGCCGGCGCCGTAGCTCCGCAGCTCGGCAACGCCGGCGTTCACGCCCGCGGCCCAGAAGCTGGTGCCGTCGGGCGTGAGGGCGACGTGCGTGACGCCGGCGAAGGGATACGTCATCAGCAGCGCGCCGCCGGCGTTGAATCGCAGGACCTGGCTGCCGTCGGCGACGAGCACGTCGCCGTTGGGCGTCTTGCGGATCGCACCGGCCATCTGGCCTGCGGCGAGCGTGGCGAAGTCGGCGAGGGCCTGGCCGGTGCAGAGGTTCATCCGGGCCACGCGGTTCCCGAGGCCGTAGAGCAGCGTGCACTGATCGGCGAGCAGCTCGATGTGCTCCGCGCCGATGCCGTTGGGGAACGGGTACTCGGCGATGCGGCCCTGCAGCGTGAAGGCGATCAGCTTGGCGTTCTTCGCGCCGAGCTCCGGGACCAGGTAAAGGCCGGGGCGCATCGGCGCGATCTCGCCGAGGTCGGCGTCGTCGCGGAAAATCTCCGTGTAGCCGAGGCCCGGCTCCGTGAAAATGTGCGGGACGCCGTCCCAGAACGACACCGTCCGGTCGCTGTGGAACACGACGAGGTTCGAAGCGGGGACGAAGAAGTGTCCGGCGCCGAAGAGCGGCACCACTTTGTCGATCAACGGCCAGGCGTCCGCGGCGAGGGCGTATCTCCACTGCGGCTCGTACTGCCACGCTTCGAAATAGGCGCCGTTGCTCGAGGGCAGCGACGAACGGTGCTCGAAATAGACGTCGCCCGGAGTGAACGCAGCGAGGGGGGTGGCAAACAGGATCGAGAGCAGGAAGAGGAATCGCATTTGTCTTTGATTACGGCGGCACGAGCTCGAGCGTCGCGATGAAGCGATGCTCGCGGTCAGTACGCGTGACGCCCGCCGCCGAAACGCCGGATGGAGGCATAGTGCATGTCGAAGTATCGCGCCGCGGCGCGCATGGCGCGCATCACCATTCCGGGCTCCTTGGTCACGATCTTCTCCAGCGGCTCGCGCATGTTCGGCGGCAGCTTGTAGCGGCAGCGCCGGCAGAGCGCGTTGCCGGCAGTCTTCTCGAAATTGCAGCGCGGGCAGTTCCGCCGCGCCGCCAGACGCTCCATCGAACCGTTCGACATCGTCAACCTCTCTACCGTTTTCTCTGCGAAAAAAAAGGCCGGCGGATTCCGCCGGCCTTTGGGTGCTGATGCTGTCGTGTGGAGGGAATCTATCACAACCGGGCTGGCGTCAATGCTGCGGCACGAGGAAAACGTCGAAAAAACTCTGGCTGCGCTTGCCCATGTGCAGGAGGCCCTTGTAGCGGTACATGTTGCCCGAAGGGTCGTGCCGTCCGGTCCACCGGCGGGCCAGGGTGATTGAGGTGATCTTCGACTTCGCAATCGGCGTCAGCTCGTTGCGCTGGCAGACGCCGTCGTGATTGGCGTCGACCCAGAGGAGGAGCGACTTCCAGATCGGATCCTTGAAATCGATCACGCCGTCGCCGTTCGCGTCGTACTGGGCGAGAGCGGCAAATCCGTTCGGCGCCGGCTGGCTGTTCCGCAGGGGCATGGCGTTGCCGAACAGCTCGGAGCCGTCGTCGATGATGCCGTCGCCGTTGCGGTCCAGGGCCAGGAAGGCCAGGTTCGAGCCGCGCGCCGTCCAGCCGAGCTTCACCTTCTTCCCCGTGGCGTGGATGTCGAAGAACACGCCGTCGCCGGCGCTGGTCAGCCGCCACGGCCCGGGGGTGAGATTGACGATGATCGGATCCTCGTTGTCATCGCATCCGAAGTCCGGATCGCAGCAGTCGGGATCGACGTCGGGATCGCAGCCGCCGCCCCCGCCGCATGTCGGATCGGAAGGATCACAGCACGTCGGATCGGTGGAGGGATCGCAGCAGGTCGGATCGGTGGAGGGATCGCAGCCGCACGTCGGATCGACCGACGGATCGCACGGACAGCTCGGGTCGCTGGCCGGATCGCAGGAGCATGACGGATCGGTGTTCGGATCGCACGCGCAGTTCGGATCGGTGTTCGGATCGCACGGCTTGTTGACGTACGTCGCGGTCTCCGTAAAGCTCGTGGTGTCGAGCGTTCCGCTGATGGTGCGGCTCGTCGAATAGTAGTTGCCGTCCCAATAGCTGAAGTCGATGTCGGGGTAGTCGTAGGCGGTGTAGTTGTACGTATCTCCGACCCGATGCCAGCCGGCGTCGTTGAGCTTCAGGGAGCCGTCGGGCCACAGCTCGTAGATCACGACCATGCAGCGCTGCGGAGCGCACATCGTGTCGCTCTGCCCCGCATAACTGCCGTAGTACTGGCCCGTCGAGGAGTCGTATTGCTGCACGGCGAGCATGGTGTAGTAACAGGTGTAGGCCGTCGCCGGCACGCTTTGGAACGAGGCCCAGGAGTCCGAGAACGTCGTGTCGGTCCAGTTAGCGGAGGGGTGCAGGACCATGGTGATCTCCCACCGGTACGACGTGTACTCGTCATAGTCGGGGGAATACGTGAAGCTCGCGTAACTGGTGACGTTGTCGCTCTCGATGTCATAGGACGTGGCCGTCTGGATGCTCATCGTTCCGCAGAACGCCGGCGCGGCGGCGAGAAGCGAGAACAGCGCGGCGGCGAAGAGGATGCGTCTCATTGGCAGCCCTCCTCTCTGGCGCGGAGCAGCCGCGCGTCCGATACGGCATCGAGAAAATCGGTGCGGTTGGGAGCGACGGCCTGGTACATGAAGCGGTCCAATGCCGGCCCGAACTCGGCCCGGGCGGCCTTCAATGCCAGGGCCCGGTCGCGGCACGTGCGGCGCTCTTGAGCGGCGGCCTTCGCGGCCAGAGCCAGCGCGCGGCCCGCGGAGCGGTCCGATGCCGCGGCGCGTTGCGCGCGCAGGTCGTCGATGTACGTGGCGGAGATCGCGGTCAGCCGCGTCCAGAAGTCGCGCGGCAGGCCCGCGGGCTTGAGCATCGGTTGATAGACGCGCCGCCAATCGGCGTCGAACGCCGTGCCCGTCACCACCGTCTCGAACAGCTCGTGCGGCAGAAACAGCTCGGGATTCGCCCTGCCGGAAATGATGTCGACCGAGCGCTGAAAGAACGGAATCCGCGCGTTCGATTGAAGGCGTCCCTGGGCACCCTGGACGCGCGCGGCCGCCGACTGCGGATCGCAACGAAGCGCCAGGCGCTCGTCGAGAGTCCAGTCCGACGCGAGCTTGACCGGAGACGTGCTTTGCGGCGTCACGACGCCGCCGACGACGCCGCCGCCGGGGCGTTGCGGCCGGTGCGGTGGAGCAGCCGGTGGTGACGGCGACATCCCCGACGCCAGCAAGAGAAAAAGAATCCCTGGACCATACGCAGAACAACGGAGTCGCATCGCGTCTCTCCTTCCCGTTATCCGGGCCGTTCTTCTGGTTCAGAGACATTACGGAGCGAAAAGGTTGTGCGCCCATTCAATTTGCGCACCACTGCTGAGGCAGCTCGCCGGCGAGCACGGCACGGCACATCTCGGGCAGCTCTTCGTCGGAGCAGCGCAGTTCGTGATTACGCCGGCACGAGCTCGAGCGTCGCGTCCCGCCGCCTCCGAGCCCGGAAACCGAGCACGTACTTCCGCGACGCCGGCGTCGTGTACTTCGTCGCGTACGCGCGGTCGACCGCGGTCTTGACGCGCTCGCTTCGCGTCCGCACGGCGCGCACGGCGATCTCGCGGTCGCCGATCCGGATCGCGCCGCGCCGCTCTTCGACGAAGGCCCGGTACCAGCCGCCCGCCCGCACATCCCACGAGCGGACGAAGACGCGCCGGCCGACGACGACGACCCAGATGCCGATGAAGCGATGCGCCTCCCCGGCGCGGATGCGGAGCATGCGGCTCCGATCGATCTCGGCGAGAACGTCGGCGCTGAAGCGCGCGGTCCGGCTCACGCCCGCAGCCAGTCCGGCCGCCACGTCTTCACACGGCGCTTGATCTCGTCCGGCTCGCGCAGCTCGCCGGCGAGCACGGCGCGGCACATCTCGGGCAGCTCTTCGTCGGGGCAGAAGCGCAGGGCGATGAGCTGCGACGTGCGCAGCTCATCGGCGCGGCCGCGCAGGTCCTCGGGGAGGACGCGCTGCAGGAGCAGCCTCTCCTCGAGGCGGATGACGCGAGTTTGCACCGTCAGCACCATGACCCGCGCCGCCCAGACGAACAGCAGCAGCGCCACGGCCACGATCACCTGCCACCAGTTCATCTTCACGCCGGGATAGCGGATCGCATAGACCAGCATCGCGAAGAAGTGGACGATGAACAGGGGCACGACGATGAAGTGGTAGAGGGGCAGGTAGCGCTTGTGATTCGCGTAGCTCTGTTCACGTGGCATGGTTGCTCCTCTCGAACAGATACTGCGCTTTCGCGGCCAGCGCATCGAGCGCCGTGCTGAGCTCCGGGCCGGGCTTCACGCGGAAGTGCTGGTTGATCTTCATGCGCACCGACGCGCCGCCGGCGCTGTCGGGGACGTCGACGATGGTGATGCTCACCGGGATCTCGCCGGCGTGGTCCTCGAGGATCTCGCGCATCCGCTTGACGCGCTCCTCGGTCATGTCGGCGTAGCGGACCTCGAGGGCGATCTCCTTCACCTTCTTCTCTTTGATTCCTTCGAGCGGGACGATCTCGAGCGCGTTCAGCTCGGGCGTGATGGGAGTCTCGTGGAAGCTGGCCGCGTGCGAGGCGAAGCCGGGCTCGGGCGCGGGCTCCGGCTCGGGCTCGGGTTGGGGTTCGGAAGTCCCGAAGAGCGCGAAGTTGTCGTCGCGGTCGCCGTACTTCTCGCGCTCGATCTCCTTCGGGTCGCGATCGTCCTCGGCGTCGTCGACGCTCACGTCGTACGCCGACACCCGCGCCCGTGCGGCCTCGGGGTGGCCGCCGTACTCGTCGTCGATGTGCTGCGCGTTCTGCTCGGCCGACTGCAGTGACGCGCTCCGTCCCGGCGGCAGGCCGCCCGTGTCCTTCACGCTCGCCGTCACCAGCACGGCCACGCCGTTCTCCAGCCACTTCGCGTATTTCGCGTAGAGGTCGGAGAAGACGACCACGTCGACGGAGCCGAACTGATCGTCGAGGACGAACTTGGCCATGATCTTCCCCTCGTTCGGCCCCTTCTTGATCTTCGAGCGCTTCATCTGCGAAATGATCCCGCCGATGTTCACCGTCTCGTCGACGTAGTGGTAGAGCGTCTCCGTGTTCACGCCGTTGGCGAAGAGCTTCAGCTCCTCGGCGTATTTGTTCAGCGGATGGCCGGTGATGTAGAAGCCGAGGGTTTCTTTCTCGTTTTTGAGCTTCTCGTCCTCGGGCCATTCCTCAGTGGAGGACAGCCGCCCTCGGCTGTCCGGGACAGGCATGGGCGCCTGTCCCCCACCGAGCATCCCGAAGAGCGATGACTGCCCCCGCTCCTTCTCGTCCTTCGTCCGCTGCGCGGAATCTGCGGTCGGGTCGATCGACTCGAAGAGCGCGCGGCGCGACAAACCGAACGAGTCGAACGACCCCGACTTGATCAGCGCCTCGATCACCTTCTTGTTGCAGGCGCGAAGATCGACGTGCTCGCAGAACTCGAGCAGCGACTTGAAGCGCCCCACGCGCCGGCGCGCTTCCAGGATCGACTCGATCGCTCCCTGCCCGACGCCCTTCACCGCGCCGAGGCCGAAGCGGATGTTCGGGCCGACCACGGTGAAGGCGTAGTTCGACTCGTTGATGTCCGGCGGCAGGATCTTGATCCCCATCTGCGCCGCCTCGTTGATGAACTTCACCACCGCGTCGGTGCGGTCCATCTCCGAGGTCATCAGCGCGGCCATGAAATGCCGCGGGTAATGCACCTTCAGCCATGCCGTCTGGTAGGCCACGAGCGCGTAGGCCACCGAGTGCGACTTGTTGAAGCCGTAGCGGGCGAACGGCTCGATGTAATCGAACACCTCGTTCGCTTTCTTCTTGTCGTAGCCGTTCGCCAGCGCGCCGGCCACGAACTTCTCGCGCTCCGCGACCATCATCGCCAGGATCTTCTTCCCCATGGCCTTGCGCAGCAGGTCGGCCTGGCCGAGCGTGTAGCCGGCCACGCGCTGGGCGATCTGCATGACCTGTTCTTGATAGACGATGACGCCGTACGTCTCCTCGAGAATCTCCTTCATCACCGGCACGAGGTACTTCGGCTTCGACTGTCCGTTCTTGCGCTTGACGAACTCGTCGACCATGCCGGCGTCAAGCGCGCCGGGGCGGTAGAGCGCGTTGAGCGCGGCCAGGTCCTCGAAGCGCGTCGGCCGCGACTTGCGCAGCACGTCGACCATGCCGCCGGACTCGAACTGGAACACGCCTTTCGTCCGCCCTTCCTGGAAGAGGCGGAAGACGTCCGGGTCGTCGAGCGGGAGGGCGTCGATGTCGATGTGCTTCCCCGTCTCCGCCGCGGCCGACTTGATGGCGTCGTCGATCACCGTCAGCGTGCGCAGGCCGAGGAAGTCCATCTTCAGGAGGCCCATCTTCTCGACCACGCGCATGTCGAACTGCGTCACGATTTCATCGCGGTTCGTGCGGTAGAGGGGGACGTAGTTCGTCACCGGCTCGGGGGTGATGACGACGCCGGCGGCGTGCATGCCGGCGTGGCGCGACAGCCCTTCGAGCTTCGAGCCGATCTCGACGACGCGCGCGACCTCGCTGTCGTTCTTGATGGCGTCGGCGAGCGCGGGCGACTCCTTCGCCGCCACCGGCAGCGTGACCTCGGGACCGGCCGGAATCGTCTTCGCCACTTTGTCGACAAGCCCGTACGGCAGGCCGAGGACGCGGCCGACGTCGCGCACCACCGACTTCGCCGCCATCGTTCCGAAGGTGATGATCTGGGCGACCTTGTCCTCGCCGTACTTCTCGCGGACGTACTCGATGACCTCGCCGCGCCGGTTCATGCAGAAGTCGATGTCGATGTCGGGCATGTCGATGCGCTCGGGGTTGAGGAAGCGCTCGAAGAGGAGGTCGTACTCGAGCGGATCGACGTCGGTGATACCCATCGAGTACGCCACGAGCGAGCCCGCCGCGGAGCCGCGGCCGGGGCCGACCGGGATGCCGTGGTCCTTCGCGTACTTGATGAAGTCCCACACGACGAGGAAGTAGCCGGGGAAGCCCATCGACTTGATGATCTCGATCTCGCGCTCGAGGCGGTCGCGGTACTCCTGCGGCTCGTGCTTGCGCGGGACGTTGCGGGACAGGCGGCGTTTGAGGCCGTCGCGCACGACTTCTTCGAAGTACGCGACGAGGTCCTTCCCCTTCGGCACCGGAAAGTTCGGGAGGTGATGGCCGGAGGCGCCGAGGGAGGTGGTGATGCGCTCGGCGATGCGCATCGTGTTGTCGACGGCCTCGGGATATTGCGCGAAGAGCCGGCGCATCTCGTCGGAGCCTTTGACGTAGAAGTCGTCGGAGTAGAACTTCATCCGCTTCTCGTCACCGAGGGTCTTGCCGGTGCCGATGCAGAGCAGCACCTCGTGCGCGAAGGCGTCCTCTTTGTTAAGGTAGTGCGAGTCGTTCGTGGCCACGAGGCGCAGGCCGATCTCCTCGCCGAGGCGCGCCATCATGGGGATGATCTTCTGCTGGTCGGGGATGCCGTGGTCCTGGATCTCCAGGAAGAAGTTGTCGGGACCGAGGATCTCCCGGAACTGCAGCGCGGCGTCCTTGGCGCGCTGGTAGTTACCGGCGGCGAGGTTCTGCGTGACCTCGCCCTTGAGGCACGAGGAGAGGACGATGAGGCCGTCGCGATGCTCGCGCAGCAGCTCCTTGTCGATGCGCGGCTTGTAGTAGAAGCCTTCGGTGTAGCCGGCAGAGACGAGCTTGACGAGGTTCTTGTAGCCGGTCTCGTTCGCGGCCAGGACGATGAGGTGGTTGTTCGAGCCGGCGTCGGCCTGCTGGTCCTCGACCGACGTCTTGTCGAAGCGCGAGCCGTAGGCGACGTACATCTCGCAGCCGATGATCGGCTTCACGCCCACGTCCTTCATGGCGTTGTAGAACTCGACCGCGCCGAACATGTTGCCGTGGTCGGTGATGGCGCAGGCGGGCATGCCGAGGGCGGCCACGCGCTTGGCCAGCTCCTCGGGGCGGCTAGCCCCGTCGAGAAGTGAATATTCGGTGTGGAGATGGAGGTGGACGAAGGACATGCGGGTGGCAACGACATTAGCGGATAATGGATGCGATGTCGACGACCGAAACCGCGCTGGTAAGTCTGGCCGAATACCTGGAGATGGAGCGGCTCTCCGAGACCAGGCACGAGTACATCAACGGCCGCGTGTACGCGATGTCGCCGGGCGCCGCCGATGCGCACCATCTCATCTGTTGGAACCTGATGGGGGCACTTCACGATCAGCTACGCAACCGTCCCTGTCGCGTGTACCACGCGGACATGCGCGTCAAAGTCAGCCCCACGGGGATGTATACCTATCCCGATATCGCCGCGCTCTGCGGCAAACCTCACCTGGAGAATTTCAAGGGCGTCGACACGCTGCTGAACCCGAGCGTGCTCATCGAAGTGCTCTCACCCACCACCGAGACGTACGACCGCGGCAACAAGTTTGAGCACTACAGCCGTCTCGAGTCGCTGCAGGAGTACGTTCTCGTGCCGCAGCACCGGATGCGCGTCGAGCACTTCGCCCGCGACGGCGCGGACTGGCTGCTCTCGGAGCTTCGCGATCCCGCGGCCGTGCTCCGCCTCGCTCCGATCGGCTGCGAGGTGCCCCTCGCCGAGATCTATCGCGGCGTCGAGTTTCCGCCCGCGGAGAACTCGCGCTGGCCTCGCTGATTTTTCGGTATTCTCTACGGACCAACCCAGTTTCGACGGAGGCTGACGTGAAACGTGCTCTCGCGTTGCTTCTCCTCTTTTGCGTAACCGGCATCCGCGCCGCCGACCACAACGATCCGAACTCGGTCAACTCCATCTTCTCCGACGTCCCGGTGAGCGCCGCCGACCTCTACGACATGTTCGGCTGGCCGGCCGATGACAAGAGCCACGGCGAGCGCGTCGTCCTGGCGCTGACGTTCGCCTCCGTCCCGAAGGCCGGCGTCTTCGACCACGACATGCTCTACCGCATCCGCGTGCACGCCGATCCGCGCGTGGCCCACAACGAGATGCGCGGCCTCGACGACTTCCTGCAGTACGCCGACGCCGTCGGGCGCAAGTACCTGCAGCTCCATCCGGCCGAGGTGCGCGTGACCACGACGCCGGACAACAAGGCCCGCATCAAGTTCATCGGCTTCCCCGGCGGCGACTTCGCCCAGACCGTGCAGATGAACAAGTCGCTCGTCCTGCGCTCGCCCGGCGGCAAGGTCATCAACGTCTTCATCGGCGGCCGCGACGACGCCTTCTTCAACGATCTCCCCGGCTTCTTCCGCTCCATCAACTACGGACCGCAGTACTACAAGGTCAAGCTCTCCGCGCCGTACGACGACCGCGAGCTGAAGATCCCAAAGACGCTCCTCGAGCTCGAAGGCAACACGCTCTTCAACGAGGACCCGAAGGACCCGAACTGGGGCCGTCCCGGCGGCACCAAGCGCACGCTGCCGCCCGGCCCGTACACGTGGAAGGGCAACAAGTTCCGCAAGGACGCGAACGGCAACTACCACTTCGTCTACAGCGGCAAGGACGCCCAGGCGGGGCGCAACGTCAACACCGTCATCGTGGAGATGCCGCTCGACTACGTGACGAACAATCCGCAGCGCGACCGCATCGTGAACTCGTGGGGCGAGAGCTACGTGCTGAAGGCCTCGCACAAGATCCCGACGATTCCCGACGAGCCGCCGCGCTCGCTTTTCGGCCGCCTCTGGGACTGGGTCACGGACCTCTTCACGCGCGAGGACGACGCCGCGGCGGAGCTCGCGAAGTACAAGCTCGTCGACACCGACGGCGTGCCGTTCGCCGATGCCGCGCTGAGCGAGCGCCACGACGAGCGCCAGCTCGGCGCGAACAACGTCAGCCTGGCCCGGCACTTCGTGATCCGCTTCGGCCACCTCGGCTGGGGCTTCGGTCCCTCCGTGAGCGCCCTCGGCCTCGGCACCTGCTTCGACCACGGCAACTCTCCGGTCTCGGTCTACAAAACGTACACGCTGGCCGCCGAGGCGTTTCCGCGCGTCAAGAAGTGCTTCTTCCAGACGCTGAACATGCCCGACGACTCCTGGAACCCGAAGCACCTCAACATCCCGCTGAAGAAGCCGTTCGAGATCTTCATCCCGAACACCGAGGCCATCGACATGGACACGACCGGCACGTGGCCGTTCGGCCGGCGCCTCGAGGACCAGGTCGCCACGCGCTTCCTCTCCATCTTCCTCGACCACAAGGCCGGCTGCTTCGGCAAGCCGTGCACGCTGGAGACGCTCGACGATCCGGCCGTCTGGGCGTCGCTGCCGATCGAGCCGAAGACGCCGCCGAATCCACTGCACAACGACAAGCCGTTCCTGAAGACGTTCCCGTATCTGGCGGAGCCATGGTGAAGAAGATTGTTCTCGCCGCTGCCGCCGTCGCCGTCATCGGATTCCTGCCGATTTTTCCGGCGTCGAAGAAAGGTCCGAGCGACTACGATGCCGATCTGAAGCGGATCGACGCGAGCCTCGCGGCGAAGCCGGCCACGCTGCGCCGCGCCGGCTTCCTCTATCAACGCGCTTCGCTGACGTCCGACTTCAACGACTTCCGCGCCGCCGAGCGCGCCATCGACGACGCCTTCGCCGAGGCCGGCGGGCCGACGACCGATCTCCTCCTGCTGCGCGCGCAATTCAACTTCAAGCTGCACCGCCTCGACGCCGTCGACGCCGATCTCCGCCTGCTCGACGACGACATCCCCGGCGTCGCCCAGCTGCGCGCCGACCTCGCCTTCCAGCGCGGGCGCTACGACGAGGCCCGCCGCGGGTACCAGCATGAGATCGAGATCGCCGGCAAGTGGGACGACTACGCGCGCCTGGCGTATCTGCAGTCGCGCAGCGGCGACTTCGCCGGCGCCGAGCGCTCGTATGTGCAGGCCGCGGAGGAGATCTCCGCGAAGGAGATGCGCTCGTACGCATGGGTGGAGCTGCAGCGCGGGCTCCTCGAGTTCGAGCGCGGCCGCTACGACGCGGCGCTGGCGCGCTACCGCCGCGCCGAGCGCGCCTACAGCGGCTACTGGCTGATCGAGGAGCACATTGCCGAGGTGCTCGACCGCCTCGGACGTAAGAAAGAAGCGATCGCGATGTACGAGACGATCATCGCCAGAACGCACAACCCCGAGTACGTGAACGCGCTGGCGCGCATCACCGGCCGCGGCGATCTCTACGCCGAGGCCGACCGCCTGAACGCGGCGCGCTTCGCGCTGTATCCCGAGGCCGCCATCGGCCACATGATCCGCGACGCTCTGGCCCGCCCCGCCGCCCGCCCCGACCTCGTGCCGCTCGCACAGCGCAACGTCGCCCTCCGCCCGAACGCGGAGTCGAAGCTGTTGCTGGCCCGGGCCTACCTGAAAGTGAACGACCGCGCCGCGGCGGCGAAGCTCGTCGACGAGATCGTGAAGACGACGCCGTGGCGCACGGCGGAGCTCGACGAAGTCCGCCGCTCGCTGTAGAGTACCGGGCTTCGAATGCGCCGCTCGCTCATCCTCATCGCGCTGCTGATCGCGCCCGCGCTGCACGCCGGCACGGTCCTGCGAGGCGGCGCGTTCGCCACGATCGAGCGCCCCGCCGTCGCGGCGAACGCCGAGGAGTGGGAAGCCTTCCTCTCCCTCGACGGCGGCCAGTACTACGCCTTCCGCATCACCCCCCACCTCAACATCGCCAGGCAGCGCTTCGAATGGCTCGTCCCGAACGTCGACACGACGAACGCGCGCATCCTCATCCGCGCCGGTGACGAGCGGCGCGAGACGCTGTACGAATCGCCGGCGACCTTCGCCATCGTCCGTGATGCGCGCGCCGAGGTGCCGCGCGCGACCGTTGTTCCCGCCGCGCAAGGCGAGGCCGCGCGCGAAGGCGACCCGCGCGTCATCGGCTGGATCGACGGCGACCGCGCCGGCGGCGCGCTCGTGCAACGGGCGGCGGGGGCGGAGCGCACGCGCGTTCGTGCGTTGCGCGCGCGGAGCGGGCGGGCGGGGGTGGCCGTCGCGCGCGGGGGGTTCTTCGTTCTTAGTTCTTGGTTCTTAGTTGACGGCGAACCACTAAGAACTAAGAACCAAGAACTAAGAACTAAGAACCTCGAGCCCACCGACGTACTCCTGCAGACTTCCCGCCTCAACATTTAGCGCCGCGTCCGCGCCTCTCCTCCCACCGCAACCAAAAGGGAGACAACCGATGCGACGCAGCCTCACCCTGCTCGCCGTCCTCGGCGCATGCGCCATCGCGCACGCCCAGACGGCCAAAGAAACCATCGAAGTGACGGCGACCAAGATCGCCGAGGATGTCACGCTCGTGCCGCAGTCGATCACCGTCATCGACGGCGACGAGCTGCGCGCCCGCAACGCCCGCGACCTCGAGTCCGCCCTCGGGCTCGCCGCGGGACTCTCGATCGCGCCCGGCGGAGACGGCGGTCCCGCCTCCAGCGTGCCGGAGATGTGGGGGCTGAAGGAATTCGACGCCTTCCTCCTCGTCGTCGACGGCGTGCCGTGGGGCGGCGCCTTCAACCCCGACCTTCCCAGCCTCGACCTCACCGGCGTCGACCGCATCGAAGTCGTGCGCGGCGCCGCGCCGGTCATGTACGGCGCCACCTCCTTCGTCGGCGTCATCCACGTCATCCACCGCGACGCCGGCGCTCCCGGCCTCGGCCGCGTCTACGGGGGCAGCTACGGCACCTTCGGCGCCGGCGCGACCGTGCCGCTCTCGCAGCGCCTCGACCTGCGCCAGTCGATCACCGCGAACTTCGACCGCCAGGAATTCCGCGACGATCGCACGAACTGGCATCGCGGCCACGTCCTCTACCGCCGCGCCGCGGAGACGCATGGCGGCACGCTGCGCTTCGACGCCGACCTCGCCGCCATCCGCCAGTCGCCGGCCAGTCCGATTCCGCGCGACAGCGACTTCGCCCCCGACACGAATTTCAACCCCAGCGGCGCCCACATCGACGAGGACCGCTTCCACGCCGTGGCCGGCTTCGACAAAAAGCCGTGGTCGACCACGCTGGCCGTGACCTATTCGAAGTTCGACATTCTCCGCGGTTTCCTCACCGACGCCGAGGCCACGCCGAACGCCACCGGCTTCACCCTGGACCGCAGCGTCACCGACATCTACTTCGACACGCACGTCGTCAAGCAATTCGGCAGCGTGCGCGGCATCTTCGGCTTCGATCATCTCTACGGCAACGCCCGCGCGAAGAACGGCCTGTTCGACTACTCCACGAGCAACCCCGCCGCGTTCGCCGTCGACGAGGAGAACGAGCTGCGCAACCGCCGCAACTTCTCCGGGCTGTACGCCTCGACGGAGTGGACGCTCGCGCCGGCGCTGCGCCTCGACCTCGGCGCGCGCCTGAACCACACGCGCGAGCGGCAGACGGGATCGGACGAGGCCGGGAGCGACACCGACAGCAAGTCCTTCACGCGCGTCTCCGGCTCCGCCGGCATCACCTGGCGGACCAGCGAGGCCCTGGCCCTCTTCGCGAACTACCGCAACACCTTCAAGCCGGCGGCCATCGACTTCGGCCCCGAGGCCGAGGCCGAGATCCTGGACCCCGAGACGGCGCGCAGCGTCGAAGTCGGCGCCAAAGGGCGCATGCACGACGTCACCTGGACCCTCTCCGCGTTCCGAATGGACTTCTCGAACCTCGTGCTGGCTACGATCGTCGACGGCCTGCCCGCGCTCGAGAACGGCGGCAAGGAGCGCTTCCGCGGCTTCGAGTTCGAAACGGAGTTCGAGCCTCGCCCCGACGCGCGCGTCGGCCTCGGCTTGAGCCATCACGACGCGCGTTTCCGTGAGTTCGTGACCGAGTTCGACGGCGTGCCGGCGGACCTTCGGGGCAAGCGCCTGGAGATGTCGCCGCACAACCTCGTCAACGCCGGCTTCCTCTGGTCGCCGCCGCACGGCTGGACGGCGCAGGCCATGGTCAACTACGTCGGCGAGCGCTTCCTCAACAAGCGGAACACCGTGCTCGCGCCGTCGTACACGACGTGGTCCGCCGGCGTCGGATACAAACTTTCCGCCGGCGAGATCCGCATCGATGGAAAAAATCTCAACAACACGCGGCCGCCCGTGTCCGAGAGCGAGCTCGGCGAGGCGCAGTTCTATCGCTTGCCGGCACGGCGCGTGGAGGTGACGTACCGCACGACGTTCTAGTGTCCGGGACGAGGACCGTAGCGTTCTTCAACACACCTCCGCTGTCCGCGAGTCACTGCACAGATCGCGGTGCAGACCGACGATGAGCGCGCAAGGAGGAAACGATGAAAAAGTCCACAATCACGGTCCTCGTCCTCATCTCCGCGTTCATCTTTTCAGCAGCCGCTTTCGCCGGCACTGACGGCGCGGTCGTCTTCAAGCAGAAGTGCGTGGCCTGCCACGGCGCGAACGCCACCGGCCTGCGCGACCTCGGCTCGCCCGCCGTGCAGAAGCTGACCGACGAGCAACTCTTCGACTTCATCGCCAACGGCAGCCCGGCCAAGAAGCCCGCGCACTCCTTCAAGGCCAAAGGGCTGAGCGACGACGACGTCAAGGCCGTCATCACCTACATCCGCTCGATCAAGAAATAGCCGGAGGGCGCCATGCCCAAAGCGATTCTCTACGATGCCACGCTGTGCATCGACTGCAAGCAGTGTGAGCAGGCGTGCGCAACGCAAAACAAAAATCCCTACGACGACGCCATCGGCAAAGAGCAGCGCACGTCGGACCACAAGTTCACCTACGTCCACAACACCCTCGGCAATGAGAAGTACATGCGCAAGCTCTGCATGAACTGCCTCGATCCGACCTGCGTCTCCGTCTGCCCCGTCGGCGCCCTCGTCAAGCACAAGGAAGGCCCCGTCTCCTACGACGCCGGCAAGTGCATGGGCTGCCGCTACTGCATGGTGGCCTGTCCGTTCGGCGTGCCGAAGTACGAATGGTCGAAGACGATCCCGCGCGTGCGCAAGTGCATCATGTGCCCCGACCGCGTGCTGGCCGGCAAGCAGACCGCGTGCGCCGAGGCGTGCCCGACCGGGGCCACGCTCTTCGGCGACCGCGACGCCCTCATCGCCGAGGCCCGGAAGCGCATCGCCGCGGAGCCGGGCAAGTACGTGCCGGTCATCTACGGCCTCAACGAAGTCGGCGGCACCTCGGTGCTGATCCTCTCGTCCGTCCCGGTCGAGACGTTCGGCTATCCCCCGCCGGCGCAGTACGGCGAGAAACCCCTTCCGCCGCTCACCGCCGACGTGCTCGAGCACGTGCCGCAGGTCGTCACCGTCGGCTGGGCCGTCCTCGGCGGCATCTGGTGGATCACCAACCGGCGCGAGATCGTGAAGGAGACCGAACAATGAAAATCACTTTCTGGCGCGTCGTCTTCGCGATCATCGTCGCCGTGGGCGCCTACTCCGCCTATCTGCGCTTCTTCCATGGCCTCGGCGCGGCGACGAATTTGTCCGACCAGTTCCCGTGGGGCATCTGGATCGGCTTCGACGCCCTCTGCGGCATCATGCTCACCGCCGGCGGCTTCACCCTCATGGGCGCCGTCCACGTCTTCAACATCAAGGAGTGGCGGGCCATCGCCCGCCCCGCCCTCGTCACCGCCTTTCTCGGCTACCTCCTCGAAGCGTTCGCGCTAATGTTCGACCTCGGCAAGCCGTGGAATATCTGGCATCCGCTGATCATGTGGAACCCCCGCTCGGTCATGTTCCTCGTCGGCTGGTGCGTGATGCTCTACCTCGGCATCATGGCCCTGGAGTTCGCGCCGGTGGTGTTGAAGGGCGGCCTCATCGCCGGCCTTCTCAAGCTCGTCTACACCCCCATCGTCATCACCGGCGTCGTCGTCGCCGTCGTCCACCAGTCGGCCCTCGGCAGCCTCTATCTCATCGTCCCCGGCAAGCTCCATCCGCTCTGGTACACGCCGCTGCTGCCGGTGCTCTTTTTCGTCTCCGCGATCGCTGCGGGCCTGGCCATGACGATCTTCGAGTCGTCGATGTCGTCGCGCCACTTCAACCACGCCCTGGAGAAGCCGCTGCTGCTGGCCATCGGACGCGTGCTGCTGATCGTCCTCCTCGTCTACAACATCCTGCGCGTTCACGACCTCTTCCACACCGGCGCCATCCGCTACGCGCTGCGCGGCGGCTACGAGGCGAACATGTTCTGGATCGAGATCGTCCTGACGCTCGTCGCGCCGATCGCGCTGCTGCTGATTCCGAGGATCCGCGAGAACCCGATCCGCCTCTACGTCGTCTCGATCATCACCGTCCTCGGCTTCGTGGTGAATCGCCTCAACGTCGCCGTGACCGGCATGGAAGCGGCGTCGGGCGTGCGCTACGTGCCGAAGTGGTCGGAGATCTCCGTGACGATGATGATGGTCGCCTTCGGCATCTTCTGGTTCGCGATCGCCGTGCGGTATCTCCCGATTTTCACGCATGAGCCGGAGGCGGCCTGACCATGCACAGCGTGGGCGCGAAGCTTTTCACCCTGATGCTCTTCGTGCTCCTGCTGAGCCTCGGCCTGCTCGGCTGGGCGAACGTGCGCTTGCACCGGCAGCACCTCGATGCCGCGCGCCTCGCCTCGGCCGAGCGGATGACCGACGTGATCCGCCGCAGCGCCGCCTATTCCATGCTCCGCCAGGACCACGCGGCGCTGCGGCACATCCTCGAGACCATGGGCGAGCAGCCCATCACCGGCCTGCGCATCTACGATCCCAACGGCGCGGTGAAGTTCTCCACCGACGCCCGCGAGCTCGGCCGGGTCATGCCCATTCCGCGCGCCGGCAACCGTATCGTCGTGCGGAACGGCGAGCGCACGCTCGACATCACCAAGCCGATCGCCAACGAGCCGAGCTGCGCCAGCGCCTCCTGCCATGCCCACTCGCCGGCCAGCAAGATCCTCGGCACGGTCGACGCCAATCTCTCCCTCGCCGCGACCGACGCCAACATCCGCGCCGCCACGTGGCAGTTCACCGGCTACAGCGCCCTCGCCGTCATCGTGCTGCTCTTCGTGATGGCCCTCTTCGTCTACCACTTCGTCCACAAGCCGGTTCGCGCCCTGCGCGACGGCACTCGCCGCCTCGGCAGCGGCGAGCTCGGCGTACAGATCCCCGTCACCAGCCACGACGAGCTGGGCAACCTCGCCGCCGCGTTCAACGTGATGAGCAGAAAAATCCTCGATGCGGACAAGACCGCGGAGCTGCAGGCGGCACAGGAGCAGATGCTGAAAGCCGAGAAGCTCACGTCCCTCGGCAAGCTCGCCGCCGTCGTCGCCCACGAGATCAACAACCCCCTCTCCGGCATCCTCACCTACGCGAAGCTCCTGCGCCGCTGGGTCGACCGCGGCGAGCTCGACGACCGCGCTCAGGAAATGCGCGAGTCGCTGCAGCTCATCGAGTCGGAGAGCAAACGCTGCGGCGACATCGTGCGCAACCTGCTGACCTTCGCCCGCGTGGCCCCGCTGAACATCGCCCCCGTCGACATCAGCGCCGTCATCCGCCAGACCGTGAAGCTCGTCGAGCACAAGATGAAGCTCGGCAACATCAACCCGCTCCTCGAGCTGGCCCCCGACCTCCCGCCCGTGCGCGGCGACGCCGCCCAGCTCGAGCAGCTCATCCTCGCGCTCGTCATCAACGCCATTGAAGCCATGCCCCACGAGGGAACGCTGCGCCTCAAGACGAGCAGCGACGGCCAGAGCGTCGTCATCATCGTCGAGGACGACGGCGTCGGCATTCCTCCCGACTTCCTCCCTCACCTCTTCGAGCCGTTCCAGACGACGAAGGAAGAGGGCAAAGGCGTCGGCCTCGGTCTGGCCATCAGCAGAACGATCGTCGAGCGGCACCACGGGGCGATCAATGTCGTGTCCGAAGTCGGGCGGGGGACGACGTTCACGATGACATTTCCGGCTATGGCCGTGGAGGTGGCTGCATGAAAGGCTCAATCCTCATCGTCGACGACGAGCCCAGCGTCCGCGACTCGCTGCGCCGCTGGTTTCAAGACGACGGTTTCGAAGTCGGCACCGCCGAGGGGGCGAATGATGCGCTCACGCGCCTCGCCGACCGGCGCTGGGACCTCGCCCTCGTCGACATCCGCATGCGCGGCACCGACGGCATCGAGCTGCAGCGGCGCATGCGCGAGATCGACCCCGAGCTCATCATCATCATCATGACCGGCTACGCCTCGGTCGACACCGCCGTGGCCGCGCTCAAGAACGGCGCCTACGACTACATCACCAAGCCCCTCGACCCCGACGACGTCGCCCACCTCGTCACCAACGCCCTCTCCCACCGCCGCACGAAGGAAGAGAACGTCCGCATGCGCGACGTCATCACCGCGCACTCCGTGCAGCCGTCGTCGATCATCGGGCGCAGCGCGGCCATGCAGAAGGTCTACACCGCCATCGAGAACGTCGGCCCCACCGACGCCACCGTCCTCATCACCGGCGAGAGCGGCACGGGCAAGGAGCTCGTCGCCCGCGCCATCCACACCGCCTCGGCCCGGCGCTTCCATCCATTCGTGGCCATCCACTGCGGCGCGCTCACCGACACGCTGCTCGAGTCCGAGCTCTTCGGTCACGAGAAGGGCGCCTTCACCGGCGCGCAATATCGCAAGAAAGGGAAATTCGAGATCGCCGAGGGTGGGACCGTCTTTCTCGACGAGATCGGCGACATCAGCGTCAAGACGCAGACCGACCTCCTGCGCGTCCTGCAGGAGCACGAGATCACGCGCGTCGGCGGACACCAGCCCATCAAGGTCGACTTCCGCTGCGTCGCCGCCACGAATCGCAGCCTCGAGGAGATGATGGCCGACGGCCGCTTCCGCGCCGATCTCTTCTACCGCCTGAACGTCTTCCGCATCGAGCTCCCGCCGCTGCGCGACCGCCGCGACGACATCCCCCTGCTCGCCGACCACTTCGTCAAGAAGTACGCCGCGCAGATGAACAAGAAGATTGGCGGCCTCTCCGCCGTGGCCATGACCCGCCTGCAGCAGCACGCCTGGCCCGGCAACGTGCGCGAGCTGGAGAACGCCATCGAGCGGGCCATCGTCGTGGCCCACGGCAGCGAGCTGCGGGAAGAGGACTTCGGCCTCAAGCCGGTCGCGCCGCTGACGAAGTCGATCCTGGAGTCGCCGAAGTCGCTCGACGAGATGGAAAAGCTGCACATCCTCCGCGTGCTCGAGGAGTGCAATCACAACCAGACGCGCGCGGCCGAGCTGCTGCACATCGACCGCGTCACGCTGCACAACAAGCTGAAGAAGTACGGCTGGAGTCGGCCGGCCGCGACCGCCGCGCCATGAAACCGATCCGCGTCGTGGCCATGGGAAACGCCGAGCCGCGTTTCCTCGACGCCGCGCGCGCGGCGCTGGCGCACGAGTACGGCATGGCCATGACGTACACGCGCCGGCGCGTCGATCCCGCCTTCGCCCTGCACCCGGAGCGGAAGCAGTACCACTCGACGGAGATCCTCGAGCAGTTGGCGAAGCTCGAGGACGACGGCGCGGCGATCGTGGCCGTCGGCGACGTCGATCTCTACATCCCCATCCTCACTTTCGTCTTCGGCGAAGCGCACCTCGGCGGCCGCTGCGCCGTGGTGTCGTATCACCGCCTGCTGCAGGAGTTCTACGGCCTCCCCCGCGACGACCGCCTCGCCGCCGTCCGCCTCGCAAAAACCGCCGTGCACGAGGCCGGGCACCTCTTCGGCCTCACGCATTGCGACGACTACGAGTGCGTGATGGCCGCCTCGCACAGCGTGGAGTGGATGGATTTGAAGGGGGCCGGGCTGTGCGGCAGTTGCCGGGAACGGCTTTCGGCATTCGTGGTGGAACGACCTACGGCAGCGACGCCTCCAACTCGCCCATGATCTGCCTCGTGCCCCGCCAGTACTGCCACGCCCGAACCTGAAAGATCAGGATCAGCACCAGACAGACGAACCCAAACGTGTCCGACACGTAGAGTTGAATCCGGTGCGGCTGCCCGAGGTGCTTCCAGCTATCGGTGTATGTCGTGGCGAAGTAGATGTCGCTGGCGATGGCGACCGCTGTCGCGATTGCCGGTAGAAAAATGATCAGGCGCAGAACGGCGCCGACGAACGGCATGCGCGTTTGCCGCGTTGGCCGTCGTTTGAGCGTTTCGAACGGTTCGGCGCCGACGTCCGCGCGGTAGAAGAGCATGCCGGAGCGAATGCGATGAAACACGTACCGGCGTTGGTCAGGGTCGCTGTTCTTGACCTGGTGGAGTAGCGTTCCGACCTCGAGATTTTCCGCCCGAATGCACAAGCTGACGTAGAACGCGGCGATTAGGAGGATCACCGAGCCGATCGCCGCGGCGTCGTTGACGCTGACGCGCAGTCCGAGGAGAGAGACGTTCACGGCGTTGGATTCCTGCCACGACGCAATCTGCGACTCCAGCACCTTCCCTTGTCCCCACTCAGTCGGCGGCGTGGGGTTCACATCGGCCCATCTGCGATCCCAGGAGAAGTACGAATTCCATTCGGCGATGATGATCGTGCCCGAGGCGATGAGGGCGATGAACATCGCCACGCGGACGCGTTTCTGCGCCTCCGAGACCGCATCGAGAACCGAATCGAGTGCTGCCGGCATTCAATAAAGGAGTGTCACGGCGCCGCAAAATCCTACCCTCGTCGGGCGCCGTTCCTCGTTACACTGACCCCATGCCCGTCCTCGGCTTCCGCGCCAAGACCGGCGGCGCCATCGCCGTCGCGCTCTCCGACGACGGCGAGTTCCTGCTTCGCCGCGAAGTCTCGCTCGTCGATCCGAAGCTCCCCGCGACCGCCGAGCCGTACCACGCCGTGATGGAGCTGCCGTGGGCCGAGGCGGAAGTGCGGGTGCAGCCGCTCGTCGCCGCCATCGAAAACGTGGCGACGAAGATGCTCGAGGCCCTGATCGCGGAGCTCGGCAACGTTACCGCCGTCGGCGTCGTCGGCGCGCCGCCGAAGAACCTCGCCCGCATCGGCAACGAGCACATCCGCGCTCACGCTGCCGAGGGCGTGCTGTTCCGGCGCGTGATCGAAGTGGCCGCGGCGCGGCACGGCATCCCCTGCACCGGCGTCAGCGACAAAGAGCTCGGCACGCCGGACGCGAAGATCAAGGCCATGGGAAAGAAGGCCGGCCCGCCGTGGCGCGCCGACGAGCGTGCCGCCGCGACGGCGGCGTGGCTGGCCTTGCGCGGGACTGTATCGGTATACTGATACACTGTGTCACTGCTCGAGCTCCGGAACATCGCCAAGACCTACTCCGACGGCCACGAGGCCCTCCGCGGCATCGACCTCGCCCTCGACCAGGGCATGTTCGGCCTCCTCGGCCCCAACGGCGCCGGGAAGACGACCCTCCTCCAGATCATCGTCCTAGCCCTCGAGCCGACCTCCGGCACGCGCAGTTACGCCGGTCTCGACCCCAAACGGCATCGTGAGGAAATCCGCCGCTCCATCGGCTACCTGCCGCAGGACTTCCAGCCCGTCCGCCACCTCACCGGCGTCGAATACCTCGTCCACTGCGCGCGCCTCCGCGGCCTGGCCGTGACCCGGCGCGAGCTCGACCGCCGCGCCCGCCGCCTCCTCGACGCCGTCGACCTCCAGGACGCCGCCAACCGCCTCGCCGGCGAGTACTCCGGCGGCATGCGCCGGCGCCTCGGCATCGCCCAGGCCATGATCCACGCCCCGCGCCTCCTCGTCATCGACGAGCCGACCGCGGGCCTCGACGCCGAGGAGCGCGTGCGCTTCCGGAACCTCATCGCCGAGGTCGCGGAGGAGCTGGCCGTGCTCCTGTCGACGCACATCTGCGAGGACATCGAGGCCACCTGCGACCGCATCGGCGTCCTCGCCGAGGGCCGCATGATCTTTGACGGTGCGCCGGGCGCGCTCATGCGCGGCGCGGCCACACTCGAGGACGCGTACGCCGCGGAGCTGCTGCGGGAGCGCGCGGCATGATCGGCGTCTTCGTCGCCCACGAGATCGTCACGCAGCGCCGCTCCGGCCGCTTCCGCGCGCTCGCCTTCCTTTACGTCGCCCTGGCGATCCTTCCCGCCGCCGCGGTCTTCGCGATCTCGGCACGCGCGAAGATCGTCATCGGCTCCGCGACGTATGCCGCCGTTACCGCCGCCGTGCAGCCGCTGCTCACCGCCCTCCTGGCCGCGGCGCTGGCCATCGACGCCCTCACCCGCGAGCGCGACGAAGGTTCCTTCGCCGTCCTCGCCGTCGCCCCGCTCTCCTCGGCCGGCTATCTCCTGCGCCGCTGGCTCGCCGTCGTCGCCGTCTGCCTTCCGCTGACGCTGCTCCCGCCGCTGCTCGCCGCCGCGCTCGCCGCGCGCGCGCAGCACGCCGCGCCGCTGATCTCCGCGTTCGCGGCGACGTGGCTCCTCGACGTCGTCCCGCCGCTGCTCGTCGTCTCCGCGCTGGCTATCGCCCTCGGCACCATCGCCGGCCGCACCGTCGTGGCCATCGTCTTCGCCGCGCTCCTCCTCACCTTCGGCCTCGGCATGGCCAACGACCTCCTCGCCTATCGGCACCACCACTTCGACGGACCGGCCGAGCTCTTCGGCATGCGCCCGATGCAGTGGCGCGAGCTCGCCTGGGCGCTGCGCGGCTGGTGGTCGCCGCCGCTACCGAGCGAAGCCGCGCATCCGCTCACCGCGCACGCGCGCAACGCCCTGCCGCGCGCCGCGACCGGCGTGGCCCTCGCCGCGCTCACGCTCGGAATTGCCGCGCGCTATCTTCGCCGGACGCGACGCGATCTGCGGCCGTGGCGGATTCCGGCCGACCATCGCTTCCGCAGTTTTCTGCGCCTCTTCAACGGCGTGCGCGAGGAGTACGCGCCCGACGCCGGCGCCGGCCGCGCCGACTGGCTCGTCCTCGCCGTCGGCATCGCCGTCGCCGCCGCGTCGGCCGCGTTGCTGCTGTACCAGGAGTCGGCCTTCGCCAGTCTGGCGCGGCAGCGTTACGCGAGCGAGACCGAAGCGCCGTCGCCGCCGACGTCGAGCGCGATCGTGCCGCGATCGATGCGCATCGACGCCCGCGTCGACACGAACGGCCGCGTCGCCGCGCATTCGTCGCTGACGATCCGCAACGCCGGCGCGCGCGCCGAGTCCCATCTCGCCTTCGACATGAACCCCACCCTCGCCCTGCTGCGCGTCAACGGCGCGCGCGTGCACCGCGTCTGGCAGCGCATCGACGCCGAGCTCGATCCGCCGCTCGGGCCGGGTGAGACGCGCACCCTCGACATCGACGCCGCCGGCGTCCCGGCCTCGGTCGACTTCGCCCTCGCCGGCCGGGGAAACTTCGCGCAGCGCTGGCATCGCTACGCCCGCGCCAGGACCGCCGTCGACCTCTCCGACCTCACCCGCTCCACGATCGAGCCGATGGTCAGCGAAGTGCGCATGCAGCTCGACGCCGCCGACCTCGCGCCCGTGCTGCGCTACGCCGACCAAGCCTTCTCCCCGCCGCTGCGGATCGACGTGCGCGTGCAACATCCCTTCGCCGTCGCCGCCGACGCCTGCGGCACGGTCGTCGCGGCCGCGCCGCTCGTCAGCCGTTGCACGACGTCGCTGGCGTCGGTGCGCATCTTCGGCGGTCCACTGCGCGAGACCGCGCTGGCGCCCGGCGCCACACTCGCCTACATCGCCGCGCACGAGCCCCTCGCGCGCGCGCACGGCCCGGCCCTGGCCGCCTCCATCGCCCTGGCGCGCAGCTGGCCCGGACTGGCCCTGCCGCCGCGCATCGTCTTCACCGAGCGGCCGACCGAGGCCGGCGACCTGCACTGGCGCGGACCGGAGGGCCGCGACATCGCTGCGCGCGGCGCGCTCGTCTTCGTCCCCGAGCCGGACTTCTGCCGCCTCGAGCCGCTCGACAGCGGCGTCGTCGCCGCCGCGCTAGTGTCGCGCACGCTCGCCGCGCGGCGCCGCACCGCGCCCGAGCAGGCCTCCTTCTTCGCCGCGTTCTTCGACCTCGTCGCCGCCCGCCGCCTCGGCGGCCGCAGAGGCAACGCCGTCGTCCCCGGCATCGGCGCCGCGCCCGACACCCAGCCGATCGTCTCCATGCGCTCGCGCTGGTGGGCCCTCGAGGCCATGCGACTCGGCCGCGTCCTCGCCGACGTCGAGAACCGGGTAGGCACTGATCATCTCGTCGAGGGCATCAACGACTTCGTCGCCGCCGGCCCCGCGCCCGGCACAGCGAAGGAGCTCATCGACGCCATCGCCCGCCGCGGCGGCGTCGACCTCGGCCACGTCTACCACGACTACTTCGAAGGGAGCGCCCTGCCGCAGCTGACCCTCGCCAACGTCGTCTTCCGCGGCCGCGAGGTCACCGGCGAGCTGCGCAACGACGGCAGCGGTGAAGCGCTCGCGCCGATCGTGCTGCGCTCCGCCGGCGGATCGCAGTGGCGGACGCTGCGCGTCGACGGCGGCCAGCGCGTCGCCTTCGCCTTCACGAGCGACAGCGAGCCGCGCACGCTCCAGCTCGACCCCGACAAAGTCTGCTACCGCTACGCCGCCGTCGGCACGATCGACAGCGTCGACAACGGAGCGGCGCGATGATCGGACAGGAGCTCCGGCGCGCGCGCCTCGCCCTGGCTCTCCTGACCGAGCGCCGGGCCGTGCTCTTCATCGGCATCGACGCCCTCTTCCTCTTCGCCGGCGTGATGATCGGCCTCACCGGCGAGCGCGCCTCGGCCATCGACTTCTGGCACCCGCTCGTCGTCCTCCCCGCGCTCGTCGTAGCCGTACCGATCCTCGCCGACACCGTGGCCGTGGAGCGCCGCGCCGGCTCGCTCGACCTCGCCCTCACCTCGCCCGGCGCGCGGCTCTACTTCGAGCGCCGCGTCGCCGCCGTGGCCGCCCTGATCGTGGCGCAGGGATGGATTTGCATCCTCGTGGTCAGCATCACCGATGAGGCATTCCCTCTTTCCGGACCGCTCCTGCAAGTCGTCTCCGTGGCCCTCTTCGTCGCCGCCGTGACCCTAAACTGGAGCGTGCGTTTGCGCACCGCCGGCGCGGTCATGTTCGCGACGTACGCCACCGCGCTGGCCTTCTCGCCGTGGCTGGCCTCGAATCCCATCCACCCGCCGACCCTGCTGAACGGCCCGATGACGGCGGCCGACATCGTTCACTGGACGCAAAACAATCTCGTGCTGCTCGCCGCCGCGATTACGTTTTACGCCTACGCGCGGCAGCGTCTGGCGCGCCCGGAGCTGATGATCACATGAGACGACTTGCCCTTGCCGCGCTTTGTCTGGCGCTCTTCGCATGCGAGCGCCCGCGCCCGCGCGAAGAGCCGACGATCCCCGTGCATACCGAAGTCGCGCGGCGCGTGAACTTCGTCCCCGCCCTGACGCTCCTCGGCGTCGTGCGCGCCGCGCAGTCGATCCCGGTGACGGCGCAGCAGCGCGGCACGATCGTCTATGCAGGCAGCAGCGGCCTGCGGACCGGCGTGGCCGTGCGCAAAGGCGAGCTCCTCGCCGAGGTGCGCAACGACGACGTCAGATTCGAGCAGACCCAGGCGCGGCTGCAGGCCGAGGCCGCCGCGGCCGACTTCGAGCGCGAGCGGCGCGGCTTCGAGCAGGGCATCGTCTCCTCGGCGCAGTTCAACGCCGCGAAAGTGCGCGCCAGCCTGGCCCGCGAGCAGTACAACGCCGCCACGCGACACGTGACCACGCTGCGCATCGTCGCCCCGGCCGGCGGCACGCTCGTCGTGACGAAGGCGATTCCCGCGGGCGCCGCGGTCGACGCCGCCACGGTCCTCGCCGAGATTGCCACGAACGGCGTCCCGCGCGTCGAGAGCGCCGTGGCCGCCTCGGAGCGCGCGCAGATCCATCCCGGATTGGCGGTCGCGTTCACCACGCCCGAATGGAGCGGCAAAGGCACGATCACCGAGGTCGCCTCGACGATCGCGGACAACGGCACCGCACGCGTCGTCGCAGAAATCTCAGGAGCATCGCCGGCGCCTGGCACCGGCGTCGAGATCCGCGTCGAGCTCGATCACCGCAACGACGTCCTCACCGTCCCCGAGGACGCCCTCGTCGCCGGCGCGGACGGCGCGGCCGTCTTCGTCGCCGCCTCGTCCGCGGGCCGGGCCGGCACCTTCCGCGTCAAGCGCGTCCCCGTCGTCCTCGGCGGACGCGCGAACGGCCGCGTCGAGATCGTCAGCGGACTGCACGACGGCGACCACGTCGTCGTCCGCGGCGCCGAGGCCCTCACCGACGACGCCGTCGCCGCGGAGAGCGGCTCGTGATCGAGGAGATCGTCCGCCGGCCCGTCTCCGTCGTCGTCGGCACGATCGCCCTCGCCGTCCTTGGCATCTTCGCGCTCATGAAGCTCCCGCTTTCGCTGCTCCCGCAGATCGAGCGGCCGTCGCTCGTCGTCGTCGCCAAGGCCGCGGCCAGCGCGCGCGACGAGCTGCTCCACGACGTCACCATCCCCATCGAGCGCCGCCTCGGCTCCGTACCAGGCGTCACCTCGATCGAAAGCGAGACCGGCGACGGCGAAGCGCGCATCACCGTCGGCTCCGCGTGGCAGACCGATCCCGACCGCCTGCGCATCGACGTGGCCCGGCGGATCGAGGGGGCGACCGCGCTGCCGCTCGACGAGATCTCCGTGGAGAGCGTCGCCGACGCCGCGCCGCTGATCGAAGTGGCCATTCTCGGCGGCTCCGGCGCGACGCGCAGCCGCGTCGCCGAGCGCGTCATCGTCCCCGAGCTGGCGCGCATCGAGGGCGCCGGAACGATCGATGTCGTCGGCAGCACACCGTTGCGCGTCACCGTGCGCCCGCGCGCCGCCGACCTCGCCGCGCGCGGCCTGACCGCCGCCGACGTCGAGCAGCGCCTCCGCTCCGCCGGCCGCCTTCTCGCCGCGGGCCGCGTGCGCGAAGGCGCGGCCGTGCGTCCCGTCGTCGTCGCCGAGCCGGTGCGCACGCTCGACGAGCTGCGCCAAATGGCGATCGGAAGCGTGCCACTTGGCGAGGTCGCCGATGTCGCGCTCTCCGAGGTGCCGGACGACACCGCGTTCCGCATCCTCGATCATGGCGTGGCCCGCGACGGCGTGCTGCTGCGCGTCCACCGCGCCCCGAACGCGAACGCCGTCGCCGTGGCCCGCGCGGTGCGGGCGCGTATCGCCGAGCTCGGCGCGCGCACGCGTGGCGTGGAGCTACGCGTCGTCGAGGACCGCAGCGCCGAGGTCGCCCGCGCCCTCGGCGAGCTCGCCCTTGCCGTCGTCCTCGGAGTCCTCCTCGGCACCCTCGTCCTGCGCTGGACCATCGGCCACTGGCGGCCCACCCTCGCCCTCGCCGCCGTGATTCCCGCCGCACTCCTGGCCTCGTTCACACCGTTCTACGCCGCAGGCATCGCTCTCGACGTCGTCTCGCTCGCCGGACTCGCGCTGGCGACCGGGCTGCTCGTCGACAACTCCATCGTCGTCCTCGAGTCGATCGAGACTGCGGGCGACGTCGTGCGCGGCACGCGGCAGATCGTCGTCGCCGTCGTGGCCAGCTCGGTGACGCTGATGATCGTCTTCGCGCCGCTGCTCTACCTGCGCGGCCTGGCCCGCGCCATCTTCGGCGAACAGGCCATCGCCGTCGTCGTCTCCGTCGCCGCGTCGCTGCTCCTGTCGCTGACGCTGACGCCCGTTCTCGCGCGCCGCCCCGCCGCGAACGCCCGCCCGCGCTACCCCGGCCGCGCCGCGTACTTGCGCGTCCTCGACCGCGCCCTCGCGCAGCCGTCGCGCGCGCTCCTCCTCGGCGCGATCATCGTGATCGCCGGCCTGGCCCTCGCGCTCGCGCTCCCGCGCGAGCTCTTCGCCCGCGGCGCGGAGCACCACGTCACCGCCGACGCCTCGCGCTGGGACGCGCTCGCCGCCGAGCACCCGCGGTCGATGACAATGACGTGCCTCGGCGAAGACAAGCCCGCCATCATCGACGCCGAGCTCAACGACGCCAAGAAACTTCCGTTCGCGCGCGTGCGCCCGAGCACCTTCATCGAAACCATCATCCGCCCGATCGACCACCCGCCCCCCCACCGCCTCAGCTGGGTGTTGACTTGGAGCGCCGGCGTCCCGCCGGCTGGCCCGCAGCCGTCCGCGGCTGCGGACGTCCGCGCCGCCCTAGGCAACATCGACACGGGCCAGACCGAGATCCCGATCGCCGAGCCAACAATCCGCCTCCTCCCGACAACACCCGCCACGATCGCCCTGACACCGGTGCACGCCGCCCAATCGATCGTCCCCCTCAACGCCATCGCCACCGCAAAACTCACCCCCCACCCACCGCCCATCCACCGCGGCACCGCGCCCACGCTCGACACCGAGCTCCGCGACGCCTTCGCCCAAATGCGCCTCGCCCTGATCCTCGCCGCGCTCCTCCTCTACCTCACCGTCGCCGCGTTCTACGAGTCGCTCCTCCTCCCGCTCCCGGTCATGGCCGCGCTTCCGTGCGCCGCAGCGGGCGCATTCGCGGCGCTCTTCGTCACGCGGCAGTCGCTGAACCTGATGTCACTCCTCGGCCTGATCTTTCTCGGCGGCGTCGTCGTGAACCACACCGTCGTCCTGCTCGACCGCGCCGAGCACCTCCGCGCGCGCGGCATGGCCGAGGACGAGGCCATCCGGCGCGCCGCCGCGGAGCGCTACCGTCCCGTGCTGACGACGACGCTCACCGCGCTCCTGGCCATGCTGCCGCTGGCCATCCTCGGCGGTCCCGGCGTCGAGCTGCGCCGCGGCATCGCCATCACCGTCATCGGCGGCCTTCTCACGGCCACCCTCGGCACGCTCGTGCTCATCCCGCTGCTGCACCGCGCGCTCGAGCCGTGGCGGCGGAGACGCGCCCGTGCCTGAGCGCCCGATCGCGCGCGCCGTCGCGGCCGTGGCCATCGTCGTCCTCGCCGCGGTGTCGCTGCCGCGCCTGCGCCTCGGCTACGACCCCGAGGTTGCCTTCGCGGAGCTGACCGTCGTCCTGCGCCTCCCCGAGGCCACCGACTCCGAGGACGTCGCCCGCCGCTGGGCCGTGCCGGTCGAGGGCGCGCTGCGCGCCGCCGGCGACGTCATCGCCACGCGCGGCGAGGTCGACGCCAACGGCGCGCGCATCACGGCGCGTTTCCGCCGCGGCGTCGACGCCGAGCTGAAGGCCGCGCGACTGGCCACCGATCTCGTGCCCTTGCGCGCGCGCCTGCCGCGCGGCGCGACGCTGGCGATCTGGCCCGCGCGGAGCGTGCAGCCGAGCGCGGTGCTTGCCGTACCTCCCGAGCGCGCGACGATGATCGCCGAGCAACTCCGCGCCGCTCCCGGCGTTCGCGAGGTTGAGACGTACGGCAGCATCGACACCGAGGTGGATGTGCGCATGCGCGGCGACGCCGTTCCCGACGTCGCGGACGCGCTCCTGCCGCACCCCCTCGGCCGGAACGTCGTCGCCGCGCCGCGCGCAAAAACGATTGCCGATCTCCACCTGGATGCCACGATCACGTCTCGCCGCCCCCCGCCCGCCACGCTGGCGCGCGTTGACGGGCAGCCGGCGGCGCTGCTGTTCGTGACGTGCGAGGGCCTGTGCCCGGCGCAACCGGGCGAGCTCTGGAGCGACGCCGCCGAACTGCAAAAGCTCCTCCGCCGCCTCGCCCTCGGCATGCTCGCCGCGGCGATCCTCTTCGCCGCCGGCGGCGCGCTCATGGCCGGACCGCGCGGCCTCCTCCTCGGCGCGTACATCCCGCTCGCCGCGGCGATCTTCGTGAACATCTGCCGCGTCGCCTCGCTGCGCGTCGATGCGCAGACGCTGGTCATGGCCCTCATCGCCTTTGCCGCCGTCGCGCCGTTCGCAAAAAAAATCACGATCGTCTTCGTCCTTCTCCTCCCGCTCGCCGCCGCCTTCGGCAGCGGCGCGCTGGCGCCGCTCCTCGCGCCGGCCGCGCGCGACTTCGCCATCGCCGCGCTCTGCGCGCTCGCCGCCGGCGCGCTCCTGCCGCCGCTGCGCGCGACCGAATCCGCCACCGCGCCGCTCGCCCGCGGCGCGCTGCGCGCCGCCGCATCCGTCGTCCTCGCCGTCGTCGCCGCCGCGGTCCTGCTCCTCTCGTGGTTCGGCGACCGCCTCGATCCCCGCCGCTCGCGCGACGTTCCGCAGAGCGAGCGGCTGTACGTCCGCGTCGCCCAGCCCAGCGGCTCGACGCTCGCGCAGTCGTCGGAAGCCGCGCTCCGCGTCGAGCGCGCGCTGCGCCGCGTCGACGGCGTCGCGCGCTTCTGGACCTTCATCGCGCCGGAGCGCGCCACGACCACGATCGAGCTCGGGCTCGGCACGCGCGCGGAGCTCGCGCGCATTCAACTGCAGTCGGCCCTCCCGCCTGGCGCGCGCATCGACGACGGCGTGGAGCGCGCCGCCGCGTTCGACGAGGAGATCGGCGAAAGGCCGCAGGCGAACGAGGAGGGAACGCTCTACCGATTTCTGCTGAAGGGGACGGACGCCGCCAGCGTCCGCCGCGCCGCCGACGCGATCGCCGGCGCGCTCGCGCGCGTCGTGCCGCGCCAGGCCATCGCCTCCGAGTGGCCCGACCCGTCGCCGCGCATCGTCCTCGTGCCCCATCCCGGCGTCGCGCCCGAAGCCGCCGCGCGCGAGCTGGCGCAGCGGACGACGCTGCCGCCCGCGCGGCGCCTTCCGGACGACCGCCTCCTCCGCGTCGCCGCCGCCGAAGCGCCGAAGAGCGACGACGACGTGCCCCAGCGCGCCGATCTCTTTCCGCGAATCGAGAGCCGGTTCGACATTCGCCGCGACGCCATCGCCGGCCGCCTCACGCGCGAGCTCGGCCGCTTCGTCCTCCCCGTCACCGTGCGCATCGGCGCGCCGCTCCCCGAGGAGATTCTGGCGAAGCGGAAGGACGTCGACCGCATCGTGTCGATGACTGCGTTGCCGAGCGGCGTCACCCTCGAGCGCCCATCGATCGCGTCGTGGACGTTCTCGATGGCCAAGCTGCGCCTGGCCGCGCTGGCGGCGTTCCTGCCGCTCCTCCTCTTCACCGCCGCGGCCATCGTCCTCTCCTCGCTGCGCGGCGCCGCCATCGCCCTTGCGCCGGCCGCCGCCGGGCTCGCCCTCGTCGCGCCGGCGCTGACGATCGCGGGCGCGCAGCTCGACGAGCTCACGCTTCTCGCCGCCGGCGGCGCGCTCTGCGCGGTCGTCGCGCGCGCCGTCGCCGCGATGCGCGAGCAGAACGCCTACCGCGCCTTGCGCCGCAACGCCGCCGCGACGATGGTCAGCGTCATCGCCACGGCCACGATGCTGATCGTCGCCGCGCGCGATCCGTGGCGCGCCCCGCTCCTCGCCGCCGCGGCCGCGCTCCTCGGCGGCGTGCCGGCCGCGATCATTCTTCCCGGCGCGATCGCCGCCGTCGCGCGCGATCTCCGCGCCCGCCGCCGCCCCCCGCCCGCGCCGGAAGGTCCGCCGCGCCTCGCCGTCCGCAACGTGACGAAGGTCTACGCCGGCGGCGTGCGCGCGCTGCACCGCATCTCCTTCGATCTCGAGCCGGGCGTGATCGGTCTCCTCGGTCCCAACGGCGCGGGCAAGACGACGCTGCTGCGCATCCTCACCGGCCTGCTCCAACCCACGCGCGGCGGCGTCTCGTGGCGCGGCGCGCCGATCGATCGTGCCGCGATCGGATTTCTTCCGCAGGAGTTCAACGCCTACGGCGGCCTCACCGCCGAGCAGTTCCTCGCCTACTGGGCGCTCGAGCGCGGCATCACGGCGCCGATCGACGAGCTCCTCGCGCTCGTCGGCCTCGAAAAACACGCCACGCGGCGCGTGCGCGACTTCTCCGGCGGCATGCGCCAGCGCATCGGCATCGCCCGCGCGCTCCTGGGCGATCCGCCGCTGCTCATCGTCGACGAGCCGACGACGGGGCTCGACGTCGAAGCGCGCCTGAGCTTCCGCGAACTGATGTCCCGCCTGGCGCGCGACCACATCGTCATCCTCTCCACGCACATCGCCAGCGACCTCGAGTCGACCGCGTCGCGCCTCCTGCTGCTGGCGCGCGGCACGCTGCGCTTCGACGGCACCGCCGAGGCCCTGATCGCGCGCGCCCGCGGCCGCGTGTTCGAGAGCGTCGTGTCGGACGCGGAGGCGCGGGCGCTGACGCAGCGCACCCGCGTGACGACGCGCGTGCGCGTCGCCGGCGGCGTGCGCGTCCGCGGCGTCGCCGCCGAGGACGATCCCCTCCCCGGCGCGGCCGTCGAGCCGACGCTCGAGGAGGCCTACCTCAGCGAGGTCGCCGCGGGCGGGCGGATGCGCGGGGGGAGCTTCGCGTTTGTGTTCGAGCGTACGATCTCGTGATGCGCATCGCAGCAATGGGCGGCGGCGGCTTCCTCATGGAGCCGCGCAATCGGCGGCTCGACAACTGGCTGCTGTCGCTGACGGGCAAACGGCGGCCGCGCGTTCTCTTCCTGCCGACGGCGAACGGCGATTCGCCGCGCTACATCGCCCGCTTCCACCGCGCCTTCGACAACGGATCGCATCTCGAGCTCTTCAACCGCACCGTGCGCGATCTTCGCTCGTTCGTGCTGCGGCGCGACATCGTCTACGTCGGCGGCGGCAACACCGCGAACATGCTCGCCATCTGGCGCCTTCACGGGCTCGACGCGATCCTCCGCGAGGCCGGCGAGAACGGCACGCTCCTCTGCGGTGTCAGCGCCGGCGCGAACTGCTGGTTCGAGCGCAGCCTCACCGACTCCTTCGGCCGTCCGCTTCGTCCCCTGCGCGACGGACTCGCGTTCCTCTCCGGCAGCTTCTGCCCGCACTACGACGGCGAGCGCGATCGCCGCGCCGCCTTCCGCCGCTTCGTCGCCGCCGGCGAGCTTCCGGCGGGGTGGGCGGCGGAGGACGGCGTGGCCGTACTCTTCGACGGCGGGCGCGTCGCGGACATCGTCGCGTCGCGCCGCGGCAAGAGCGCCTATCGCGTCGAGCCGTTGCGATCTTCATCGCGCCCTGTTGAACATCGCTACAGCGCGACACCGCTGTAAATCACCACGAAATCGCGAAGCCCTTGATCGTCAACAACTTGACTTTTGGCAGTGCGCTTGCGCTTGGAGACGGGCAGTTGAAAGGGGGCCCACAATGATCATCCTGCTCGTCG
>Ga0075435_100000261_pt1 | contig 32719 bp, 31 predicted proteins | sample RhiMethybrSRZTD4_FD_75302 | JGI IMG/M metagenome (GOLD analysis project Ga0075435, IMG submission 75302) | Populus rhizosphere microbial communities from Tennessee, USA - Rhizosphere MetaG P. TD hybrid SRZTD4 | ecosystem: Host-associated > Plants > Roots > Rhizosphere > Soil | place: USA...
GGAGATCGCGGATCTGATCAGCGAGGGCCTGAGCAACAAGGAGATCGCGAAGAGGATCAGCCTCGCGACCGACACCGTGAAGAGCCACGTCCACAACATCCTGGAAAAGCTCTCATTGCGCAGCCGGGTGCAAGTCGCCACGCGCAAACGGGGTCCCGCACCGACTCTTTAGCTGAGAGTCCCCCACAGGGACTAGTCCCCTTTCCATCCGTTCGAGGGATTGGTTTCGCTTTGTCTTGTCGTTAGCGTGCAAAGCGTGCAGTTGGCGGCGGCCCTGCCCCGACGTCGCGCGATGGCTCCGACGAGTGAAAGCCCACCACATCAGCGGACTCGCATCACGGGGCGCGCCGCCCTATTCGCGTCGTCTTCGAGAGGTATCCCATGATGAGCCTGAGAATCGCCTCCCTCGCGGTGCTTGGGATCTTCGTCGCGAGTGTTGCTTCCATGGGAGGACGCCAGGTCAACGCTGGCGTCACTCCCGTCGGCGGAACCGCGGAGACACCGCAGCAACGCACCGCGAACAGCTCCTATTACGAAAGCGGCGTCTCGCTGGGGTCGGCGAGCACGTTCGCGATCCTCGCCGCCTCCACGGTTACCAACACCGGCGCGAGCGTCGTCACTGGGCCTATCGGGGTGAGTCCCGGCACGACGGCGACGGGATTCCCGCCCGGGACCCTCACGGGCACGTTCCACTTGGGCGATCCGGCCGCCGCCCAGGCGCAACTCGACCTGACCGCCGCCTACAACGACGCGGCGGGACGAACGGCGGGTGCGGTCGCAGTCGCCGGGAATCTGGGCGGGCAAACCCTCACGCCCGGCCTTTACAAGTCGTCCACCTCGCTGGAGATCTCCTCCGGAGACCTCACGCTCGACGCGCAGGGCGACCCCAGTGGCGTCTTCCTCTTTGAAATGGCGTCCACCCTTGTCACCACCACCGGTCGCCAGGTGATCCTGGCCGGTGGCGCCCAGGCCACCAACATCTATTGGCAGGTCGGCAGCTCGGCGACACTGGGAACCAGCTCGGTGTTCAAGGGCAACATCCTGGCTCTGGCATCCATCACGGCGGCGTCGGGCGCAAGCGTGGAAGGCCGGCTGTTGGCCCGCACAGGCGGGGTCAGCCTGGATGGCAATGCCGTCACGATCCCCGCCAGCAACACGGCTGGCGTCACCCCGAATGGGGCGGTGCCCAACCGCGTGAGCCTCTCGAGCAACCCGCTTCGGTCTGGATCGACCACCATTCACTTCGGGCTCGCCGCGGCGGACCGGGTGGAGATCAAGATCTTCGACGTGAGCGGTCGCGTGGTGCGAGACCTGGTGAACCGGCGCTTCGAGCCGGGGGAGCACGAGATGGCGTGGGACCGGTTGGACTCCAGCGGCAGATCCGTGTCGCGCGGCCTGTATTTCACCCAGGTGAGCTACGGCAGCCAGGGTTTCGTGGCCACGAAGAAGCTGACGATCATCCAGTAGCCTGCCTCACCAGGTGTTTCACGAGCCATGGGAGATCGCGAGCCATGGGCATCGTGATGCTGAACGATTCGGTCGGCTCACGGGTGCAAGGCGCCTCGGGGGAGGAGCCACGTGGGCCGGCCGTGTTCAGCGACATGGGATCTGCCACCCTCATCGATCCGGAGACGTCCGCTTCGCGGTGTAGGGATCAGGTGTCCCCGGCGGGATCGGCGGATACTTCTTCAGGCTCGCCTCGAACTCGCCCACGATCTTCATCATCGGTCCGGCGACCCATGCGTTGGGTGTGAGGGTCGCCGGGTATTCCTCCCTCGGATCGGCATAGAGATCGAAGATCTGTGGGACCCCGAGCTTGTTCGCCGGAGTCCACCAATCCCGCTCTCTCTCGTAGAAGGCGAGCTTCCAGTGACGCCACTTCACCGCCTCGAGCCGGTCCGCCACGAACACCGGGAAGCCGTCGCGCGCGGAGTGCTCCGACCTTCCGAGCAGGAAAGCGCTCTGATCCACGCCATCCATCGCCCGGTCGGTCGGGACCCTTGCCCCCGCCATCTCGAGGAAGGTCGTGAACGTGTCGACTTCGTGCACGATCTCGTTGCTGACGCGACCGGCCGGGATCCGGTGGGGCCAGCGAATGATGAACGGCGTGCGCAGCGAGCCTTCCATGTGCGTGAAGTAGTAGCCGGACCAGGGTCCTCCCCATCCCTGGGAGGGCGACGTGGGATCGGGGCCGTTGTCGCTCGTGAAAACGAAGATCGTGTTGTCCCGAATGCCCAAGCCATCGACCGCGTCGAGGATCTCGCCGACGTTCGCGTCCATCTCCGCCAGGACGTCGGCCCAATCGCCGTTACCGGTCCTTCCCGCGAAATCCCGGCTTGGCAGCGCGGGGAAATGCACCAGGGTGAATGGCACGTAGACGTAGAACGGCTTGCGAGCCTCGGCGCTTCGCTTCATGAAGTCGATCGTGCGCCGCGTGATCTCGGCATCGATCTGACGGCGCTGGTCGAGATCGTAGATGGCGACGTCGCGACTCTTCTCGCCCTTCTTGCCCTCCATGATGTGCATGAAGGGAATGCCTGCGGCCTGAGCTCCCGGCTGAGACGGGAACATCGACTCGTCCGTGGTCCGGGGAATGCCGTACCACTCGTCAAAGCCCTGGTCGTTGGGCAGCCGCCCCTGCGCGCTCCCGAGGTGCCACTTGCCGAAATGTCCGGTGGCGTAACCGGACGAGGACAGGACCTCGGCGAGCGTGACCTCCCACTGCGTCAGGCCATCGGGAGAGCCCGGAAGCGGGACGGAATGCGTTCCCGAGCGAATCGCGAACCGTCCGGTCAGGAGCGCCGAGCGGCTGGGGGTACACTGCGCTTCGACATTGAAGTTCGTGAGCCGCGTCCCCTCCGCTGCGAGCCGGTCGATGCGCGGCGTCGGCGCACCCCGGAGCTCGCCTCCGCCGTAGCAGCCAACCTCGCCATATCCCAGATTGTCCATCAGGATGAAGACGATGTTGGGCTTCGAAGCAGGGGCCGTCGGGCGCGCGGATTCCGCATGCGCGGAGGACGGGATCCCTGCACCGCCAAGGGCGCACAGCCCCGTCACCAATAACGCACACGTGAGCAACGACTCGGGGACGTATCGCCTCGTGAGCCGGCCTTCGGCATTCCGTGGTCGCTGATCCATGTTGGCCCTCCTGATGCTCGGCGCGGAGAAACCCTAACAGGGCGGCTGGCGGAACAGCGAGTTGTACGACGCACTGGCCAGCGTGCCGCATGCCGCCGAGCACGGTCGATGAGAGGTGCGGGAATCGCCTCGACGCCGAGGGACCGCGCCTGCTAGCCTGCCCGCCTTCGCAAGCCAACCTTCGGAGGATCCCATGAAGCTCCAAACCGCATTCGTGATCGTCGCGTTGTTCGTGAGCGCCGCCGCCCACGCCGCGGACGCTCCGCCGCAGATGTCCGCTGAGCAGAAGGCGATGATGGACAAGATGACGAAGGCCGCCACCCCGGGCGCGCCGCACGCGATGCTCGCCAAGATGGCGGGCGAGTGGACCTGCACGGTCGAGTACCAGATGGACCCGTCGCAGCCCGCGCAGAAGTCGCAGAGCTCAGCGACCATCACCTCGATGATGGACGGTCGCTACATCCAGGAGGTCGCTTCGGGCCAGATGATGGGGATGCCGTTCAGCGGCATGGGCCTCTACGGCTTCGATAATGTCATCGGCAAGTACGTGTCGACGTGGATCGACAACATGGGCACCGGGATCATGACGAGCGTGGGCACTGCCGACGCGAGCGGCAAGGTCATCAACTGGAGCGGCACCATGAACGACCCGGTGACCGGCAAGCCGTCCAAGGAGCGCATGGTGACAACGATCAAGGACGACGATCACCACACCTTCGAGATGTACGGCACGCCGCCGGGCGGAAAGAAGGAAATGAAGATGATGACGATCGAGTACTCGCGGAAGTAGGACGCGACCGCACATCCGAGGAGGCGACGAAGAGGAGAGAGCATGCCGGGAGCAGCAGCACTGCCGGTCGAGGAACGTATTCTTCAGCTGCTCCGATACCTGGGCATCGACCAGGCCCACTTCGCGGGCCGGACGCCAGCGGATTGGATGGGACTCGCCACCACGTACCCGGAGGTGTTTTGCTCCTTCGTCCTCGTTGGCCCGGGGGTTATCGCGCCTCATACCGTCAGTAGCCTCGCGTCGAGGCTGCTGGTTTTCACCGGGGACCAGGAGGCCTCCGCCGAGCGCGTACGACGCGTCGTGGAAAGTCTACCGGATGCTCGCCTGGTCACGTTCCGTGACTACGCCCTGGTGGGGTGGACCGACGTGGTCGCAGACCGAACCGACGAGATAGGCTCCGCCATCCTGGATTTCCTGGCGCAGCACAGGCATCCGGGGGGTGGAAAGACCGTCCCTCTCGCCGAGGACCAGGGTGAGATTGCCGGGATCTCGTACCGCATCAGAGGTGCTGGGCCGCCGCTGGTGCTACTCCCTCTGTTCCTTGCTCCTTCGCAATGGGAACCCCTGGTGCCCAGGCTGAGCCAGCACTATTGCACCATCACGCTGGGCGGCGTGGAGCTGGGTGCGGTCGCCAATCTGGAATCACGGGGCCACGCCGCTGGATACGTGCGCATGGTGCAGGCCCTGACGGACGAAGCCCAACTGCAGCCGGGCCAGACGGTGCTGGACGTCGGCTGCGGCACCGGGGTGGTCGACCGCTGGCTAGGCCATCGCACTGCCGGGCAGAACCGGATCATCGGCGTGGATATCAATCGGTATCTGTTGCAAGAAGCCGTGGCCCTGGCGCGGAAGGAGGGGCTGGAAGGCGCGGTGGATTTCCGAGAAGGCAGTGCGGAAGCCCTGCCTTTTCCCGATCACAGCTTCGACGTCACCATGTCCATGACGGTCATAGAAGAGGTCGATGCCCAACAAATGCTGGCCGAAATGGTACGAGTGACCAAACCTGGAGGAAGGGTTGCGGTGATAGCGAGGGCCATGGACATGCCATTCCTGTTCAACCTTCGGCTCGAAGCTGGATTGCAAGCGAAGGTCGGCGCGCCGGGAGCGCTCGGCAGTGTCGCCGGGCGGGGATGCGCCGATGCCAGCCTCTACCGACGCTTTCACCAGGCCGGACTCACCCAGGTGAAGATATTCCCCCAACTCCCTGCCTTCGACGGTTCAGCGCCATACATGCTCCAGTTCATGCAGAACGGCATCGTGGGCAAGCTCACCCCGGAAGAAGCGCGGCAGTGGGAGTCGGCGCGCGCCCAGGCCGCGGCAGAAGGCACCTTCTTCATGACATGGCCCCACCACTGCGCGGTGGGGACGAAGCCATGAACGGCGTGGGGTGAAGTTTCCGGGCGCGCCGCTCTGCGGCCATCTCACACGCCCACTTCAGCAGTCACCTTGGGGACTTCCGCGAAATACCAGCCGATGACCTCGCGTGCCTTGCCTGCCATGGGTGACGTCCAGTCCCGGAACAGCTCGCAGAGGACGGCGAGCGCCGAATTCGGGACGGCGCCCGCATGCGCCAACCGCTCGATCGCCGTGCGGTGTGCCGTCTGGGATCTCCCGCCCACGGCATCGGTGACGAACATCGTCTCGTATCCCGCTTTCAGCGCCTCGACCACCGCGAACGTGAGGCAGATCTCCGTGTGCAGGCCACCGAAGATCAGCCGCTTGCGTCCAGTCTTCTTCACCGCATCACGGAAAGCGGAGTCCTCGAACGCGTTCATCGTGGTGCGGTCGAGCACCTGAACGCCGGGCAGTTCGGCGAGGACTCCCGGTTGCGTCGGCCCATTGATGCCGGCCGCGACGCCAACGGAGGACAACACGATCGGCATGTTGAACGCCTTCGCGGTCCTGGCCAGGAGACGGACATTGAGCTCCACCAGATCGGCGCGGGTCTCCGAACGAATCGTCGCAAATATCTCCGGTTGATAGTCGATCAGCACCAGTGCGCAGTCTTGAGAAGTCCAGACACCGAGATCGTTGTTCATGGTTCCTCCCGTGGCGGCTCAGGATCGCGGACACCCGAGATTCGCGGCGGCCGCGATCGAGCCCGATTCGGACTACGTCGTCACGCTCGCCGGCTCCCAGTTCACCGTGGTCGCCCACGTCGCGAGCGTCGTCGGACGAATGCCGCTCGCGGCGGAAGCCTTTGCGATGTCCGCGTCATAGCCCACGCGGTCGAACCATTCGAGCATGAGCGCGAAGTCCATGCTGAACTTTCGGACCTCCTCGATCGGCAGCCGGACGAACTTCACCTCGCGATGCGTCACCTTGCTGAGGATCTCGGCGGTCGCTGGCATGGTGGCCTGATCACCGGCGATGTCGATCGCCCGACCGTTCAGCGCCGCGTGGTTCTCGAACGCCCAACGGCCGTACTTGCCGATGTCAGCGACCGCGATCATCTGCACCACGGTCTCGGGATCGAGCGCCAACGCCAGTTGCCCCTGCTGGATTCCTGCCAGGAACGATGGCAGCAACAGGTTCTCCATGAAGAAGACCGGGCGCAGGACCGTGGTCGAAGGGAACCCCAGGGCGCGGACCTTCTCCTCGATGCGCCACTTGTTGTCGAAGTGGGGAATCCCGGTGTTGCGATGGGCCGAGGCCACCGACGAGTAGACGTAGTGCTGAACGCCCTGACGTCGCGCGATCTCGGCGATGCGCTTGCCCTGCGCCTCTTCGCGCTCGACTCCCGCCTCCTGCGTGTTCTGAACCGCGAACACTCCCCACGCGCCCGCCAGCGATCGCTCGAGGGAGGCGGCGTCGTCGAGATCCCCGGCGACGACCTCGGCCCCGCGCTTCGCGAGCTCCCGGGCCGCCGGGGAGTCAGGCTTGCGCGTCATCGCCCGAACCTTGTGACCCTTGGCGAGCAGCTCGCGCGCGGTCGCGCCGCCCTGCTTGCCGGTGGCGCCGGTGACGACGATCAGGTTCCTTCCGGTTTCCATGCTGTCTCCGCTTTGCACTGCGTGTGAATGGTTGATATGTCAACTCTATGACCACAGGGAATGCCGGGCCTGGCTACGATTGTCCCTCCCGGATCGCGTCGAGCAGCCGGATCAGCTGCCGCGTCTGCACGTCGCTGAGGCGACCGAGGCTCTGGGATTCGACATCGTTCACGATGGCATCGACGCCACGCAACAGCTCGAGTCCCACGGCCGTGATCGAGCAAAGCACCTGCCGGCGGTCCGACTCGCAGCGGTCGCGGCGCACCAGCTTCTTGGCCTCGAGCCGGTCGAGCAGCCCGGTGATCCCGGGCGTGCGCTCGATCATGCGCTCGGCGATCTCGAGCGTGGGGAGTGGCTCGGGTCGGGCGCCGCGCAGGATGCGCAGCACGTTGAACTGCTGGGCGGTGATCCCCTTGGGCTCGAGCGCCTGCTCGAGCAGCCGGCGCAGCAGGTCCGCGGTCCGCATCAGGCCGACGGCAGCTTCCTGGCGCCGGTTCCCAAAGGGCCGCGTCTGCTTGAGTTCGCGCTCGATGGCGCTGGAGGTCCGCTTCACGACGGTGAGCATGCACCCTAATGGATGACGCGTAAAGTAAATCGGTTCGGGTCCCTCGTGCCGGACCTCCCCCATCATCGGCCCACCCGGGCAACACTCGTCGCGGCCGCAGCAGGCTTCGTTTCATCCAGAACCGGTGCGCGCGGCAGCCCCGTGACGTTCAGGATCTCCCGCTCGTCGAGCGTCTCGCGATCGACGAGGGCTTCGGCGAGGCGATCGAGCTGCGCACGGTGCACGCCCAGGAGGCGCTGGGCTTCCGCGTGGCACTCGTCGATGATCTTGCGCACTTCAGCGTCGATCGTGGCCGCGGTGGATTCGCTGAACGGCCTCTCGCCTACTCCGCCGTAGACTCCTCCCCCGGTCAGGTACGGATTCTCGCGGGGCGCGAGTTGGACGGCTCCGATCTGGTCGCTCATCCCCCAGCGGGTAACCATCATCCGCGCGAGGTTCGTGGCCTGTTCGATATCGCTCTCGGCGCCGGTCGTTCGGGTGCCGTAGACGATCTCCTCGGCCGCTCGTCCGCCGAGCATCCCGATGATCCGCGCGCGCAGATACGCCTCGGGGTAGTTGTAGCGATCGCTGTCCGGGCGCTGGTAGGTCACACCGAGCGCCTGCCCGCGCGGCACGATCGTGACCCGATTGACAGGGTCCGCGCCGGGCACGACGAGTCCCAGGATCGCGTGCCCGCCCTCGTGGTAGGCGATACGCTCTTTGTCGGCGGGGCTGAGGAGGATCGGGCGCTCGGGACCGAGGACGATCTTCTCGAGCGAATCGAGGAAGTCCTTCTGGTGGACCTCGTCCTCGCGGCGCCGGGCCGCGAGCAGGGCCGCCTCGTTGGCCAGGTTCTTCAGGTCGGCGCCGGAGAACCCGGGAGTCGCAGCCGCGAGCTCCGGGAGGCTGGCGTCGCTCGCGAGCGGCATGGCGCGGGTGTGAACCTTCAGGATGGCCTCCCGTCCGGCTTTGTCCGGCAGGTTGACGACGACGCGCCGGTCGAAGCGCCCGGGTCTCATGAGCGCCTTGTCGAGGACCTCCGGCTGGTTCGTTGCCGCGAGCACGATGATCCCCTCGCGGCCCGAGAAGCCGTCCATCTCGCTCAGGATCTGGTTCAGGGTCTGCTCCTGCTCGCTCGAGCCACCGATCGCGATCTGCCCTCGGGCACGCCCGATCGCGTCGAGCTCGTCGATGAAGATGATCGCGGGGCGCTGCTCCCGCGCCTGCTTGAAGAGATCGCGAATTCGGGCCGCGCCTACGCCAACGATCATCTCGACGAACTCGGAAGCGCTCGTCGAGAAGAAGGGCACTCCGGCCTCCCCGGCGACCGCCCTCGCGAGGAGCGTCTTCCCCGTCCCCGGAGCACCGACCAGCAGCACCCCCTTCGGAGCAGTCCCGCCGAGTCGTGTATAGCTCGCGGGGTCCTTCAGGAAGTCGACGATCTCGACCAGCTCGTTCTCCGCCTCGTCGATCCCGGCCACGTCGGCGAACGTGACCTTCAGGTCCTGCTCCTGGTCGTAGCGGCGCGCGTTGCTCTTGCCGATCCCCATGAGCCCGCCGCCCCCCTGGCCGGCACGCCGGAAGAGCCAGATGTAGAAGGCGATGAAAATCAACCCTGGCCCGAAGTTCAGGAGGATCGTCGCCAACGGGCTCCGTTCCTCCTGGATCGGCTTGGCGCTGATCTCCACCCCATGGTCGATCAGGTAGGCTTCGAGCCCGGGATCGACGAAGGACGGCAGCGTCGTCGTGAACGATGTCACCTGCCGGGGCTGTTCCGGCGGCGTTGCGCGACCGCTCGCGGGGCGGGGAAGTGAGTCCGACACAGGGTACTTGACCGGTGTCCTGAAGCTCCCGGTGATCGTCTCGCCCCTGCTGAAGATCGCATGGACGTTGCTCTTCGCGACTTCCTGCTTGAAGAGCGTGTACGGAACGGTGGCCGGCGCCTCCGGGCCCGGAAACAGCATCCGGCCGATGGCGTAGTTGAGAAGCAGGACCAAGAGGAACCACCACCAGACCCTGCCCCGCGGGAAGGCGGGACTCGGGGGTTTGGCCTTGTCGGCGCCTCCGGGGCGCGGCCCGGGTCCCCGCCCGCCGTCTCCCGGAGATGGTGCGCGCGTGCCTTGCCGCCGTTCACCGACCGATCCCATGTCCCCTCCACGAACTCGGCGCCCGTCAGCCGACCGGGCCCGCAGCTTCGGCCTGGACGACGGCGTTCCGATCCTTCGAGCGCGTCGCAAGCAGTTCCAGCAACATCGCATCGCGGTCCTGCGCCAGCGCGTCTATGGAGTGACCGCCCGCCTCCTTCAGCACGCCGTCGATGATCATCTGCTTGAGCTGCGGACTGAACTCGGTGAGCGTCCCGAGGTCTTTCATCCACATCGACATCGGGCCGGCGAAGTGCTCCATGAATTGACCAATGCCGCCCTGGCCGCCGCCGAGATGAAAGAGCATGTTGGGTCCCATGACGCCCCACCGCAGTCCAGGCCCCCAGGACACGGCGTCATCCGCATCCGCGACGTCCAGCACGCCCTCACCGATGAGGTAGGCGACCTCGCGGTACAGGGCGGCTTGCAGGCGATTCGCGACGTGTCCGACGACTTCCCTACGAAGATGGATGGGCCGCTTCCCGATCGCCCTGTAAAACGCCATGGCACGCGGGATGGCCTCCGGCGAAGTCTTCGCGCCCCCCACCACCTCGACGAGCGGGATCATGTGCGGAGGATTGAATGGATGGCCGACGACGACGCGTTCGGGGTGTGCGCAGCTCGATTGCATCACGGTCGCGGTCAACCCGGATGAGCTCGAGGCGATGAGGGTGTCCGGCCTCGTGGCGGCGTCCATGTCCGCAAACAGCTTGACCTTCAGGTCCGCGCGTTCCGGCCCGTTCTCCTGCACGAACTGGGCGCTCGAGACCGCCTGTTTCATGTCCGCCGTGAACGCGAGTCGGTCCCGGGATGCCCTGGGTGCAAGTCCGAGCGTGCTGAGATCCTTCCACGCGGCATCAATGAACCGCCGCAGGTTGGCCTCCGCGTTCGGGGCTGGATCCGTCGCCACGACGTCGAGCCCCCGCGCCAGGAACAGCGCGGCCCAGCTGGCTCCGATGACACCCGTGCCGACGATCGCCACCTTTTGAATTTCACCGGTCGCCGCCATGGGATTCCTCCTTTACTGGAGTGGGTCGACGAGACGCCGTTCGATCCGTTTCGGTCGCATGGATCACTGGGCAGCACGGGCCGGCTCGATCTCACGCGGCTGCGCCGTGGATGCGAGTTCCGGCCCCTCACGGTTCACGATGAGTAGAGACCCTCTCCGATTGGTCGCCCAGGTCCACACCCACTGCAGGAACACGCTCACGCGGAGATTCAACTGGGCGAGGAACCAAATGTGCACGGCCGCCCACACGAGCCACGCCACGAATCCACTGCGATGGAGGTTGCCGCTCTGCAGCACGGCGAAACCTTTACCGACCACGGCCATGTTACCCCTGTCGACGTAGCGGAACGACTCCGCCGCGTGATCTCCCGCGAGCCGCCGTTGGATCAGCTTCGCCGCGTGGCGTCCCTGCTGGATCGCAACCTGCGCCACGCCGGGAAGCGGCCTGCCGTCCTGGTCGAGCGACACGGTATCGCCGACCACGAAGATCTCAGGGTGTCCCGGCACCGTGAGGTCATTTTGAACGCGCACTCTGCCGGCGTGATCGGTCGGCACCCGGAGCCAGGCGCCTGCGGGCGAGGGCGCCACGCCGGCCGTCCAGATCACGGTCCTGCTGGCGATGCGCTGTCCCGCCCCGACAATGCCGTCGGCATCGACTTGATCGACGCCGAAACCGAGCCGGACTTCGACGCCCAGCCGTTCGAGACGTCGCTTGGCGGCAACGGACAGATCCTCCGAAAACGTGGGCAGGACTCGCGGCGCCATGTCCACGAGCACGACGCGCGCGGAAGCGGGGTCGACCCTGCGGAATTCCGACTTCAGCGTGGTGTGCATCATCACGGCGATCGCGCCGGCCATCTCCACGCCGGTCGGACCGGCGCCCACGAGAACGAACGTCAACAGGTCCCGGTGACGGCCCGGGTCCTCCTCCGCCTCAGCCTGCTCGAACGCCTGCAGGATCCGGTTCCGGATCGCTTCGGCATCCGCGACACTCTTCAGCCCCGGCGCATACGGCCTGAACGACTCGTGGCCGAAGTAGCTGAACGTGGCCCCCGTTGCCAAGATCAGGTAGTCGTAGGCAACGGAGACGCCGTCGCGGTCGGCGTCACGAACGATGACGCGCTTCAGATCCTTGTCCACACCCGTGACTTCGCCGAGGAGGACCATCGCGTTCCCTTGGTTACGGAGAATCCCGCGCAGCGGCGCGGCGATCTGGCCCGCCGCCAGCACGGAAGTCGCGACCTGGTACAGCAGCGGCTGGAACAGGTGGTGGTTGGTGCGGTCGATCAGCACGACCTGCGCGGGCGCGTTCTTGAGCGCCTTCGCGGCCGCGAGGCCGCCGAAACCTCCACCTACGATGGCGATGCGCGTGCGAGCCATGAGTTCGCTCCTATCGCTACAGAAGACGGGGGCTTGGCAGCGGGTCACACGGCCAGGATCACGACGACCAGCGAGCTGGAGTCCGCGCCGAATGGTGCGGACTCCCTCCCATCACGCGGCCAGAACGGACCGGTGAGCTCTGGCTCGCGATTCCTCAGTACGCCATGACCCGGATGTTATCGATGACCTCGGTCACGCCCGGCGCGGCCCAAGCCGCATCGGAAGCATCCTCAGCGGCCTGCCACGACGATGCCTCGCCCGAGTCGGTCTTGCTCATGATGCTCGTCTCCTTTGCGTTGCGTGTCGTAAGCACGAATGAGCGCGCGCGACTCTCGTCCATAGCAAGCCAGGTGCCGGGGCCAAGGCGTTGGCAGATCGCTCCGGGGGCGCTCCTGCGCCGTCGAGTCTCGACAATTGGCGAGCCGTCGCTACGGCTCGTGAAGTCCGCGGCGGAGGTGCGCTCTCCCCCCCTGTGCGCGCCGCCATCCGCGGTATGAACCGCGATGGGTCGGTGCGAAGTCCGGCATTTCAAGACACGGATCCAGGGAAAGAGAGCGTGGCTCGCACATTGCTTGGTCGCGGTCGCCTGGGCCTGCGCGATTGCCCTATGGTTGGAGCGCGTGGCATGGAGGACCCTCAATGAATACAGTGACCGTGATCGGCGTGGTGGCCATCGTGATCGTCTCGATCACCAGCCACGAGGCCGCCCATGGGTTCGTGGCCGACCGACTTGGCGATCCCACGGCCCGCGAGCGCGGGCGGCTCACGTTGAACCCGCTCGCTCACATCGATCTGTTCTTCACAATTCTGCTGCCGCTCCTTCTCATCCTCTCCGGATCGCATTTCATCTTTGGCGGTGCGAAGCCGGTCCCCGTGGATGTGTCGCGGCTGAGATATCCTAGGCGGGACTGGGCGCTGGTGGGTGCGGCGGGGCCGGCGATGAACGTGCTCATCGCCATCGGCCTGTCCGCCGTCTTCGCGGTGGCGAAGCTGATGGGTGGCGCTGACCCGCGATCGAGCCTGGCGGAAATCCTCACCGTCGGGATCTTCCTGAACGCGTTACTTGCGGTTTTCAATCTGATCCCCATCCCGCCGCTCGATGGGTCGAGGGTCGTTCAGTACTTTCTCTCGGGTGCGGCGCTCGGTTTCTATCGCCGGCTCGACCGGTTCGGCATTCTCATCCTGGTGGCGCTGATGTTCTTCTTCCCGCGGCTCCAGCTGCCGCTCACTAGAGCCGTCCACGGCTTCGTTCACCTGGTCACGACACCCTTCGGCATCGCGGCCGACGTCGAGGCGGTGCTGCAGAGGTTGCTCTTCAAGTGATGGCCATGCTGGGACCACGGAGGATCCGTCCGTGAACAGGGTATCCGCGATTCGTCGGTGCGGGTGGGCGGTGCCCATTCTGCTGGTCTTGGCCGCGCGGGCGCGCGGCGATGAATTCCCAGACTCGCTCCCGCCGCCACCGCCGGCTCCACACTCATCGGGCGCGAACCTCATGTCCGAGACGTTTCAGAACCTCGATGCATGGCAGCCCGATCGGGACAGCGTCTGGACCCTGGAGGGACACGTGCTCCACGCGCGGCTTCCCGACCAGAAGCAGCAACATTCGTTCGTGTTCGCGGGCTCGAAGGACTGGGGCGACTACGCCGTGGACGTCGACATCCTCCAGGTGCGCGGCGTGGACAAGGGCGTGGCCGTGCGAGTCCAGGAGAACCAGGGGATCGGCGTGGACCTGCGCGGCGGCGAGTACCAGGACGTCCTGATGTATCGCCGCCAGCTGGAGCTCGGCCACGCGCAGGCGCCGAACTCGGATCGAAAGTGGCACCACCTGCGGGTCGAAGCCCGCACCAACCACTACCGCGTTCTCGTGGACGGTCGGCTCGTGCTCACCAGTCACGACAAGCTGCCCGGTTACCGGCAGGGACGGATCGCGCTTCCGGCCTACTCCGGCGGGCTCGGTGCCTGTTCGATCTACTATGCGAACGTGGTGGTGACCTCGCTGGCCAGCACGCCCTGAGCCCCGAGTCGCGGCGTGCCTCGAGGCTGCCGTGGCGGTCCGTGCCCTGCACCGCGCGGCTCTAACGATCGCCCTGCGATATCCCCTGGGCCGCCGCGCTCGTTTGTCTCCGCCACGGTAGCGACCAACGCGGCGGCTGTGGCGGTGCCGGCTCCTCGGGAGGGTCTTCGCCTCGCCGCCACGCCAGCAGCTCGCGGACGACGACCTTCACTGCGCCCGCGGCGGGGATCGCGAACAGCGCGCCCACGATCCCGCCGATCTCCGCGCCCGCGGCGACGCTCACGGCAATCGCGAGCGCCGACAGTCTCACCGTCCGGTGATAGACGACCTGCGTGAGCGTCCGGTTCTCGACCTCCGTGTAGATCCGCATGGCGAGGAACACGATCACCGCAGGGGCGACCCCCTTGGTCAGCGCCACGGCCGTGATGACGATGGCACCGAGCATCGCGCCGACGAGCGGGATGAGATCGAAGAGGGCGACCACCAGGCCGAGCGGGACGGCATACGGCACGTGCGTCACGAGCAGGACGAGCGTCGCATACACTCCCGCGATGACGCTGATCAGCAGGTTTCCGGACACATACCCGCCGATCGCCTTCGAGACACCCCTGCCCACGCGTTCCCAGCGCTTTCGACTGCCGCTCGGCACGACATCCAAGAACCCTTCGTACCACTTGCGGCCGTCGAGCCCGACGAACAGGGCGAGGAACGTCGCGGTGACGACGGCCGCTCCTCCGCGGATGAGCCCCCCGGCAGCGTGGAGTGTCGGCTGGCCGACTGCTGCAAGCCCGTGCGCCTCGACCCACGCACGCGCGTTGTCGACGACGTGGAAGCGCTGCTCGAGGGATCCGAGCCAGCGGGTGTTGCGGGTGAGCTGCGCCATCAGGTCCGGCAGGTGCTGGGCAAAGCTCGTCACTTCCTCGACGAGCGGCGGGAACAGTACCCATGCGAAGGTGATCGTGGCGAGGAAGGCGAGAACAAATGTGAGACTCACCGCTCCACCGCGGCTGAGTCCACGTTGCTGGAGCGCCTGCACGAGCGGTTCGATCGCCATGGCCAGAATGATGGCCGCGCACAGCTCGGCCACGATCTCGCGGGCCGCGTAGATCGTGGCGAGCAGCAGCACGCTGCCGAGGCAGATCGCAACGAGGATGAAGAGTGACCGCGGAGCGATCACCACCTGGCGAGGCTCGCTGGCGGACTGATTCTCCGCGGCGCCAGCGCTCGCCATGGGCGGCCGTTCCGGCGACGGCGCCCCGCTCCCGCGGTCCGCGTTCACCATTGCGCCTCTGTTGGGCTTCTTTGCTTGCGGGCCATCTTCGCAGTCCCGTTCCCGATCCCGCGAGTTTCCCACCATTCGGGGAGGCACTCCATTGCCTCCCCAATGGCTCGCGAACGCCCAGGCGGGATCAGTCGGCCCGCACCAGGGGCACGTCCACCACATGCTCCGAGAGGAACCACACCTGCTTCTCATTGGTGCGGATCACGTCCGAGACGAGCATGTCGTTCGTGCCGTCGTCGCCGGCCTCGGCCGCCTGCCGGGCCATGGTGTGCGCCTCCTTCAGCACCACCTCGTGTGCATGGAGGAGCCGCGCGATCTGTACCGGCGTCTCCTCTCGGCCCTTCGGCGGGCGCGGGATGATCGTCGACTCGGCCACGTCGGCCGCCATGGCGATGCTGATCCCACCCAGCGTCTGGATCCGCTCGGCGATGGTGTCGACGAGGTCGTTCTGCTCCTCATAGTGCTTGTCGAAGAGCAGGTGAAGCTGATAGAAGGTCGGCCCCGCGTTCTGCCAGTGATGCTTCTTGTACAGGTCACGCAGCGTGTTCGTGTCGGCCAGGATCTGGTTGAGGTTGTCGACACTCTGCGCGCATGCCTTCTCCGACAGCGCATTGGGAAGCCGGACGAGGTGGCCGAATGCCTGGATCTCGCGCGCCTCCTGCTGGGCCAGCGGCTGAGCCCGATCGACGACGGCGCTTCTGTTGTTGGACTTGCTCATCGGAGCGTCCTCCTTCCCCCCCGGGGCTAGGCGCGACCACCCGCGAATTGCTGCACGCGCGTGGCTCCACTGCGAATCTTGCTGGCGACCGCGATCCGGGAGATACCATTCACCAAGATCGAGGCGCCGACCAGGGTCCCAATGGCCCATGCGGTGCTCGACGGCCACGAAGCCAGGATCATAACCCCGAGAACGAGCTCGCACACCGCGTCGACAAGGAACCATCCCCAACCCTCGACGGGTCGCAGCTGGAAGGCGACAATGGCCTGCAGAACGCCCTGGAACACCAGCAGCCAGCCAAGGATCGCCGTGAGCGCCACCACGCTCGTGGCGGGGCTCGCCAAGATGAAGACTCCGCAGGCCCCATAGAGCAGGCTCGACAGCATCTTCCAGAAGAACTGCCCTGCCTGCTGCGAGTACAGCGCGAAGACGAACTGCGCGATCCCGGCGAAGATCAGCACCCACCCCAGCAACACCGTCGTGACCGCCGCCGCGGAGAGCGGATAGACGATCAGCAGCACTCCCAACGCGACCGTCAGGACTCCCATGAAGATGGCCCACCCGGACCGTGACTTGACCTCTCCCACAACGTCACTCGCTGACATCGGATTCTCCTTCCGCGCTGGAGCGAGGTCACATGGGCCCCCTCCGAAGCGCCTGTTGGTCTGGCCGCCTGAAGCGCGGCCGAGAATGGATGTGAACTAGGAAACGATCGCCTTCGCCGCTGCCGCCTTCACGCGGAGCGCCTCGGCCTTCGCCTGCGCCTCGCGCTCTCCTGCCTCGCGTCGCTCCTTCGCCTTCTGCAACCGGGCCTGGATCCTGGAGTCGAGCTCGTTGATCTTGTCCGCGAGCTTGCCCTTGCGATCGGCTCGGGATTGCGCATGCTCCGCCTTCAGCTGCGCGAGGTCCGCCTTCATGGCGGCGACCTCCTCGTTGTTGACCGTGTGCCTCACCTCAGACAGCGCGCGCCGGAAGACCGTCCCACTCAGCGACTCCATGAGGTTGTCCACGGGCGCGGTCCAGTCCTCGTCGATCTCGGCGACGACCGCAGCCTTCTTCGGCGACAGCTGCTTCGTGACGTCGTCGATGAAGTCATCGCTGATTCGTGCACGGTCCAGGTCGACGCCCGCACCCAGACCGAGCCCTGCCGTGGCCCCGATCGCAGCCCCGACCGGACCGGCCAGCAGGCCGATCAGCGTCCCGAACGAAGTGCCGACGAGCGTGCCGAGGATCCCGAGCTCGTCTCCCTGGGTCACGTACGTGCTGCCATCCGCGCCCTTCGCGAGCACGGCGGACGCATAGACGCTGATCGCGCCTTCCCGGTCCAGATCATGAAGCGACTGCTTCCCCACGTGCGCCATGGGTTCAGTGTCGAATACGACGACCAACATGCGATCCACGGGTCACCTCCTTTTCCGAATGACTGCCCGCATCCGCGGCCCATCCGCTACCGCGCCTCGCCCTCACCGGACGGCGTCTGACCCACTGCAGCCAGACGCCGCCCATGGGGATGACCTCACTGCTTCCCGATCTGACTGGCGATGACCTGGCGCGCCTTCGCCTGGTGCATGTCGCGTTCAACGTCCTGCACCCAGCGATCGTCCAGCACGACCACCAGGGCCGAACTGTTGGGCGTGAGCGCTTTCTTCATGCTCTCCACCTTGTCGATCGGAATCCCCACCGCGTCGCCCGTGAGGTAACCGGTAGCACCGCCTACTCCCGCGCCGACCGCGACTCCGACCGGGCCACCCACGAGTCCCACGACCCCGCCGAGCACCGCACCCACGCCGGCGTCCCGGTGCCGCTGGTCGCGAACCGTCACCTTGCCCTTCGCGTCCTTCGAAACAACCGCGAACGACTCGATGCGCTCGCCGGTCGCTCCCTGTGCCGATTGCATCGTCTTGAACACCTCGGCGGCCCTGTTCTGGCCGTTGTATGCCGCGTAGACCAGGGTCTGCGAGGCAACATCCTGCGCGTATGCGACCGCGCCGCCGCCGAGCCCTGCTGCCGATGCGATGGCGATCCCCACCACCGCGCTGCGTTTGATGTCACGGAACCACATCATGAATCCTCCCTGGTGCCGTTCGTTGCGAACGTCACTTGGCTGCCGTGTGCGTCTTCAGCTTCGCACCCAGATCGGCGATGGATGACTTGAACTTCGCGACCTCGGCGTCGATCTCGGCCTTGGCCCGCGACGCGTTCGACTCGCTCGTGGTCTTCAGGTCCTTGAGCCGCGTCTCGATGTCCTGCTTGGCGGTCTTCAGGCTGGCGATCGCGGCGATCTCCGCCTGCGCCTTCTTCTGTCGCGCCGTGGCTTCGAGCACCTCGAGCTTCGCCTTCGCTTCCTGAACCTGCGCGCTGATCTTGTCCTGATAGGCCTTGATCACTGCGCTCTGCTCCGGCGAGATGCCCTGCGTCTTGGAGGTCATTGGGCAAATCCTTTCGGTAGGTGCGTGATTCCTTCTCACCGGTTGCGCAGCGTCGCTTCGACCCTGGCCTGCTGGTCGAGATTCAGCGACGTGCTGAGAATGGTGCCGCCGTAGCCGCGGAACTGATCGGCCACACGCTGGCGATCGAGGGTGCGCAACAGGGCGAAGATCGCCGAGTCGCCGGGCTGTACCATCGTGCCCACGCTGCGAACGAAGTCGTCGGAGATCCCGAAGTCCTCTTTCCACGAGGACGCATCGAGAGCGCCTGCGCCCGCGCCCAGCGCACCGCCGCCCAGCGTCCCCGCCGCGATGGCCGTCGCCGCCGCCGCGCTCGCTCCGCCCGTGAACGGAATCGCGATGATGGCGCCGAGCATCATGCCGATGAATCCGCCCCAGGCAGCGCCTTCGCCCGTGGACATCTGATAGCTCTGGTCGACCCGCAGCTTGCCGCCGTAGTCGCGGTACACCGCCACCGCGTCGTTCAGGTCCACTGCCCACGTGCTATTCATGTCCTGCAGCACGTTCAGCACCTCGGACGCCCGATACATGTCCTTCTTGAACCCCACCACAATCAGGTCTGCCATGACGTCTTCTCCTTTGCTTGGTTCTTGGTTGTACGTCTCGCTGCGCGCGCAGTGGGCGTTACTGCAAGTCGAGTGCCGGTCGTAAGCCGTTGCCATGCCGACTCAGCTCTCGCGCGCTTTGGCGGGTCTCGACAATTGGTGTGTCGCGGCAGGTGCGCCGTCGGCTCGTGTCGGCGGGGCCGGCACCCGGCGCGCCCGCGGCGAGTTCACGCGAGCTCTCACCAACCGGCGAACCGTGGGGAGTACGGTCGTCTCAACCATGCGCTGGAGCACGGGGGATACTGGGTGCGACTCGCGCACGACCCGCGCGTCGCAACCCGATGCGGTCAGGACATCCAGCAACTCACTGCCGCGGGATCTAGGTGCCCTTGAACTGATGCTTGTTGATGTTGAGGCTTCTGATCCTGGACTCGAGCGTCGAGCGAGGAACGCCAAGCTTCACGGCTGCTCCGCGCGGGCCGAACACGCGACCGCCACAGTCCGACAGGGCCGCCTCGATCATTCGCCTCTCCTGCACCTCGTCCGGGCGGCCGAGCCTTTCCCTTGCGGCCCCCGACGGAGGTGCTTCGCGCGTGAGACAGATCTCGTCGGTGGTCAGCGTATCGCCCCGGCACATGACCACCGCTCGCTCCACCACATTCTGGAGCTCGCGGATGTTTCCGGGCCAGGAATAGCCCGCCAGCACCTCCATCACCTCCGGGGCGATCGCGCTGATGGATCGCTTCATGGAGGCGGAGTACTTCGCGACGTAGTGTCGGACGAGCAGCGGGATGTCCTCGCGTCGCTCCCGCAAGGCGGGTACGCAGATCGGAAAGACGTTCAGGCGATAGTACAGGTCGTCACGAAACTGCTTCTGTGCCACGAGCTCCGCCAGGCTTCTGTTCGTGGCCGCAATGATGCGCACGTTCACGCGACGCGTTGTGCTGCTTCCCAGGCGTTCGAACTCCTGCTCCTGGAGCACTCGCAACAGCTTCGGCTGCAGCGCGGGAGGAATGTCGCCCACCTCATCCAGGAACAGCGTGCCGCCGTCGGCCATCTCGAACCGGCCGACCCTCTGAGCTATGGCGCCGGTGAATGCCCCCTTTTCGTGGCCGAAGAGCTCACTCTCGAGAAGGTCGAGCGGGATGGCAGCGCAGTTCACCTTGACGAAGGGACGCCCGGAGCGCGTGGAGAGATTGTGGACCGCGCGTGCGATCAGTTCCTTGCCCGTCCCCGTTTCGCCCTCGATCAGGACCGTGACACCCGTGGGCGCGACTTTCTCGACCCTCTCGAGCGCCGCTTCCAGGGCAGGACTGTCGCCGATGATCTGCTCGAAGCCGCGTTGGCGGGATTCGGGCGCGCTCGGGCTCGGTATCGCGGTTGCCATCCGAAACCCCCTGCCGCTCGGCTTACGTTTCCAGAGCTACGCGAACGCGATCGAGCAGCACGTGATCGCTGAAGGGCTTGGTCAGGAACTCCGAAGCCCCGGCGCGCAGGGCCTGCATCCGCATGTTGGTGTCGCCGTGCGCGGTGATGAAGATCGTAGGGATCCTGCAATTCTGCGAATTCAACCGGGCCTGCAGCTCGAGCCCCGACATTCCGGGCATGCGGATGTCGGCAATCAAGCATGCGGCATCGTGCTGCTGTCCCGAGTCCAGGAACTCCTCGGCGGAAGCAAACACCTTCGCCGGCAGGCCGGCAGCTCTGAGCAGGCCTTCGAGTGACGATCGGACAGCCTCATCGTCATCCACGATTGCGATGACTCTGTGCGGTGTGTAATCAGCCATGCCCGCAAAGTAGGCCGCGCGCAACGCCGGTACCATTATCCCTTCGTATGGGTCGCTCATACCTTCGGCCGGCGGTGGACCGGCGACGCTCGACCCAGGCGCGGGCCACGCCCGCGCGGCGGGGACATCACTTCGTGGTCGGCACTCCGAGCTTCTCCGCCATCCGGACCAGCTCAGCGAGGGATTCAGCACCCATCTTGCGCATGACATGCCCGCGATGAACCTTCACGGTGACCTCGCTGGTCCCCAACTCCGAGGCCACCTGCTTGTTGAGCATGCCGGCCACCACCAGCTGCATCACCTCGCGCTGGCGCGAGGTGAGGCCCTCATAGCGCTCTCGCAAGTCCGCCACGGCTTGCCGCTGCTGACGGCGCGCTCGGTCGCGCTCGAGCGCCTGCTGAACGGCGTCCAGCAGGTCCTGATCGTGGAACGGCTTCGGCAGGAACTCCACCGCGCCGGACTTCATCGCCCGGACCGACATCGGTATGTCCCCGTGAGCCGTGATGAAGATGATGGGGATCTGCATCCCGGCGTCCGCGAGCTGCCGCTGGAAGTCGAGACCGCTGACCCCCGGAAGGCGCACGTCCAGAATAAGGCAGCTGGGGGCGTCGGCGGCGCTATGGGAGAAGAATTCCCGCGCGCTGCCGAATGCCTCCGAACGCAGGCCGACCGACTTCAGGAGTCCCTGGATCGAACGCCGAATGGCGGCGTCGTCATCGACGACGAAGACCATCGATCCATGCTCCGCCATCACACTAGGGGCCAGTCGCCGTGGGAAGCGTGAAGGACAACGTCGCACCGCGACCGTCATTCGCATTGGCCCAGAGGCGGCCACCATGCGACTCCACGATGGAGCGGCTGATGGCCAGGCCCATACCGGACCCCTGTGGTTTGGTCGTGAAGAAGGCATCGAAGATCTGGTCGGCCTTGTCGGCCGGCAACCCCACACCGGTGTCGCTGACCGAGATCAAGACGTTCCTGTCCTGGCCAACTTCCGCCTTGATCGTCAGCTCACCGCCCGTGCCCTCCATCGCCTCAATGCCGTTGAGCATGAGGTTCATCAGCACCTGCTGCAGTTGAACGCGATCGGCCATGACTCTGGGAAGATCTCCGGCAATATCCGTGCGCATCGGAATCGAGTACCGATTGGCCTCGTTGCGAAGCAGGACGAGCATTTCGCCCACGACTTCGCTCACATCGACCCGTTCTCGTTCTGCCGGAGAACTCTTCGTGTACAGGGACCTCAACCGGTTGATGACATCGGCCGCTCGATTGCCGTTCTGGACGATCCTGCTGGTCGCTTCGCGCGCCTCCTGCAGATCGGGTTCGTCCCGCGCAAGCCACCGCAAGCAGGCGTTGGCGTTGGTGATTGCCGCAGCAATCGGCTGCTTGATCTCGTGAGACAGGGAGGCGGCGAGCTCTCCCAGCATGCTGACGCGGTTGATGTGTGCGAGGTTGGCTTCCAGCTCGCGCAGGTGCTCTCGTTCGGCCTCGAGGCGCTTGAGATCAGTCACGTCAATCGTCGTCCCAACCAATACCTGTTCTCCGCTGGCGTCGAGGGTCTGACAACCTACCGTGCGGAGGTGCTTCGTCGTGCCGTCGGGCAAGACGATTCGGAACTCGTCCTCGTACCCGCTTGCCCTATCGCGCGCCTGCAAAGCCTTTGCGAGGACCCTCGCGCGATCATCCGGATGGACTCTATTCAATGCGGTTTCCCGGTTCAGGGCGTCGTGTTGGGGATCGAGGCCCCAGATTCGGTACAACTCCTCCGAGAAGTACACGGATTCTCCGGGCCCAAGAGACCAGCTGCCCGTGTGCGTCAGGCTCTGTGCTTGCGCCAGATTCGCTTCGCTCTGACGCAACGTCTGTTCGGCTCGCCTGCGCTCGGTGATGTCGGTCATCGCCCCGACAACCTCGAGGTTGCCGGATGCATCGCGGAGTGCATGAGCTCTCACGTGGATGTGCTTGACGGCCCCGCTTGGCATGAGCAGGCGACACTCGTTTTCGACATCCGCGCTCCTGGACACGCGGTCGATGCACTGTTGTGCCAGAGCCCTATCGTGCGGATGTATGCGCTGGAACAGCAGGCTCAGGGCTGGTGTCTCGGCGCGGTCGTACTCGAATATCCTGTAGGTTTCGTCTGTCCAGACAGTCTCACCGGTGTCAGGACGCCATCCGAAGCTGCCCGTGTGGCTGAGTTTCTGGGCTTCTTCCAAATAGGCCTCGCGCCGCCGCAACTCCTGAGTCATTTGTTCTTGCTCAGTGATGTCCATGGCGGTGCCAATGAACCCTTTGAGGATCGCGTTGTCGAGAATCGGGACGCCGACGCATCGAATGTGGCGAATCGTGCCATCCGGTAGAACGATCCGCTTCTTTACGTCGCAGCCGGAACCCTCCACGAGCATCGTCTTGATGATCCCTGCCATGAAGTCGCGGTCCTGCGGGTGAATGGTGGCCAAGTACCGCTCGAGAGTGGGTGCTCCCTTCTGCGGGTCCAAGCCATAGATTTGAAATAACTCTTGGGACCAAAACTCAAAATACCCGCCCGGGCTGAAGGCCCAGCTTCCCGCGCGACCGAGACGCTGCCCTTCCGCGAGGTAGAACTCGCTTCGGCGCAGTGCCTCCGTCAATTGCTCTTGCTCGGTGACGTCCACAGTCGACCCGATGAACCCCTGGAACCGGCCACCATCCGTAACCGGGGTGCCGGCGCAACGCACATGACGAACACTGCCATCAGGCCGCACGATGCGTTTCGTGAACTCGAATGCGCGACGGTCCGTCGGCATCTTCCGAATGGCCTGCTCCATGTACTCCCGATCCTCGGGGTGCACGAGGCGCAGATACTCTTCTGTTGTCGGAGGCGTTCCGCTCGGATCAAGGCCGTGGATTCGGAACAACTCTGAAGACCAGTACTCGAATCCAGCATCGTGGAATGTCCAACTACCCGTGTGACTCAACCTCTGCGCATCGGTTAGATACACTTCAACCTGCTTGCGCTCTTCAATGTCCGTCAGGACGCCCAGCCACTTGAGGATGGTCCCGGCCTCATTGCGCACGGCCACGGCGCGCACCAAGAACCAGCGATACTCCCCGTCCGCCGCGCGAAGAAACCGCGCCTCATCCTCGAATGGTTCGCCGGTCGCGGAGCAGACTCGCCACTTTTCCAGATGTCGTGTCAGGTCGTCGGGGTGGAGTGCCTCTTGCCAGCCGGATCCCGCGGTGTCCTGCCCTGACTGACCTGTGTACTCGCGCCAACCGCGGCTTGCGAACGCGTTGGAGGGTCCGGGCAGGGCGACGAACATCATCGCCGGGACATTCTCGATCAAATCGCGTAGCTCGGCCTCACTTCGACGCGCAGCGTCCTCGGCGCGCTTCTGCTCCGTGATGTCCTCGCAGGCGACGAGCAGTACCGGCCGCTTACTGAGTCCGACGGCATTCGCGGTCTCGCGGACCCAGAGCATCGAGCCATTCTTGTGCATCTTCCTGGCTTCCCACCTGATCGCTTGACCTGGCTGCCGGAAGCATTCCAGCAGGTGGGCCCGGGCGGCGTCGCGATCCGGTGGATAGAACACATCGAGGACGGGACGACCGATCAGCTCGGTGGGCGTGTAGCCCAGCTTCTCGGCGGCGTAGGGATTGACCGCGACGAAGGTGCCCTCGGCATCCACGATGAGGTACATCGCAGGATTACCATCGAAGGCGGCCTTCCATTGCTCCGCGACATCTTCCCGGGCGAGCTTGGTGCGCCGTCTCTCAGTGACGTCGTTCTTCATGCGCAGTTTCCAGGGAACCCTGTTTCGAGCGGCAGGCGGTACGGATGCTAGCACACCGGATTCGGCGCTTGTCCGCCGCTTCGCGCCCTTGCTAGCTCCCGTGAAACAACTCGCGCAGCTTTCCGAGGTAGCCGGCAGCGCTGCCGAACGCCTTGAACAGACGGTCGAGTCCCTGAGCATCTTCTTCGGCCCTGACGGCCGCGTGGTTCAGCTTCGCGGCCGCACTCGAGACCTCTTCAAGAGTCTGTTTGAGCGTCGCGCCGGTGGTCTCGAAGAACACCTCCGCACTCCGAAGCGTGCGACGGAGGTGAAGCAGCGCCGGAACCGCCACGCCCACGACGATGACCATGCAGATGACAGCCGCGACGAACAGGCTCCGCTCCATGGGTCGACTCCTACTTGGGCGCGTCGTTCACGAATTGCCGCAGCATCGTCTGGACCGGAGCGATGGCCAGTTCGAGGCTCATCGCATCTGCCTGTGACTTCTGGACCGCGGCACTTGCACTCTGGACGTGAACCGGCGCCAGATCGGCACCCAGGAAGGTCCTCAGGTCGCGAAGATCGACCATGAAGGGCTCGAGCCGGTGCTCGATCTCGCTCAAGCGCACGGAGAGTTCGTCGTAGCTCTTCATGACGACGGCGCGCCGGTCCATGCTCGCCTGCTTCAGCTCGGCGTTGGTGATCTGGGCGTTCGCCCTGTCCCAGGACGCGGTGTAGGTGGCGCCTCTCGCCTTCATCGCGCTGATATCCCCAGTCACCACCCGCTGCGCTTCTTCGAGCTTGCCCACCTGGTCGGCAAACGACTGGTAGCGCCGCTTCAGCTCCTTGTCATGTGCCTGGATCACCGCGGACAGTGCCTGCTCCGTCTTTTCGAGCTGTGCAACATACTTGTCGACCGACTTCGCGGTCTGGCTCGCCCGCGTTCCCAGTTCCGCGGACTCCTTGAACGCGGTATCCGTCGCGAGTGCCGGCACCGAAGCCATGGCGACCCCGAGGCCAAGCCACACGACCAGGATGTGGCATCTCACACACCTCAAGCAGTTCATGTCGTTCTCCTTGTCTCCGATCGTGCGACTGCCATCAAGGCTCGTCCCGCAACGGGATGCACGCGCGAGCATCGAGAGCAACGGCCATGCCAGACGTCAGGCGTTGATCTGCCGCGCGGGCGGTCACATCCGGCGCAGAGTTGTCTCGGCAATTGGCGAACTTTGGCGAGCCCCCGTCGTCTCGACCGCGCTCGCATGCGGGAGATTCGGGAGGGCGGCATGCGCGGGGACCGTGCGTGGAGACTCGACTCGATCGGGAAGTGCGGAAGCTCACCGCGGCGGACTCTAAACGCTCTTGAACTGATGCTTGTTGATGTTGAGGCTTCTGATCCTGGACTCGAGCGTCGAACGTGGCACGCCGAGCTTCACGGCTGCGCCCCGCGGGCCGAACACGCGACCGCCGCTGTCCGTCAAGGCCGTCTCGATCATTCGCCTCTCCTGGACCACGTCCAGGCGGCCGAGTCCCTCCCGGACAGCCCCTGACGGAGTCGCTTCGCGCGGGAGGCACATTTCGTCCATGGTCAGCGTGTCTCCCTCACACATGACCACGGCTCGCTCTACGACATTCTGCAGCTCGCGGATATTGCCTGGCCAGTCATAGCCCGCCAGCACGTCCATCGCTTCTGGGGCCATCGCGTTGATGGATCGCCTCATGGAGGCGGAGTACTTCGCGACGTAGTGTCGGACGAGCAGCGGGATGTCCTCGCGTCGCTCCCGCAAGGCGGGAATGTAGATTGGAAAAACGTTCAGGCGGTAGTACAAGTCGTCGCGAAAGTGCCTCTGAGCGACCATCTCCGCCAGGCTTCTGTTCGTGGCCGCAACGATGCGTACGTCCGCGCTACGCGTGGTGCCGCTTCCCAGTCGTTCGAATTCCCGCTCCTGGAGCACTCGCAAGAGTTTCGGCTGCAGCGCGGGAGGAATGTCGCCCACCTCATCCAGGAACAGCGTGCCACCGTCGGCCTTTTCGAACCGGCCGATCCTTTGCGCTATGGCGCCGGTGAATGCACCTTTTTCGTGACCGAAGAGTTCGCTCTCGAGAAGGTTGAGCGGAATGGCCGCGCAGTTCACTTGAACGAACGGACCCCGGTAGCGCGGGGAGAGGTTGTGGACCGAGCGAGCGATCAGCTCCTTGCCCGTCCCCGTTTCGCCCTCGATCAGGACCGTGACCCCGGTGGGCGCCACGCGCTCGACCTTCTCGAGCACAGCTTCCAGCGCGGGGCTGCTTCCAATGATCTGCTCGAACCTGTCTTCGCAGGATTCGTGTGTGTTCAGGGTCAATGCAGAGGTTGCCATTCGAAACGCCCCGCGTGGAACTTTCCGCCTAGGTTTCCAGAGCATTCACGTCGGCCGCGGCCTTTTCGATGAGCGCGGCTACGACGATGGGATGTGAGATGTAGATTGCGTGACTGCCGGTGGCCTCGATCAGGGTTGCTCCCGCGCGCTTCGACATGAAGCGCTGGTCCGCCGGCAGGATCATCCGGTCGTCTGCGGCGAGCAGGTACCAACTCGGCTTTGCCTTCCACGCCGGCTCGCCGACCGCGCCATTCAAGGCTTCGAGACCCCACGGGACCTGGGAGTCCGCCATGAAGGCGGCCCTGCCGGGCTCCACGTCGGCCGCGAACGCTGCCGGAAACCTGGCCTGGTCGAGGACGATGTAGCCGTCCTGCGGCGGCAGGAACGGCGGTGTCGATCCCCCTGGCGCCGGATCCCTGAGGAGCGTGGCCGCCGACTCGCCCTTGTCGGGCACGAACGCAGCGATGTAGACGATCCCGGCCACTCTTGGATCGCTGCCCGCTTCGGTGATCACCACCCCGCCGTACGCGTGACCGACAAGAATGATGGGGCGCGTCTGCGACGCAAGCACTCTCCTGGTCGCGGCAACATCCGCGGCGAGCGAGCTGGCGGCAATTTGAACGATCGCCGTGGAATATCCGTCTCGCCGCAGGATGGCGTGAACGCCTTGCCAGCCGGAACCGTCCACGAAGGCCCCGTGAACCAGCACGACGCTCGTCCCTTCCGCTGCCGGTCTCTTGGCCATGGCCCTCTGCCGTTCTCGAGCACGATCACTCGATGCAGGAAAGCCTAGCCCCGCCAGGGAATCCCCGACACGCCATTTGCCCTAGGAACCGGCCCCACATTTTCGGTAGGTGCGGTGCTACCCGAACCAGTCGGTCAGGCGAGAGGACGGACGCAATGCGCCGCAGTCAGCCTGGGCGGCGAGATCGATAGGCGATGCGACCGGGAACGAACACGGTGATCGTGGTTCCGGAAACCGGCGAGCTCGTGATCGTCAACTTTCCGCCGATGCGTTCCGCGCGCTCACGCATCCCGCTCAAGCCAAAGTGCCCTTCCTTGCCCTTCTCCACGATCGCGGCGTCCATGCCGACGCCGTTGTCGCTGACGCGAAGCGTGAGATCGTGGGCATGGTCGAGCGCGACCTTCAAGATCTCGGCCCTGGAGTGCGCACAGGCATTGCGGATCGCTTCGTGGGCGATCAGTAGGACTTCATCGCCGACGATGGGGTGAAGTTCTCTCGCATTGCCCGTGACGGAGAGCGTGGCGTCGAGTCGGGACTCCGCACGACACTCGTCGATAGCCCTCCGAAGCGCATCGGAGAGGTCGCCGCGCTCAAGGTCCGGCGCCCGGAGCGAGTGCAGCGCCGCTCGGCCCTCTTCGGTAGCGCGTGCGAGCCAGTCCGCCAGCTGCTCCACGGCACGCAAGAGTCGCGCGGGATCCTCGCGATCCTTCAAGGCGTGGTCGGCGACCAGCTTGCTGCCCTGAACGGTCTGCAGAAACGTGTCGTGAAGCTCCTGGGCCACGCGGATGCGCTCGCGCAGCCGTTCATCGAACCGTGCGTTCAGCTGTCTCGAGACCTGGCGGACGCGCAGGCGATACGCACCGCCGACCAGCACGAGCCCGATTGCGATCATCCCCGCCAGGAACCACGCCGTCTGGTAGAAGTAAGGCTGCTGGACGATGACGTAGGCGATCCCCACGCGGTCCCAGATCCCACGGCGATTGCAGGCGCGGACGTGAAGCGCATGGGTCCCCGAGGGGATGTTGCTGTAAACCGCTCGCGGATTCGGCCCTGCGTCGAGCCATTCCGCGTCCACACCGTCCAGCCGGTACTGCATGTGGATCTTCTCCGGCGAGGAGACCTCGACAGCCGCAAACTCGACCTCGACGTGGCTCGCTCCGGGTTGAAGCCGCAGCTCGCGGGGCGCCGGCCGGGTTTCCCGCCCGACCGTCACCTCCGTCATGTAGATCAAAGGCGAGCCAGCCCGGTTCTGAAGGCGGTGCGGATCGCACATCGCCAGGCCGCGGGGAGTCGCGATCCAGATCCTCCCGTCGTGTCCCAGCGCCATCTCGGGACTTCCGGCGCTGACTTCGGCCTTCAGGCCGTCCTGCGCGCCGAAGCGCTCGTCATCGAGCGGCTCATCGCGCGGACGCGGCCGCGCAAAGCTGCCCGGTGGCAGTCGGTGAATGATGGGCCCTTCTAACGATCCGAACCACAATTCGCCCGAATTGGTCTCGACCAGACTTCTGTTCAAGCCTAGCTCCGGCACGGTGTCGACACGCTCCCCGTCGATTCGGAGAGCAATCGGCACACCCTCGAGCATGACGAACAGTCCCCCGGTCCGATCTTCGCCCATGGGAACCGCATACGTCCTCGGAGCCCGAGAAAGGTGCTCGAACCGGTCACCGACGAAGCAATCGATACCACCCCAGTTGGCCGCTAGAATCCTTCCCTTCCGATCCTCGAAGACCTTGGCCGTGATGTCCCTTGATAGGCCGTCCGCCGTTGTGTAAGTGCGAATGCGGCCGTCCTTCGATCGGGCGACTCCGTTTCGCGTCCCGAACCACACTGAACCGTCCCTCGCCGCCACGATGCTTCTGACATCTCCGGTAAGGACCTGACTGAAGTGGCCCTCGTGGAAGCGATAGGCACCGCCGCCCCAGGTGCCGATCCAGAGATCGTGATTCGCATCCTCCGCGAGCGCCCAGACGCAACTGTTGAGAAGACCGTCCTTCTCACTGTAGGTGCGAAAGTGCGCGCCATCGAAGCGCGTCACGCCGCCGCAGTTGGCTCCTGTCCAGATGGAACCGTCATGGGCGGTGAGTACAGTCATGATGACGTCGTTGGGCAGGCCGTCCGCGGTGGTGAACATCCGCACCGCGGGATCCTTGAAGCGATACAGCCCGTCTCCGTTCGTGCCGACCCACAGATTCCCGTCGCGGTCGCTATGGAGAGAGCGGACCTCCATCTTCGGAGCCACCAGCTCCAAGCCGGCAGCGTTGGCTCGAAACAGGCCTTCGATCTTCGCTACCCAGACATTGCCCTGTGCATCCTCGTAAGTTCGAAAGGCCCCATGCCCCCCGGGGCCGTACGGCTGGAGCTTGAGCCACGTGGAGCCTGAACGCCGCGCCACTCCTTGATCGCTGGAGTACCAGACGTCCCCGTGGCGGTCCTCCATGGCGCGGAAAATGTGATCTTGTGTTGTTCCAAGCCGGGCTTCGAGCTCACGAACGGGCACGACTTGCGAATTGTCCAATTCCATGAAGCCTGCTGTGGTGCTGAGAAAGAGATGCCCGTTCCCGGCCGGCTCGATCGACTGGATCTCGACCTGCGGACCGGCGGGGAAGAACCGACCGTCGTCAAAGCGAAAGAGGCCCTGCTTGGTGCCCACCCACAACACGCCATCGCGACCGAAATGGAGGCATCGAATCTCGTTGCCGGGGCCAAGGCCCGCACGATAGGAGATGGCTCCGGACAGGTCGGAATGATTCAGAGCGTCTGAAGGTATCCGTCGGAGGTCCTCCCTCGTTCCGACCCACAGGTCCCCGTTCCCCCCTACCGCGAGCGCAACGGCGACGGTTCTGTCGAAGAAATGGAACTGCCGGCCGTCGAAGCGAACCAGAGCAGTGCCATTCAAGATCAGCCACAGAAAGCCGTCGGGTGTTTGCTGGATGTTGTCCACCACGCTCGCGGGGAGGCCGTCGTCTGTCGTGAAGTGAGTGCTCAGATAGCCGCTGAACGGTTGGCTGGGATCCAGCGCGAACGCCGGGAACGCGGCCATCGGCAGCGCGAGCGCAACCGCCACGGCCACCGCTTCAGATCGAAAGCAGGCCGCGCCGAACCGCAATGGTGACCGCATGCGTGCGATCCTTGGCTCCCAGCTTGTCCACCAGGTTCTTGACGTGAAAGTTGACGGTGTTCTCGGAGATGGACAGCTGGTCGGCGATTTGCTTGTTCTTGAAGCCCTCCCGAATCAAGCGAAGCACATCGAGCTCTCTCGGCGTCAGGTCCTCTTCACCCAGGTGTTGTGCTAGTCGTGCCGCCACCTCGGCGGGCACGTGCCTCTGACCGGCGTGAACCAAACGGATCACCGCCAACAGCTCGTCCTGGGGCATACTCTTGAGGACGTAGCCCGACGCACCCGAGCGCAGTGCGCGCTGAATCTCCCCGTCGCTGTCCGAAGACGACAGCATGATGATCCGCGCACCGGGAAACTCGTTGCGGATGGCGATCAACGTGTCCGTGCCGTTCGTGCCGCGGAGACGCAGGTCCATCAACGTGATGTCCGGACGGTGCCGGCGGAATGCGGCCATTGCCGAGTCCGTGTCTTCGGCGTGTCCGACGAAATCCATGTCGGGCTCGGTTTCGATGATCGTCGCGAGTCCCTGGCGGAAGATGGGATGGTCTTCGACGCTCAGAATGCGAATCCTCTTGCCGGCACTCATGTTGGCCCCGGCTCGAGTCTGGCGGCCGGTTTGCCGGCCGGGTCGAGTCTCACCTCACCTATCCCCTCGAGCAGTCCGTGAAGAGTGAATCTCGTGCCGTCACGAGCGTGTGGCACTCATGAGGGACAACCTGACACGGAGCGTAGGCCGGTTCCGGCGCCGCACGCAAGATTCTTCCATCAAGACGCGTGGCGCTCTCGGGAGCCCTGCTCGTGGGCTCGCAGTTGCTACATGAGCGCGAATGGGTCAAGGCAGCACGACCCCGTCTTGCGTAACATCCGGGTCCCGCAACCGAAGGAGGATCGGACGTCACTCAAGCAACCAACTCGGAGCCTGTGGCGGCCGTTGCGGACGCCGATCTTCCGCGACCTGCTCTTGGCGGACGTCGCTTCCGACATCGGCACGTTCATGCAAGGCGTGGGAGCGGCGTGGCTCATGGTCTCCCTCGGCGCCGGCCCCGTGTACGTGGCGCTGATTCAGACGGCAGCAACGTTGCCGTTTTTCCTGTTTGCGCTTCCCGCCGGGTCCGTAGGCGACATCGTCGACCGCCGCAAGCTGATCCTTGTCACGGAAACCTGGATGGTCTGTGTCGCAATCGCACTCGCGGTCGTGACCCTCACCGGCACGATGACTCCCTGGCTCCTGCTCGCACTGACGTTTGCCCTATCCGCGGGCGATGCATTTGAAACGCCCACCTGGCGAGCGCTCCTTCCGGAGCTCGTGGCGAAGGACGATCTGGCCGCGGCCTCGGCCCTCAACGGCATCGAATTCAACATCGCCCGGGCGGTGGGACCGGCGCTGGCGGGGTTGCTGATTGCGGCCGCCGGTGTCGGTGTCACATTCCTGGTGAACGTGGCCTCGTTCGTCGGCGTCATCGTCGTGGTGGCACGCTGGAAGCGAGTCGTGCATGAACGATCCACGCCGCGGGAATCGGTGGGCGGGGCGACGGTCGCCGCGGTCCGCTACGTGCGCTACTCCCCCACGATCCGCGGACTGATTCTGCGCTCGGGCGCGGTGATGTTCTTCGCAAGCGCATCCTTTGCGCTGTTGCCAACAATCGCGGGCGGCACCGGCAACGGCGCGATCGGGTACGGGGTCCTGCTTGGGGCCTTCGGGATCGGTGCCATTGGCGGCGCCGTGCTGATGCAGCGCGCCCGGGCTCGATGGTCGACGGAAGCGATCGGCACGATGGCCGTCGCCGTGCTTGGTGTGGGGATCGTCGCGACCGGCAGGGTGCACGCGCTCGGCGGGCTCATGGTCGTCCTGTTTGTGAGCGGGGCGGGGTGGCTCGTTTTCATCTCGCTCGTCAGCGCGCTCGTGCAGAATCTGGCGCCAGACTGGGTGCGCGCGCGAGTGCTCGCGGT
>Ga0075435_100000264_pt1 | contig 32662 bp, 27 predicted proteins | sample RhiMethybrSRZTD4_FD_75302 | JGI IMG/M metagenome (GOLD analysis project Ga0075435, IMG submission 75302) | Populus rhizosphere microbial communities from Tennessee, USA - Rhizosphere MetaG P. TD hybrid SRZTD4 | ecosystem: Host-associated > Plants > Roots > Rhizosphere > Soil | place: USA...
TTCCGGATCTGTGGGCGATTAGATCAGAGTTGTGATCCGGTTCGCGGTTGTTCACACCCTGAAGGGTGTGCTCGGCAGGCGTTGTCCTGAAGGACATTGCTGGTGATCAATCCCGAGGAACTCGCGAAGCATTACACGCGCTTCCGGGTCACGGAGCGCATCCTCCTCACCGGCCACTCGCATCAAGCGTGGCCCGATGTGGCATTCGAGGCTCAACAACAGGCCTGGCTCGATACTGCCGAGCACGTCGATGACGTGTGGGATCTCGCGTTTCAGAAGGCTAATGAGGTACGCCGCGGCTTCGCGCGGCTGCTCGACGACACGCCCGAGCGCATCGCGCTGGCCCAGAACACTCATGAGCTGGTCGTGCGGTTCTTGTCCGCGTTGCCGCTGCGCAAGCGGCCGCAGCTCGTCACGACCGACGGTGAGTTCCACACGATTCGGCGTCAGCTCGACCGGTTAGCCGAAGAGGGCATCGAAATCATCAAGGTACCGGCCAGCCCCGTGTCCTCCTTGGCCGAGCGGATCGCGGTGACCGTGGACGATCGTACGGCGGCGGTATTGGTGTCGGCGGTGCTTTACGCCAATGCGCACATTGTCCCGAACCTCAGAGCGGTTCAAGAAGCCTGCGAGCGGGTGGGGGCCGAGCTGCTGGTGGACGCCTATCACGCGCTCAACGTCGTGCCGTTCTCGCTTATAGAGGAAGGGCTGCAGCGCGCGTATGTCGTCGGCGGTGGCTACAAGTACTGCCAACTGGGTCCTGGCAATGCGTTTCTGCGCTTCCCTGAAGGGACCAACTTGCGACCGGTGGTGACTGGCTGGTTCAGCGAATTCACCGATCTCAGCCGCTCACCGGTGGAGGGCCGAGTCTCCTATGGCCCCGGCCCGGCGCGATTTGCCGGGGCCACCTACGACTTCACGAGTCACTATCGCGCGGCCGCGGTGTTCAGGTTCTTCGAGGCACAGAAGCTCACGCCCCGGAAGCTGCGCGAGCTCAACCAGTATCAAATCGAGATCCTGACGGGCGGAACGAGAAACGATGCGATCGGCGGCTTCGTGGCGCTGCCGGTCGAGCGGCCCGCGAAGGTTCAGAAGGCGCTGCGCAAACAAGACATTTGGACGGATTACCGCGGCGACACGCTGCGGCTCGGCCCGGCTCCCTATGTCACGGATGCGCAACTCGCTGCCGCCACGGAAGCGCTCGCGCGCCGGCTGCGGGACCAGCGCTAGGTGAGCAGCCCCAACCCGGCGGGGATTTAGAGCTTCAGCAGGGCGATGACGGTCCCCAGCGTGCCAACCCAGAAGAGAAACATCCAGCGCACGAGGCGCGCTTCGAGAGCACTGAGCTTGGATTCGAGTTTGCCCGTCAGCTCGGCCCGCAGCTCGCCGATGCGTTGCTCGAGCTTCGCGTCGAAGCGTGCGAAGTGTACCTCAAACAGGTCCCGGAACTCGCTGCGGTATGTCGCGTCCACCTGGTTGAACCACTCCACGAGCTCGTTAGTGAGTTCGTCTCCGAACCGTTCGTAGAATTTTCGGGACAATCTGGCCGTCACCGGCATCCGCGCTCCTTGCAGGATCCGGTGACAAGATCAGCATACCCTCGGCAGGCGAGATAATCAATCCAACGCACCACGGACCATTGCTGCGCGCGGTAGGAACGGAGGCATACTGGTTTTGGCCGCAGCATCGACGGTTGAGAGTTTTGAGCTGCCGCCTTGAGCCTCGAGCAAGAACCAGCAACAAACCACCCTTGGGGTTCATAGGATCAGGTTCCTACCGCACGGGTGGACCTCCGTGGTTCCCCCGAAGGGATCGTTGAAACAGTTGTTGACCCTGGAACTCACCTCCCTGCCGGTTCCAGTGTGCCGAACCAGGGGAAGACCCCAGGTCTCACGCGCTGAATTCTATTGAATTGGGGTGGTGATTCCCGGCGCGAGGGTCGCGGTTCCATAATGGTGGACACTCCGACACGGAATGAGCGGACAGCATTCGGCCCGACGTGACGGGGTTTTCTCATCGAGCCTTCCGAAACGCTTCCAGATCGTCCTCAAACGAACACACTGGTCATTGCAGTGCGAGCACGCTGCGGCATGGCGCGAGATTCGCAAAGTGGAACGGGCGTCGGGAGCAGTCCAACGCAGGACACGGAGCCCGACGCCGTGTCACAGGACGGAGGTTCGTATGAACGCGCTGTTTCGTAGGCGGCTGGAGATGGCCGTGCGGGTTCGGGATTTCGTCCGGGCCCACAAGATGGACGGGGTCGGTGACGCCGAAGCGCTCACCCGACTCGAGGAAGTGATCACCCGCGCGCAGGCCCTCGTGGCGCAGCAGCTCGCGGGAGTGATGGTGGCGCGCTCCGCCACGGCGCAGCGCGCCGAGATCCGGCGCGTGCTCGAGGCCAAGCTGCTGCGGTATCTCGAAGCCGCGGGCGCGATCGCGGCCCACGGCAACGTGGAGCTGGCGGTGGAGTTCCGGTTTCCGCGGAACGTGAGCCACCAGGCGTTCCTCACGACCGCGCGGCGCATGCTGGAGAAGGCGACCGCGGTGAAAGATCAGCTCGTGAAGGAGGGAATGGCGGCGAGCCTGCTGGATGATCTCACCACGGCGCTCGCAGAGTTCGAGAGCACCCTGGAAGCTTCGCGGACGGGACGGCGCGAACATGTTGGAGCGAGCGCCGATCTCGAGGCTGTTTCCGCCGAGATCATCGAGCGCGTACGATTGCTCGACGGTCTGGTGCGGTACCGGCTGGGAGACAACGCGGAGCTGATGGGGGCGTGGTCCAGCGCTCGGAATGTGCTGGGGCCGTTCAGGTCCAAGCTCCCGCCTGCTGGTGAGGGGCCGAACGCCGTGAAGCCGGCGGCGTGATGCTGACGGTCTCGACCTGGCCTAACCGAGGCGCGGTGGGTGACGACCTGCCGCGCCTACTGGTCGGCCTGGCAACGTGCTTCTACGGTTTCCTACGGACTGCTCGTTACGACGTATTAGCTCGGCATGCTCAGCCGCCCTCACGATGGTAGTCTGAGCTTTTCAAGCAGCGCTTGCACGCGCTCGAGGTCTTCTTGCGTCTGACGTTGCATGCGGTCGACCCACGCGGCCACGGCCTCGCGTCGCTCCAGCCCGGCCGTGGAGATGAGCCTCTTCCGATGGGCAGCGCGAGTCCGCAGTTCCTCTTGCAGGAATCGCTCCAAGTGTTGGGCAGCACCGCGATCGTGCGATGCCAGTTCCCACTGCTTCGCGCGTTCACGCTGGAGTAAGCGGTCCTTCTCCGCGAAGTGCGAGTCGACTAGTCGCTGGGCAGCCGCTGGATCTGTCTTGCGGAGCTCATCGCCTTTTTCGAAGATGTCCCCAACATCTCGTCGCAGGGCGTCGATTCTGTTTGAGCCTGAGAATAGGTTCCAAGCAAACAACAGTGAAAGGACGGGGAGGAGAAGGACACGCCATCCCTCATCGGCATGGTACCACACGAACGACAAAACGTTGACGACGACAAGACCGATCACCAGGAGCACCGCGGCGCGCGGAGTGATCACCCAAGTCTTCAGGTTCACAAGTGCTCTTCTCCCGCCGGGATGAGGAAGGCCGCTTCAGCCACCCTTAGCCGGCTACACTCAGTCTGCGGGTTTGCTCTCACCGGTGAAGTACCACTTACGATCACCGCGCCTCTCCAGGACTACATAGCGCTTGTGGGAGACCTGAATGCCAAATGGGGAACTCGCTCGGCCACCAAACCCCGACGGAATTTGCCCGAACTTGGAAGGAGGACTCCCCGGCCTGATGTCGTAAAACTACGATCTCAACTGGACCAGAATTGGGGAGCACCGCAGATTATCCTGCCCAGCGGTCTGGCTACGCAAGATTGCGAGCCACGCCTTCACGTCATCGGTCGAGCTCTTCGGATTGTCTCGGATCTTCACAAGTCGGTCGAGGCACTTCTTGGGTTGGTAGAGACACTCCCCGTATTGCCACCGCCACCTGTGACGGGGGACGCCCTGGTCCACCGACCCTAAGGCTCCCTCCGTTACTGCCCGGCATCATCACGAGATCGTCGGCCATGCGCGAAGCTAACGCACGTCAATCATGTCGTCCAACCGACGGCCCACGATTTTCGGCGCTCGCACACTCTTGCCAGCGCGGACGGATCCAGTCCGGGAGTAGTCGCTAACCACCAAGCAGACGAGTCAAAAATCGGAAGAGCCAACTCCTGCGTCGCACCAATGCGAGCCCGCTAAGCGACGAAACGCGGACTGGTACGAAAAACCTCGAGAGGAAGGGCGGCTCCATTTCCCCCTTCTCAATCATCTCCCAGGCCCCAATTAGATCGCAGAGTTCCGCAGCGCGCCTCTTGATTCTCTTATCCGGGTCGTTACGCAGAGCTCGTAGACGCTCCCTGCCCGACGCTATGACCCTTAGCGGTTCAAGTTCTTCCTCCCGCTGGGGTTCCCATGGCTGAGCCTCCACCTCGGGCAGCACCGAGCTAAATGCCCAGAACAATTGCAAGGCAACTACATCCTCTTCAAGTCTGCGCAAACCCGCCAGCCGTTGTTCGCTATCCGGTGACATCAGCTGCCCTGCGATTCTCAAAGGAACGGCAAAGTGCCGGCGGGCGCCTTGGCTCTCCATGGGCGACCTCTCATCATTCTGGGTCACTCGAAACTCCGCAGCTTCCCCAACCCGTCTCGATTGATGGACTCCACCGTGCCCGCGACTTGACTAGATAATACCCAGACCACAACCAATTGCTGTCCCTAAGAAATAACCACTCACGAAGGCAGCACCCGCCGCGACAATCCCGAAGCCCGTAGTCACCAGCGACGTGCCACTTACCGCTAGGTCCGTGCCGGATGCCACAAGGCCCTCGCCGTAGGTAACTTGCGCACTGACTTTGGCCACTAGACCGCCAGTTACGTAAACGGTGCCCCCGGTAGTGGCGACCTCCGCGGCGCCGAACATCGCCAAAGTTCCCGTTCCCTCGGTTATCGCTGCGGTCCCTGTAGTGAGCTGACTCATTCCCGATGTGAACGCTATTCCCCCTGCTGCAACCGTCGCGACCGTTACCGCCCCGAGCATGCCGACCGCCGCATCGATGTTCCGACTGAAACACTTCCGAAACCCCTCGGTCGGCAACCGCCCGACGCCCGGAGGCTGCGTGTTGTGAGACCGTTGACTGGGTAATCCCCTTGCGGGGCCACCACCACTCCTGATGGCTTCTGCCTGGTATCTGTCCCCGAGCCCGTCAGTAGCACACCCGGGACCGGTCGGAGTCCAGAACTGGAGATAGTAGTTGTTGTTGTAGTTTTCTTCTAAGATGTACAGGCATGTTCCCGTTGGATCACTAAAATTGATCGGATCGTTGCTTGCATATGAATACAGGTTGACGCCGCCTGCGAGACCGATCGGATCCTCACTCAGAAATCTGCCGCTTTGCGGCTCGTACCACCTGTTTCGCATGTAGTATAGATTGGCCTCGTTTCCAAGCCACAATGCGCCCTTCCAACGAGCTCGGTCTGCATCATTGAACGGCAGATTGTCGTGCCCGTCTGTCTGGTTCCCCCATGCATCGTAAAAATATGTACGCTCCAAAGATGCCGTACTATCTGTCAGTGCCACAACACCAGCCGTGGGATCTGTGTGCATGTCGTATTGTACCCCACCAAACACCATGGCATGCGGATGATCCAGACCAGGGTAGTACGAGTACTCGGCAACCTCTCCTGTTGCACTGCCATTCAACTCTGCAAGGAAGTTAGATCCGTCCCACAAGTAATAGGCCTGTGGCGCGCCATTAATGTCTTTCCGGGCCAACCTCCCTGCTGCATCGTAGAAATACGTAATCGTCTGTGTGCCGACGACTACCGTGTCGAGATGAGACTCAGCCGTCCACTTGAACGTGACGGTTTGGCCCTGACATGTCCGACTGGTGATGTCCCCGTCCAAGTCGGCAGACCCATATGTGCAGGCCCCCAACGCCCTGATTCTGTTGCCGGGGTCGTATGTGCCGCCTTGATCCCTTCGATTACCGACCGAGTCGTAGCTAAACTCTGCTCCGCTGATAGCGTTCCACGTCTGGCTTTGTAGGCAATTCGATCCCTGATCTCCGATGATCGGAGGAGGATACCCGTCGCAATCTGATGGCGGCGGATTGGGGTTAATAATTATCGAATCGCTCCTAAGGTGACCCAAGCCGTCATAGCTGAACTTCAAACCCCCGGTCCCGTCTTTGCCAATGTCCAGCGTCAGTCTCCCCAGCAAGTCGTACGAGAGCATTCGGCCGGCGCTGTCTCCCAACGGTGTGGTAGCACTGCTGATACTCGCCACGGAGTTGAGAGGGTCGTATCCGCGTGACATTTGGATGCCACCGCGGAAGGTTGTGGACGTCATCTGGAGATTCTTGTTATATGTACTCGATGTGGTCCCAGCCGTCGTTGTTCCTAGTCTGATCGACGTCACGGTGAACTGGGTTGTATCGATGACATATTTCCGCGAACGGAACGCGATGCCGCCACCTGAAACCGTCACGCTGTCCAACATGCCGACGGACGTGTAGTGATACTTTCGCCAGAATGTCTGGGCAGCCATCAGTGTCATAACCGAATCTGGTTGGCCACGAACGTTAAAGTATGATGTTTCGGTTGTGATCGGACTTGTGGCGGTGACGATCAAGCCGTTGGTCGAGTAGTTCCAGTGATCGCTATCCGTGTTCGTCCCCGTCTTACTTGTGTCTCGGTGCAAGGCGTCATAAAAGAAGGCGATTGGCTGGCCGCGGCGGTTCACACGTCGAACCACATCACCATCGAGGTTGTATTGGAGGGTATCGGACTTACCTGCCGGATCAGTCTGACGAATCCGCCATCCCAAGGCATTGTACGCAAAACCAAAAACCTGTCCCTTCTCGTCTGTAACAGATACGACATTTCCGAGGGAATCATATGTCGTAGTCGTAGGAGGCGTGTAGACGCCGTCGTAAGCCTGCGTACTCCGGTTAAGAGGGTCGTAGTGAACCCTGCGAAGGGGACTCGATGGTTGACTTGCCGCGGTGTCGCGACCGAAAGTGTCCTCGTACAGAGTCGTAACTAATCCCCCTGGTACCGAATCCTTGATCACACTGCCAGTAATGGCGGAGAACCAGGTCTTCCTTACGAGATAGCCTTGGGGAGCGATCGTGGAGTCCACAACGATTATCGAATCCACGCGGCCCTTGGTGTCATATCTGTATTGGGTCTTTGAGCTACCGAGTCGCACCGAATCGGCTCGACCGTTGACCCCGATATAAGCCCGCAGAGCTCGCTGCGGACCGCCTGTGGCGCTGTCTGCCTGCGCCCAAGCAGCGTACCGTATTCTCCGACGGTTAGTCGAATCACCAGTTTGAACGAAGGTGGGCAAACCGCTGGAGTTGTAGACCGCGGAGTCAACGGCACCGGTCGGATGCAGAGTCCGGATCGGCAGGCCCTTAGCGTTGTAGGCGATTACTGTAGTCCGTCCCAGCGCATCGGTCCCCTGTACTGGCGACCCCCAATGATTGACCGAGAACCGGGACACGGCTCCACCCGGCTCTGTGACAGTCGCCTTGACGGTGTCCGCCTTGGGAGCGGCAACCGGCGGACTGGTGGACCCATAGGGCACACCGATCATTTGCCAAGAGCGCAGGATAGTAATCGGAGAGGTGTTGCCGAGTTGGTAGACAGGCACTTGAGGAGAGATAATCGAGTCGAGCTTCCCTGAGGCGGAGTTGTAGCCGAATGTTGTGACGTGTTGACCGCGATCTGTGATCGTGCGCAGTCGGTTGCCGGCGTCGTAGCCAAGAGTCGTGCTGATATTATCGGGGTCGGTGATGGTCGTCAGGCTCTTACTTGCATTCACGGCAACGTTTGTCGTACGGCTGCCGGGATCCTGAATCGTACTGAGTCCATTAGTTCCATAACCCAGAGTAATGAACCGACTCATCGGATCCGTGATTTTCCAGACACGATTGCTGCCGTCATATGTGATGGTCGTCTGATTGCTGAACCGGTCCTTCACCGACGTCATCTTCCCACTAGCATCAAATGTCACCTTAGTCGAATCAGGGAATGATCGAACGAACGTCGAGCCGACAGCTGCCAGAGAAGAGAATTCACCTGCCGGGGGAATGAAGAATGGACTTTGCTTCTTGAAGTAGACTGCGCTCCCGTCACCCTCTGTAATCAGCGCCGACCCGTCCCCTTGGAGGTAGAGCTTCTGAATGCCTGGGAGCGTCCATCCGCGAGCCACGGGTGAATTGGTCTCGTTCACCGCCACCAAACTCGTCACTATGTCGCGAGTAATGAGAGTCGAGCCGTAGAGCGCCGACACAAGAATGTCCATTGGATAGACACCGGTCGCGTACGTGCTGTCATTGAACTCGCTGGCAAGCTGGACTCTCCCGGTGTCCCCCGGATAGGCGAAGTGCAATGTCTGCTCGCCGTTAACGAACGTGACTAGCGCCGCATTGATCTTTACCTGTAGTTGGTACTCAGAAGGGGTGCCCGCATAGTAGGGATCGGGCCGCACGTTTACATGCACGAAGGCCCGCGGATTCACCCGGTCACCATTGTACGCGAGCGTGACGCTCCTCGGCGCGTCCAAGGTAAAGTACGGTACTGTGCTTTGGGCGTACGTTGCAGCAAAGCAAGCGATCGCGCAGCGGGAATAGTCTTGTTTATCAAAGTTGTACGGCGAAACGTCGACAACAGGGGTCCCTGGCGTGTTGGACCAGGTCACCGGATACCATCCTCCGTTACTGTCGTACGCGTACACCTGTACGAAGCCGCCGGGAAGCGTACCACTGGCCGTACCATTTAGGATAAGTCGGATCCAGACTGGCGCGCCGCCGGAGATGGTGAGCGTGTTCGTGAAAGACTGAACGGTTGTTGTAACTCCTGGGGTGCTCCGACTGGCAGTCACCGAGCCCCCGCCGCTACCGCTGAACCATGATCCACCACCGTTAGTCGAGTACTCGATCGTTACGTTGGCAGTGACCGTTGAGTTGTTGTTTGGCGGGAGCGTCGGTGTACTGGCAGACAATCTGAACGTCAACGTGTAGTTGTTGTTGTAGGCCGGGAGATTGGCATCTGCGATAGGGTCACCCACGATGTTGTAGATCCTACTCTCAGCAGCCAAGGTTCGATTGTCGTTCGCGAAAAGGGAGATACCGTTGGTTCCATCCGTATAGCCGTCCGGGTCCTGCCATCCAAAGCGTGCCGCGGACCCTTGGTTCGCGGTTGTCCGGGCTGTTTGGGCGAGCGAGCTCTGAGGGGTCAGCGCGCATAGGAGGCATAGAAGAACGGTCGATATGCTGAAGGACGCATATTCGATGGTGCTGACCCGTCGTCCTGACGTACTCGCCTGCGGGATCCTAACAACTGCGCCCGAGCGCGGCCCTAGATGACGGGCACGCGCGACTTCATGAAGAGCCCCGCGCGGCGATTGCTGATGGCGAGAATGAGTCACAGCGAGCTCCTGTGAGATCGCGGTTAGAGGGTCACGACACGGTTTTCGCCGCTTGTTAGCTCAGCCCGATACCAAGACGTCCACGCGCTAGCTGGATTTCCAGGCGTCAGATCGCGCCGCCAGCAAATCACTGGGTCATCGATGCGTACCTCCCACTCCTGGCCCTGCTCCAGCACATGCACCCCAAGCGATCCGAGCGAATCACAGCTCGTGGCGGAGCCCGCACGTATCTCGACTCTGACCTGAGCCCATGCGTTGTTTTGCAGATGGAGAGTGCGTGTTGGAGCGTTGCGGAGTTCGAGCTTGTCGGCGGAGTGAGAAAGGGTGGCCGGACGAGCTGGGACAAGATCGTCAGCGTCTGCCGCGAGGAGGATGCCACTGCACAGAAAGCACAGGATGGGCGTCTGGATGGCTAGCCAAGCGTGACGGTCAAGCACGTGTATGCTCCGAGTGGGTTCTACTCCGCTCAGAGCGCACGAGTCGTGCTAGATGGTCTCAGTCACCTCCTCGTTGTGTGACAACGATTTGCGATCTGTTGGCGTTCTTCGAATCTCACTCGTCTCGCCGTCTCGTCTCATTTAGGCTTGAGACCGTGAGACGGAGCCGAGTTGAATGCCCATAATTCGGAGATGTCTGTACAGCGACGCCCGACTGACTCCCAGCCCGCGAGCGGCCTTCTCAATGTTCCAGGAGGCAGACTCGCACGCCCGAACGAGCCGCTCAGCATCCCGCAGTTGCGGACGACGCGGTTTCGATCGTCGACTCTCTGTTTTTCCAGCGTCCTCTACGCGCATCGGGCCTCCGAGGGCGATCCCCTCTGCCACAGCCGTGGCTGGGATGTCAGTGCCTTCCGCGAGTTGTCCTGCCCGATCAATAGCCAGACGTAACTCTCTCACGTTGCCCGGCCATGAATGATTGAGCAGAATCTGTTCGCCCGCCGGGTCGAGCCGCTGCCCATTCAAAGCCGCAAAGTGAACTGACAGCGGCACGATGTCCTCCTGCCGCGCTGCAAGAGACGGCAACTCAATGACGACGCCAGCCACGCGCTGGTAGAGGTCCCGTCGAAAGCGGCCCGTCTCGAGATCCTTTAGAATCCCATACTGAACCGCACTGACGACGCGTAAATCGATGCTAGCCTTCACTGCACTTCCGAGTGCCTGAACTGCCCCGTTCTCTAGCACACGTAGGAGTTTCGCCTGCCCCTCTAATACGAGCGCACCTAGCTCGTCGAGGAACAGAGTCCCGCAGCTGGAGCGCTCGATATGACCCTGCACGGATTCGATTGCGCCGGTAAAGGATCCGCGTCGATGCCCGAAAAGCAGGCTCTCGACCATCTCGCGCGGCAAGGCAGCGCAGTTCACATCCACCATGGGTCCGGGACGCCCGCTGCGGGCGTGAATAAACTCGGCGAAGAGTTCCTTCCCTGTCCCAGTTGCTCCGACGAGGAGGATTGGTAGCCTCGTGAGAGCAAAACGCTCGGCAAGCTTCAGCGCGCGTCGAATCGCAAGCGAGCACCCGATGATCACGGCTCCACCCCCTTCGGCAGCCGTGGGGCCGTCACGCTGTCCGCGTCGGCATCCGTCTTGAGGATGCGTGGCGTGAGAAACAAATACAACTCCGTATTGCTCAGCTTGCGATCCGCTCGCCCGAACAGGCCGCCGAGCACAGGAATTCCTGAGAGAATCGGCACACCTCCTTGCGTGACGTCCTTCTGCTGATCCCGCAGCCCACCGATCACGATCGTCTGGCCGTTTCTCACGAGCACCTGTGTCACCGCTTCACGTGTCGAAATCACCGGCGCATCGAACTGCACTTCATTCGTCGCCTGATTGATCTCCTGCTGGATGAGCAGAGACACGTAGCCGTCCTGGTTGATAGTCGGGCGAACGGTCAGCTTCGTACCGACATCCCGGTACTGAATCACTTGATCCCGCTGCGGCGCGTCTGTCGGCAGACTACGACTCACCTGCACGAAGGGCCGCTGCGACCCGACCAAAAAACGTGCCTCCTGGTTATTCGATGCTAGGAGCACTGGACGGGACACGATCTTGACATCGCCCCGGCTGGCCGCCGCGCGAATCGTGGCGTCAATGTTCGCGTGGCCAAGATTCATCAGCCGGATGACGAGATCGCCGAGACCCCCGCCGGTCGTCTGGCCACCCACAGTCCCGTCACCTTTATCGACCGATTGCGGTGGCACGAACAGATCCGCACCGAGCGAAAAGCTGCGATCCTGCCGCGCTTCGACAATCAACACTTCGATAAGCACCTGGAGCGGGCGGATATCGAGCTGGTCTACGGCATCCTTGATGACCTCGAAGTCGCGCTCCGATGCGCGGATGAGCAGTGAGTTCGTGAGCTCGTCTGGGACGATGGTGACGGAGCCCGCCAAAGCCGCCTGGCGAGCCGCCGTCTGCCCAGGCGCCGTAGGCACGCCGGAGGGAGGCACCACGTTACGGCGCAGCTCTTCCGAGAGGGTTCCCGCGGACAGCCCGTTCTCTCCGGAGAATGCGCCGCTGCCGCCGAACAGCTGATTCACTGTCGCTGCGACGTCAGAGGCTCGCGCGTGGCGAAGTCGGATAACGAACAACTGCATAGGGCCGGAATCCGTGGACAGGCGCGCGGGTCGCGGCTCCTGCGCGGCCTTGGGTCCGACCCGGTAGAACGACGAGTCCTCCACAAATTCGAGATTCTGTGATTCCAGGAGACCACGCAGTAAAGACCGCAGGGTGGCGCGGTCCACGGGGCCGGGCGTCTCGAGCGTCACCCGTACAGGCTGGATCGGACCGATCAACACGGGCTTCGGAAGGTATTGTCCGATAGCCTGAATCACTGCGCGAATGTCAGTCTCGACAAAGCGAACCGCGACGCTGTCACCGCTAAACCGAATCGCAGTTGTGTCTTGGGCTCGTACGGACCCGGATAAGGCGCTGAGGAACACCAAGATCAGCCCGGCGGTCCTGGCGCCCGACCGTCCGACTATCAGTTCTTCCATGGTTCTCTCACCCGCAGCACCCAAGTGGTATCCATACCCGTGATCACGACGCGACCGTTTGTGATCGCCTTCACCTGAAGGCCTGCCACCGTATCGCCAAGGCGCACGACGCGAAACCCGTCAACTCCCGGAAAACCCTCGATGATTGCCGATGGCGAAGCGCCATTTACCACGCCCACCAGGCTGAGCGTCGGTCTGGGAGGTGGCGGCGCGAGCTGCTCGGCGAGTCGCAACGGATCGTAGGCGGGAAGCACTGGCCGGCGAGCGATGCGAAACGGGTCTCGCGACACGATCGCAGCGACAGACTCGGAGCCGATTCGCGTGCGCGAAGCGGCCAGCGGCGCGCTGGAGTCGTAGACCGGCGACGGCGGCAATCGGACGCTCGCGATCGGCCGTGCCGCGATGCGAACCGAGGCGGCGACGCCGAACAGACCCAGCACGAGCAATGACAAGCGCAGATCGGCCGTCATGTCTCGCGTTTCTCCGTGGACCGGGGCCTGATGTACCAGCCGCTGACCGTGATCTCGACCTTGAGGATTTCCGGTCCGCGCTGCACCATCCCTGGCTCGAGAGCCTCCACGCGCAGCTCGTCCAGCTTCAGCACGTCGTCACCGGCGTCGAGGGCGCGGATCAGCGCGACCAATCCCCGCACGTCCGTCTCGAGCGCCGCATGGACGCGGACACGACCCAGGCGTCCCTCGCCGCTCGAGTCGGGGAGTGGATCGAGCCGCTCGACCTTCGCCGGCGCTCGCGAGGCGGCCAGGTTCATCCTTCCGGAGAGATCGGCGCCGGCTTCGGCGGACGAGGAGCCGGAAAGGATTTGCGGTGCCAGCGCGAGCAGCGCCCGTGAGAGCGCGGCGGCCGAATCACGCAGCCTGGGCAGATCTGCCATCTCTTCGCGGGTGCGTGCCAACAGCGTGGCACGTTCACGGAGCATCGCATGCGCGTCGGCAACGCGCCGAACCGCTAGGGGAAGGACGCGCAATCCCAAAACGGCGCAGGCGACAGCGATCCCCCCGATGCGCAGAGCCCGGCGATCGCGTGGCGTCACGGCGTCCTCGGGCCGAAGGTGATCGTGAAGTGCTCCCATTCACGGCCGCCGATCGCTTCGTGGACGATGGCGCCGTCGATGCGCGGGTTGGGGAGCGCATGGCTCCGCTCCACGCCGGCCAGGATGTCGGCAGCCCGTCGCCCCGCCCCGGCAAGGACGCCCGAGCCATCGGACCGCCATGTGTATGACGAGAGAACCGCCGAATCGGGGATCGCGTCGCTCACGCGCGCGAGGGTCGCGAGCGCCTCTCCTCGCGAGCGTCGCGCCTCGGCCAGGCCGAGTACCATCGCTTCGGCCGTGCGCATCTCGCGGCGGACGTCGCGCAGCGCGGCGAGCGGCGCGTCGGCCGCGGCCAGGTGGGCTTCGATATCCCGGCGCTCGATCGTCAGCCGAATCCCGAACAGTGCGCCCGCAACGACCCATGTCGCGGCAGCCACGATGCCGAGACGCAGCATCGTGCGGCGTCGCGCGCGCACCCGAACCGCCCGTTCGGCGGCAGGCAGGAGCTGCAGCTCGGGCGACATCCCCGCCACCGAGATGCGCTCGACCGTAAGGCCTGCCTCGGCGGCGCCGGTGACGATCGCCAGGACGAGGGGTTCTGCAATTGCGGCAGCGTGAGTCACGCGACCGGCACCGTTCGGAACCCACGTGGCATCGGTGACGAGCGCCGCGCCATTGCGGCGAAAGAACCGGCCCGCCTGGTTCGCGACGAGCGCTGTCAGCTCGCGCTCGCGCACCGGTGGCAGATCTGTGAGGGTGCGGGTCTGAGCAGGCGGGCGCTCGAGCGTGACGCGCAGTCGCCGGCAGCGCTCGGCGGGCGCCGCCGCGAGCCGCGCCACGACCTCCGCTAGGTCGTTGGGCGACTCATACGCGGCCTCCCCCGCCCAGACGGTGATACTGCCTCGGATCGCTTGCGCGCGGACGACCGAGTCGCCAACGCTCAGGAGCAAGATCGGCGCTCGCATGGCGATCGATTTCATTCGGTCTCTCGACGAATGACCGCGAGGCGACCGGGCACCGGAACGGTCGTGAGCGTGGCGCGGGCTACAATCGGCGTACCACGCACACCGCCTTCGATGCTCGCGATGAGCTGTGGGGGAGCGAACACGGCAGCCCGCACGAACTCGGCATAGTTGCCAAGCAATACCGCTCGCGACGCGCGGGAGAGCAGGCCCGCGAGCTCATCCGCGCTGCCGACCGGTCGCGTGGCACGACGACTAGTCAACAGAAAGACGGCCTCTTGGGTCATTCCCGGAACAGTGAGCAGAACCTCAGGCGGCGCGCCGTTGACGTTCACGACACCGGTTCCCCGCACCGTCACGAGCGGCGCGAGACGTGCTGCCGCCGTGGAGTCGAGGCCCGCCACCTGACTTAAGTCATACAGAGTGTCGCGCGCTCGCCGGACGATCACTGATTCCGCGAGCGCCGGTTGCACGCCGACGGCCTTGAACAATTGCGTGATAGCTTCGCGGTCGGCCGTCTTGAGGTTGAGTCTGGCGGCAGGATCTTCTAGGGAAGCCCGACACCACGTGCCCCGTCCCAGATCAATCGGGTTAAAGCCCCGGATGGTGGGATCGGCGGCGAAGCGCGCCAGGAGGATCTCACCGCACGCTTCGCGTGCCCACTCCGCCCGGGCCAGCAGGATGCGATTGCGTGTGGTCTCGCTCCCGAGTCGAGCGACGAGCATGCCGGCACCGGTCAGTGCCGTCAGGGCAGTAATCACCCATAACACCGCCATTAGCGCGAATCCCCGACGGCTCATCCTCGCTCCTTCACCAGAAAGAAGAGGGTATCAACGCACGCGGCATCCCGTTTCCCGCATCCCGCAATGCGAAGGCGGACGGCGAGCGGCGCGCTCACCGGCGATACCCACTCACGCACCCATTTCGTGTCGGCGCCCGGCTCGAGCAGATAATCGAACGCGAGCTGGGCGACGCTATCGGCGAGCTGGAGTGTCTGGTGCCCGCTGGTCGCCACCACGCGGGTGCCTTCTTGAGAGAGAGTGAAGGTTTGTGGCTCGAACCAGCCCCCTGCGGCAAGCTGCCACGACGTAAAGGTCACGCGATTGCTGCGACCTTCGAACGGCGGTTCGAGCGACAGGAACGTTGCTTTGAGCCAGCGCCGTGCATTCACGCTGCGGTCAAGACTCTCGCGCGCGGTCGCGATCGCCTTCGCGCCGTCAGCGACGCCAGTGAAGATTTGGTGGGCCGCCAAGATCACGATGCCGGCGATGGAGACGGCGACCATCACTTCGATCAGGGTGAAGCCGAATCGACGGGATCGTATCACTGAGTCTCCGCTCGCCGATACACCACGGTCACGAGGTCCTCCACCTGCGGCGACTGCTCCTGGACTAACGCGATGCGGTACAGCGTCCGCTCGGGTCGCTTGACGTCCACGATGAACTCCCCGATCCGGCGGCGACCGATGCGTTGATCCAACTCCGTGCGAGTGAGCAATGTCAGCGCCGACAGCAGCCGCTCTTCGGTGGCGAGCGTAGTTTCGCGCAGGTGCGCTTCGCGCTCGGCGCGCATGCCAAAACCCACGAGCTCGACCAACCCGATTCCAGCCGTAGCCAGTATCACGACGGCGACGAGCACCTCGAGCAGGACGACGCCGCGCTCATTTCGCATGAGGCTGCCCCGTGAGGGGGTCCACATTTGACCCGATGGCGCGGCCGTCTGGGAGAAACCGGACGTGGTGCATGGTGCGTGGTACGCCCGTGCGAATGGCTTCTGCGTGGGCCTTTCGTAACGCGACCATCTCTTCAGACTCTCTGGGGGTTTGCAATGAGCCGAGCGCGAGACCAGTCACACCAAGGATGACGCTGAGTATGGTCAGCACCACAAGCAGTTCGACCAATGTGATCCCCCACGCACCACGCACCACGCACCGAGCACGCATCTAAAACCCAGGCCTCAGCGAGTACACCGCTTGGAGCAGCGCCGCGGCGGTAAATGCGACGAGACCACCGAAGGCGACGATCAGCGCAGGCTCCAGGGCCATCACGAGCGTACGCAGACCCCGCTCCGCCTCCTGGGCCGCGAGGTTTCCAGCGCTCCACGCCATGTCCGCCACTCGCCCGCTCGACTCTCCCACCTTGACGAGCTGCAAGGCGCTGGCGCTGAGCGCGCCCTCACGCTCGAGCGCGCCAGCAAGCGGTGCGCCCTGCACCACACGCTCCCGGGCGCGCTCGAGGAGCGCGGCAATGGCGAGGTCGCCTGCGGCCTCGCGTGCGGCATCCAGCGCGGGCAACAGGGGCATACCGGAGCGCAAGATGCCGCCGAGGGCGCGCATCACCCGGGCGGTGGCGAGGGCTCGTCGCACCGAGCCGATGAACGGGAGCTTGAGGAGCACCTCCTCGAGTTGCTTCCGGCCCGTAGGGCGGCGGATCCATTCAATTGCGCTCCACACGGCCCCGACGACGATTACCAACAGCGGAATCCAGAAACGCGTGAGCAGCTGTGACATGCCGAGCAACAGTCGAGTCGCGGGGGGGAGCTGTTGGCCGAGGTCGCCGAGGATCGCCGCGAACCGCGGGACGACGACCGTGGTGATCACGAGCACGGAAGCAGAGCCGGCGACCGCGAGCAGTAGCGGATAGGCGAGCGCCTGGCGTACGCGCGCGACGAGGTCGGCTTCCTGCTCAAGGTGGGCCGCGATCTGGTCGAGGGCCGTGCCGAGCTGGCTGCCGCGCTCGCCGGCGCGGACCATGCCGATGACGAGCCGGGGAATGACGCCGCGTCCGGCGGCAAGAGCGTTGGCGAGCCCCGAGCCTTCGCGCAGCCGTTCGCGCGCCGCCGTCATGGTTTGACGCAACGGGCCAGCGGCGAGCGGCTCGCTCGCAGCGATGGCGCGCTCGAGCGGCACACCCGACGAAACGAGCGCCGCAATGCCGCGGAAGACAATCGCTAGGTCCCGCCGACTCGCCGCCGGACGATGTTCTTCAATCGCCGGCGCCACCGCGATCGCAAAGAGGCCGCGGCTGGCGAGCGTCGCAGACGCCTGACCATGGCTTTCGGCCTCGATGGCACCAGTGACGATCGCGCCGTCCTGGCGCGCGGCGCGGTAGGAATACGCGCTCATGGCTTCTTCGCGCTCGCTTCCCAGGAGGTGACGTCGGCGTCTTCGCCGCCGCCGCCAGGTTGTCCGTCGCGACCCAGTGAGATGAGGTCATAACTCTCCGCGTTCACGTCGCCCGGCGATTTGTAGGCGTACGGCCTCCCCCACGGATCGAGCGGGATAGCCTTGCGCAGATAAGGGCCGCGCCAGTTGCGAGCCGCCGGCTCGCCAGTCGGCCGCTCGCGCAAGGCAGCGAGGCCCTGTGTCGTTCCGGGATAGAAATCGTTGTCGAGGCGGTACTGATCGAGCGCGAGGGCGAACAGCTCGATCTGCGCGCGGGCCGCCGAGACCTTTGCGTCGCCGACGTTGCGGAACACCATCGGCCCGACCAGCCCGGCCAAGATCGCGATCACAGTGATCACGACCAGCAGCTCGATGAGTGTGAAGCCCGCGCGGGAGCGACTAGCGGTCCGTAACACGGATGACCTCCTCGACCGTTGTGATTCCCGCCTGGACCTTGCGCCAGCCATCCTCGCGCAACGTGATCATTCCATTATTCCGCGCCAGCTCCCGCAGCGTGTGCAGGTTGGGATCGCCCGCGATCACCTGTTTCGCTTCCTCGCTGATCGGGAACAACTCGTATATGCCGGTGCGTCCTCGGTAACCCGTCTCGCGACATGACCCGCAACCGCGACCCCGCTCGAGCGTGACGCTGCCAACAGGATGTTGTGCCAGCAGCGCGACCGCCTGCGGATCTGCTCTGTAGCGCTCGCGGCAGTCCGAACAGATCTTTCGGACGAGGCGCTGCGCCAACACACCCTCGAGGGTCGCCGCAACGAGATACGGCTCGACCTTGAGGTCCACGAGCCGAGTGATTGAGCTGATCGCGTCGTTGGTGTGGAGTGTCGAGAACACCAGGTGCCCAGTCATCGCAGCCTGTATCGCAATCCCCGCGGTTTCGGCATCCCGCATCTCGCCGATCATCACGACATCCGGGTCCTGACGCAGAATCGAACGAAGCGCGCTCGCGAAAGTCATGCCCGCCTTGGTGTGGACGGGGACCTGGGTAATGTGATCGAGGTGATATTCGACGGGATCTTCGACCGTGATGATTTTCTCTGCGACCTGCTGTCGCAGGCCCAAGGCTGCGTACAGAGTCGTGGTCTTGCCTGACCCCGTGGGCCCTGTGACCAGCAGGATTCCGTGGGGGCGCGATGCGAGCTGGAGGAATGTGCTGAGCGTATCCGGCGCCATGCCCAGCTCCTCCAGGGCAACCGGTCGCCCGCCGCGATCGAGCAAGCGTAGCACGACGGACTCTCCATACAGCGTCGGGACCGTCGACACGCGAAGGTCCAGCTCTCGTTGGTCCAGCCTGACCCGTATTCTCCCATCCTGTGGTAGGCGTCGCTCCGCGATATCCAATTCCGCGAGCAGCTTGATCCGCGAGATCACTGCGGCCTCGAGTCCGCGCGGCGGGTTGGGGGCGTCTTGCAACACGCCGTCGATGCGAAAACGGGCCCGCAGACCCTGGCGCGTGGCCTCGAGGTGGATGTCCGATGCCTGGGCCTCATGCGCGTCGCGGATCAGGAGATTGACGAGGCGAATCACGGGCGGCTGGTTGGCCAGGTCGCGCGCATCGGCGAGGGAGTCGTTGTCACTGGGTGTGGCGTTGGCAAACTCGGCGTCGAGCGATTTCACCAACTCCATGACCGACTCGGCGGCGCTGTACGTGCGCCGCACGGCATCGAGCAACTCCTCGCGGCCGACCAGGATAAGCTCCACTGGCGCGCCATAGCTCTCAACGAGGTCGTCGAGCACCTCCACCGCGGGCTCACCTACCGATGCCACGCGCAGGCGGCCGTCGGCTAACTCCAGCGGGAGAATATTCCACTGCTCGAGATAGGCTTGGTCGAAGCTTTCGGCGAGCGGGAGCTTCGACACGATTGCAGTCTCCATCCACGCAGTTCCTGGGCTGGTCTGCGCATAGAGGCATGCACCCGGCGTGCCGCTCGACAGGTCCGAGTGTCGCGATCCTTAGTGATGAAAGGGACGGTAAGCGGCGCGATGCTGGGACGAATCTGACCACGGGTGGTCAGTTGAAACGCGGAATTGACCACCCGGATGGAGCGCTAGTCGGAACATCCTGACCATCAGCGGTCAGCGTTTTTCAAAAACTGACCACTTGGACGTTCACGCGGACGATCCATTCGTCTTTGTCAACATGTTGATTTCATATCACTTCACGGTGCAGGACCGCACCGTCCGATTCTGGCACAGCGGATGCCCAAGGAGGTCGACCCTTCTTCAGGAGTCCGTGTGCTCGCTCGCGCGACGTTGCCTGTCTGGTTGCTCGCTGTGCTCGTTTCCGAAAGTTCACGGGAAGCAGTTCGTCCGCAGGCAAAGGACGGGCGATCCACCCGTGCGATCGGGACAGGTGGCGCCGCGATAATAGCAAATACGTTCGACGGCAGTGCAAGGAATCCTGATGCGGGACCGTTCACCTATACGGTGACGATCAGGAACACGAGCAGCCCCCCGGTCACCGGGGACATGATTATGACGTGTGCCCCTTCCAGCAGTTCACAACTTCCCTGTTCGATCAGTCCCTCGGAGACGCTGCTCGCTGCAAACCGCTCCTTCATTGACACCGTAACTTATTCAACCAAAGGCATTGGGACTTACACACAGAAAATCAAAGCTCGGTGGATGAGTCCGTCGGGATACACATCAGATTCGTTGACCTTCACCATTCCTGTCGTTGGAGTGTCGCTCAGCACAGTCACGAACCCGGTTCCAGGCGCACAGTTCGCGGTAGGGCAGGACACCATCACTGCTACGTTCTCGCATCCTGCGGGAGTGGATTCAGCGACGTTTAGGCTGGTGATAGACGGAATCGACAGCACGAGTCACGCACACAAGACAATATCTGGCATTTGGGCCAACAGTTTGCAGCTCACCACGGGCCAGCATACCGCGAAGGCTTACGGATGTACCGTCACCGGTCGTTGCGACAGCTCTGCCGTTGTGTCCTTCGCTGCGACGGGCAGCGTGAGCGTCTGGAACCTCGATGATTCCCTACCGAATCCTTTTGTGGGGTCATCGGGCATCGAGCCGATCGTAGGTGGTGCCCTGCGCTTGCCGCCCAGCAACCTTAAGGGTTGTCCGACAATTGTCGACGCTCCAGAGATAAACCTCACCGATCCCTATAGCTTTCTATCGCAGAATGGTTCGCCGAGCGGTCTCATTTTTCGGGCATACATCGCGTCCGTCGATTACCTGAATGATTCGTTGACCATCAACGCTCTTTTCCACGATTACACAGCTTCCGACAACACCACGTGCGCGAACTACACCTATCTCACCGATTCACAATACGATTCGGTGTTCTGGAATCAGTCTCCACACGATGCATTGTGGGCCACCTACCCCTATGATGATGGCCACCCCCTGGCGCCGCCTATGCTCACCAACGTCAAGGGAACGAAGGCGATCGGCAGCACTGTCATTCAACGCAGCACGGTCGTTCAACAGGGTGCAAAAGCAGCTGGTCCATCTCTTGTTGGTCCGCTGCTGCCATCTGCGGGGGCAATCGATCCGCGGACGTTTAATGTCACCCTCAATACGCACACTATTATCAGCGGCGGGCAGCCGGTCCCTAATGAGGGAGAGAGGCAGCTCATGTACTCGCTTCTCGAGCAAGAGTATCTCATTTCGCTCGAGAACGCGCATTTCAACAAGTACAATCCAGCGAATCCGGGATCGAGTCCCAACGGTGGCTGGAATGAGATGATCGCGAGCATCTCTGACTCGACCGGTCACACGTCCTCGGTTCGGTCCCGTTTTGTTGTATTACCACCCCTTCCCGCCATGTCGGTCGCGCTCAAGCCGCTCCGCAACTTTACACATCAGACGCAAGCCGATTGCGCTGCATTTGGCGCGTTTCAATGCGGTAGTGTGATTCTCACCCAGACGATACCAGGTTATGTCACGCGTGATCGAGATAGGAGTTTGCATCTTGTCTACCGTTCGGGATCGCAACGGATTCCGACACCTCTTCCGCTCCAACTCACAGTCGACCATGCGCAGAGGCCACCTGACTCGCTTCAGCTCCGGCCGAAAGAAAACGGTGCCGGCACCGGAGCCTCCGACAGTCTCCTTCGATACGTTGGAATGCTCCACCCATCGGGTTACCCCGGCACCGATACCACTACGCTCTTGCAGCTGTTCGTCACCGATTCTCGAGCTATTGGCACAAGCCTCCCCGCACTTGCCACCGGATCTCACGCGATTCGGCACGTTCGGTTCGAGGTTAAGAGTTTTTACCCTTCTACGAACATCACCGATTCGGTGACACAAGAGGTCGTGCAGTTGTATCTCACGGACACTACCACTACACGCTTCGGGCCCGGCTGGCAGCTCGCTGAACAAAGCAGACTTGTTGTCGGTGACTGGTGGCAGGGTGACTCGGCAGCGATCCTGGTAGACGGCGACGGTACTTACGAGGTGTTTCGAAAACCCGGTAGTGTTTGGATAAGCCCGCCGGGGGAGTTTGGGAAGCTCAAGGACAGCACCACCACACAGCCATTGGGTGCTCGCTACGTGTTGGCGCTTCCCAATGGTGCATCCATTGGCTTCAACGCCCTTGGGTGGCAAACGTACACCGCAGATCTTCTCGGTAACAAGACCAGATTCTATTACGCCTCGGGTGGTAGTCGGCTCGACTCCATCGTCGATCCCGCAGGCCCGAAAGTGTGGTTTCGTTATTTCACATCAGGAGTGGCGAAAGGACAGGTGCAAGACATCCTACTCGGCGGCTCCACCAAGCAGGCGAGCGACACAATCCGAACGGCTTCATTCGTATACGACGTGAGCGGCCGGCTCCGCAGCATCAATACGTACCGCTCCCCAACCAAGACCGACTCCACCGTCTTCGGTTACCTCGGTTCTGCACCGGGCGCGATGCTTGATTCGATCAAGGATCCTCGGTCAACGCCAAGCGCGCCGATTGTAACGACGTTCGCGTACGACACGCGCTACTACCTGCCAATCCAAGCCACACGCCCGCCGAGCGTCCATGGTGTCGCGTCGATCTTTTACCGCGATCCGCTGCGGCGGGCTTTGCCGCGCGAGGGCCGGGGTCGCACAGGAAACACGTGGCCCGAGCGCCTCGTCTACATTGGCCAATACGCCGGCAGCGACGTGGATTACTCGAACGTCAAGACAGATTTTCAAGTGGATGCGTTCGGGGCTCCGACGTGGGTGCGCGCGTACGAGCCGGTGATCGATAACTGCGGTGGATTCCCGTTCTCCGGCTGCACCGGCGACGCGATCCGCAGGATTACCCGCGACACACTCGGGCGCGTCACAAAAATCCTCGAGGACTCGGCGGACGCCTCGCTGGCGGACTCGGTCCTGTATCACTACAACGCCTTCGGACAGCTCGATCAGATCATTCGACCCACGCTCGCCTATCCAGCAGCGGTGGGCGCGCTCGATACAATCACGTTCGTGTACGACTCGGTCACGAGCGGGCTGCCTGTTGCGGGCACATGGTGTCAGCGAATGGACAGCACGCGTGACGCTCTTGGCTGGTGGACCAAAGTCACGTACGGCGCCTCAACCGCGGCGTTGTGCCTCCCCGCAAAGACTATCGGTCTCTCGAAGGACACGACGATCTACACGTACGGCGCGCTCACCGCCGGGGATGTCGCCGGCGTGCGGCCCGTATCGATCCGCGACCCCAACGGTCTGACGATGTCGATGCAGTACGTGACTGGGACGTGGAACAGCTCTGTCTCGACCCGGGGCGGCGACAATGCCACGACGCGTCTCTACTACAACTCATTCGGGCGGCAGGATTCTCTGGTGGATGCCGCTGGCGTTCGTACGTTCTACCGCCGCGATCAATCTGGTCGTGTCGTCCGGTCGAAGGTGGGAACCGGGAGCAACTCGCCCACGACATGGACATTCTTCAACGAGGATGGCCAGCCTGACAGCGTCAAGGTGTACGCCTCTGGCGACGGCTTTGAGGCGGGGCAGGACAGCATCCCCCTCGGCGCACCGTCCCCAGCCCCGCGCGTGACGCGCAACTACTACAACCGGTTGGGATGGGTGGACTCGACCAAAACGGCGGCAGGCCGTTTGGAGACTCTCTGGCGTGACGCCCTCGGCCACCCGATTTTCGAACACACCGGCAACGGGTCGTATTTCACCCGGGCCTTCAACTGGCAAGACCACCTGACAGCCCAGTACTTGAGCCCGGTGGCGCCGAGCGCGCTCTTCGCAGACGCCGCCACGCTAAGCGCATACCAGAGTCTCAGCCTCACGCCGTCGGCACAACTCGACGGCGGACACCTACACACCTATACCTACAATTCAAAGGGTCAACTGGTCAGCTTGGGCGATGCGGTATCGACACACGCGCACGGGTACACTCGGACCGGCCAGCTGTCCTACGAGACGCTCACCTTCGCCGACGGTGCTGTCGTGACACGCAACTATCAGTACAACCGCCGCGGCCAGCGTACCAAGGCGACCACGGCGATCACGGGCGTCACGCTCGCGAACGGCGAATCCACGGACAGCACGCTCTACACCTACAACGACACCACGTCGCGCATCAACACCATGAAGGAGTGGGTGACCGGCGGGACGTTCGTGGGTCAAGTCGCGTGGACGTTTGACCCAGGCGGTCGTGAGACATTGCGCGACGTCTCACTCGGTGGCGGCAACGCCATCATGCGCACGCGGACGAACTACGACGCCGAGGGGCGCCAGAGCCTCGTGCGTGATACGTCGTTCGGTGGCACCGCTGCTGCCGGTACCTGGTATCAGTTCGCCAGTCCCAGTTACGCGCTGAACGATGCGCTGAACAGCTTCAGTTACGTCGAGCCCACAGCGAGCGGCACGCCCGGACTCGTGGACAACGGGACCTACACTTTCACGTACTCCACCGACGGGACGCAGCGGCTGCTCTCGCAGTCGCGTTCGCTGTTCGCTGGCTCGAAGAGCTATACCTGGACGTACGACCTGTTCGGCAACCGCCTCACCGAGGTGCGCCAGGGGACCGCCAGCTGCGCGATCAGCCGAGACACATCGCTCTTCAGCGTCGACAACGCCCTCACACGGACAGTGGACTCGATCTCGACCTGCAACACGATTCGCCACTACTGGAACGATTACGCCGGCAATCGCCTGGCGGAGCTGGACAGCAACGCCACGAGTCACGTGTATAAGGGCCCGCAGCAAGTGATGGCGTACACCGCGAAGAACCAGGTCCACTTCGCATTGACGCCAACGTCCGTCACGGGGACCTACGACTACACGTGGAACTGGTACGACGGTAATGGAGCCCGCGTCGTCACCCAAGTATCGAACTCTGCCCAGAACGGCTGGAACCCCACGATCGCGCCGACCACGACCACCGGCCAGCGCACCTATTACGTCTATGATGGCTCGGACATCGCGTTGATCCTGGTGCGCAACGGCGTCAACGGCACGTGGTGGGTGAAGTCGCGCTATCTCACGGGGGGAGTGGACCAGCAGCTCGGCGGGCGCTTCACGACCAATGTGTTATCGACCGCAGAAAACCTGGCACTTGTTGCCGATCGCCAGGGAACGACGCTTACGGGAATGAAGTCGGACGGATCACAGGAAGCGCAGACGTACTATTTCAGCCGCAACGCATTTGGCGCGGTTGACCAAACGACGGGGAGCGGCAACCAGATTAATCATGAAACGGGGTTCGCAGGCGCTTCAGCCCCCACGGGTGGTGGCTTTGTCTATCTGCGGAATCGCTGGTATGATCCATCGACGGGGCGGTTCCTGACGCAGGATCCGATCGGGTTAGCAGGCGGGCCGAATCTGTACAGCTATGCGGGCAGCAACCCGATCAGTTTTGACGATCCGTTCGGACTGAACCCACCTTGTACGGGGCGGCTAACATCGGCGGTGTGGGGATGTATCGGTAGGCAAACAGCTCCATTGATCCCTATTGCGAACGCCTGGGGGTCCTTGATGCTGGCGATAGCACCTGAGACCCTGCCAATCGAAGGAGTTCTTGGAGGTCTCGGTCTGGCCGGCGGCGCGTTGGAAAAGGCGCCGAGTGCAACCAACCCCGCCCTTCGAAACGCCATCTCAACTCTGTTTAAGAGTGGGGACGAGTTCCCAGGCGGAACAGCGGGCGCTCTTCGGCGAGAAGCCATCACAGGACTGCCCACCAAGGGGAAATTTCATCTTACTGCGGCGATCGAGCGCGCGCGTTACCTTCGGAATATCTTGCGATCGCAAGACCTGGACGAGGCCGACGGAGCGATCGCGCGGAAACTGCTAGGTGATTTGAATCACGCCATAGGCCTTGCGATTAGACGGGGGATGACGCCGTGAGCAGACTATGAAAAGGGGAGTCCCATTAAGTTATTCACGTCTAAATGAGGAATTACTCGAGCGGTTTCCAGCGCTGCGAGGCCGTTATGAAGACCTTAGGATAACGAATGCTGGCGAGGATTTGGGCCCTCATGTCTCATTCGACTTAGTACTGGTTCCGTACATCCGCGAGTTGCTACAAACTGGCGATGACGAGTTCGCGATACGGCGAGCATTTGCGTTTCTTGAGGAGATGGCTCGCGAGGGATCGGAGAAGGTCAAGGAGGTGGTAAGTGCATCAGTGCTGGAGTCTTTGCTCGGTGAAAGGCAATTAGCGCTACTCGTTATGCCATGGCTGGGACCTGCAACGAGTCGTTTGGCAAAGAGCGTCATGGAAGACTAGTCTTGTTCCGGGCTCAATTTTACGAAAAACCTCCGAGCTCGGCCGATTGCGCGGAGACAACTGCTCAGATGGATTTGGCGAGTCGCAAGCCGACCCGACCCGCTGCCCTGTAGTCTCAGTCGATGGACGCAGCCTTCCCTCCCGCTGGAGCTCAGTGGCGGAACGGCTTCACCGCGGCTTCCCTTCACAACTCAATTGCGACCAGACCTAAACCGCTTCTGGCTTTGCCCTCACGGCCTTGACTGTATTCTTGCTCACCCCGACTCTCCTCGCTGCCCGCAGGACGTTGCCGCGCTCGGCCTCTAGCGCCCAAGTTATGAGGCGCCGATTCTCCTCGCGATTCCGACCCCGCTGAACGGCCCATATGGACCCGTCCAAGTGCTCCACCCCTAGCACCGCACTCCCAATCTGCCGCGCGTGCAAGTACCCCTCACGCACCAACTCGCGTAGATCACGCACATTCGCGGGATAGGGATGGACGGTTAGCGCGGCGATGGCCGTGGGGGAAAACTCAGTCGGGCCACCGGCTACCCCCAGATCTTCCGGTGCGCGAGACAAGAAATGGGCAGCCAGCGGTGGAATCTCTTCCCGTCGCTCCGCTAGCGGCGGCAGCTTCACCACCATGAACCCGAGCCGGCTTCGCAGGTCCGGCAACATCCTTCTCTGCGCCACCAATCGGCCGGGGTCCCGCCCCAGCCCAAACACGAGCCGACATGTCATGGGCACGTCCCGCTCGGCTCCCACCGGCCGGTACGCGTTCCGCTCGATCGCCCGGAGCAGCATCGCCTGTACGCTGCGACGCATTAGATGGAAGTCATCGAGCAAGAGCGTGCCTCGCTCCGCTTGCGCCAAGTAGCCCACGTGTGCGCGCTCGGCACCTGTAAACGCTCCGCGCACGTGTCCGAACAACGCGGAGCGCGTTAGCTCGGGCGCTAACTCCTGCGCGCTGACCTCCACAAACGGTCCCGGGCGCTCGCTCGCCTCGTGCAGCACGGCGGCAAAGAGAGACTTGCCGGTCCCTGGCTCGCCCACGAAGACGACTGGAGAGCGCGCGGCTGCGTAGCGCATTACTCGCGTGAGCACGTCGAGCATGCCGCTCGAGAGTGCGATGACGCTGCTGAGCAAGTGAACCCTGGCTACGACACCCACGGCACCCTGGCTGAGATATGGATGCATGCTGCGAAAAACGTCTTGCCGGTCCCGCTTTCTCTCTGGAGAATGACGGGCGTCGCCGCGGGCGCAAGTGCGTGCCCTCGGGAGATCGCGTCGATCATCGAAGGAGCCAGGGCGATTGGCTCGTTCCGTGACGACGGCGGACGGCGATCCGGCAGAAGTTGAAGTGTTGTCACGCGAGAATGCATCGGCGTGTCGCAATACGATTACTACACCCCGCCCCATGACGCTAGAGGGAAAACACGAGACGTCATTAGGGGATTTCCCCGGCTTCATCGAGAGCTCAACAGATTCTCAAACAGCGGTGTAACGACGGAACAGTTATGGGATATCGCGCAGGGTTTCGCGGACATCCAGCTCCAACGGTACCGCCATCTCCGGCGGATGCCAGCGCACCTTCCCGTACTCCGCAATCGACCGCCGACCGTCGTGCGCCGAGACCTCGCAACACCGCCGATCGAGATCGACGATCCACACGTCGCGGACGCCAACCCGTAGGTACGCCTCGAGCTTGTAATCGCGATCGTAGTGCTTCGACGACGGGCTCAGGACCTCAACGGCGAGCCACCACTCGTGCATGTCCGTCCACTTGGTGCCTGGCTTGTAGATTGAGGGAAAGACCAACAGATCAGGCTCGAGACGCAGTGTGGGCGCGATCTCTATCTCGCCGGGACTGACGATGTACGCCGGCCCATGGACACCGAGATAGTTCATTAAAGCCTGCATCAATCGTGCGATGACGATTTGGTGATCGGGCGCAGGCGCGGGCGTCACGAGCAGGATGCCTTCGACGAGCTCGTAACGGTTCCCATCGTCCGGGAATGCCCGCACCATGTCCACTGTGTACCTTGGTAGCGGGATAGGCATGGCCATAATGTGCCGCCTCGGCATGGGTCGGAGCAATCCGGCATCCACCCAGACTGGGCGGCAGTGCTACGAGAGGACTAACCATTTATACGCGCCGCGCGGCGAAAAACTCCCGGATCAACTCGGCGCATTTCTCCGCCTCGACCCCGCCCCTCACTTCCACCCGATGATTCAGCCGCGGATGCCGCACCAGATCGCCTACCGACCCGCACATCCCCGCTTTCTGATCATACGCCCCAAACACCAGCTTCCCGACTTTGGCCAACACGATCGCGCCGGCGCACTGCGCGCACGGCTCGAGCGTGACGTAGAGCGTGCAGTCGGTGAGCCGGTCGGTCTCCAGCGCCTCGAGCGCGCGCTCGATCGCCAGAAACTCCGCATGATAGGTGGGATTCCGGCGCGCGACGGTCTCGTTATGCGCCTCGGCGATAATGTCTTCGCCGCGCATGACCACCGCGCCGATCGGAACTTCGTTCTTCCCTGCGGCTAAACGGGCTTGCTCGAGCGCCGCTTCCATCCCGGCCTTACGACGCACCGCGCACCACGTACCACGCACCGGTGTCAGGCACGCACCGGCTCTCGAGCGCGCTCAAAGGTGAGCGAATTCCCATCCTTGGCCCGATCGACCCGGATGCGATCACCCTCGACGTACTGTCCCTCGAGCACCGCGACGGCCAACGGATTCTGTAGCAGGCGCTGAATCGCTCGCTTCAGCGGCCGCGCGCCGTAGACGGGATCGTACCCCTCGGCCACGAGCAACTGCTTCGCCGCCGGCGTGACCTCGATCGTGATCTTGCGGTCGGCGAGCAACCGCTCGACCCGCTTGATCTGGATGTCCACGATCTTCTCGATGTCCTCGTGCGACAGCGGCCGGAAGATGATGATGTCGTCCACGCGGTTCAGGAACTCCGGCTTGAACGCCTGGCGCAACAGCTCCGTCACCTTGGTCTCGGCCTGCTCCCACGCGACACCACCGGTGCCCGCTTCGATGAGATACTGCGAGCCGATGTTCGACGTCATGATGAGCACGGCGTTGCGGAAATCGACCGTGCGGCCCTGGGAGTCGGTCAGCCGGCCGTCATCGAGAATCTGGAGCAGCACGTTGAAGACATCGGGATGCGCCTTCTCGATCTCGTCGAACAGGACCACCGAATACGGCCGGCGCCGAATTGCTTCGGTCAGCTGACCCCCCTCTTCGTAACCGACATATCCGGGCGGCGCGCCGATCATCCGCGCCACCGCGTGCTTCTCCATGTACTCCGACATGTCGAGCCGGACGAGCGCGCGCTCGTCGTCGAACAGGAACTCCGCGAGGGCGCGCGCCGTCTCGGTCTTGCCGACGCCCGTGGGGCCGAGGAAGATGAACGAGCCGGTGGGCCGGTTCGGATCCTGCATGCCCGCCCGCGCGCGGCGCACCGCATTCGCCACCGCCGCGAGCGCCTCACGCTGGCCGATCACGCGGCGGCCCAGCTCATCCTCGAGCTTGAGCAGCCGCGCCTTCTCCGACTCGAGCATCTTGGTGACGGGGATGCCCGTCCACTTCGACACGATCTCCGCGATATCCTCGGCGTCCACCTCTTCCTTCAGGTACTTCCCCTTCTTCTGAATCTCGGCGAGCCGCTTCTCGAGCGTCTGGATCTCCTTCTCCGCCGCGGGCACGCGGCCGTAACTGATCTCGGCAGCCTTCTGGAGATCACCGCGCCGAGTGGCCTGCTCTGCCTCGGTGCGCAGCTGCTCGAGCTCGGCCTTCTTCGCCTGGATCTTCTGGATGGCGTCCTTCTCGGCGGTCCACTGCGCCTTCATGGCGTTGGATTTCTCGCGCAGCTCGGCCACTTCCTGCTGGATCTTCTCGCGCCGCTCCTTGGAGGCCTTGTCCTTTTCCTTGGCGAGTGCGGCCAACTCGATCTCGAGCTGCGTGATCTTGCGCTCGACTTCATCGATCTCCTGCGGCAGCGAGTCGATCGCGATGCGCAAGCGCGCAGCCGCCTCGTCGATCAGGTCGATCGCCTTATCGGGCAGGAATCGGTCGGTGATGTAGCGATGCGACAGGGTCGCAGCCGCGATCAGCGCGTTGTCGGTGATGCGGATCCCGTGGTGGACTTCGTACTTCTCCTTGAGCCCGCGCAGAATCGCGATCGTATCCTCGACGGACGGCTCGCCCACGTAGACGGGCTGGAAACGCCGTTCGAGCGCCGCGTCTTTCTCGACATGCTTGCGATACTCATCGAGCGTCGTCGCGCCGACGACGTGCAGCTCGCCGCGCGCCAGCGCCGGCTTCAACATGTTGGACGCATCGACCGCGCCCTCGGCGCCACCGGCACCGACGAGCGTGTGCAGCTCGTCGATGAACACGATGTAGCGTCCTTCGGTCGCCGTGATCTCCTTGAGCACCGACTTGAGGCGCTCCTCGAACTCGCCGCGGTACTTCGTGCCCGCGACGAGCGCGCCGATATCGAGCGCGACGAGATGCTTGTTCTTGAGCGAATCGGGCACGTCGCCGTTGACGATGCGCTGCGCGAGTCCTTCGACGATGGCCGTCTTGCCGACGCCCGGCTCGCCGATCAGCACGGGGTTGTTCTTGGTGCGCCGCGACAGCACCTGCATCACGCGGCGAATCTCTTCGTCCCGGCCGATGACGGGATCGAGCTTCCCTTTGCGCGCGATTTCTGTGAGATCGCGGGTGAAGCGTTGCAGCGCCTGGTACTTGCTCTCCGGCTCCTGATCGGTCACGCGATGCGCGCCGCGCACGCCCTCCAGGGCGGCGAGCAGCTGCTTGCGATCGATCCCACTCGCCGAGAGAAGTTGGCGGGCCGTCGTGCCCTTCTCCTCTGCGAGTGCGAGCAGGAGATGCTCGGTCGAGACATACGCGTCGCCGAGCTGCTTCGCTTCTTCATCGGCGCGATCGAGCACGCGCGACAGCTCGCGCGCGAGCGTGGGTTCGACGCCGCCCGATTGCTTGGGGAAGCGAGCGATCTCGCGCTCGGTCTCCGCCTGCAGCTGCGTGACATTGAGCCCCGCCTTCTGGAGCAGCGGGACGACGATGCCTTCGTCCTGTTGCAGCAGGGCGTAGAACAGATGCGCGTCGTTGACGACAGGATTCCCGTTCGAACGCGCCTGGGCGGCAGCCGCTTGCAAAGCCTCGGCGGCCTTGATGGTCAGTCTGTCTGGTTGGATCATGCGGCCCCTCCAGGCAACCGTTGTGCCATCTAAAGATGCCAAAAAGACATAAAGGCGGGTAAGGGCGGGAAAAAGGCGCGGTAGGTGTGCACCCACCGCGCCTTAATCCCGCCTTTTTCCCGCCTTCGCCTTACTTCATGACAATCATCTTCTTCGTAAACCGCTTCCCATCCACGACGAGCTGGTAGATGTAGACTCCCGACGCCGCTTCCTTGTCGGTCTTCAGAACCTTCCCGTCCCAGTACGCATTGAAGGTGCAGCCCGTGCTCGGCGTGCCGCAGGTCAGCTCGAGATCGTTGAGATCCTCGCCCGTTCCCTGCAGGATGGGCGTGGCGACGACCTGCGCCAGCACGTTGTAAATTCTGAGCGACACCTTCGGCCGGTGACCGTTGGCAAACAATTCCGCGTTCAAAGTGAACGGGATCGTGGTCGCCGGATTAAAGGGATTCGGAAAATTCTGTTTCAGCTCGACCTGCGGAGGCGCCGGCGGTGGGGATCCCTGCCCCACCACCCCGTCTACACCTGTAACCAGTCCAAGCCCGCCGACGAGCACAGCCCAGACACACAACTTCATCTCCGACTCCTCTGCGAACGTAAAGATGCGTTAGACCGCTCTCCTTGTTGGTACGGGCGCGTGGTGACCTAAATCCCACCCAAAACGTAGGAACCGCCCTTCGCCCCTGTCAAGAACGCAGCACCCGGGTATCTCCCTTGCGGCTTGTAATCCCGCGCCTATCCGCCCATTCCAATAGCGGAATCAAATACTTACGCGTGAGCCCCAAACGGTCCCGAAATTGCGCCGGCGTGGCCGAGCCGAGCTCCCGGAGGGTGTCTTCGACGGCCCGACGAAACTCCTCCAATGCCTGTTTCAGCGCATAGCGCTCCTGATCGACCCGCTCGACCGCGCCCTCGCGGGCCAGATGGGCGAGCAGGGCCGGCACCGTGGGATCCGCAAGCTCGCGCTGCAACTCCGATACCGTGGGAAGCTGCCAGCGCGCGTCGGCCAGACGCTGCGCGATCCGGCCGCCCGCGTCGCCCGCGCGGCTGCGCATCGCGGTGTGCCAACCGGGTTTGCGAACAACGGCGCCACCCTCGGCAAGCTCAA
>Ga0075435_100000265_pt1 | contig 32624 bp, 32 predicted proteins | sample RhiMethybrSRZTD4_FD_75302 | JGI IMG/M metagenome (GOLD analysis project Ga0075435, IMG submission 75302) | Populus rhizosphere microbial communities from Tennessee, USA - Rhizosphere MetaG P. TD hybrid SRZTD4 | ecosystem: Host-associated > Plants > Roots > Rhizosphere > Soil | place: USA...
CTGGATGGGCCGCGCCGACCAGAGCACCAAGGTCCGAGCGATGTTCGTCACGCCGGGCCAGGTCGCCGAGGTGCTGCGACGCCATCCCGAGGTGCAGCGCGCGCGCCTCGTGGTCGAGGGCGAGGCGGGTAGCGACCGCATGACGCTCAAATGTGAAGTGACTGAACAGATTTCCGGCCTGGTGGAGGCCTTGGTCGCAAGCATTCGTGAGGTCACGAAGCTGCGCGGCGAAGTCGAGCTCGCCGCGCCCGGCAGCCTCCCGAACGACGGCAAGGTCATCGAAGACAAGCGCAAGTACGGCTAGCGGTATTCGCTGCTGAGCGCTACGGCTTCGCGGTTCGCCGCGCTGCCCCAGAGACGCTGCACGAGCGCATAGCCGACCGGGTCGTACTGCTGCAACTCGGCTCGGGTGAAGGGGTAATAGTCGTTCCGGCCGAAGTACGCCTCCGAAAGCTCGGCGAAGTACTCCTTTTCGTTGACGAGCGCGTAGGCTCGCCTCTTCCCGCCGCCGGCATAGTCGACCGACTCGTACAACCCGCGCTCCACCGCGTGTCGATACGCCGCAGTGATCTGCGGGTGGCTCTCGCCAAGGACGAGAAAATGGTAGGCGTGAGCGAGCTCGTGCAACACCATGCAAGGCTGCTCTGCGCGCGACCAGCTGACGAAATTGAGGCTGTTCGAGATTTCGATGCCGCCGGCTTTCGCGGGGTTGTAGCCGTTCTGCTCCAGCCATCTCCGCGAGACGTGGAACTCGGCCCCCGCATCCGGCCTCCTGCTCCATTCGACCCAGATCCTGACCTTGCGCAGCGCCGAAACGGCGCCAGGCGGTACGACCTCGATCGCCTCCCCGAACTGCCGTGCCAGTTCGGCGCGAACCTCTGCCGCCGCGCGTGCCTGCGCCAGCACCTGGGCATTTACGAGCACGCTGAAGCCGTGGATGGACTGCTCCTGGTAGGCCGACTGCGGATCGAAAGTGCGATCCTGCGCGAGCGTTGCGGCAGGTCCAGCGAGCAAAGCTGTCAGGCCTGAAAGGAGCGCAGTCCGCACGCTTCAAACTTTACGCGCGGACCCGGCCGCCGTATATGCCTTGACCCTTTTTGTCCTTTGGGTCGTTCAGGTCTTTCGGGCGGCAGCCGCCGGGATGGCGTCGACGCGGCGCATTTCGTCGTTGCGCACGGCGGTCGGGTCGGAAATGAAGGTCTTGGCGAAGCCGATCGCGTCCGCGCCCCAGAACACTTCGCCGTCGACCACGAGGCTCGGCACGCCGAAGACGCCTCGCTGCACGGCTTCTTCGGTGTTCTGACGGAGCCGGTCCTTGATCTGCGAGTCGCTCAGTCGCGCCGGGTCGACCCCGAGGTCGCGGCAGAGCGCGGCGAAGCGGCCGGGGTCGTCCGCATGCTCGCCGCTCATCCATACGAAGCCGAAAATGCGTTTGACGGCCTCGGGGCGGCTGCCGCAGGCTAGCGCGAGCCGCAGATGCGGCAGCGGATTGAAGGGATGCGCGGCGGGGAAGCGGAACGGGATGCCGAGACTCTTCGCCCACCAGGTGCACCAGCGGTAGGTCCAGCGGCGCTTGGCCGGAATCTCGGCCGGGCCCTTCTGCCCCCAGTGGTTGAGCAGCCCGGCAAAGAGGACCGGCTTGAAGGCCACCGGACCCGGCAGCTCCTGCAGCCGGTGGAGCGCGATGTACGAGTACGGCGACACGAAATCGAAGTACCAATCAACGGAGACAGGCATGGCGGTGCGGATCGAGAAGAACGGGAAGGTTTGGACGGTGATTCATTCGCGCCCGCAGGCGCGCAACGCGATGGATCCGGAGAGCGCGGACGCCCTGGTCTCTGCTTTTGAATCCTTCGACAAAGATCCGAATGCCGCCGCGGCAGTGCTTTGGGGGGAGGGCGGCGCGTTTTGCGCAGGGTGGGACCTGAAGTATTGCGCCACCATGGTCGAGGACGCGCAGCAGCTCCACGACATCGACTACCCGCTGGACGACCGCAAGGCCATCCCGCGCGGGCCGCTCGGCCCGACGCGCCTGGAGCTCGACAAGCCGGTCATCGCCGCGGTCGCGGGGCCGGCGGTGGCGGGCGGCTTCGAGCTCGCGCTCTGGTGCGACGTGCGCGTGATGGAGCGCTCGGCGTACTTCGGCGTGTACTGCCGGCGCTGGGGGGTGCCGCTCGTCGACGGCGGCACCGTGCGCCTGCCGCGCATCGTCGGCATGGGGCGCGCGATGGAGATCATCCTCACCGGCCGCAAGGTCCCGGCGGAGGAAGCCCTGCGCATCGGCGCCTGCGAGCACGTGGTGCCGGACGGCGAGTCGCGCCGCTTCGCCGAGGCCATGGCGCACGAGATCGCGCGCTTTCCGCAGGCCTGCGTGCGCGCCGACCGGCGCTCGGCCTACATGCAGCAAGGCTTGCCCCTGCGCGAGGCGATGCGAAAGGAGTGGTACAACGGCTTCCCCGCCTTCGAGATCGACGGCGCCGCTGGTGCCGCGCGCTTCGCCTCAGGCAAGGGGCGGCACGGCGATTTCGCGGATATCTAGCGCCTGCCTGCGCTGCGGCAGTGCGGCCATGACGCGGTCGCGCTCGGCGTCGCTCATCGCGCTCCAGCGCATGATCTCTTCGAGCGTGCGGCAGCAACCGAGGCAGACGCCGCGCTGCGGGTCCATGGTGCACACCCGGATGCACGGCGTCTTCACTTTTTCGCTCGCTTCGCGGTGATCGCCCGGTTGACCTTCGAGGACGGCTCGCGCTGGAGGATCGCGCAGATCCAGCCGCCGATCTCGACCAGCTTGTCGAGGTCGACGCCGGTATCGATGCCCAACCCCTGCAGCATGTAGACGACGTCTTCGGTTGCGACGTTGCCCGAGGCGCCGGCCGCGTAGGGGCAGCCGCCGAGACCCGCGACCGAGGCGTCGAAGCTGCGCACGCCGACCTCGAGCGAGGCGTAGATGTTGGCGAGCGCCTGGCCGTAGGTGTCGTGGTAATGGCCGGCCAGGCGATCCATCGGCACGCGTCGGGCGCAGGCCTCGAGCATCGCTTTCGTCTTCCCCGGAGTGCCTATGCCGATGGTGTCGCCCAGCGAGACTTCGTAACAACCCATGTCGTAGAGCTCGCCCGCCACGTCGGCTACGCGTTGAGGCGCCACGTCGCCCTCGTACGGGCACCCGAGGACGCAGGAAACGTAGCCCCTGACCTTCACGTTGCCCTTCTTGGCAGCTTCGGCGACCGGCCGGAAACGCTCCAGCGATTCGGCGATCGAGCAGTTGATGTTCCTGCGCGAAAAGGCCTCCGAGGCGGCGCCGAAGATCGCGACTTCGGTGGCGCCGGCCGCGCGCGCGGCCTCGAACCCCTTTAGATTGGGCGTCAGCACCGGATAAGACACGCCCGGCTTGCGGCGAATCCGCTCGAGCACCTCGGTGTGATCCGCCATCTGCGGCACCCACTTCGGCGACACGAACGCAGTGGCTTCGACTGAGGTCAGCCCGGCGGCGGCCAATCGTTCGATCAGCTCCAGCTTGACCTCGGTCGGCACCTCGCGCGGCTCGTTCTGCAGTCCGTCGCGCGGTCCAACCTCGACGATCTTGACCTTGTTCATTCAAGAGTCACGAGCTGGGCGCCTTCCACCACTTGTTCACCCGCCGTGAAATGAATTTCCTTCACCACGCCGTCGGCCGGGGCGGTGATCGTGTGCTCCATCTTCATCGCCTCGAGGATCAGCAGGGCCTGTCCTTTCTTCACCGCTTCTCCGGGCCGCGACATCACCTGGACGACCTTGCCGGGCATGGGCGCGGCGAGCGACCCGGTGCGCGCTTCGTTTTCCGGCCGGGGGAGGCCGTGCCTCAGCGCCAGGCGGCGGTAGTCGCCTCCCAGGAAAACGTGCCAATCGTCCACGTCGCGCAGAGCGCGCGCGCGATACGTGCGCTCATCGAGCCGGATGGAAAGCGCTCCACTCTCGAGCGTTTCTCCCGCGAACGCATGCTCCTTGCCCTCGACGGCGAGGCGCAGTCCGTCTCCGCTGAAGTGGACGCGAACGGGGTACGCGCTTTCCCCTTCGACGAACACGAAGTCGTGGTGCGAGTCGGCGTTCAGCCGCCAGCCGTCGACGCGATGCCAGGGCGAATGGGGATCGCCCGAGGCCCGCGCCGTTTCGCGCGCGCCACGCTCTTCGTACGCGAGCTCGGCGAACGCGGCGGCGGCGAGCGCGTCGGTTCCGATTGCTTCGCGTCCAGGAAGGAGCTCGGCACGATTCCGTTCGATGAGGCCGGTGTCGAGCTCGGCGCGGCCGAACGCGCGCGAGCCGGCCACCCGGCCCAGGAAGGCGACGTTGGTCCTGACGCCCGCGATCTCGACTTCGGCGAGCGCCTGACGCAGCCGGGCGAGGGCCGCGGCGCGATCGGCGCCGCGCACGATGAGTTTTGCGATCATCGGGTCGTACCAAGGCGTGATCTCGTCGCCGGATTCGACGCCGGCGTCGATCCTGACCCCGGCACCCTGGGCTGGAAATGCGACATGGAGGAGGCGGCCGGTCGACGGCAGGAACTCGCGCTCCGGGTCCTCCGCATAGATGCGCGCTTCGATGGCATGCCCTTCGAGCCGCAGGTCCTTCTGCGAGAACGGCAAAGCCTCCCCGGCGGCGACGCGGATCTGCAGCTCGACGAGGTCGAGGCCCGTCACCATCTCGGTCACGGGATGCTCGACCTGCAGGCGGGTGTTCATTTCCATGAAGTAGAACCGTCCGTCCTGCTCGGCGATGAACTCCACCGTGCCAGCGTTCGTGTAACCGATGGCTTTGGCGGCTGCGACCGCAGCCGCACCCATTGCGCTTCTCGTTTTCGGGTCGAGGCCGGGCGCAGGCGCCTCCTCCAGCACCTTCTGGTGCCTTCGCTGTACCGAGCAGTCGCGCTCGAAGAGATAGACCACGCTGCCTTTGCTGTCCCCGAAAACCTGGATCTCGATGTGGCGCGGTCGTTCCAGGTATCGCTCGACCAGCACGCGCTCGTCGCCAAACGATGACTTCGCCTCGCGCCTTGCGCCCTGCAAGGCCTCCGCAAATTCGGGCTTTGAGCGCACGACGCGCATTCCCTTGCCGCCGCCGCCCGCGGAGGGCTTGATCAGCACGGGGAAACCGATGCGCGCGGCTTCCTGTTCCAGGAGAGCGGGATCCTGCTCCTCGCCGTGGTAGCCCGGCACGAGCGGCACGCCGGCCTTCTCCATGAGTCGCTTGGCGGCCGCCTTGTCGCCCATCGCCGCGATTGCCTCGGCCGGGGGGCCGATGAAAACGACCCCGGCGTTGCGGCAGGCCGCGGCGAAATCCTCGTTCTCCGAGAGAAAGCCGTAGCCCGGATGGATCGCTTCCGCCCCCGACGCGCGCGCGGCGGCGACGACCGAGTCGATGTCGAGGTAGCTCTCGATCCTGCGCGCCTCGCCGGCGAGCCGTACGTGCATGGCCGATCGATCGGCTTCGGTGTGCACGGCCACGACGGGAATGCCCAGTCGCCGCGCCGTGCGCGTGACGCGGCAGGCGATCTCGCCGCGGTTCGCGATCAGGATTTTGGCGAACACCAGGACGCCTTGCGCTTCTCGAGGAACGAAGCGATGCCTTCTCTGCCTTCGGGCGAGACCCGGATCTCGGCGATGCGCTTCGCCGTCTCGGCGCTCAGCGGTTCGTCGATCTGCCGGCGGCTGACCGCGCGAATCAGGTCCTTGATCTTCAGGTGTGCCTCGGGCCCGCCCGCAACGAGGTGCTTTACAAGGCTTTCGATCGCGGAATCGAGCTCCGGTGCAGGAACCAAAACCGAGAGCATGCCGATGCGGTAAGCCTCCCCGGCGTCGAACACCTCGGCAGTCAGGAAGTAGCGTTGCGCCATGCGCTCGCCGATCGCGCGGATGACGTAGGGGCTGATCGTCGCCGGCGAAAGCCCGAGCTTGGCCTCGGAGAAGCAGAATTTCGCCTCGGGCGTGCCGACCGCGATGTCGCAGGCCGCGACGAGTCCCGTGCCGCCGGCGAAAGCCGGGCCATGAACGCGTGCGATGGTGGGCTTCGGCATGCGGTCGAGCGTTGCGAGCATCGTCGCGAGCGCCTGCGCGTCGGCCAGGTTCTCCTCGTAGTCATACCCCGCCATGCGCTTCATCCAGTTGAGGTCCGCCCCGGCGCAGAACGCCGGCCCGTTTCCGGCGAGAACGACCGCGCGGACCGCTGCGTTCGCACCCAGGGACTGAAAACAGCTCTGAAGTTCACGGATCAAAGCGTCGTCGAACGCGTTTCGAACTTCAGGGCGATCGAGCGTCACACGGGCGACGCCGGCTTGGATGTCGACTTTCAGCATGGCTCGATGACGACTTCCGTCTTGACCGAGTTGGCGATGTAGCACTTCTCGTGCGCGGTATGGTGCAGCGCGCGCAGCTCGTCCGGACTGGGTTGCCTGCCCGAGAAGGTCACCTCGGGGCGCAGCGTGACCCGAGACATCCACGTCTTGTCCAGGATGCCGACCGCGCGATCGACGTACCGGTCGACAACCCACTTCTCCTGCCAAGCGATGTGCAGGAACCAGAGCATGTGGCACGAGGAAAGCGCCGCCACGAAGGCCTGCTCCGGATCGACGCCGTCGCGCGGCGGAACCGTCTTCGGGATATTCGCGGCGGCGGCGTTGCCGGGGACCGCGATGCCGTCGAAGCGCAGCTCGTGCGTGCGCGAGTAGGTCTCGTAGCGGAACTCGCCCGAGCGCTGCCATTCCACGGTGGCGCGGTGCTCAGACATCACATGTCCCTCGGCATCTACATCCTAAATACGCCAAAGCGCGTGTCTTCGACGGGCGCATTGAGCGACGCCGAGATCGCGAGGCCCAACAGCCGGCGCGTGTCGGCGGGGTCGACCACACCGTCGTCCCAGAGGCGCGCGCTCGCGTAGTAGGGGTGGCCCTGGCGCTCGTACTGCTCGCGGATGGGCGCCTTGAACTTTTCTTCCGCCTCCTTTGAATGAAAGTCGCCCTTGACCGTGGCGAGGACGCTTGCCGCCTGCTCGCCGCCCATGATCGAGATGCGCGCGTTCGGCCACATCCACAGGAAGCGCGGCGAGTAGGCGCGGCCGCACATGCCGTAGTTCCCGGCGCCGAAGGAGCCGCCGAGGATCACGGTGAATTTCGGCACCCGGGCGGTGGCCACCGCGGTGACCATCTTGGCGCCGTCCTTGGCGATGCCGCCGGCCTCGTACTTCTTGCCCACCATGTAGCCGGTGATGTTCTGGAGAAAGAGAAGCGGGATGCCGCGCTGAGCCGCGAGCTCGATGAAGTGCGTCGCCTTGAGCGAGGACTCGGAGAAGAGGATGCCGTTGTTCGCCAGGATCGCCACCGGGTAGCCGTGCAGGTGGGCGAAGCCAGTGACGAGGGTGGTGCCATAGTTCTGCTTGAACTCGTCCAGCTCGGAACCGTCGACCAGCCGGGCGATGATCTCGCGCACGTCGTAAGGTTTACGGGTATCGGACGGAATGACCCCGTAGATCTCCTCGGCCGCGTACAGGGGCTCTCGCGGCTCCCGCACGTCGAGGGACACCGTCTTTCGGTAATTCAGGTTCGAAACGATGCGCCGGACCAGCGCGAGAGCGTGGGCGTCGTTCTGCGCGTAGTAATCGGCTACGCCGGACACCCGCGTGTGGACTTCCGCGCCGCCGAGCTCCTCCGGCGTCACCACTTCGCCGGTGGCCGCCTTCACGAGCGGCGGGCCGCCGAGAAAGATGGTGCCTTGCCCGCGCACGATGATCGACTCGTCCGACATGGCGGGGACGTACGCGCCGCCCGCGGTGCAGGAGCCCATGACGCAGGCGATCTGCGGGATGCCGGCCGCCGACATGTTGGCGATGTTGAAGAAGATGCGGCCGAAATGCTCTCGGTCGGGGAACACGTTGTCCTGCTCGGGCAGGTAGCCGCCGCCCGAATCGACCAGGTAGACGCACGGCAGGCGATTCTGCGCCGCGACCTCCTGTGCGCGCAGGTGCTTCTTCACCGTCATCGGGTAATAGGTGCCGCCCTTGATCGTGGCGTCGTTCGCCACGATGACGCACTCGCGGCCTGAAACCCTGCCGATTCCGCAGATCATCGAGGCGGAATGGACGTCCCCGGTGTACATGCCCCACGCCGCGAGCTGCCCGATCTCCAGGAACGGCGAGCCCGGGTCGAGCAGGCTCCTCACCCTCTCGCGCGGCAGCAGCTTGCCGCGCTTGAGGTGCTTTTCACGCGCCTCGGCGTCTCCGCCGAGCGAGACCAGCGCGACCTTCTGTTTGAGGTCGTCGACCATGGCGCGCATCCGCTCGGAATTGCTTTTGAATTCCGCCGACCGTGGGTTGACGTCGCTTTTGAGCGTGCTCACGCGAACCCAAAATCAGGGACAGACCACGTTTTCTGGCGGTCTGCCGTTCTGGGAAAAACGTGGTCTGTCCCTGTTTTCACGAGTTCTCTTGCAGGGTTCGACCGATCACGAGGCGCTGGATGTCGCTCGCGCCCTCGTAGATCTGCGTCACGCGCACGTCGCGCCACAGACGCTCGACCGGAAAGTCGGCGACATAGCCGTACCCGCCGTGGATCTGGATCGCGTCGGAGCAGACGCGCTCGGCCGTCTCGGAAGCGAAGAGCTTGGCCATCGACGCTTCCTTGATGCAGGGTTCACCTGCATCGCGCAGGCGTGCGGCATGGAGGTAGAGCTGGCGCGCGGCCTCGATTCCGGTCGCCATGTCGGCGAGCCGGAAGTTGATCGCCTGGTGCTCGATCAGCGGCTTGCCCATGCTGCGGCGCTCGCGCGCATAGGAGAGCGCCGCGGCAAGCGCCGCTCTCGCCACCCCGGTCGCCTGAGCCGCCACATTGATGCGCCCGGATTCGAGATTCGCGAGCGCGATGCGATAGCCGGCGCCTTCCTCGGCCAATAAATGCTCTGTTTTACAATTTTCCAGGACGATCTGCGCGGTATCCGATGCACGCTGCCCGGTTTTCTCCTCGATGCGGGCCACGATGTAACCGGGCGTCGAAGTCGGGACCAGAAAGGCGCTGATGCCCTTTTTCCCGCCATCCTTGTCTGTGACTGCAAAGACGACGGCGATGTCGGCGTTCTTGCCCGAAGTGATGAACTGCTTCACGCCGTTCAGCACGTAGTCGCTGCCCCGCCGCTCGGCGCGCGTGGTGATCGCGCTCGCATCGGAGCCGGCCTGCGGCTCGGTGAGCATGAAGGCGCCGATCAGGTTGCCCTGCGCGAGCGGCCGCAGGAATTGCTCCTTCTGGGCCGCGTTCCCGTAGCCGGCCAGGATTCCGGCGACGAGGTTGTTCACCGACACGATCGTGGCCGTGGCGCAATCGCCGGCGGCGATTTCCTCGCAAGCGACCGCGAGCGCGCCGTAACCGAGACCAGCACCGCCCCACTCCTCCGCGATGGCGACGCCGTAGAGGCCCATGGCGGCGAGACCTTTCAGCGCCTCGCGCGGGAACTCCTTGTCGCGGTCCCAGCGAGCGGCGTTCGGCGTCAGCTCGGCCGCGGCAAAGCGGCGCACCGCGTCCCGAATTTCCTCAAGTGGGCCTGACATACGTCACCGTGTGATGGCTGAACAGGTTCCCCTTCTTTCCGTGGCACTCGGCAACGCCGTAGATGCGCCGCCGCCCCATCTTGAGGATGCGCGCGGTGCAGTAGACGTGCTCGCCCTTGGCCGGGGCGAGGAAAGCGGTGTTCAGCTCCGAGGTGAGGGCGTCGCCCTCGACCCCGAGCCGCACCTTGATGGCGAGCCACATCGCGCAGTCCGCCGCGGCCATGAGAGCCGGGCCGTTGATGATGCCGCCGGGCCGCTCGAGCGCCGGCTTGTGCGGCAGCTCGAGCATGCACTTTCGGCGGTCGGCCGCAACCACGCGAAAGCCGTAAGGGCGCAGAAAGCGCGCCGCGTCGAGCAGTCGCTGCAATTCGCGCTTCAAGCGAGCTCGAGCGCCATGGCGGTCGCCTCGCCGCCGCCGATGCACAGGCTCGCGACGCCGCGTCTCAGGCCGTTCTTGCGCAGCGCCCCGATCAGCGTGACGAGGATGCGCGCGCCCGAGGCGCCGATCGGATGGCCGAGAGCGCACGCGCCGCCGTGGACATTCACCTTCTCGTGCGGCAGGCCGTGCTCCCGCATCGCCGCCATGGTGACGACGGCGAAGGCTTCGTTGATCTCGTAGAGATCGACTTGTTTCGCGGCCCACCCCGTGCGCTCAAACAGATGCTTGATTGCACCCACGGGAGCGGTGGTGAACTCGCTCGGCGCCTGCGCGTGCGTGGCGTGTCCCATCACCACCGCGAGCGGAGCGAGCCCGCGGCTTTCGGCGCTCGAGCGGCGCATCATCACGAGCGCCGCCGCGCCGTCGGAAATCGAGCTCGAATTGGCCGCCGTCACCGTGCCGTCCTTGCGGAACGCCGGCTTGAGCGTCGGGATCTTCTCGAGGTTCGCCTTGAACGGCGGCTCGTCGGTCTCGACGAACTTTTCCTCCTTGCCGGCCTTGATGGCGATCGGGGTCGTTTCCCAGGCGAACCAGCCTTCCTTGTTCGCCTTCTGCGCGCGCTCGAGCGAGGCGACGGCGAAGCCATCCTGCGCTTCTCTCGAGAAGTTGTACTTCTGAGCGCAGTCCTCGGCGAACGTCCCCATGAGGCGCCCCTTGTCATAAGCGTCCTCGAGCCCGTCGTAGAACATGTGGTCGATCACCTGGCCGTGGCCCATGCGCAGGCCGCTCCGCGCCTTCGGGAGGAGGTAAGGCGCGTTGCTCATCGACTCCATGCCGCCGGCGACGATGACGTCGAAGGAATTCGTCGCGAGCAGGTCGTGGGCGAACATCGCCGCCTTCATCCCCGAGCCGCACATCTTGTTCACCGTGGTGCAGCCGGCGGCGAGCGGGAGTCCGGCGCCGAGCGAGGCCTGGCGCGCCGGCGCCTGGCCCTGGCCCGCGGGCAGAACGCAGCCCATGATCACTTCCTGCACATGCTCGGGCCGGATGCCCGAGCGCTCGACGGCGGCGCGGATTGCGGCCGCGCCGAGCTCCGGCGCGGCGAAGGCCTTCAGCTCGCCCTGGAACGCACCCATCGGGGTGCGGGCGACGGAGACGATGACGATCGGGTCGTTCTGCATTGAAATCTCCTTCAGGTCGGGCTCAGCCGGGCAGCTCGTAGGCACGCACGAGTCCGCGTGCGCGTTCGGCGAGCTGCGCCGGGAATGGACAGGACTTGCGGGTCTGGGTGTCGATCTGCACGCCGGTCAGGACGCAGATCGCGGAAACCTCCCCGGTTGCGGCGTTGCGCATCTCGTGCACGAACTTCGCCACGCGCTCGCGGACTTCCAGGAAGGCGGAGCGCACCGCCACCGTGTCGCCGGCAAGGAGCTCGCGCCGGTAGGTGATGTTCTGCTGCACGGCAGCCATGCCGCGCCGGTTCTCTTTCAGGAAGGCGGTGGTGATGCCGACGCCGGCGAAGAGATTCCAGGTTGCCTCGTCGAACTTGCCCACGTACCACATGACGTTCATGTGTCCCATGTGGTCGCAGTGCCACGGATAGATCATGCCGCGGTAGGTTTCGACGAGGTCGCCGCGGTGGGTCATGAGGGCGCTCCGAATCCCGCCACCGCGGCGGCGTAGCGGATGGCCTCCACAGTTTCGGCTTCGAGGCGCTCGATGAGCTGCGCCGCGGGCAGCGCGCGGGAGAGCGCGGCGCCCTGTCCGGCCCACAGCGCTACGCAATCGGGCTTGCCGGCCTTGGCGGAGGCCTGGCGCAGCTTGCCGGTGATGCTGTTCTGGGCGGGAAAGGGCAGCTGCGGCGCCTGCGCCATTTCGGCCATGAACCGGTTGACGAGGCCGCGCGCCGGCTTGCCGGAGAATTTCTCGGTGATGCGGGTATCGTCCTCGCGCGCCGCGAGGAGCGCCTGCTTGTGCACCTGCGACGCGCCGCTTTCCGGGCAGGGAATGAAAGCCGTGCCGAGCTGCGCGGCCTGCGCGCCGAGCGCCAGCACCGCGGCGATGCCCGCGCCGTCCATGATCCCGCCGGCCGCCACGACCGGCACGCGCGCCTCGCGCACGATGAGCCGGGTGAGGGCCAGCGTTCCCGTGAGCGCATCGTAGGGGTCGCGCAGCCACGTACCGCGGTGGCCGCCCGCTTCGCCGCCCTGCGCGATGATGAAATCGACGCCGAGCGATTCGAGCTCCTTGGCCTCTGCGATGTTGGTGGCGCTGCCGCCGATGACCATGCCGAGCGCCTGGAACTTTTTCAGCCACTCGGCTGCCACGCCCGCGAGGTGGGACGTGAAAGCCCTGGGGCGGATTCGCTCGACCGCCGCGAGCTGCGCCTCGAAGTCCGGCGCGTACGGCGGCTTGACCGGCTGCGGCAGGGGCATGCCGTATTCGGCGTAATAACGCGCAACTGCTTCGAGCGCCGAGCGCTGCGCGGCCGGGGAAATCTCCCCCGGTTGGGGCGAGGCGAACAGGTTGACGAGAAAGGGCTGCGGCGTCTTCGAGCGCACCCAGGCCGCCTGCTTTTCCATTTCTTCGGGCTGCGTATAGGCGAAACCGAAGCAGCCGAGCGCGCCCGCGGCCGAGCACGCGGCCACGAGCTCCGGGCTGCTCGGTCCGCCCGCCATCGGCGCCTGGATGATCGGCAGGCGCAGGCCGAGCTTCTCGGAGAGCTTGGTTTTCAGGGTCATTGCGATTCGGCGAAGAGTTCGCGCCCGATCAGCCAGCGACGGATCTCGGAGGTGCCCGCGCCGATCTCGTAGAGCTTCGCGTCGCGCCACAGGCGGCCAACGGGCGTCTCGTTGATGTAGCCCATGCCGCCGAGCGCCTGGATCGCCTCGCCCGCCATCCAGGTGGCCTTCTCGGCGGCGTAGAGGATGGCGCCGGCCGCGTCTTTTCTCGTGGTCTCGTTGCGGTCGAGGGCCTGGCCTACCGCGTAAACGTAGGCGCGGCAGGCCGAGAACGTGGTGTACATGTCGGCGAGCTTGCCTTGCATGAGCTGAAACTCGCCGATCGGCTGGCCGAACTGCTTGCGATCGTGAACGTACGGCACCACGACATCGAGGCAGGCGGCCATGATGCCGAGCGGGCCTCCTGCCAGCACCGCGCGCTCGTAGTCGAGGCCGGACATCAGCACCTTAACGCCCTCGCCCTCTTTGCCAAGAATATTTTCAGAGGGCACTTCGCAATCGCGGAACACGAGCTCGCACGTGTTCGAGCCGCGCATGCCGAGCTTGTCGAGCTTCTGCGCGGTGGAGAATCCCTGCGTGCCTTTTTCAACCAGGAAGGCGGTGATGCCCTGGTCGCTGCTCTTGCCGTAGATCACCAGCAGGTCCGCATCCGGACCGTTGGTGATCCACATCTTGTTTCCGTTGAGAACGTAGCGATCGCCCCGGCCGCTGCTTACTCTTTCGGCCCTGAGGCGCATTCCGACCACGTCGGAGCCGGCGCCCGGCTCCGACATCGCGAGCGCGCCGACGTGCTCGCCGGAGATGAGCCGCGGCAGGTACTTCTTCTTTTGCGCAGGCGAGCCGTTGCGGCGGAGCTGGTTCACGCAGAGGTTCGAGTGCGCGCCGTACGAGAGCCCCACGGAGGCCGAGGCGCGCGAGATCTCTTCCATCGCGACGATGTGCGCGAGATACCCCATCGCGGTGCCGCCGTGCTCTTCCTCGACCGTGATGCCGAGCAGGCCTAGCGCGCCGAGCTTGCGCCACAGGTCATCGGGGAATTGGTTGTCGCGGTCGATCTGCGCCGCGCGCGGCGCGATTTCCTTGGCGGCAAAGTCGCGGACACTCTCGCGAAGCATCGCGATGGTCTCGCCGTGATCGAAGCGCAGCACGTTCATGGCGTGTCGGGGATGCCTGCGAGCATCATCAGGGTCTGCAGCATGGTGGCGACGTGCGTACCGTCGTCAGCGTACACCTCCGCACGCGCAACCGTGAGCGTGCGTCCGGGCTTCACCACCTCCGCCTTGGCCACCAGCGTAGCAATCCGCGGGCATGAGCGAAAACGCGCTGTAGCCGCACGCGGGGTCGGCGGGTGCGTTCATGGCCCGGGCATCCATGGACCGGAAAGCGTACTTGACGTTTACGTAAACGTCAACCTCGCTTGAGCTGCTTTCTTACCCGTCTTTCAAAGGCTTGGAGCTCGGAAAGCTGCGCCTCGAGGTCGGCCCGTTGCCGTAGCAGGGTGGTCTTGTGCGCTTCCAGCACGCTCAGGAAGCGCTCGAGCTGCGGGCGCTCGTCTCGCCCCGGCTCGTACATGTCGATGAGCTCGCGAATCTCGGAAAGCGAGAGTCCCAGGCGCTTGCCGCGCAGCGTGAGCTTCAGCCGGGTGCGGTCGCGAGGGGTGTAGATGCGCCGCTGGCCTTCCCGGCGCGGTGCGAGCAGGCCCTGATCCTCGTAGAAACGGATCGCGCGCGGCGTGACGTCGAACTCGCGCGCCAGGTCGCTGATCGAGAACTCGCCGCGGTCGGTTTCCATCTCGGTTTCCATGCTAGGGTTTCGCCTGATTCTATTCCGATGGACTCCCTAGAGTATCCCTGGCCGGAGACGCCGCCGCCGGGCGAAACCATTGCCGTGGCGCCGGGCATCCATTGGCTCAGCATGCCGCTGCCCTTCCAGCTCGACCACATCAATCTGTGGCTGGTGCAGGACGAGGGTGGTTGGACCGTGGTCGATACCGGCATAGGCGACCATAAGACCCGCGCTCTTTGGGAAACGCTGTTCGCGAAATTCCACCCGGTGAAGCGCGTGATCCTCACGCACTATCACCCGGATCACGCCGGCAACGCCGAGTGGATCTGCAAGCGTTTCGGTGTGGAGATGTGGACCACGCAGGGCGAATATCTCACCGCCCACGCGGTGCGCGCCTCCTCCGCGGGCTATACCAGCGACGCGGTTCTCTCGGTGTTCAAGAAAAACGGCCTGCCGGCCGACAAGACCGCTGCCATGGCGGCGATCCGCGGCAACAACCGCTACTCCGCGCTCGTGCCCGAATTTCCGTTCTCCTACCGGCGCATCATCGAGGGAGACAAGGTGCGCGTCGGCGGACGCGACTGGGAGGCGATCGTCGGCCATGGCCACGCGCCGGAGCATCTCTCCCTTTTCGCGAGCCAATTGAACACCGTGATTGCCGGGGACATGCTCCTATCGACCATCTCGACCAACGTGAGCGTGTGGTCTATCGACCCGGAAGGCGACCCGCTGCGCCTGTTCCTCGAGTCGATCGATCGCTACCGCCGCCTGCCGCAGGACGTCCTGGTACTTCCGTCCCATGGCAAGCCGTTTCGCGGGGCGCACCTGCGGGTGCGCCAGCTCGAAGAGCACCACGAGGCGCGCTTCGCCGAGCTGAAGAACGCCCTCCAGGGCGAGCCGAAGAGCGCGGGAGACCTGCTGAGCGTGCTGTTCCGCCGTCCGCTGGATACGCACCAGACTTTCTTCGCGATGGGCGAGGCGATCGCCCACCTGCACTATCTGTACTATGCCGGCCGCGCGCAGCGGGGTATCGGCGCGGACGGCGTCATGCGCTACGCTAGCGCATGACCCAGAATCCTCCAGAACTCACAACAATCTGCGGCAGCGTCGCCCAGCGCTCGTCGCGGCTCCTCGCGGACTTCGCGCAGAAGCAGGCCGCGAGCCTCTCGTCGGCGGTGCGCGACGAGATGGGCATTGCCCGTGCCTTCATGGAGCTCTACGCGAAGATGGCCGCCGATCCGGCGCTACTCGCGAACACCTCGATGAGCATGTGGGCCGACTACATGCGGCTGTGGCAGTCGACCTGGCTGAAGATGCTGGGGCTGCAAACCCTGCCGGTCGCCGAGCCAGCGGCCGGCGATGCCCGCTTCAAGGACGAGGACTGGTCTTCGAACTTCGTCTTCGACCACATCAAGCAGTCCTACCTGATCGCTGCCCGGCACATCCAGCAGGCCGTCGCCAACGTGGAGGGACTGCCGCCCGAATCGGAGAAGAAGGTGGCGTTCTTCACCCGCCAGTACGTCGATGCGCTGGCACCGTCCAACTTCCTGATGACGAACCCGCAGGTCCTGCGCGAGACGCTGCGCACCGGGGGCCAGAACCTCATCCGCGGCATGAACAACCTGCTCGCCGACCTCGAAAAGGGCGGCGGCCAACTGCGCGTCTCGATGACCGACGAGAGCGCGTTCCAGCTCGGCCGCAACGTCGCCACCACGCCGGGCAAGGTGGTCCACCAGACCGCCCTGATGCAGCTCATCCAGTACCAGCCGACCACTAAAGAAGTGCACAAGCGGCCGCTGGTGATCATTCCGCCGTGGATCAACAAGTACTACATCCTCGATCTGCGCGAAAAGAATTCGTTCATTCGCTGGGCCGTGGCGCAAGGGCACACCGTCTTCGTGGTTTCATGGGTGAATCCCGACGCGGCGCTCGCGCAAAAAGGCTTCGACGACTACATGCGAGAGGGCGCACTCGCGGCCTTCGAGGCGGTGGAGAAAATCACCGGAGAGCGCGAGCTCAACGCCATCGGCTACTGCCTGGGCGGCACCCTCCTCGGGGCTACGTTGGGATACCTGAGCAACAAGAACCAGAACCGCGTAGCGAGCGCCACGTTTTTCGTGAGCCTGCTCGACTTCTCGGAGCCGGGCGAGCTCGGCGTGTTCATCGACGAGGAGCAGGTCGCAAACCTGGAAAAGAAGATGAACCAGCGCGGCTACCTCGAGGGCTCGGAGATGGCAGGAACCTTCAACCTCCTGCGGGCGAACGACCTCGTGTGGTCCTTCGTGGTCAACAACTACCTTCTCGGCAAGGATCCGTTCCCGTTCGACCTTCTGTACTGGAACGCGGACTCGACCCGCATGCCGGCGCGCATGCACAGCTTCTACCTGCGCAACATGTACATCAAGAATCTGCTCGCCGAGCCCGGCGGCATCGAGCTCGGCGGCGTGCCGATCGATCTTGGCGCGGTGCGCACGCCCGCCTACTTCATTTCCACCGTCGAGGACCACATCGCTCCCTGGAAGACGACGTACAAGGGCGCGAAGTACCTGGGGGGACCGGTGCGATTCGTGCTCGGCGGCTCCGGCCACATCGCCGGCATCGTCAATCCGCCGGCGGCGAAGAAGTATCACTACTGGGCGAACGAAGAGCTTCCCGCCACGCCGGACGCCTGGTTCGCCGGCGCCAGCAAGATTCCCGGCTCGTGGTGGGAGGACTGGGAAGCGTGGATCGAGCGGCTGAACGGCGGCGCCAGGGTGCCGGCGCGCGCGCCGCAGGACGTCCTGGAGGACGCGCCCGGCAGCTACGCCATGCTCCGCATCGCTAAATAGAAAGGTCTCTTGGTTTCCGCGGTGCGCGGGCCGCGAGGCGGTCGTAAAGCCATCCCGGCATTGCCCTCAGCAGCACCGAAACGGCGGCCATCTGCCATGGAATCACCGCCAGGCGCCGGCGCGCGGCGATGGCGCGCGCGATGCGGCGCGCCGCTTCGTCGGCAGGAAGTAGAAAAGGCATGCGGTAGCGGTTGACGCGAGTCATCGGGGTGTCGATGTACCCGGGACAGACGCAGACCACCGAAACGCCGCTGCCGTAGAGTTCCGTGCGCAGGCTCTCCAGCCAGGTGATGGCGGCGGCCTTCGAGGCGCAGTAGGCGCCGTTTCCGGCGAGCCCGCGGAAGCCCGCCACGCTGGCGATGCCCGCGAGCGTTCCACGGCCGGCCTTGCGCATCGCCGGCGCGAATGCGGCGAGAGTGGCGGCGAGCCCGGTGAGGTTGACCTCGAGCACCCGGCGCAGCTTCTCCATGTCGGCGATCTCGTCCGAGTGCGTGCCGACGCCCACGCCGGCGTTGGCGATCACCAGGTCCGGCGCCCCGTAGCGCGCCACGAAATCCCTCGCTGCCTCGGCGAGGCCCAAAACATCGGTCACGTCCAGCGGATAGGAGACGACGGTGCCCGGCAGCCCGGCGCCCGCCTCGCGGCGGGAAATCAGGCCGAGGATCGAGTCGCCCGAGGCGTAGTGGCGGGCAAGCGCCTCACCGATGCCCGAGGAGGCGCCGGTGATGACGACCCGCATGCGAAGGCTATTTCTGCTTGCGAACGAGTGCCACGAGCCCGTCGACCGACTGCAGCATGCCTGGCTGCGTGCGGCCCTGGTCGGCGCTCACGGTGTAGCGGCCCGCTACTGCCATGGCCGGCGTGCCGTCGATCTTGTAGGCCACCGTCTGCTGGACGGCGCGCTTGACCTTGCTCTGCACGCCGAACGACTTCATGGTGTCCATGAATTTCTTCGGATCGACACCGTTCTTCTGCAACCACTCGCTGAACGCGGCCTCGTTGTCGGTGCGCAGGCCCCCCTTGTGGATGGCGTCGAAGAGTGGCCGATGAAGCTTCTCCAGCACTCCCATTGCCTCGAGGGTGTAGAAGATGGCCGCGTCATGGCCCCAGCGCGAGTTGAAGACGGCCGGCACGCGGTGGAATTCAACGTCCGGCGGCAGTTTCTTCAGCCAGGCCTCGACGTACGGCTCAAGGCTGTAGCAATGCGGACAGCCGTACCAGAAGAACTCGATCACCTGGATCTTGCCGTTGTTTTCGACCGGTTGCGGCGGGTTGAGCTCGCCGTACTGGATCTGCTGCGCGCCGGCGCCGAGCGGCAGCGCCAGGAAGGCTGCAAGGACGATTGCGACTACGCTTCTCATGCTTACGGCTGCTCCTTGATCTTGACCAGGCTGGCGTCGATGTTCGCCTGCGCCAGCGCCTGGCGGATACGGTTGATCTCGTCGAGCTTGTTGTACGGTCCCAGGCGCACGCGGTACCAGGTTCCCTTGTCGGGCAGGTTTGCCGGCTCCACGCTCGACTCGAAGCCGAGGATCGCAAGCCGGGCCTTCTGGTTGTCGGCGTCCGCCGGGTTCTGGAACGAGCCCGCCTGGATGAAATAAACGTCCTTCGGGCCATCCTGTTGACCGCGGCCCGATTTCATCCGGTCGCGCAGCTCCCTTTCGGAGACGGGTTCTTCCTGCCCGGGCAGGATCTTGTAGAAGTCGAACTTCGGCTTTTCGGCCGGCACCGCGGCCACCGCGCCCGCCGGAAGGCCGGCGATGGCCGGGGCCTTGGCCGCGGCGGCGTCCTTCTCGGCCTGCTTGGACTTGGCGGTGAGGAAGGGCACCGGGGTCTTGTTGAGATAGAAGGCGATGGCGAGAGACACCGCGAGGCCCGCGATCAGCCCGACGAACATGCCCAGCATGAAGCCGCCCGCCGCATGCTTGCGCGTGGCGGAAATTTTTTTGCGTTTTGGGATAGCCATGCTCACATCTTCTCCGGCGCGCTGACTCCGATGAGCGACAGGCCGTTGGCGAGCGTCTGGCGCACCGCGGCGCAAAGCGCAAGCCGCGCAGCGCGCAGCGCCTCGTCTTCGACGAGGATACGCTCGGCATTATAGTAGCTGTGGAATTCCCCTGCGAGTTCGCGCAGGTAAAAAGCCACAGCGTGCGGCGCGAGCTCGCGCGTCGCCGCAGCAAGAACGTCAGGAAACTCTGCCAGCCGCGCCGCCAGACCCATCTCCCGTTCGCCACGCAGCAGGTCCAGGTTCGCGCCGGCCGCATCCTTTGGCGCGCCGCCGGCCTGCGCGAACACGCTGCACACCCGGGCGTGGGCATATTGCACGTAATACACCGGGTTTTCCTCGCTCTTCGCGAGAGCGAGGTCGATGTCGAACACGAACTCGGAGTCGGCCTTGCGCGACACGAGGAAAAAGCGCACCGCGTCGCGTCCCACCCATTCGATGAGGTCGCGCACCGTCACGTACGACCCGGCGCGCTTGGAGATCTTCACTTCCGCGCCCCCGCGCATCACCTTGACGAGGCTGTGCAGCACATAGTCCGGGTATCCGGGCGGAATGCCCAGGTCCAGCGCCTGCAGGCCGACCCGTACGCGCGTGACGGTGCTGTGGTGGTCGGTTCCCTGCACGTTGGTCACCTTGCGGAAGCCGCGCTGCCACTTGGTGACGTGGTAGGCCACGTCGGGGACGAAATATGTGTACGTGGCATCCGATTTCCGGACCACCCGGTCCTTGTCGTCGCCGTATGCGGTCGTCCGCAGCCAGAGCGCGCCGTCCTTCTCGTAGGTCTTGCCGTGCGCGGCCCAGGTCCTGACCACCTGGTCGACCTTCCCGTCCGCGTACAGGCTCGATTCGAGGTAGTAGACGTCGAACTTGACGCCGAATGCCTTCAGGTCCACGTCCTGCTCGGCGCGCAGAGAGGCCACGGCGAACCTGCGAACCGCTTCCAGATCCGCGAGATCGCCGTTCTGCTGCACAAAGTCGCGTGCGATCTCCTGGATGTACTCCCCGTTGTAACCATCCTTGGGCCAGCTCGGTTCGCCGGGCCCGGTTCCGCGGCCGCGAGCCTGCACCGAGAGCGCGAGATTCTCGATCTGCGCCCCAGCGTCGTTGTAGTAGAACTCCCGGGTGACCGCGTAGCCCTGCGACTCGAGCAGAGCGGCGATGGCGTCGCCGAGCGCCGCCTGGCGCCCGTGACCGACGTGCAGCGGGCCGGTCGGATTGGCCGAAACGAACTCGACCTGCACCTTCTCGCCGCGACCCTCGCGCGTGCGGCCGAAGCCTGCGCCTTCCTCGAGGATGCGGCGGATCACCGCCGTCTTCGTGCCCGCCTTGAGCTTGAAATTGATGAACCCCGGACCGGCGACTTCGGATTTTTCCAGCAGATCCCCAAGCGACGCGGACACCGAGGCTTGAAGCGCGACAGCGAGCTCGCGCGGCTTTTTCTTCAGCGCTTTTGCGAGCTGAAGAGCGAGATTCGAGGAGAAGTCCCCGTGCCCGGCTTGCTTGGGGCGCTCGAGGATGATCGGCGTGTCAGCCAGGTCGGGTGCCGCCTCCCGCAACGCTTTGCGCAGTGCCTCCTCGATCGCGGTCTTGGGCTCGATTGCCATGAAAGGGCAGCAATTCTAAGGATTTTCTAGTCGAACTCGATCGGGTCGACGTCGAGATGCCAGCGCACGTCGCGCGCCGGCTGGTCGAAGAGGTGCGCACTGATCGCGCCCAGGTAGGCGTGTAGCGCGGGCCGGGAGCGGGACTGGACGAGGAGCTGAGCGCGCTCAAGGCCGGCGCGCCGGGTCAGGATGTTGGGCACGGGGTCATAGACGTGCACGCCGTCCGGCGCCTCGGCGAGCGCCGCGGCATTGCGGAGGAAGCGCATCGCCGTGTCGAGCTTCGGTGCCTCCGCGCGCAGGGCTGCCTCGAACACGAAAGGCGGGAAGCCGGCGCTGCGACGCTCCTCTAGCTGGGATTCGGCGAAGCGCGCGAAGTCGTGCCGGGCGAGGGCGGCGAAGAGCGGATGATCAGGATAGCGTGTTTGCACCAGAACCTCGCCGGGCCGCTCGCGCCGGCCCGCACGCCCCGCTACCTGCGCCAGCACGGCGAAGAGCCGTTCTGCGGCCCGGTAGTCGCTCGAGACGAGAGCAGCGTCGGCGTTCAGCACGCCGACCAGTGTCAGGTTGGGGAAATCGTGGCCCTTGGCGAGAAGCTGCGTGCCGACGAGGATGTCGCCCTCGCCGCGGCGCAGTGCTTCGAGCGTTCGGACAAGCTCGCCGCGCCGGCGCGCGCTGTCGCGGTCGATGCGCACGACGCGCGCGCCCGGGAAGCGTGCCTGCAGCGCTTCCTCGATGCGCTGCGTGCCGCGTCCCAGGGGCCGCAGATCGAGATTGCCGCAGGTCGGGCAAATGCCTGGCACCCCAGCCTGGGCGCCGCAATGGTGGCAGCGCAGTGAGCGGTCGGCCGAATGCAGAACCATGCGTGCGGTGCACCGGGTGCACGCGGCGGTCCATCCGCAGGCTTCGCAGGCGAGTACCGGCGCATAGCCGCGGCGGTTGATGAAGACCAGGCTCTGCTCGCCGAGCTCCCGGCGCCTCCCGATAGCCGAGAGCAGGCAAGCGGTGAAGCCGGTATCGACGCTCTCGGATCTCATGTCGACCACGCGGATGGCCGGCAGCCGCGCGCCGGGCGCGGCGCGCTCGGAAAGCTCGAGGCGCTGGTATCTCCCCGAGCGCCAGTTGTGCCAGGTCTCGAGCGAAGGCGTGGCGGTCCCGAGGACCACCGGACATCCGGCGAGGCGCGCCCGGTAGACCGCGGTGTCGCGTGCCGAGTAGCGCAAGCCCTCCTGCTGCTTGAACGACGGGTCGTGCTCTTCGTCGACGACGACCAGCCCCAGCGCCGCCAGCGGCGCGAGCAGCGCCAGGCGGGTGCCGAGCACGATCGCGGCCTCGCCGCGCGCGGCCTGGAGCCAGGCGCCGGTGCGCGCGATGTCTTCGAGGCCGCTGTGCAGCACCGCTAGCCTCGCCTGCGGGAACGCGTGACGAAAGCGCTCCTCGAGCTGCGGCGTGAGGCTGATCTCGGGCACGAGCACCAGGGACTGCGCGCCGCGCTCGATCGCGCCCGCGATGAGATGGAGGTACACCTCAGTCTTGCCGCTTCCTGTTACGCCGTGGAGCAGAAAAGCCTCGAACCGGGCGCCCGAGCCGAGGATGCGCTGCACCGCGTCTTTTTGCTCCGGGCGCAGCTCATGGTTCGGTACAAATTGCGCGGACGACACGTCCTTTGGCGGGGCGAGCGCCTTGCGCGGCAGCGGCTTGACGGAGCGCAGCCGCGGCGGCAGCGCGGACACGATGGTCTCCCCGAGCGGGCGCTGGTAGTACCCCGACAGAAACCGCATCAGCTCCAACCAGTCGGTGGAAAGGCGTGGCGCGTCGTCGCGCACGGCGATGACGGGTTTCATCCGCGCGGCTGGCAGATCGCTCTCCGCCTCGGTTTCGAGCACGACGCCGATCTGCTGGCGCGCACCGAACGGGACGACGACGCGATCGCCCACCTGCAGGGACAAGCCCTCGGGCACCGCGTAATCGAAGAGCTTGGCCAGCGGCACGGCGAGCGCCACCCGCGCGCATGAAATTTTTCGGTGCGATAAGGACTTAGCTGTGGATAAAGCTGTGGGTAAGCGCATCACACCCACGTAATGTGGCCTCGCCGAGGCTCTGTTGTCGCCCAGGAGTATGCCAGGCCGCGGCTTTTAGGCTGGCAGGTCAGTGACTTACGCGGATGCGGAGCGTTTGAAACCGCGCTACCGGGAAAACCCCCGCTTCCAGAAAAAAATGTGCATAAGTCAAGCGGAATCGCGAGCCGGCGCGCGCGCCGATCGGCTGTAAGTGCGTACTTCGTCTACCAAGGCAGCAACCGAATCGATTGGCGTTCCCGGCAGGATGCCGTGGCCGAGATTGAAGACGTGCCCGGGCGCGGGGCTGAACGCATCGAGCACACGCCGCGCGGCCGCGCGCACCTGCTCGGGCGGCGCAAAGAGCGTCACCGGATCGAGATTTCCCTGCAGCGCAATGCGGCCGGCGGCGATGCGGCGCGCTTCGCGCGGATCGCTTGTCCAATCGAGTCCGACCACCTGAGCGCCGCTCGCCATCATCGCGTCGAGCCACGGATTGCCGCCTTTGGTGAAGAGAATCCGTGGGACGCGCGTAACCGAATCCAGAACCTTGCGCGAATAGGCGAGCGAGAACACCTCGTAGTCGTCGTGCGCGAGCGTGCCGCCCCAGGTATCGAACAGCATCACCGCCTGGGCGCCGGCATCGATCTGCGCGTTCAGGTAGTCGCTCACCGCGCGGGCATTCACTTCCAGGATCCGCCGAAGCAGGTCGGGACGAGCGTGCAGCATGGTCTTGAGGATGCGCCAGTCGTCGCTGCCGCCGCCTTCGACCATGTAGCAGGCGAGCGTGAAAGGGCTGCCCGCGAAGCCGATGAGCGGCACCCGCTCGCCGAGCGCCTGGCGGGTGGCGCGCACCGCTTCGAGCACGTAGCGCAGCTCCGCGGAAGGGTCGGGCGGCGCGAGCTTGCGGATCGCGTCTTCGTCGCGCAGCGGCGCCCGGAAGCGCGGGCCCTCGCCTTCGCCGAACGAAAGGCCGAGGCCCATCGCGTCCGGGATGGTGAGGATGTCCGAGAACACGATCGCGGCGTCGAGCGCGAAGCGCGCCAGCGGCTGCAGCGCCACCTCCGCGCAGAGCTCCGGAGTGCGCGCCAGCTCGAGAAAGCTGCCGGCGCGCGCCCGCGTCGCGTTGTACTCGGGCAGGTAGCGGCCCGCCTGCCGCATCAGCCAGATCGGTGTGTACTCGGTCGGCTGGCGCGCGAGCGCGCGGAGGAAGGTATCGTTCTTCAAAGAAGCCGGGTGGTGATGTGTTTCCACTCCGCTTCGGTCACCGGCGTGATCGACAGGCGGTTTCCGGGCCGCAGGGTGACCATCTTTTTCAACTGCTTTTGCTTTTTCAGTTCCGGTAAAGACACCAACCGGGTCTTCTTCAGGGCACGCACATCGACGTTGAACCAGCGCGGCGCTTCACGCTTCGACGCCGGATCGTAATAGTCGCTCTTCGCGTCGAACTGCGAGGCGTCCGGATACGCCGCCGACGCCACTTCGGCGAGGCCGGCGATGCCCGGCTCGGGACAGCTCGAGTGGTAGAAGAGCACCCCGTCGCCGACCTTCATGTCCTTCAGCATGAAGTTGCGCGCCTGGTAGTTGCGCACGCCGCTCCACGGCGTGGTGCGGTTGGGCGCCGCGAGCACGTCGTCGATCGAGCACTCGTCGGGCTCGCTCTTCATCAGCCAGTATTTCAAGGAAGTCGAAGAAACGGAAATCGGGGTCTGACCCCGATTTTATGCGGAAGACGAGGTTCCCCGCCGTGGCGGTGGACTTGGCTCCCGAACCCTGGCTAAACAGGGCGGTCGCTTTCCGGTCACATCAGGTTCGTCCGGCCTGCCCAAGGCAGGGAACGATCACAACAGTGACAAACTGGGTCCGCAACCTAAGGAAGCTATCGGTTCGGAAAAATTAAGCCCGGTCGCTCACCGCAGGGAACAGGACCTTTTTAAAACAAGTTCTCCTGCTTTGCAATCGCCGCATCGATCTTTGACTCGATCGCGCTGATGCGGCGTTTTGCCTTGCCGACGTCGAAACCCGCGCCCAGGCGCACGCTCAGCAATTCGTGCGCCACGTTGAGCGCCGCCATGACCGCGATGCGCTCGGCCCCCATGACTTTTCCCGCCTTGCGGATCTCGTTCATCTTGGCGTCGAGATAGGCGACTGCCTGCAGAAGCGATTCGCGCTCGCCTTCCTCGCAGGCCACGCGGTAGCTGCGGCCGAGCAGGTTGACCTCGATGGTGTTCGTGCCGTCGGACATTCTCAGCCGGGCAGGCGCGCGAGCAGGCCTTCAATTCGCGCGGTCGCGGTGTCGATCTTCTCGTGCAGGCGCTTCGCGTCGCTGTGGGCAGCGGCAAGCTGCTTCTTGAGGTCGTTATTCTCCGCGCGCAGGCGCTCGCAGAGCGAGACGAACTGAGCGACCTTTTCTTCCAGCGAATTGAACTCCGCCTCCACGGACGCGAATATCAAGCAAATTTCATGATGCGTCAAGTAGTAAGGACACATTCTGCATGTGTTTCATGATCTTGCGGGATAGAGCGGCTCTCCTATAATCGCTCCGCCAAGTCGGTGCCCGCCCGGCGCTCCAGGCCGGACGGGTTAAACGGGAAGCAGGGACCGTGAAGCGCAAGTCCGACGCGCTCTCGGCAACCTGAGCTGCCCCCGCAACGGTAAGCGCGTGAAGCCGCATCAACGGCCACTGTGGATTCCTCCACGGGAAGGCGATGCGGAGAATGCGCCAGCCCGGATACCGGCCGACAGGCCGGCCGCGCCTCCAACGCGCAGCCGCGTGACGTTTTGCCGGCATGCGGGGACGCGCGCCGGGAAAAGGGGAGATCGCTCCGATGTTGGCACCTAGCCTCAGGCGCGCGGCGCCGCTGCTCGCCTTCTGCTCGCTCGCTTTTGCCCAGACCGACGACGACGCCGTCGTCGTCACCGCGTCGCGCACCGAACAGCGCATTCGCGACGCGATTCCGCACACCACCGTGATCACGCGCCAGGACATCCGCGATTCGCAAGCGGTGGACTTGCCCACGCTGCTGCGGCGCGAGGCGGGAATCGAGCTGTCGCAGAACGGCGGGCTCGGTGGAAACGCGAGCCTGTTCATGCGCGGCGGCCGCAGCGCGCAGACGCTGGTGCTGATCGACGGCGTGCGCGTCGAGGACGCGGGCTTCGGCACCACCGCGATCCAGCACTTGATGCTCGACGACATCGAGCGCATCGAGATCGCCCGCGGCAACGTCTCGAGCCTGTACGGCTCCGGCGCCATCGGCGGCATCGTGCAGGTCTTCACGCGCCGCGGGTCAGGGACGCCCGCGGCGTATGGCGAAGCGACGGCAGGAAGCCGCGACACGACGAAGCTGGTCGCGGGCTACGGAGGAGAGTACCGCGATACGCGCTTCAATATCTCGGCGTTGCGCCTCGATACGCGCGGCTTCTCGGCCATCGATCCGCGCTTTGCACCGCTCGCCAACCCGGACGACGACGGCTACCGCAACGAAAGCGTCAATGCGAGCCTCGCGCAGCGGCTCGGCGCCGACCACGAGGTCGGCGTGCGGTTCCTCCGCACGCGGGCCAAGATCGACTACGACGACAGCTTCACCGGCCCGACTTCGCTCCAGACCGCCGACCAGGACCTCGGCATGGCCCAGCTCTACTGGGATGCGCGGTTTTTCGAGCGCTGGAAAAGCCGCATCACCGCGGCCGAAGGAACCGACTACCGCACCGACTTCCTCGACGGCGCTTTCGCGTTTCTCTCCAATACGCGCAGCCGGCAGCTCATCTGGAACAACGACGTCCAGGTCGCGCCGGCGCACGGACTTTCCTTTTCGCTGGAGCGGCTCGAGCAGGAGATGGACAACTCGACCTTTGGGCAGAAGAAGCGCGACGCGAACAGCGTGCGGCTCGGCTACCTCGGGCGGCTCGGCGCGCACTCGCTCCAGCTCAACTGGCGAAACGACCGGTACTCCGACTTCGGCGATGCCGACACATACTTCGCGGGCTACGGCTTCGATCTGACCGACGCCTGGCGGATCACGGCGAGCACCAGTACCGCATTTCGCGCGCCGACGTTCCAGGACTTGTTCGGCTTCGGCGGCAACCCGCAATTGCGCCCCGAGCGCGCGCGCACCAGCGAGCTCGGCATGCAATGGGCGCGCGGGGCCAACCGGGTGCGCGTGGCGGCGTTCCAGACCGACTATGAAGACGCGATCACCTTCGACAACGCGACCTTCACCACCCAGAACATCCGCAAGATGAAGGTGACCGGCGTCGAAACCTCGTACAGCGGGCGGCTCGGCGGATTCGACCTGCGAGCGGCGCTGACCCTGCAGGACCCGGTCGAGCAGGAGCCCGGCGATGTCGAGCTCCAGGCGATACGCCGGGCGAAGGCCTTCGGCTCGCTCGCCGTGTTCCGGACTTCCGGCCGCTGGCGCTTCGGCGGCGAGATGCTCGCTTCGGGGCCTCGGCCGGACGTCGACATCGCGACCTTCGAGCGCACGGAGCTCGCCTCGTACACGGTGGTGAACCTCCTCGCCCGCTTCGAGTACAACAAGCACCTCTACGTCGCCGCGCGGCTGGAAAACGCGTTCGACGAGGAGTACCAGCTCGTCCATGGCTTCAACACTGCTCCTCGGGGCTTCTTCGTCAGCGTGGGCTGGCAGCCTTGAGGCGGGCCTCGTCGATGTCGCGGCAAAGGAGCGCCGTGGCGCCGATCGCGCGCGGACCGTGGCGGTGCATTTCGTTCATCGGAACCGCGTAGAGGTTTTCTGCGCGCACCGCGCGCATCCCGGGAAAGCGCCGCCAGAGCGCCTGCCACGAGCGCTCCGAAGGGCGGGCGCTCGCGGTGATGATCGCTTCCGGGTCGGCCGCGAGCACCGCCTCGATGTTCACCTGCGGCGCCATGACGGGAGAATCGGCGAACACGTTGTGCCCGCCGCAGAGCTCGATCGCATCGGACACGAACTGGCGGCCGCCGAGGGTCATCAGCGGCCGCTCGGAGATCTGGTAGAAGACGCTGACCCGACGCCGGGTCCCGTATTTCGTTTTGAGCTGGTTCAACTGTTCTCGTAACGAAGCAGCAACGGCGTGGGCGGTGTCCGCGGTGCCGGCGAGCTCGCCCAGGGCCTCGATGCTGTCCGGAATCTGGGCGAGGCGCCGCGGCTCGCTGTAGAACACGGGCACCCCGAGCGCCTCGAGCCGCGCCAGCGCCGCCGCCGTGGCTTCGAGCCGCCACGCCACGACGAGGTCGGGCTTGAGCGCGAGCACTCTTTCGAGGTCGACGCCCCCCGAGCTCGCCACCTGCGGCAGGCGCTTCGCCTCCTCAGGGTAGTCGCTGTATTCGGACACCGCCACGAGCCTGGCTCCGGCGCCGGCGGCGAAAAGCTGCTCGGTGACGTGCGGCGCGAGGCTGACGATGCGCGCCGCCGGTTGCGCGAGCTCGAGCCGCCGGCCGTCGCTGTCCACGGCGGAGACCCCGGCGAAGGCGCTCGCCGCCGCGCCGAGCCAAGCGAGCGTCAGGAACCGCATGGACCGATTCTGCTATCTTCGGCCGAATGGTGAAAGACGCGGTCCCGCTCGGGGAATGCGGGCGTGCGCTGGTCATTAAGCTGCGCCACCACGGCGACGTCCTGCTCACGGCGCCGGTGCTTTCGGCGCTGAAGGCACGCGGCGTCGAGGTCGACGCGCTGGTCTACGACGATACTGCGCCCATGCTGCAGGGGCACCCGTCGCTCTCGCAACTGCACTTCGTGGGGCGCAAGTGGAAGAAACTTGGAATCCTTTCAAGGCTACTGAGGGAGAAGAAGCTTTTCAGCGACCTGAAGGCGAGGCGCTACGGCCTCATCGTCCACCTGTCCGAGCAACCGCGCGGCGCCTGGCTCGCGCGCACGCTCGGCGCGCGCTACAGCGTGGCGCCGAAGATTGCCGACCGCGGCGCCCTCTGGGCGAAGAGCTTCACGCACCTTTTCCCGATCGCGCCGCGCCGTCACATGGTCGAGGTGAACCTCGATGCCCTGCGGCGCATCGGCGTGCAGCCCGAGTCCGGCGAGCGCAAGGTCCAGTTCGTCCCGGGAGCGGAGGCGGAAAAGAAAGTCGAGGCCCTGGTCGACGGCGCGTTCGTCCATGTCCATCCGGCATCGCGCTGGCGCTTCAAGTGCTGGCCGCCCGAGAAGAACGCCGCGCTCATCGAGCGCTTCGCGGCCGACGGTCACCAGGTCGTGATCACCGCCGCGCCTGATCCCGATGAAATGGCTTTTATCCAACTGATTCTGGGCAAGGCAAGATCGAAGCCGCTCGACCTCGCCGGGAAGCTCTCCATCAAGGAGCTGGGCGCGCTTGCGGGCAGGGCGGCGCTCTTCGTCGGCGTCGATTCCATGCCCATGCACCTCGCCGCGGCCATGGGCACGCCCACGGTCGCCCTTTTCGGCCCGAGCGGCGAAACCGAATGGGGCCCGTGGAATGTGGCGCATCGCGTCGTGACCAGCGCCCATTCCTGCCGCCCGTGCGGCCTCGATGGCTGCGGCGGCGGCAAGGTGAGCGACTGCCTTACCACATTGCCGGTGGACGCGGTGTACGCGGCGGCGCAGGAGCTGCTCGCGACGTGAAGCTGGCCATCGTGCGCCAGCGCTATAACCCGTACGGCGGCGCCGAGCGGATCATCTCGCGCGCCCTCCCGTACGTCGAGAAGCAGGGCGCCGAGGTCACCCTCATCACGCGCAGCGCCGAGGGATGGGGCGCGCGCCGCGTGCTGAGGGTGGATCCGTTTTACGCCGGCAGCCTGTGGCGCGACTGGTCCTTCGCGCGTGCCGCGCGCGCGGCGTGGCGGCGCGAAGGCTTCGACCTGGTGCAGTCGCACGAGCGCATCCCGGGGTGCGACGTCTACCGGGCGGGCGACGGCGTGCACCGGCGTTGGCTCGAGATCCGCAGGGAAACCGGTTCACCCTGGGAACGAGTGACTACGACTCTCAATCCTTTTCATGACTATGTGTGCCAGGCGGAAAAGGCCATGTTCGAGCATCCGCGCCTGCGCGCCGTGATCTGCAACTCCAGGATGGTGCGCGACGAGATCCAGCGCGGCTTCCGCGTCGCGCCCGAGAAGCTGCGGGTCATCTACAACGGCGTGGACCTCGAGCATTTCCATCCGCGCGAGCGCGAGAGCCGGCGCGGCGCGGCGCGCGCGGAGCTCGGCTGCCGCCCGCGCGACACGGTCTTCCTCTTCGTGGGCTCGGGGTTCGAGCGCAAGGGCCTCGCCGCGGCGATCGATGCGTTCGCCGCTGCGCCGTACGCTTCCTGGTGGCTCGTGGTCGCTGGACGCGACCGGCGGCTGGAGAAATTCAGGCAGCAGGCGCACGCCCGCGGCCTTCTGGCACGCACGCGCTTTGTCGGCGGGCAGAGGGAAGTTCGCTCGCTCTACGCCGCCGCCGATTGCTTTATCCTTCCGAGCCGCTACGACCCTTTTCCCAACACCGCGCTGGAGGCGCTCGCGATGGGACTGCCGGCAATCGTGAGCTCGCATACCGGAGCCGCCGAGGTGATCTCGCAGGGCGTCGACGGCTGGGTTTGCCGCCCGGACGATCCCGACGGCCTCGCCGGGCTCCTGGCGAAAGCCGACGAGGCCTTGCGCGGGGGCGCGCGCATGGGCGAGGCGGCGCGCGCCGCCGCCGAGCGCTTCCCCATGGCGGCGATGGCGCAGCAACTCGCGGAGCTCTACGCATCGCTATGAGGCCGAATTGAATCTCGAGAGCCGCCAGCTTTATGCCCGCCTGCTGGGATATCTGCGCCCGCACGCGCACGTCTTCGCGCTCTCCGTCGTCGGCATGATGCTCGCCGCGGCGACCGAGCCGCTCTTTCCGGCGCTGATCAAGCCGCTGCTCGACGGAGGCTTCGGCACTCGCGGCGCGCCCGCTCTTTCCCCGGCGCTCTTCGCCGGCGCGATCCTCGGCGTGTTCCTGCTGCGCGGGGTGCTGACGTTCTCCTCGTCGTACTGCCTGCAATGGGTGAGCCACCGCCTGGTCCTCGACCTGCGGGGGGTCATGTTCTCGCGCCTGATCCGGTTTCCGACGCGCTACTTCGACGACCAGAGCTCAGGCGTGCTGCTCTCCAAGGTGGCCTACGACGTGACCAACGTGACGACCGCCGCCACCAACGTGATCACCGTGGCGGTGAAGGACACGATCACGATCGTCGGGCTGCTCGCATGGCTCCTCTACCTGAACTGGAAGCTGACGCTCATCGCGCTCCTCGTCGGCCCGGCGATCGCGTGGTTCGTGAGAATCCTGTCGCGCCGCCTGCGCAGGATGTCGCGCGGGGCGCAGGAAGCCATGGGCGGCATGGTGCACGTGCTGGAGGAGACGATCGCCTGCCACAAGGTGGTCAAGGTTTTCAGCGGGCAGGAGTACGAAGCGCGCCGCTTTGCGCGCGCCTCGCAGCTTCTGCGGGGGTTCTACATGCGCCTGGTCATCCCGGAGGCCCTCACGACGCCGGTGACCCACATGCTCGCCGCGGTCGCGTTCTCGATCATCATCTACGTGGCGATGCACGAATCGCTCGCCAACCGCGCCACGGTGGGCGAGTTTGCCTCCTTCCTCACGGCGATGCTGATGCTGCTCGCGCCGCTCAAGCGCATCACCGAGATCAATTCGCCGCTGCAACGCGGCCTCGCCGCGGCCGAGAGCGTCTTCGGCATGATCGATACGCCGGTCGAGGAAGACCGCGGCACGGTGGCGCTGGGCCGCGCTCGCGGCGAAGTGGTGTACGAGAAGGTATCGCTCACCTACGCGACGCGCACCGAGCCCGCGCTCTCCGGCATCGACCTGGAGATCCGGCCCGGCGAGACCCTCGCCCTGGTGGGCGGCTCCGGCGGCGGCAAGACCTCGCTCGTCAACCTGCTGCCGCGGTTCTACACGCCGACGAGCGGCCGCGTGCTGCTCGACGGGCACGACCTGCAGAGCCTGACGCTCGAGTCGCTGCGCGCCAACATCGCGCTCGTCAGCCAGGAGATCGTGCTCTTCAACGACTCGATCTACGCCAACATCGCCTACGGCGCGATGAACGGCGCTCCCGAGCGCGACGTGATCGCCGCGGCCGAGGCGGCGCACGCGATGAGCTTCATCCGCGAGCTGCCCGAAGGCCTCTCCACGGAGATCGGCGAGAGCGGTCTGCGCCTGTCCGGCGGCCAGCGCCAGCGCCTCGCGATCGCGCGCGCGCTGCTCAAGAACGCGCCGCTCCTCATCCTCGACGAGGCGACCTCGGCGCTCGATTCCGAGTCGGAGCGCCAGGTGCAGGCGGCGCTCGAAACCCTGATGCGCGGGCGCACCACCATCGTCATCGCCCACCGCCTGTCGACCATCGAGCGCGCCGACCGCATCGTGGTGCTCGAGCGGGGCTCGATCGTCGAGGCGGGCCGGCACTCGGAGCTGCTCGCGCGCGAGGGCGCGTACGCGCGGCTCTACCGCATCCAGTACGCGGCCGAGCGCGCCGCGGCGTGAGGATCGTCCACACCGAAGCGTCGCTCGGCTGGGGTGGGCAGGAGATCCGGATCCTTTCCGAGGCAAAGGGCCTGATCGGGCGCGGCCACGAGGTCGTGCTGCTTTGCCCGGCGGAGGCGCGCATCTACCGGGAAGCCCCCGCCTGGAAGGTGCCGGCGGTCGCGCTTCCGATCGGAGCGAAGCGGCCCAGGGGCGTC
>Ga0075435_100000266_pt1 | contig 32549 bp, 25 predicted proteins | sample RhiMethybrSRZTD4_FD_75302 | JGI IMG/M metagenome (GOLD analysis project Ga0075435, IMG submission 75302) | Populus rhizosphere microbial communities from Tennessee, USA - Rhizosphere MetaG P. TD hybrid SRZTD4 | ecosystem: Host-associated > Plants > Roots > Rhizosphere > Soil | place: USA...
CACTGCCTGTTGGATTGGTGACGTAGAGAATGCCATTACTGGTGCCTGGGAGCGTCGTTGGGAGGCTGGCACTTAGGCTGTTGGTGGCACTGGAGCGCAGACGATCACGACCCTCTTCCAAGCCCGCTCTCGCGGCAAAGAAGGCGACTTGTTCGTCACGAAAGTTCGCGCTCACGCTGGTTTCGGTGTTGGAAAGCGCGATCACCCCGAACGCGACGGCAGTTACCAGGAGCAATACCAGTAGTGCCAACAGCAGAGATATTCCTTTTTCTGAGCTTTGGATCTTTTTTGCTTGAACTGCGTTCAGAATGACCTCCATAGCTGCACTCTGGCAGCTCGCTACACACGCCGTGAGTTATGACGGTGAATTCCCGATTGCGTAAAGTAATCCAACAGGGTCACAAGGGAAAGATGCCCCCTGTACTCAGCATCGGAACCTGAAGTAACGATGCGAGCGCTGGCGAACATCGTTATCTCCTATCAAACTGTACGACTAGCCGATTAGTTACCCTCGTTTGCTTACGTCCGAGTTCAGGAAACGTTACTCAAGGTAAATTGTGGCAGCGAATTGTTTGCGGTTGGGAGCGGGACCGGCAGGGGATCGCTGCCGGGATTGAGGATCCAAGGGACGAACGGCGCGTATGGAAACGGCCCTTCGGTGGTGAAGTCTCACGTGGATGGGATCAAAATGCCGGCACACATGGCCTATGGCATCACCGTCGTCTCGCTGGCGAGCAGCGGCGGGGGTTTGCCCGACGTCGGCGCGTTTACTGACGAGAAGGTCTACACCGTTTACGTCGATATGCCGGCAAGGCCGGAAGATCCGGCTCCTTCCTACCCGTTGCAATATGTTCTGCTGCACCACCCAGTGGCGTCGACAGCGCTTCATTCCCGGCCGGGCTGAGACCTCCATATCCTGGCAGCGTTGAATCACTGGAGCTTTTGCCCCGCCCAACTCGCCGCTTTTGCAATCAGGTAAAAGCCGCAGTCCCCCTATCCTTAGCCTGCATTTGATGATTGAGGGCAGAAGCAGCCTTGGCTTCACGCTGGAAGCGGCTCAGAGCTTGTCACGGTCTTGCTCTTGCTGATTCTCTTACCGGAGAGGGTTTGGAGGGTTGTGGGGATTTTTGTAGTGCAAAGATGCATTCGCCGGAATCGCTTCTGTAGTAGTTTCGCGCACATGGGTCGGGTCGCTTCGTCGCTCTGACGGCATAAAAAGCGAGGAGAAAGCCTGCAACGGCGAAAGATAGCGTTGCCCACTTGCGAAACTCGTCGTAATTGACTCGTTGTTCGATTTTGATTTCACGTCTGAGTTTCTGCTCTAGTTGGGCGCTAGGTAGCCAAAATCCGTAGACCCTGCTCAGACACCAATCTTCGCTCTGTTCATCGGGGCTGCGTGGCTGCGACGGAACAATAATTCCATGCCGTCGTGCTCTTGCAGTGAGCCGCTCTCCTTTACGTTGGTAAACCGGATCGAGCACCGAGTCGCTCTCAAACCGCCACTCTGAGAGCAGCCTGTCCCGTTCCCCCCAGTCCTCGGCCTTCTCCGCTTTCGCGACAAGTGGGGCATAGCTTTCCCGCAGCTTGTGAGCTTGTCCAGTTGCTGCATGGTCATCGATCCAGTCGGAGACGAGCCGGAGTCTGCGAACCTCCTTCAGCAATCCGTTCTTCAGGGCGTCCTTAAGTCGTGCCAAGCTCAGCAGAGTATTAGGCGGATCGGCTTGCGCGTTACTTTCCAGGGCTGGCAACGGGTGAGCCTTCCTCTCTTTTTTTGAGCTTGCCTGAGGCAGAGCCTATTCCTGAGTGGGCAGCTCATCAATGTTACAGAAGTCTTTGACCAGTTTTCAGAAAGCTCGATATCACAAATCGAGGTTACCTGCCTCTAGCGCAAAGGTCACAGAACTTTGTAGGCAGTTCTCGCCTAACGTGTTGCTCCTGGACGCGAGCCGGAGCCGGGGAGCTGCGAGGTGGTTACGAAGGGTGACCTCAGGCATCTGAAATTAGTCGGCGCCTAGACTTAACATGTACGTCACTAGTATGGAAACCTTGTTCCGTTCAGCACTCAATCGGCACTGCCCGCATCAGTTTTCCTGGCCTTACCGACTCCCGGATGGTGGCTACTACCAAGTTTGCGACCGGTGCGGCAATCAGTATTTGTATGACTGGGTGACGATGACCAGGGGAGAGAAAATCGCCGCATCGGTTCCCCAGCAATCTCAAGCAGGTGCGCCCAAAGCTTCTGCATGGGTACCACGTGCACCGCGCTTAAGCATCCGGAAACCGATCTTCTATCGCCAGTTGGGCCACTCGCAATTTCATTTGGGGATGCTTCAAAACCTAAGCGAATCGGGCGTGCTTTTGGAGTCTCATCCGCCTCTGCCTGAGGGTGCAAACCTCGAAATGATTTTCGAGATGCCACAGGAAATCACAGGACGGCCGAACAGCAGAGTTCTGTGCCGAGGCGAGGTGGTGCGGAGTGTTTATGCAGAATCAGGCATTCCGCTCGTCGGGGTCGCCATTTCGGGCTACCGCTTTCTTCTGCGGAGTTAGCGATCGGACATCTCGTTCGAAGGTCTGCGGCTCCGAGCGTTTAACCTGACAGCAACCGTTTTCACGGTGAACACATCCGAAAGAGTGGGCCGATAGAACTCGATTGTTGTGACTGTACATTTGCAGTCAGTCAACCTGAACTGGAAACCAGTAATCCTCTGTGTCGATGGCACACCGAGTGTGCTCGAAGGGCAGAAAAGACTGCTTGAAGAAAATGGGCATCGGGTTTTGACCGCGAGAAACGGGTGGAAAGCATGCAGGCTTTCCTATCGAATTGGGGTTGTCTTGGTGCTCCTCGACTACGGCATGCCAGAAATGAATGGTGGTGTGGCGGCGGGCGCCTGAAGAATGCCAACCCGGACGTTCCTGTCGCACTCTTGTCTAGCGATGAATGCCTGCCAGCGGTTGGACCTCCAGCAGTCGATTGTTTGGTGCCCGGGTCCGAACCGACCATCAACTTCTTGGGAAAAATCGAATATTGGCTGAGCCTACGCTCTCTGTTCCAGCCTTTCGGGGTAGCTCTGGTCCCGGAGGGCGCGTAAACACACGTGAATCTGGCCTAGCCTCGGACAGAACACCAAAGCTGGACCATTCAGGATCAGTTGTGGTTAGCGAGTCTTGTCCCAACCACCGTCAACGTTCTTCGAACACGTATTCGTGCTGAGCATCTCTGATGGTTAACGACCTCTTAGCTCCCGAACCCACCGTAAACTCAAAACCGGCGGCACCTGGTGCGATGGTGATGAACGAAATTGTGCCATCAGGGTTTTTGCGAGTGGCTACTTCGCTTTTCCACTCGCCAAAATCAAACATGGTCGAATCGCCCGTGCTGACTCCTATTTCCCCAAGTGACGAATTGGCATAGTGTTTGGCAAGCTTGGCAGCCTCGCTTTTTTCAGCCGGGATCGTGAGAAGTTTCCGATCAGCCGCAAGCCTGGAATAAAAGCTCTTGGCGTCAGCATTGAGTTGCGCATCAGCCTCATGACGTCCGTCGAAAAGGACCTCGAGCAACTTGCGTCTGATGTGGTCCCGGAGCAGCCATCCGGGGTCGCCGTCAGTGAGGATGACGGCCCCGACGTTTTGCTGCGGCAGCCACATCATGTCGCTGTGGTATCCGACCAGGTCGCCGCCGTGGTGAACGACAGGCACGCCGTAAGTTGTGTCAACCATCAAGCCCATGCCGTAGGAAATGTCTTTCCCGATATAAACCTGGGGAACGCGTCGTTCGAGCAATGGTTCCTTAGATATATAAGTCTTCCCATCCGGGAGGTTGCCTTCTGCAAGTTCCATAGAGACGTACTTCAGCATGTCGTGCACGCTGCTCCATGCACCTCCGGCGGGGCGTAGAGGAATGACGGCGTCATTGATGGCCGTCAAAGCCTTTGCTGGCTTTCCGTCCACGTCCGGTGAGTGCGCCGTTGCATGATTACCAGAGAGCGCGCGCTTGAATTCGAACGTTGTCGCGCTCATCTGCAATGGATCGAATACATACGACTGCATGGCGCGGTCATAAGCCGCGCCGAGTTCCATCTGGGGGTAGAGCACGTAGGCACCCGTATATCCCGCGGCTGTCGCCATCAGATTGGAATATTGGAAGAGTTCACCGAACTTAGAGGTAGGCTGCATGGTCCCGAGGAGAGAGAGCGAGCTGCCAGGCGTGATATTTCCGTATTCGAATATCCATTCCAGGTCCTGGCGCGGCATTCCAGTGCAGGCGCAAATCAGGTGTTTGACAAGAACACTGCGCGTTGTATCGCTGTCGCCGAGCCGAAAACTTGGAAGCAATGTTGTGACCGGCGTCTGCCAGCTCATACGGCGTTCATCGACCAGTTTCGCAAGTAAGAGTGTTGTCATCGCCTTGGTATTCGAGGCCACCATGAACAAACTATCGGCGTCGGGCTTCTCGTTAGTACCAAGCTCCTTGGTTCCGAATCCATCAGCGAAGACGACTTTCCCGTCCTGTATTAAGCCGAAAGCAACTCCAGGGACTCCTAACACCTTCTGTCCCGACTCGATGAAACGGACGAGTTCCGCAATGCGCGCTTTATTGAGAGTGTTTGCCTTTTTCCCGGCAAACGACTCCCGGCTGTAGCCCTTGGGCAGCAAACGTCCAAGAACGAGCTCCACCTGAGCGTCGCGCTTTTCGGCTACCGCATCTGCCAAGTCATCTATGACTACGGTCCAATTCGACCCAGAGTAACTGACGAGTGCGGCCACTCCTCGTTTCTCATTAGGCGAGGTAAGGTATTCGTAAACGCGACGCCGACTCCAGCCGTCTTGGTCGGACAGATCGTGCGTGACCTTGACAGGCCATTTCGCACCCGGCTTGTAAGCTTGCCAGGCTGAAGCCAATGCTTCGTCCGGGCCTTTGGTTTGAACGTCGACAAGCGCGACCCAGGAGTTTCCCTCGGGCGCTGTGAGGATTGTCGCTGGGCCCTTGATGCGAATAGACCAATCCTTCGGCGCGACGAAGGTATTGCCGAGAACAGTGGTTTTAGGAGTATCGGCGACGAGGCGCTCAGATGCCTGCTCGGTCGCTGCATTCGTGGCTCGCTGAACCGATGAGCTTTGGTTTTGTCCCAACAGCAATACGGAACTGAACAGCAAGAGAAAGCCGACGAGAGAGTTTTTCATGGCTTCGACATCTAATCTCATGCTCAGCCAACAATGCAATATGTTTATTTCAAGTCTGTTGCGGGTGGAAGTTCATCAAATCGCTTCCGCCAAGAAAACAGGTACACTTCAAGCAGATTTCCAAAGAGTACGGTTTGCATGTAGGACTTTGCGAAGGAATTTCATCTCACGCCGCTGAATGTGTGACACGACATCGTCAGGATGGTCCTTTCGAGAGAGAGCGAAGATCGCCAGCCGGCGATGTTTTTCCCAATAGAATGCGTATGCGACGTGCTCCGAGCGCGAGTCGCAGAGCAACTTCCCGGGAACGGTCAGCCGCGCGTGCGGCAAACCCTGCCAGCAGCATTAACCCCGTAACGAACGCCTGTATGGGACGGCCAAAGAAGTCGCCGCCAAGACCTGGACGCGCCAACACAAAGGTCATTTGGCCCTCGTCTGCGAAGATGAAGCCGCGCGTCTATAACTACGTTCTCTGTTTTTTTCACTGAAGTTAGTTCTTGAACAAATAGGTCATAGCAGCCTTTGCGAGGTTCTATCGGTCTTCATTTCCGAGCCCTGCGCAGTTGGTCGGCAACTCTTCCACGATCCCATTTTGTTCGGATTACCTCACCATCTGCAGATCCATTGACCGTCCCGATGAATCCGTATCCACGCCGGCGTCTCAATAAAGCGGGGCGCGTCGGCTGTGTCTCCCAACACGTCGCGCAGGCGGTGAACTATCTGATCATTCCATCGCAACGGCACTAGAGTGTTGTGCAGGCGGATAACTGCACAGATGGCAATTTGCACGGCAAGCAACAAGTCTCGGACCGTTAGGCGCCTGCCCACCCTGCTAATTGATCCCGACTTGACTATCTCGTACGGATCCGTACGAAGGATCTGCCTTATTGGAACCGCCCCAAAGAGAAATCCGCTCGCTAGACTCAGCAGCAACGCTACTCCATAAACATCTGCGTCTGGGCTCACAGGCAGGTTGATGGGAAACTTGGATACTGGGTGCCACACGCTCAGCCATCGCAACAGCGCGACGCTGCCCCATAGTCCGACAGCGCCGCCGATCAATGAAATCAACAGAGATTCGGTAAATAGTTGCCGTTGGGATACGTCCTTTCCAGAATGGAGCCAATCGAGTTCAGATCGGCAATCGCTTGTGCCGGCGTGACTCCCAGCTTCAGATGTCCGATCACCATACCAACCCAACGGTTTCCGCGATCGTTCAGGCCGTTCCACCACTCTACCTCCTCCTGATTGACGATCGGCACAAAGAAATCGGGATTGACAAACAATAAGGTGCCGTGGAATTCGGGTGGCGTTACTCCCAGGATGGTAAAAGGATACTTGTTGAGCTGAACAGTACGGCCCACAACTCCCCGATCATCCTGAAAATGGCTATGCCAATACGCATAGGTCAGCACGATATACGGAGCACTATTCGGGCCATGCTCATCGGAGGGTTGGAAGCAACGTCCCAGATACGGCCGAATGCCCAGTACGTCGAAGTAGTTCCCGCTCACTTCATAGATAAAGACGCGGGATGGATTTTTGCCGGGGTCCAGCCCGGCCTGAGCGACATTAAACGCCGCCAGACCATCAAAGCTACGGTTGCGATCGCGTAGATCGAGATAGTTAAGATACGACTCGTTACCCAACCTGTCGCTTGCGCGCTCGATTCCGTAGAGGCTCTGCGCCTGAGGCACATTCAAAGGCCGCAGGATCAGCGCATTAAATGTGCCAAAAACCACGGCGTTTGCGCCGATGGCCATTGCCAGTGTCAAAACGGCGGCGAATGTGAATCCGGGAGACTTGCGCAACACGCGAAGAGCGAAGCGCAGATCCTGAAGTAAGCTCCCCATTCGAGAAATTCTCCCAGCTTTTCTAAACTCCTAAGACTCTGTTGCCCTATCCCTTGCAAATCTCAGACCAAAATCGGATGAGGATAAGTCAGTATGTGGACTGAAAAGGATCCGTCTTGTTGTGAAAGACCGTGTCCAATTGCGAAATCGAGTGTGCGTTATTGGACAGTCCGGTTGCGATGGTCAAAGTCGCATGCGGGTTGTCATAGGACAGCTTCACCGCGGGAAGGAGGCTGCAGTCGAATTTCGCAAGCTAATCGAGCATCCTAACATGCTGATCAACTCTCCATTGGAGAGCTCGGCACGTCTATACCTAGCTCGTGCGCTCAACCTAAGCGCGGATCCGGCGGGTGCCCGCAAGTTCTACGATGACCTCTTCTCCCTCTGGAAGGAGCCGACCGCGACATCCCCAGCCGGAAGCAGGCCAACGCTGCCGAGTACGCGAAGTTGCAGTAACTGGAGATTGAACATCCACTTCCGGTCCCTATATCCAACTGACTGACGAATACAGGCGATCCACAAGTTGGAGCGTGTTCTAGGGTAGCGTGGCGATTTCTCATGGCCGTCCCGGTTTTGGTTGGCTTCGCACCTACTTACTATCTTAGAGCTTATTCGACGCGCTTTTCACCGCGTGAGTACTGCTGTTCGCGGTACAGACAGCGCTTGTGGCGAACCACCGCGTGCTAATGCTAATCATCGTCAAACCCGAACACCGTGGTCCGATGAGGTGGGGGAACCTCATAGTTCAAATGGTCAAAAGAGAAGCCGACCCGGCCCCCCATTCATGGTGGCTTCCAATGCTCTTGTTCGGCGCTAGAGAAACAAATTTGACGGAACGAGATTACTTGGAGGAGTGGACTGAAAAACAAGGTTCGCCCGACTCTCCCGTAACCACCGGCGGAGCCTTTTTCAATTGTTCAAGTTGGGCCTGAACTTTCGCCCACGCTTTTGGCTTTCGCTTGGTGGCATACGGAGCATCCGGATGCCCGTAGAATTCCAGGAATTCGGCCCGAAGTTCCGGCGAAGCGCCACTAAAGTTCTGTTTGGCGAGCGCGTCGAGCAGCTTCGCGTGCGTTTCATCGTTGAGACGATATTTTCCCGGGCCCGTGACTTCACCGGTGTCAAAATTGTTGTTTGGGAGGTCCGGCTGGCCGGTGTCTACCTGGACTAGCAGCTCCCGGTACCGATCCAGAGTGGCGTTGAAGCTGGCTTCAAACATGCGTTCCGTCTCCGGCGTGGGAGTCCGGAGTTGCAGCACTTTTAGCGGACCGATCTTCGGGATAATCCTCGCAAGAAAGGCAAAAAATCTTTCGCCAAGGGTGGGCGGCTGAAATTTCTTTCCCCAGTTTTTTTGATAACTTGCGCGCGAAAGGTTGTAGAGAAACTTCTTTTTCGTCATGCTGGGCTGGTCTCTCATGATCTCATCTTTCTTCAGGCTCCAGGCAATTCGTGTCGCCTTGGGGAGAACTTGGCTGACATCATAACGGTAAGAACCGAGCACCTTTTCTTCGTCAGAGAGAACGCTTTTGAGGCCTAAGCCGTACGTTTCCTGAAAGGCCTCTTCCAGCAGCGGAACTGAGACCCCAAAACCAATAAAGTCGTGATAACTGTCCGGAGCATAGCGACCTCGTGCTATCTCCAGAACGTCAAATCCAAATTCTGTCTTGACGTGCGCCAACGGGTCTTCCTCATACGTAACCGAGTCGCCGTACATCTTTTTCAACTTGGGATACAGGATGGGGACGGCGGGATTCGTGCCGATGCGGTGGCCGTCGTTGTCCGCGGCGTAATGAGCGAGCGCGCCGAGTGCAAAAGCGTAGCCGTTAAGGTCCTTGGCATTGCGGAACAGGGCCAAGACAAAGTCTCCGCTACGCACGTAGTGCGTCAAATCGCTGAAAAAATGACTCCCGTGCGGGTAATAGCCCAGGTCCTGAATGATGGCCCCGCCATATGCATAACCGTGCGCTTCTTTGATTTCGTCTCCCGTGGCGTCGGGAAAGCGTCTCAAAAGTAACGGGCGTATGTTCGTGTTCCATACGCTATCGATGATGGCTTCGTGCGAAAGGACGGCGTAGGCCGCAGTTTGAGCTGGCCGGCCAAGAAATAGCGAAAGCGCCAGCACTAGGGCAAATGCCCTTGTAAACCACATCCTGCCTCCGCCATGGCGCATGATACCCATCTCCCTTCGTTGCGATCTTAGCTCAGAAATCACAGGAGAGGTACCGAGGCCCAAACCATCGAGATTCGTGCGTCCAGAAGCGTTGCACGACAGCCGAAGTCATGTCGTCAGGAAGACGCTAACAACCCGGATGCGCGGCGATCTCATCTTCTAGTTACAAGAAGCGGCATGACGGCAAACACTTCAAGCATCACGTAGTGGACCGTTCCCGAAAAAGAGTCTCGGCTTGCGAAGTACTCACGCATTGCTAGCTCCACGTCCGCTCGAACCAGTTGTCAGCTCGACGCGTCATGCGGGCCGGTCTTGCTGGGCCTCAGCGAAGGTTCTCGAACACGGGTTTGTTCTGCAAGCGCTGAGGGAAACTCTTCTCGTATCGTGCCAAGCCCGGGCACATCAGGTGATGCACGCCCCGGTAACCAAATTCGTGCATCTCTTGCATGGCTTCTTTCGCAGTCCAACCTTGTTGTCCCATGCGATAAGCCGCGATCATCATTCCGGTGCGGTCATCGCCCAGTCGGCAGTGCACGAAGATTTTCTTGCCCGGATTTTCTCGCGTGACTTTTATAAACCGCGCGAACACCTCATCTTTGGGAAGGGGACAATACCACGGTAACGAGACGTAGGCCATGCCCAGACTCTTGATCAGCGTTTGGTCGCGCTTCGATCTGCCAGTATCGACCACGATGTCGATTCCCATGTGGGCAAGTTTTTCAAATCCCTCAGCCGAAGGTTGGCCCCCGCGATAGAGCGTAGGCGTGACCTGGCCAAAGTTCGGGATGCCCTTTGCCTTCAGATGCTGTCCCATCGTGCGCTGCGCGAAGGATTTCGAGGGGGTGACGTCTGCATGGTCGGTTTGAGGTGGTGCGCTTGTGGCGATAGACAGAGGGATCACAAGGAGTATAGACAGTGGAAAATAGTTGCACGCTGGCATGGTTGGCTGCTTCCAGTTTAAGGCCCGAGGGCCCAAATTCACTACCGGTGAGCGCGCCAGGGAGTAAAAAACGCACGAGGTATTTTGCAGGCACGTGAAGAAAATGCGTGGACTCGCATCCCTCAAAATGCTGTAACTCGGGGCGCTGCTTACGCGTTCCTTCCGTGTTGACCGTGATCTGCTTCCATTTGCGGTAAACGTTCAGCACCGAGAGTGTCCAGAACGGAACCAAAGCGACTCCCGGTACCAGTTCAGCAGCGAACGCAGGCAGAAACCCAATGCCACCCGAGCAGGTGAACCAACAGGGCTGCGACCGCGATGTCGAGCAAGTCATCAGCGGGGGAAAGGGCACCCTGCGCAAATAGGGGAACACAAAAATCTGAAGTGCATCAGCCGTCATAGCTAGAACCATGGCGGCGCGGAAGACATGAGGGGCGGAGGCGGGGTGGCGTCTTCAGTTATCGGCGAGGCAGTGTTCATATTGCCTATTTTGACCCAATTCCACACTGGTTGTTGTCACTGCGCGGACCAATGGGAATGCGATCACTGTCGCACGAGTCGAGCTAACGATCTAGCTTTGTCAAGATGGGCCCGAGAACATAAGCTGCGAAGAACCCGGATCCATAGATCGCAGCCGATATCCAGAGTAGAACTTTCGATGTTCGGCTCGCATCACGACATGCTGTGGGGTCATCGGCGTCGCACCTTTCAATCGATCTGACACGCGGAATGATGGAACACACGTTTACAAAGCTCACAGCGATCAACACGCCGGATATCGAAAACGTCCAGAATTGGTGCTGCGAAAGGAGGACAAGCCACGGCATGAAGGAGAGCAATGATGCGACCGATGCTCCTAAGCCGAATAGCACGAGCAGCGACGGCAGGGCACAACACAAAAGAGTGCTCAGAGACGTGAATAGAGACAGATAACTGAGCACTGCCGAGCGGTCCGCGTTCCGAGTTGTTGTTGATGAGTTCATCTTGTCGGCTCTTCTCTTAGAAACTCATAGATGATCGAATCCGGCGTCTTAGCCTTCTGAGCTTCCGGAATGCTGCCGGTTACGATAACCGACTTGCCCTGCATCGAGGGAGCCGTCGCGCCACTCTGGGACTCAGGATCAAGCTCAAGAACATCGTTCGAGCCTGAAACCTTTAACTGCATCTTGCCGTTCACGGCAAGAACCGTGCCACCTACTATTGCCTTCGAAGCCTTCATGGTGAATCCGTTCTTCGTAATGGCGTGTTGTAGTTGCTTTAATGTGGCGGTGTTGCCCGGTTTCATTCGAACCCTTGCCAACCCCTTTTCCAGGCTAACGTCAACCGAGTCAACCCCGGCAACGGCATTCAAAGACACGCGCACGGCGTGTGCACAGACCTCTCAATCCATTCCGAACACGGTCATGTCGATAGCCCTGATTTCCGCCGATGCTGATGCGGCGAGCAGGAGTAGCGCAGAGACGGTTGCAGCGAGTTTGGTCATGACGATCTCCTAATGCGAATGCTGGAAAAGCAGATAGCTCAGGTTGACCGCGAAGCGCACCTGTTCCTTCGGGAACCGCGCACCGACACTCTGATAGACAGGAAACTGCACACCGAAGCTAATGGTGTAATTTCGGTAGATGCCCAGTGCGGACGGGCCAAGAAAAACTTGGTGCGCCTGTGTTTCGGCCACAGTCGCATTTGCTTGCAGGAAGCGATTGGAACGCTCGCCCACCAGTTCACCGAACAGACGCCAGTCCCACTTGTCTGGCGGTTTACGCCATGCTGGTGGGCGATAACCGTAGACCAGACTGTAGTCGAATACATTGGGCCGACGATCACCACCTTGTTCGCAGAACTTCGTGAATGTGCTGCCTGCCCACAAGTAATGGCTGCGCGACGCCATGCCTGTGACAACACCGACCATAGTGCCCGGTGCGTTTGTGGTGTGAGCGACTCCCTTGAAACCTGACTGTGCCCCGGGCACCACCAAGCCGGCAAACGCCGTGCTCTCGAAGCGGGTTCCGACTCTGGTCGGGTTGTGGTGGAACCGCCACGCGACGGTTATGTCAAAGTCGTCGCCCGGCTGGATTCTTGTGGGCGGCAGAGTTGCATCGCCAAGCACAACAGGTGCCGTAAATGACAGCGTAAGATGTGGGGTGAAGCCGTACCCTATCAGGGCACGAAAGGACCCCAGTGAACCTGCTCCGCTGGAACGACCGAAAACACCGAAGTCAAAGCTGTACTCTCCTTGCGAGTTCGTGGGGGTTGCCAGGCCGAACACCGGACCGTGGCTCGCCGCCATGCCGAACACAGGCATGACACAGAAGGCGAGCACGGACAACATTGCTCGTTTCATGGATTCTCTCCGTTGTTGTTGACACACAGTCAGCCTGTCTGCGCGAACAGGCAGCAAAAACGGAGACTAGATTCGGATCACTGAGTTCACACCGGGCGGGGTTGGTGGCGGCAGGCCTAGCTGAGTGGTGAATGCGCGCTCAATGGTTCTTGCGGGCAGTGGCAGGATATTTAGCGGCACCACCACAGACTGGGGTTGAACCTGAACGTCTTGCTCCACCTTTGCGATTGAGGCGGGGCGGTTGACACTCGTCTTGCAGCAAGGATGTTGGCCGACACTCATCTGGCAATCGCCCGCCATCTTCTTGCAGCATTGCATCTCTGCCTGTGTCATTCCGTGATTCGGCAGGCACGCGAGCGCAGGTATAGCGATCCAAACGACCAGCAGAGCGAACGCGACCAGTGAGCGAGACCTCAGCACGACTAAAGACTATCGCTTCAGCGAAAGTGAGTAAAGAGCCTTCCTGCAACCCGGAGTCGCGGTATGTTCCATTCGACGGTAGGCTTTGGCTGAGAAGTGATGCGAGTTTGTTCGGCTCAACCCTGCGAGGTTCGACGCTGGCCCATGGGTTTGTCCATCATTCTCAGCATCTCAGGGCCCGTGCAAAAAAAGCGAACCACCAACATCGCAGTCAGGTTCAAATTGATTCGTTGCTCGACTTAACCCGCGGCCATCTGTTGTAGCCGACGAACCCTGTTCCGGTGGCAATGCTGCTTGTCTGTGCCTGAATCCCGAAAGCTGCGCCGGAGTTCAGCCAGCACTTTCGCGATCACGCCGGAGGAAGAAATGTAAGTACGTTAACTGAAGCCAAATCGGCTGCGTGCCCGCACGATGGGCTGAGGTGCTCCTGGAAGTCGTTCCGTCACACCAAAACGGTGAGTCCCTCCGGGGCCTGAAGTGTGCCGCGTCCGAGTTCAAAAACCTGAAGTGCAGGGCTACAATCGTCAGGCAATGCCTGGCTCCGATCCAACCCAGCTAGATCAGGCACGGCCAGACTCCAGTCGCGGTCGGCTAAAAGTATTTCTGGGCTATGCCTCGGGTGTCGGAAAGTCGTTCCGCATGTTTGATGAAGCGCGGAGGCGGAAGGAACGCGGGCAGGATGTAGTAGTCGGGGCGCTCCAACCCGGGGTCCCGCCTGAGATTGAGCCACTGTTGAGCTCCCTCGAAGTGGTTCCCACGCTCGACGTAAAGGGCGTACCCGCCATCGATGTGCCGGCGATCCTACGTCGCCATCCTCAGGTCTGCATCATTGATGGCCTGGCTTATGACAATCCCTGGGGCCAACACGCACATCGCTGGCAAGATGTCGATGAGCTGCTGTCAGCAGGAATCACTGTGGTCGCATCCGTGAATCTGCAACACATTGACGACCACCGTGAGGCGGTGGAGAAGCTAACAGGGCAGACGGTCGTTGAAACTATCCCCCGCGATTTTCTTAATACTGCCGACGAAATCGTCGTGGTTGATGCCTCCACAGAAGAGGCGCCGCCAGAGCTTTCAGAGCTCCGGCAGATGGCCCTGGTTCTGTCGGCGGACGTGGTTGACGCTGGCCTGCAGCGTTACTTGCAGGCGCATGAGCTTGAGCCCGCATGGCGGACACACGAGCGCTTTCTGGTTTTCCTTACGCCGCACGCCAATGCGGATCGTATGATCGCCAGCGCTCGGCAAAGCGCCGCCCGCTTTCACTGCGACGTAGTGGCAGTCTCGGTAAGGCAGCCGAATCTTTCCCCGCCAGAACAGAGCGATCTGGAAGCCAACCTGGCGCGCGCTCGCGAGGCAGGCGCGCGAGTGGACGTGCTGGAGAACCGTGATCCCGTCGAAGCCATCGTGCAATATGCCCGCTCACACGGGATCACGCAAATCTTTGTAGGGCACAGCATGAAGAAAGATTGGAGAACGCGCCTGTGGGGAAGTCCGATAAGTCGTTTGATCCGGGCTGCCGAAGGCATTGACGTCCGCGTCTTCCCACATTAAAACGAAAAGCAAATTGCCATGACTCACCTAACTGCTGGTGGCCACCTCAAAATCTATCTCGGCTACGCTCCTGGCGTCGGGAAAACTTATCAAATGCTGGAAGACGCGCGTGAGTTAAAGGCACGCGGAGTGGATCTCGTGGTTGCTTTTGTGAACTCCCACGATCGCAATGACATTCGCCACCTGCTGGAGGGATTGCAGATCGTTCCACTCATGCGTGTCACACATCGTAGTGGCACAACGGAAGAGCTCGATGTCGAAGCCGTGTTGAGATGGAGCCCACGCGTTTGCGTGGTGGATGAGTTAGCGCATTCCAACCCGCCCGGCTCAGTACGGCAAAAGCGCTGGCAGGACGTCCAAATCCTGCTCCAGGCCGGCATCGACGTGCTTACCACCATGGACGTGCAGGATCTGGCAAGTCTGAGCGACCAGATCTGGCAACTCACCGGCAGGCGGGTACGGGAGAATGTTCCTGACTGGCTTTTCCAGCAGGCCGACGAGGTTGTGATCGTCGATGTAACTCCACGAGCATTGCTGCATCGCCTGGAGCGAGGTGCGATATATCCACCTGACAGAGCGCAGACGGAAGCGGAAGGCATTTTTCAGGAGCCCGTGCTCTTTGCCTTGCGTGAGCTGGCAATTCGCCAGACCGCACAGGCACTCGAATCGCGGCAGGCGGGGAAGACAAAACCCTCCTCCCAGTTTCATGCGCAAAAAATTCTGGTCAACCTCACGGCTGCCCCCTCGACTGCCATGCTGCTGCGGCGTGCCAGGCGCGTAGCGGACCACTTACAGGCAGTCTGTATGGCAGTGTACGTCTATTCCAAGCAGGAGTCGGAGGCCTTGCCGGCAGAAGACCGGCCCACAGTCGAGCGTCACCTCCGCTTTGCCGAGAACCTCCGAATCGATACCAAAATTATTCATGGGAAAGATCGCGCTCAAACCCTGGTCGACTATGCGCGCAAAAACAACGTTACCCAGATCTTCCTCAACCGCAGCAACGACGTCCGCCGACGCTGGTTCCCTGAGCTTGACTTCACTGAGCAGGTACTGCAACGGGCGAATGAGATGGAAGTCACCGTCGTAGCCGAACCCAGCCGCCAGGGGCGCGCAGCCTCTCCTTATCCCGAGGATGAAGCTGGCGCATTGATGCACGCTGGTTATGTCCGTATTTCGCCGGAGGTCAGTGTCGAGGAAGCGATCGCTGAGATACGCCAGCAGGCCGGAAACGTGGAGATGTTTTACTACGCATACGCGCTGGACGACTCACAACACCTCTTGGGCGTGGTCTCGTTTCGCGAACTCATTTCCGCGGAACGCTCCAAGCGAGTCCGTGAGATCATGCATACCGACTATGTTTTTGTTGTGGAGGATACGGACCAGGAGACGGTCGCGCAATTACTGGCTAAGCGACGCTTGCTGGCCGTGCCGGTACTTGATCCCGAGGGGCACATGTTGGGCATCGTCACCAGCGTGGACGTTGCCGGAATAGTTCAGGAAGAAGCCGGGGAAGATATCTTAAAGATTGGCGGCATGGAGGCGCTGGACGGACCCTATCTCGAAGTGACTTTCGGACAGATGGTGCGCAAACGTGCAGGATGGCTCGCCATTCTTTTCGTGGGCGAGATGCTCACCGCAACCGCCATGGGCTTTTTTTCCGCAGAAATCGAGCGTGCCGTCGTGCTCGCTCTATTCATTCCGCTCATAATCAGTAGCGGTGGGAACTCTGGCTCCCAAGCGACAACCCTGGTTATCCGGGCCATGGCGCTAGGAGAAATCCGCCTCCGGGACTGGTGGCGAGTCATTCGGCGCGAGTTGGCTGCTGGCCTCGCACTGGGAACTATCCTTGGTATCATCGGAATCTCGCGAATTTTCCTCTGGCACACGCTACGCGGGTCATACGGGCCTCACTATCAAGTCGTCGCGCTTACTATCGGGTGCAGCCTTATCGGCGTGGTACTGTTCGGGACTACCGCGGGATCGATGTTGCCCTTCGTGCTCCGCCGCTGCGGACTTGATCCCGCTAGTGCTTCCGCGCCCTTCGTCGCCACGCTGGTGGATGTTACGGGACTTATCATTTACTTCTCGGTTGCAAGCGTCATTCTGCGGGGAATCTTGCTGTAGCCAAGTTGAAGCTAGTTTGCATGACACGGTTCAGACTCAAATCGTAGGAACCATGCCGTTCGGCTGTACCCTACATCGATCCCTACCTCCACTTCAGTACCTCCACTTCAGTCCTGCATTCCAAACTCCGTGAGCTTTTCATAGAGAAGTCTTCTTTGAACTCCGAGAATGCGGGCGGCCTCGGTTTTGTTGCCCTGCGTTTCTGCCAAACTCGCCCGCAGGAGCTCAGCTTGGACCTTACGGATCACTTCCCAGTAGCCTTCGCGAAAAGGGATGTGACTTAACCAACTTTCATTCGCAGGAACCGCCAACTGGGGAAATTGGACACATTCAGGAGTGATGACACCGCCCGGAGCCAGGACAATCGCGCGCGTGACGACATTCTCCAACTCGCGGACATTTCCTGGCCAATCATGGCTCATAATCTTGTCTAGCGCATCTTGCCGGACTGTGACGGGCCGGTCAGAACGGCTCAGGAACCGTTGCACAAGGATGGGTAGATCTTCCTTGCGATTGCGAAGCGCGGGTAGGTGTATGTTCACAACATTCAGGCGAAAGTAAAGATCCTCGCGAACCGACCCCGCGTAAACGCCAGCCGCCAAATCCCGAGATGTCGCCACGATAAGACGGAAGCGCACGGAAACCGGAGTATTGCTGCCCAGGCGTTCAATAGTGTGTTCCTGAATCGCCCGCAGAAGCTTGGCTTGTAAGCTGAGCGGCAGATCGCCAATCTCGTCGAGGAAGAGACTGCCGTTCTGAGCCTGTTCAAAACGGCCGATTCTTCGGGCGAGGGCATTGGTAAAAGCACCCTTCTCATGGCCGAAGAGTTCGGACTCCAGAAGGTGCTCAGGAATGGCCGCGCAATTCACCTTGACGAGCGGCCCCTGAGCGCAGGAACTGAACTCGTGGATGGCGTTTGCGACTAACTCTTTACCCGTTCCCGATTCTCCGGTTATCAGCACCGTGGCATCGGAGCCTGAGACGCGTCCGATCAGTTTGTAGACCTCTTGCATTGCCAAGCTGTGGCCCACCATTCCGGGGATCGCGACAGGCTCTGATCGTTTTCGCAGAGTAGCGACTTCCCTTTCCAGTCTTCGGTATTCGAGGGCACGCTGGATCAGAATCAGCAAATGTTCGTCGTCGATGGGCTTAGAAACGTAGTCGAAAGCACCCAACCTAGTTGCGCGAATCGCGTTGCTGCTGCTGGTATCCGCTGTCATGATGATCACCGCGACACCGGAATTTTCCGCGCGCAACCGCTCCAGCAGCGTCAGGCCGTCCAAGTCTGGCAATCGAATATCCAGCAAGGCCAGATCGGGTTTCTCCTGACGAGCCAGGCGCAAGCCATCGGCTCCGCTCTCTGCTTTCAGAACTTCGTAGCCTTCGTCCGATATCAGACTGCCCAACGCCTGTAGTGCGGTTCGCTCGTCTTCGACAATGAGAACTCGGGATTTCATTTTGATTTTCGAATAGGTAGGACGATCCGGAAACGGGCACCTTTTCTTCCGTTGGCGCACTCAATTCCAGCACCTATACTGTCGAGTAGCGTTTTGGTCACAGCAAGTCCAAGGCCCGTTCCGCCTGGCTTTGTCGTGTAAAACGCTTCAAAGACCCTTTCCTGCTGTTGGGTCGTCAAACCGGGACCGCTGTCCTCAATGAGAATGTCAACGTGTGAGTTGACCGATTGCAGGCTCACGTCAACCTTACCTTCCCGGCCGGACGCGTCGATGGCGTTCAGGAGCAGATTCATCAGCGATTGCTGCAGGTAGTCGGAATCGACCACTGCTTCTAGCTCTAAAGGTCCCTGCACTTGGATAGACACGCCATTCTCGTACGCGTGTGGGTTTACCAGTGCGAGGGTCCGATCGATAATCGGCCGGAGGGGTTGACGGCGGAGATTGGCCGGCTCGTCAGGACGGAGTGCCAGCAGGCCTTTCAGCAGCGTGTCCAAGCGATCAATTTCTTCGATGATCGGCGCGATCGATTGTGCGGCTTCCTCCTGCCCGCGCATACGCCTCTCAAGGACACGGATTGTGAGCCGGATGCTGTTCAAGGGATTGCGAATTTCGTGGGCGATGCCAGCGACCGCACGGCCCATCACGCGTAACCGATCCTCGCGGCGCAACGCGGATTCCAATTTTTGACGCCCTTCCGCCATTGCGTTGATGGCCCGCACCACTGATCGAAGCTCGTGGTCCTGATCGGGTATGCGGTAATTCAGATCTGTTCGTAGTTTTTCTAGACCGGTGTCTAGAATGGCAAATCCTTTCTGCAGGCTAAAGCTTAGTTTCAACACGATTCCGATAGCCAGCAATGCGAATACCATCAGGCCAACCAGCAGAATTCGCCGATTTAACTCGCTTGTGTCGCTGAAATTGAAAATGCGGCGCAGCCCCCAAGCCGCGAGTGGGCTATCCCACGCTGCCAGTACCGCCACCAGCACAATGTCCTTGCCGTCCTGAACCACGCGCTGTGCGACTCCTCCTGACTGACGGCTTTCGGCAAGCGCAGCCAGAACTTCTCCGTGTTCAAGCGGCGGCTGTCGAAGGGCGCTGCCCGGTTCCGCGTAAGGCGGGAAACTGTGCCCGACGACGCGGTCGTTCCAGAGATAGCCTCCTTCAACATCGTTATAGGAACGAAGGATGTCGAAGGAAATCAGTTTAAGTTCTTCATCTGACTTCTCCCATTCCGGCCATTGTTTGCCATGCCGCTGCTCCCAATTCTTGCCTGCTTGGAGCAATTCTGCGGCTGAGCTGCCAACGGCACCGTGAGCTTCGTTGATCACGACTGAGCGTAGATTGCGAAGCAAGTCCAGTACGAGAAACCCGGTAGCCCCAATCGACACAAACGCCATGACCAAAAGCCACGTCTGTAGGCGCTGGGCAGCGACAATTCGAGGAAGCCTCATCAGGTTTTTCGGCCAACCTATGCGCATCGAAGCATGCAATCCCGAGACCGACACAACCGCTATGAGAATCAGTTTGTTTCACAGGACTTAAATAAGGATCTCAAGCCATGTGTACGGATAGCGTACGCCGGATGTACGCTCTGCGCCTAGCGAGCTAGCGAGGAGTAAGGCTAACTTCCTGAGAACTCAAGGCGGTACGGCGGAAATTCGCTTGCACGGGTTTTGGTGGACGCCGTTCGGTCTGTATTTGGTGTCTTCGGCGTTTGCCAGGCTCGCCGGACACCTAACCTCTGGTCACTGCGGAAATTTCTGAGCTCAACTATGTTTCGATCATGCAGGTCGTGCTTCCTACTTGCTTTCCCGCTGCTCGGTCTCACTGCCTGCAACAGTTTCCAGAGGCCAGCCAAGGCCGATGACAGCACGGCGATTCAGCACCAAGGGAACCGTGTCATGGTTCCACCCGGTTCGCCGCTGGCCGGTCGATTGCAGGTGGCAGCAGTGCAGCAGACAACTGTGCAGCACCAGGTTGCAGCGCCGGCTTCGGTCGAGGCTGATCCTTCGCTGTTTGCAAAAATCCTGCCGCCCCTTTCTGGGCGGATCTTGCGTTTGTTTGTTCGCCCCGGCGATAGGGTAAAGACGGGCCAAGAGCTTCTGTCCATCAATGCTCCGGATTTTGTGGGTGCTCAGGCCGATTACTCCCGGTCGCGGAGCGTGCTGGCTCAGGCTGAACGCGCGCTGGCCAGACAAAAAGACCTTGCGGCCCATGGCATTGTCGGCCAAAAAGACATCGATCAAGCCCAGACAGACCTCGATTCTGCGTTGAGCGATTTCAATCGCACGAAGGACCGTTTGCAACTCCTTGGCATGAACCCAGACAAGACCGAACTGGGGGCGCCACTGATTGTTCGGTCCCCTCTAAGCGGGAAAGTTTTGGAGGTCTCGACTGCGACTGGCGAATTTCGCAACGATCCGAATGCACCACTCATGACGGTGGCCGATCTCTCCACCGTATGGGTCACGGCGAACGTGCAGGAAAAGGATATCCACTACGTTCACCAGGGTGACCCAGCTTTCGCGACCTTTGCAGCCTATCCCAAGGAAACATTTCGCGGGAAGGTGCTTTTTGTTGCCGATGTGCTCGATCCCGAAACCCGAACGGCCAAAGTGCGAGTCGCTTTCGACAACGAAGATGGTCGCTTGCGGCCTGCCATGTTCGCAACGGTGACATTGAGAACGTGGGACACCTCGGAGCTAACCGTGCCCACGAGCGCGCTCGTCATGGCCGGCGACCATACGACGGTGTTTGTTCAAGTGGCCCCACGGACATTCGAGCAGAAGACCGTGGAAACCGGCGAGCAGCAGGGAGAGACAACGATCCTCAAGAGCGGGCTCCAGGCAGGCGAGCGCGTTCTGGCCCGCGAGGGAGCTCTTCTGCAATGATCGCGCGCTTCGTCGCGCTGTGCCTCAAACGCCGGAAGCTCGTCTGGCTGATCACGCTTCTCATCGTTGCTTTCGGTTATTTGTCCTGGAGAGGACTCGCCGTTGAAGCGTATCCCGATATCGCGGATGTGAGTTCCCAGGTGATCACACAATATCCCGGTCACGCCGCTGAAGAGGTTGAGGAGCAAGTCACGGTTCCCTTGGAGCGGGAACTCAATGGCATCCCCGGTCTGCAAGTCATGCGGTCGCGCAGCACCTTTGGTCTTTCGCTCATTACGCTCGTGTTTCAAGATGGTGTCGATGATTACTGGGCGCGGCAGCGCATCCAGGAGCGCATTTCTGGTGTCGAACTGCCTCCAGGCGCCAATCCCGGACTCGATCCTCTCACTTCCCCCATCGGCGAGATTTACCGTTATACGCTCGAGTCGAATTTCCGCAACGAGAGGGAATTAAAGGAGATCCAGGAGTGGACAGTCATTCCCCGGCTCAAGCAGGTCACAGGAGTTGCAGATGTGACCAACTTCGGCGGCGAGACGACCCAATTTCAACTCGTTGTCGACCCCGCCCGGTTGGCGCAGTACAACGTGTCGCTAAAGCAGGTTACCGATTCCATTCAAGCCAACAATGCCAATGCCGGAGGCAGCGTTGTCGTACGCGGCGAGCAAGGATACGTTGTCCGCGGCATTGGTCTGATTCGTTCCCTGCAGGACCTCGGCAACATCGTCATCCTTCAGAAAAACGGAACTCCAGTTTTTCTCAAGAATCTTGGAACTCTTCAGCTTGGGGCGCTGGAGCGCCGAGGGATCCTCGGGAAGGACCGAGACCCTGATGGAGTCTCAGGCATTGTTCTTCTTCTGCGCGGCATGAATCCCTCCGTCGTGCTCGACGGAATTCACCGGCAAGTGGATGCCTTGAACCGCGGTGTTTTGCCGGCCGATGTGCGGTTACTACCTTACCTCGATCGTACAGAACTCGTGCATACCACCGTCCACCGTGTCTCGCAGACATTGCTCGAAGGCATGGGGCTAGTCCTGCTGGTCTTGATCCTCTTTCTCGGCAGCATGCGGGGCGCTTTGATGGTGGCGATCACCGTGCCGTTTTCCTTGCTGTTCGCCTTCATCCTAATGCGTTTCACGCAGATCCCGGCGAACCTGCTTTCGTTAGGCGCGATCGATTTCGGCATCATTGTGGATGCATCAATCGTGCTGATGGAGAACATCCTACGTACCCGCGAAGAGCATCCTGAATCTAGCCTCTCCGAGAGAGACGCACGATTGTCGGCCACCCAAGTGGCCCGCCCCATTTTCTTTGCCACGCTTATCATCATCACCGCTTACATACCTTTGTTCGCCTTCCAACGGGTCGAGAAAAAACTCTTCTCACCGATGGCATATGTAGTCGGTTATTCGCTGCTTGGCGCTCTTCTGTTCGCGCTCGCGGTTATCCCAGGGTTAGCACTTGTCACTTACCAGCGTCCTCGCAAGACATTTCGCAACCCCCTCCTGACGCGTGTAGCAGAGGGCTACCAACGCGCCATTCGCTATCTGACTTTTCATCCCATGCACGCTGTCGTGCCAGGTGCCATCGCGGCTGTGTTGGCGGTCGTTCTCTGGATAACCATCGGCAAAGAGTTCTTGCCCTATCTGGATGAAGGCTCCATCTGGCTTCAGGTGCAGCTACCACCGGGACTCTCCTTAGCGAAGGCGGCCTCTATGGCTAATGAGTTGCGAGCTGCGACCCTCGAATCTACCGAAGTAACCACCATCGTTACCCAACTCGGACGCAATGATGACGGCACTGACCCCTGGACACCGTCACACATTGAGTGTTCCGTTGGCCTAAAGCCGTATTCAACTTGGCCTGACCATGAAACGAAGCAAGATCTCATCAAGAAACTCGGAGACCGTTATTCCCGTGTGCCCGGAATTACGGTGGGATTCTCGCAGCCGATGATTGACGGGGTGAACGACAAGATTTCAGGGGCCCACAGTGATCTGGTCGTCAAAGTATTTGGCCAGGATTTTGGCGAAATGCGCCGGATCGCAGAAAATCTGGTTTCGACTCTCGATAGGGTTCCGGGTGCTGCCGATGTCACCATCGACCAGGAACCTCCTCTCCCCCAGATTCAGGTAAAGGTGGACCGCGAAGCCGCTGCCCGATTCGGGATCAATATCGCCGATGTCGCAGCCATCATCGAGTCCGGTATAGGTGGTAAAGCTGTCTCCACTCTGTTTCTTGGAGAGCGCAAATACGACATTGCAGTCCGCTTCCCTGAGGCGGTACGGAGCAGTCCTGACCAGATCAGCAGTCTAACTGTCACTATTCCTTCTGGGGCAAGAATCCCCCTCTCGCAGGTCGCCCAAATCGGTACCGCTACCGGGGAAAGCAGCATTACACGCGAAATGAACAGGCGGCACCTGACCGTGCGCCTTAACCTTCGTGGGAGGGATCTGTCCAGTTTTCTCAACGAAGCGCGAGAAAAGATTGATAGGGACATAAAGTTTGACCCCGCGAAAAATCAGATCGAATGGGGCGGCCAGTTCGAAAATCAGCGCCGGGCACAGCAGCGCCTGGCGTTCATCATCCCCATCGTAATCGCCCTGATCTTTGTTCTTTTATATTTCGCTTTCGGAACATTACGGCACCCCGCGCTCATTCTTACCATCGTTCCACTCGCTCTTCTTGGCGGGCTGATCGCCTTGTATCTCCGCGGCATGACTGTGAATGTATCAAGTGCCGTGGGCTTCATCGCCTTGTTTGGGTTTGCGGTGCAAAACGGTGTCATCATGGTCGCCAGTCTCAATCAGCAGCGCGACACTGGTGCGGAACTTGATCAGGCTGTGCTGCTGGGATCTGTTCAAAGGCTTCGGCCGGTCCTGATGAACGCGACGGTCGCGGCGCTCGGCCTTCTGCCCGCCGCGCTTGCGCGCGGCGTTGGCAGTGATGTGCAACGCCCGTTGGCAACGGTGATCGTTGGGGGCCTTGTCACAGCTACCCTCCTGACTCTACTCGTCCTGCCTTCGATCTATTTGGTGCTCGAACGCAGGGCGGTGCAGTTGTCCATTTCCGCTGAGGGGGAGGACTCGCTATGACGTGGAGAAAACCCACAGTGGCACTGTGCATATCTGCGCTGCTGATTGGTGAATTCTCGACGGCCCAAGAACAACCGCAGAACGACCAGCGCCCCCGCCTTGCCTTTGCAGATTACGTCACCGAAGTCCTTCGCGCGAATCTGAACCTTGCTGCGCAGCGCACCACTATCGCCATTTCCCAGGCCGCGGTAACAGCGGCTTCAGGTCGACCGGATTGGTCGTTGGATGTAGGCGTTCCGGGGGCGGACTTGTCCAATCACGGATTTCCACTCACAACGAGTGTGGGCCTTTCCGTTCCTATCGAACTAGGGGGAAAGCGCGGTGCACGAATGCGAGCCGCGGCCGCTGATGTCTCCAGCACCACGGCCGACTATGAAGACGCAGTCCGTCGACTGCGCGCAACGGCCGCGAATGCCTTTGTTGATGCACTCGGTGCTCGGCAGGTACTGCAATCCAAGAATAGGAGTCTGGCCCAGCTGGACCGAATCGTGAACGTCAACCAGGAGAGGCTGCGAGTTGGGGACATCGGCGAGATTGAATTGGCCCAGTCACGAGTCGAGCGCGACCAGTTCAAGGCCGATGTGATCACCGCAGAGTCCGATGTTTACAGTGCCGATTTGGCCGCCGCGCAACAACTTGGCAATCCGGACAAACTGGCCGCAAATATGCCGATGCTGACCGGAAGCCTGGAAATCTCGACAAGGACCTTCGATCTCGACGAATTGGTCGCTCACGCTTTGCAGGCCCGAGCCGACGTTGTCTCGCGTACCCGCGCCATGCGAGCGGCAGACGAGCGAATCAAGCTTGCCAAGGCGAACCTGGTGCCTGATCTGTCTGCTAGCGGGTCTTTCTCTCACACAGGAACCGGAAGTGGGGACTTCCTGCAACAACCGGACAACACAATCAGCGGAGGGGTCTCACTGAACCTTCCCATTTTCCGTCGGCTGCATCCCGGCGAATTGGAAGCGGCACGCGCTGCCCGTACTCAAGCGGAGTTACAGCTGCGCTCAGCGCAGTTGGCCGTCGAATTCGAGGTACGAGATGCGTACGAGCAATACCAGGCGGCTGCACGAAGGCTAAGCGTGTTTCGAAGCGGGCTGCTGCGCGATGCCGACCGCGTATTAGAGGCTCGTCTCTACGCCTACCAGCGAGGCGGGGCGACGCTTCTCGAAGTCATTGACGCGCAGAGGAAATCTTCAGACGTCTATCTCGCTTACTCGCAAGCGCTGTCCGGCCATGCCCATGCATTGGTGGCTTTGGAAGAGGCTGCTGCGACTTGGCAGGTTTCCTTTTGAGGGAAGGCGTGTTGTTCATGAAAAAGCATCTGTTAGGCGGGGCGGTTTTGGCCGTGTTAATGAATGCTCGCGCCGCGGGCGTCTAGAATACTTTCTGTTTATGAGCTGATCTGCTGAGCCTTGGCTTAATCAATGGTTGGAAATCGTTCATCCAACTCCAGATTGAGTTCCAGAACATTAATTCTCGGTTCTCCGAGAACGCCAAGCTGCCGGCCTTCCATGTGTTTGGCTATCAGTTTGCGCAATGCATCCTGGTTGATCCCACGGGCCTTAGCAACACGAGACAGCTGGAACTCGGCCGCCGCCGGTGTGATATGCGGATCGAAGCCAGATGCGGAAGTAGTTACGAGATCGATCGGCACTGCCTTGTTGGGGTTCTCCGTGTGGAGGCTCGCGACGTCCTGGTTCACCCGCTCAACAAGCTTCTTATTGGTCGGTCCAAGGTTCGACCCTCCTGAGTTCGCAGCATCATAGCCGCTTCCAGCGGCTGACGGTCTGGGGTGGAAATAATCGGCCCCAGAGAATCCCTGACCGATGATTCTGGAACCAACCGTTCTGCCGGCCTTCTGAATAAGTTGGCCGTTAGCCTGTTTCGGAAATATCACCTGAGCAATGCCGGTAACGACCAGGGGATAAACAATCCCCAGGAGAACTGTGGTTGCGATGGTCATTAGTATTGCTGTGGTTAGATTCTTCTTCATGGCAAACTCCTCTAGGCCATCCCTACGCGCGTGATCAGCATGTCGATCAGCTTGATCCCGAGGAAGGGAACGATGATTCCGCCTGCCCCGTAAATCCAGAGATTGTTCCGCAGCAGGGCGGCCGCTGACAGGGGCCGATATTTCACTCCGCGCAACGCCAGCGGGATTAGAGCAATAATGATCAGCGCGTTGAAGATCACTGCTGAGAGGATGGCCGACTCCGGTGTCTGCAGATGCATGATATTCAACGCGTTCAGTACTGGAAAGGTTCCGGCAAACATCGCTGGAATGATCGCAAAATACTTCGCGACATCGTTGGCGATCGAAAAGGTTGTCAATGAGCCGCGCGTCATCAGAAGCTGCTTGCCAATCTCCACGACCTCAATGAGCTTGGTGGGATTCGAGTCCAGATCGACCATGTTTCCGGCTTCCTTGGCGGCCTGGGTGCCGGTGTTCATAGCAACTCCTACATCGGCCTGGGCCAGCGCTGGAGCGTCATTGGTGCCGTCACCGGTCATCGCCACCAGCTTGCCTTCAGCTTGCTCCTTCTTGATCAGGTCCATTTTGTCTTTGGGCGTCGCTTGAGCGAGAAAATCATCCACTCCGGCTTCTCGTGCGATGGCCGCGGCTGTGAGCGGATTGTCGCCAGTGATCATGACGGTCCGGATGCCAATCGCACGCAACTGATCAAACCGCTCCTTCATTCCCCCCTTTACGATGTCCTTCAGCTCGATCACGCCGAGGGGGCCGCGGCTTTTCTCTGCGACAACGAGTGGCGTGCCTCCCGAGCGCGCAATCTCTTCCACGGTGGCCCTCACCTCCCGGGGCATGTTACCTCCGCTATGGGTCACATAGTTGGCGATTGCATCGGCTGCGCCCTTGCGGATTTCAAAGCCGTTAAGGTCCACTCCCGACATGCGGGTCTGCGCGCTGAATGGCACAAAGCTCACCTCGTGCGACCCTAATTCTCGTCCTCGTAAGCCATATTTCTCTTTGGCCAGGACGACGATGGAACGCCCTTCAGGAGTTTCATCTGCCAGCGACGAGAGTTGCGCTGCATCCGCCAGTTCCTGCTCCGTAACTCCAGGGGCAGGAATAAAGCGCGAAGCCTGACGATTTCCAAGAGTGATCGTTCCAGTCTTGTCCAGCAGGAGGGTGTTGACGTCACCTGCAGCTTCTACTGCTCGGCCCGACATTGCCAGCACATTGTGCTGCACTAACCGATCCATGCCGGCGATGCCGATCGCCGAAAGCAATCCGCCAATCGTGGTGGGGATCAAACAGACGAGCAGGGACACTAAAACGAACACGGTCTGTGGTGAGCCCGAGTAAATGGCGAACGGTTGCAAGCTCACCACGGCAAGAAGAAAGATGATCGTCAACCCGGCCAACAGAATATTCAAGGCAATTTCGTTCGGCGTTTTTTGCCGCTCGGCGCCTTCCACCAAAGCGATCATGCGATCGAGAAAGGTCTCGCCGGGATTCGAGGTGATCTTCACTTTTATCTTGTCTGACAAGACACGAGTGCCGCCGGTTACGGCCGAGCGATCACCACCAGCTTCGCGGATCACAGGAGCTGATTCGCCTGTTATGGCTGATTCGTCGACCGACGCCACGCCTTCGATGATTTCGCCGTCTGAGGGAATAAACTCGCCTGCGGAGACGAATACCAGATCTCCTGTTCTCAGTTTGGAACTAGGTACCTGTTCCATCCGACCGCCCGTAAGGCGGTTGGCAATCGTCTCAGAACGCGCCTTGCGGAGGGTGTCTGCCTGCGCCTTGCCGCGTCCTTCCGCCATGGCTTCGGCGAAATTGGCAAACAGGACCGTGAACCACAGCCAGAGCGTGATCTGAAGGTTGAACTTGAAAGCCGACCCGCCCTTGAAGAGTAGGACGGTGGTGATCACGCTGCCGATCTCCACTACAAACATGACGGGATTGCCCATCATCTTGCGTGGGTTCAGCTTGAGAAGGGCGTCCCAGATGGCACGCCGCACGATCTTCCATTCCCAAATAGCCTTTTTCTTACGTTTCATAGGCGACCGCCCAAGGCGAACCGTTTGCGCTTCCCGAGCAGCTGATCTTTCAGTTGTCATCGGCATACCAGAGTCCTTTAGAAAGTCTTGCCCGCAGCCATGAGCAGATGCTCAAGGATTGGGCCCAGACTTAATGCCGGAAAAAACGTCAGTGCACCAACAATCAGGATCACGCCGACTAAAAGCACGGTAAACAGCGGCGTGGTCACAGGGAAGGTACCCAGCGAGGGTGGAACATATTTCTTGCCTGCCAGATTCCCGGCGATCGCCAGCATCGGAATAATCATCAAGAAGCGGCCGACAAGCATGGTGATGCCGCCCGCGGCGTTGTACCAGAGCGTGTTTGTGGTTAATCCTGCAAATGCCGAGCCGTTGTTGCCAGCCTGCGAGGTGAACGAATAGAGGATCTGGCTAAGTCCATGGGGGCCCGGATTCGTGATGCTGGAAGTGCCAAACCCCTTCAGCGATGAAATCGCCGAGAAAGCCAGAATCACCAGCGGAAATACGAGTACGACAAGCATGGCCATTTTCACATCGTAGGCTTCAATCTTTTTGCCCAGATACTCCGGCGTTCGGCCCACCATAAGGCCAGCGATGAATACGGCAAGCACGATGTAGATCAGCATCCCGTACATGCCGGCGCCGACGCCGCCGAAAATAACTTCGCTGAGCATGATGTTGACTAGTGGAACCATACCTCCTAGCGGCGTGAAGGAGTCGTGCCAGCCATTGATTGCACCGCAGCTCGCATCCGTCGTCACGGTCGCCCAGAGAGCTGTATTGGCGATGCCGAAGCGGACTTCTTTGCCTTCCATATTTCCGCCCGGTTGCAAGGCGCTGACCTGTTGATCGGTCCCGGCTAGCAGCGGATTGCCACGAGCTTCAGCCCAGTAGGCTACGGTCACCCCGGCGGCGAAAAGGATGGCCATCGCTGCCCACACTGCCCAGCCATGCCGTTGCGAGCCGGTCATCCTCCCCAGTGTGTAGGTGAATCCGCCGCCGATAGCAAAAATCGTCACCAGTTCGATGAGATTGGACAACGGTGTCGGGTTCTCAAAGGGATGCGCACTGTTGGCGTTGAAGAAGCCTCCTCCATTCGTACCAAACTCCTTGATGATTTCCTGGGAGGCGACCGGCCCTTGAGCAATGGTTTGCACAGTAACGGTATCCATCACAGGCTTACCGTCGGTTCCAACCATCGGTTTTCCGTCGGGGCCAAACTTCTGCACCTGCATCGGCTGGACTAGGTTTACCCTGTCGTAGGGCTTCAGGTTTTGCACTACTCCCTGGGAAACCAACACAAGGGCACCGACAATACAGAATGGCAGCAAAACCCAGAGACTGCTGCGCACAAGGTCAACCCAGAAATTGCCAATGGTCTCCATTTGCCGACGAGCGATGCCACGAATGAAGGCGATAGCCAACGCGATTCCAACCGCTGCTGAAACAAAATTGTGATATGCGAGGCCCGCCATCTGAGTGAAATAACTCATGGTGGTCTCGCCGCCATAGTTCTGCCAATTGGTGTTTGTAGTGAACGAAGCTGCGGTGTTGAACGCCAGGGCGGGGGGAGTGACGGCTCCAAGCTTCTGCGGATTGAACGGCAAGACTGCCTGTGTCCGTTCCATTAGATACAGTACGATCATCGAAACAACGCTGAACAAGAGCATCGAGATCGCATACTCGGTCCAGCGCATCTCGTGATCCGCGTCAACGCCAGTGACGCGATAGAGTAGGCGCTCAATCGGCCGTAACACCGGATCCATGAAGGTCTTTTCGCGGCTGAACACGCGCGTCATGAAGATGCCCATTGGCTTTGTCACGAGAAGAACGAGCCCAAAGAACAGCAGAATTTGAAACCAACCGTTAGCGGTCATGGCTGCCTACCCCGATTTTTCATGTTTGCATTCTTGTGATTGCCGGCTTCACCTCGCGGCAACAGAAGCCCAACAACTCCCAGCACGAGACAAGTATCCATTCACTCATCAGAACTTCTCTGGACGCAATAGCGCATACACTAGATACATCGTCGTCAGCACACTGACGGCGAGCATGATCGCCGACTCAAGACTCATTTCCCTCTCCTCACTTCACTCGATCACAGAAGTGCACGTACGCAATCGACAATGCGAAAAACGCGATCGTCACAGCAACCCACATTACGTCCTGCATACTCGACCTCCCCTCGCCTTCCTTGTATTCCTTATCTTGGCTAGTGTGTTCTCCACGCGTACGCCGTAGTCCACCAAACGCTCTCTTACCCCGATTAGAACTTCACCAGTATCGCCATATTGAGGCGATCCTCATCTCTGCGGAGGTCCGGGACAAAGCCGGGCACCATGGAACCCGGGGCGCCGGTATTGCCTCCCGGAGGCGTTACCCCACCTGATCCGGAGAAATATGGCACGCTCGCTGCCCGATGGTTGTATTCCCAACGGAACGTAATGTATTGGCTCGGCATCCAGTCAAAGGTTCCGGATACATCCCACGCCTTATATGGATCGCCGGGATTTTCCGTAAAGTAGGGCGTGCCAGAAGCTGCTGTCGCTCCATTGATTGGAGGCAGGAGCACCAGATAACGGCCAGGGTTGTTGATCTTTCCTCCACCCACGGTTACAGCGAACAAATCCTTGTGAAACCACAAACGGTTGTAAATCATGTATCCGAGGAAGCTCTGCTTGGGCCAAACGACCCTCTGACCGCCGATGATCTTGGTTGAGTTGCCTGCGCAGCTCACCCCCCCGCCGTGTTCGCATCCCATATCTCCGGTTAGCGAGAAGGCGGCTTTACTGATGAACTTGTCAGGCTTGTCGTAGTACTTAATCTGAATGCTGTCGTCGGTGTGATATCGAATACGCCCAGGTTGACCCAAGGCATCAGCCCCGAGAGCGTATTGATTGCCAAGAATCGAGAGCCAGCCGTTCGGTCGCCAGAGAATCTGACCTCCAACCCCTGGCCGGTTGTTGAAGCGCCCGTAAGTCTGCCAGCCATTGACGAACCAGGGCTCAATTTTCAAATGCTCGCTGGGGAAAATCTGAATTCTCACGCCAGTGAAAAACCATGGCGTATTCGAGGAAACGTAAGACGGCTGGTACGCCCAGTTGTCAAAGTTGTAGTAACTGAAGAGTCCAACATATGACATGAAAATTCCGGCGTCGACATTGATGCCATGCAGCGCGTCAAAATGGTATCCGCCGTAGGCCTCGGAGACGTATCGGTAGGCATTGTCCAGATTCCATTGCCCTCGGCTGGGACTGGCGTCATTGCGCGGGGTGGTTTGCGAATACATGCCAAACTGCGTCATCAACCGGGCACGCACCTTGTCATAGTGGAAGTCACCGCCAACACCCAATTGCGTCAACTGCACTTCACTTGATCTGAATACTTCACTGGAACCACCTATCGTGTCATCTTTCGGATGCGCAAAGTCGTAGATGTAATCAACGTCAGCCCTGATTTCGGGTGTAAAGAACTTAGTGTCAAAAGCTGGCGTTTTTGTTCGTGGATTGCCGTTCAACCAGGTAAAGTCAGCAAAAACAAATGGCGCCGCTTTTTCGGGTTTGCTCTGTGCGGATTGTTCGCCGCCAGTTGGCGTTGCGGGTGCGGCCGCACTCAGGTAGTTCTGCGGTTGCGCCGCCGCCTCTCCGCCCGATTCACCGTCCGTTGGAGTCTCAGCGACGGATTGTTGTCTTAGTTTTGACTCCAGTTCTTGAATGCGCGCGCGCATCTGCTCGAGTTCGTGAAGAATCTCGGCGTTCGTGTTCTCACTGGTACTGCGGGTTTGGGCAGCCTGACCGCCAACGTCAGCGGATTCGATACGGGTGTTTTGCTGCTCCTGGCCGGCGGCCTGGGCAAGAGCCCTTCGTGGATTTAAGGAAAAGATTGCTAAAACGACGGCTAGACTACAGCGAAAGATGGGTGTAAGTCCGTCCGTTTGCATCCGTTGCCTTCTCAAGCGCACCATACTTTCCGGCTGGGATTCACGTTCGCCAGCCAACCCTGATCGAAAATGACAGCGCATAAGACTGGTCTAAAAAGTCCCATAAGAAAAGTCGTAAAGGTGCCGCGGTCTCCACATACCGAGAAGCCTCTATCGCTGCTTATGCGGCCGACGATGAGGTAGGATTGAAGCGGTATACAACCCACGGTTCAGTCCGGAGATAGTGCTTGCCATGTCCGGGCCACATCGAGCTTCTTGCGGAGCGATATCAGTGCCTTCAAGAACTCGGTTTGCCGGAGCCCGTTCGCAGTCCAATTTGTGGCCAACATCGTGTGTGGTGTAACCAAACTTTGGGGATGTCTGGCCAAGAACACGAGGACATCGAATTCCTCTGAAGTCAGCCGCAGTTCTTGACCGCGCAAGGTTACGGTTCGCTTGGCAAGGTCTATCTTGAAGTCGCCGGATTCGATCATACCCCTAAGGAAAGATCCTCCTCGGCAGTCTCCCGCTCGGTTGTTCCATCCCCCGATTTTGCAAATAATTGCCTTATA
>Ga0075435_100000273_pt1 | contig 32094 bp, 28 predicted proteins | sample RhiMethybrSRZTD4_FD_75302 | JGI IMG/M metagenome (GOLD analysis project Ga0075435, IMG submission 75302) | Populus rhizosphere microbial communities from Tennessee, USA - Rhizosphere MetaG P. TD hybrid SRZTD4 | ecosystem: Host-associated > Plants > Roots > Rhizosphere > Soil | place: USA...
AACAGAATGGACGGATGCTAAGCAGCACCCGTCCGAGAGATAAGGCTATTTCTCCGCTCAGTGATGGTCGTGGTCCTTGTCGTGATCATGATCTCTGTCGTGATCGTGATCGTGGTGATCTCTATCGTGGCGGTCGCGATCATGGTCCGGGTTATGGGGATTATGAGGATTCTTGTACCAACCGCGGTGCAAGCCGTTGTCGTGGTGCTCGCGATCTCCGTCGTGATGATCACGACGCCAGGCGGCTTCGCGTTCCTGTTCTCGCCTGCGCTCCCACTCACGATGACGTTCCCAATCGCGGTCGCGATCATGGTCGCGGGCCCAGTCGTGGTTCGGATCGCGATTAGGACTCCAGGTCGGAGATTGATTCTGATTATTGTTGACCCAGGCTCCGCGGCCGGAAGACGCTACGTTGCCATAGGGCGTATTCGGAGGAATGCCGTAGTGGCTGTAGACATCCTGCATGCGCTTTTCCATGCTGACAATCTCGCCGGCGTTGTTCGTGGCCCGATATGCCTGCCAGCGTGAGTAGTAGCTGTCAAAGCGCTTCTGATCACTTATGGATAATTTGTAGCGCTGAGCCGCCGCCGGCGCAATTAACGCAAGCAGCAAAGCTGAGATTGTGAGCAACTTTTTCATTAAGTCCTCCAGCGGCGAGACCTTGCACGTTACTTCTCGCAATTATCAGAGTTCTGTCGGAACAGTCATACTAGCGTGCATTTGCGGTTAAATCCCGGTACGTCAGTGAGTTCACTTCAGTAACAAGGGGCTGCAACTCACAGACCTTGTAAGGGCGACTCGATTCCCAGCGGCTCGCGCCAGTCGCGCACCGAGACATGTCCGGCATGAACCCAGGCGATGCGGGTAATTAAAGATCCGGCAATGGAAGAAATTGCGGCCCAGCGGCGCAGATCGTCAGTGCTTTTTCTTGCAGAGAATAGGCTGGCGAGACGAAGGACTGCCGGGACCGGACCCGAGAGCGCACCGCCGGCGCGGGTGATCCAGCCGCTTGGGCCGTGCTTCAACGGATCAAGGCCTGGTTGCCGGCGGCTCTCGACGCGCCATCCTTCCCAGCATTCAAAGAGAGCTGCGCCGAGGCCGAGCATCTGGAGGGCGCGGCTCTTGCGATGTCCCATGAGCTCGAGCATGCCCACGGCAGCGGAAACTCCCGAGGCCGCAAAATGGATGGGAAGCTCGCCGACATTCTGGTTCCAGACGGGAATCGCTGTAGCGCCGATCAGAACGCCGGTGTAGTTAGAAAACGGAAGCCCAAATAATAAGGATGCAGCCTCGCCGGCGTTTTCAAGGATGCGCAACGGAAGTGAGGGGCCGTAACGTTCGTGCATGAAACCCGCAAATGCAGCTGCGGCAGCACCTCCGGAGAAACCCAGAAGAGTCCATACTCCGACAGACATCGGGCTTTGCGGCTTAAACACCCTCATCATCGAGAGAAAACGTTCGGGCCGGCCAAGATCGGAGATCAGCAGAGCCGGAGAGATGAGTGCGCCTGCAGCGGCGATCCAGCGCGCATTGCGAACGAGCTTTCGGTCGGCGCCCGTGTAGTTGGCAATCGCTCCCATGACTGCGGCTGCCCCGGCTGCCCCTCCCACGAAGAAATAGAGTGGAATTTCCCCGGTCCAGGCCGGCTCTTTCAGCAAGGGAATGCCGTAGTAGCCGGTTTCCGGTGAAGCGATCGGGAAGGGTGAACCACCGGGCCGGATGCCTTTACCTGCGACTGCGCCTCGCTGTTCAGCTTCGCGCCGGATTTGAATCAGCTTGACCTCTCGCTCAGCAGCCGGTCCAGTTGCGCCGGGGCGGATTTTTGGCAACTCGCTCATCGCCCGTTACTCCGTTTCTCGCTGAGGAATGCAATCAGACTTCCGGCGAGTAGCAGCCCAGCGGCAATCGCGGAAGAGGTCCAGCCTTTTTTCAAATATACCGTCGGGACCTCCGGTTTCGGCGGCAGATTGTAGGTGCGGGGATCACCGCGCACGATGAACATGGCGTGGGAGCCGCCGACACTGGTGTCGGAAGCGTCATAGAACACAGCATCTCTCATTCCTCGGCGCTGCAGTTCTTGCATGCGCTCGCCGGCTTTTTCTCGCAGACCTTCAATTTCCCCAAACTTGATCGATTCCGTGGGACATGCCTTCGCGCACGCCGGAATCAGCCCCGCCTTCTGACGGTCATAGCAGAAAGTACATTTGAAGGCGCGGCCATCGGCGGGATTTCGTTGGACCACACCGAAGGGGCACGCTACTACGCAGTACGCACAACCGTTACAAACGTCAGGCTGAAGATAGACTCCGCCGAACTCTGTCCGCACCAGCGCGCCGGTAGGACAGGCTTCAAGACATCCCGCGTTTTCGCAGTGTTTGCAGACATCCGAAGAAAACGACCAGGAATTCAGCTCCGGAGCGTTGCCGCCGAATCCCGGCTCGGGGACGCACTCCACGAATTTCACGTGCCGCCAGGTCGAGTGGCCGAGCGCTCCCGTATTGTCGTAGGAGTAGCCACTCCAGTTCACACCGTCTGCGCCGACGCCGTTCCATTCTTTGCACGCGACCTCGCAGGCTTTGCAGCCGATGCAGAGGGTTGAGTCGGTTAGGAATGCTGTGATGGCCATTTTGCCTCAACCGAGAAAATTTAACCGCGAGAGCGCGAAGTTCGCTGAGAATTCTAAACCGCCGTCTTTGCCTTCAGCCTTCTTCGTCCATTCCTTCTTCCTGGCTCAATGTTGCACAACAGCGCCTTGCTTTCCATGATGCGGACGTTGGGCTCTTCACTGATGGCAACGAGATCGTTGGCGATGTCGCCTTTCACTTGTCCTTTGTATCCCCAGTGATAAGGCAGGCCGACCTGATGCAGTCGCCGGCCGTCGACCCACAGGGAACGCATGCGCCGTGTGACCAGCACGCGCGCTTCGACCGTCGCGCGCGGCGTAGTGATCGTCGCCCAATCGCCATGCTCCAACCCGGCCTCTTCCGCCAGTTCCGGAGAAACTTCGGTAAATAACTCTGGCTGCAACTCGGATAAATGTGAGAGCGTGCGCGTCATGCCGCCCGCGGTGTGGTGTTCGGTCAAACGATACGTCGTGAGCACATACGGGAAATGAGGATCGCCGGGCGACTGAGCGTACGGATTGTCGGGACGCTCCTTCTTCTGTGCTGCCGGATCAGCCTGCTGCCTATATAAAGGATTCGAAAGCGGCGATTCCAAGGGCTCATAATGCGTCGGCAATGGACCATCTTTCAGGCCACTGGCGACATAAATCCAGCCGACACCGTCGGGGTGCAGCGTAAATGGCCGGGCACCCCCGAGCGCCTCCACTCCTTGACCGTCCGCAAGATTATCCGGGGCATCGGGGGCGAGATTTTTCGGATAGTCCGCATTATCGAGTCCGCCCCATTCTTTTTTCTCTTCATCCCACCAGACCAGCTTCTTGCGCTCGCTCCAGGGCTTTCCATCGGGACGCGCCGACGCACGGTTGTAGATGATGCGGCAGTCGTTCGGCCAGGCGAATCCCCAGCCGTGGCCGAGCAAATCTTTAGGCTTGCGCTCGTTGGCGCGGTTCCTGTTTTCTTCCGGGTATACGCCGCAATAAATCCAGGCACCGCACGCGGTTGATCCGTCGTTTTTCAAATCCTGGATGTGCTGGAGCTGCTTGCGGTCGGCAACGGTCCAGCCGTTGATCTCTTTCAACACTTCAGAAACCTTCGGCTCGGCGTGCTTACCTTCCACCGGGTAGTCCCAGGTCAAAGCGTTCAATCCGGCATTGCGCGGACGTGGGTCTAATCGAGCCTTCTCTTTCAAACGCCGGCCCAAGTGGTACATGAACCAGGTATCGCTGCGCGCATCGCCCGGTGGCTCGACCGCCATCTCGCGATACTGCAGCAGCCGCTGGGTGTTGGTGAATGTGCCTTCCTTTTCGGCAGTGCCGGCTGCGGGGAAAAGAAAAACTTCTGTTCCAACATTCTCCGGCAGCAACTCTCCTCGTTGCACTTCAGGCGAGTCGAGCCAGAACGAAGCCGTTTCCGTTTCCACCATGTCCCGGACTACTAGCCATTTCAGCTTTGACAAGGCTGTGCGCTGCAGCCGTGCGTTCGGCGCGCCCACGGCCGGGTTCTGCCCCATGACGAACAGGCCTTCCATTTTCCCGTCCTGCATGTCGAGCCAGTAACCGAAATGCGAGTGGTCGGCGGTGACCCGAGGCAGCCAGTTGAAACCAAAATCATTTTCAGAAGTTGCGGCTTCGCCGTACCACGCTTTCATAAGGCTGATGAAATACTTGTCAAAGCCGGACCACAGTCCGGTTCCCGCCTTGTGCTTCTTCACGTAGTCGCTCAATTTATGCGAGTCAGCTTCGAAGGACGGCATCAGCAAGTAGCCGGGGAGAATGTCATACAGCGTCGGAATATCAGTGGATCCCTGAATGGACGCGTGCCCGCGCAAAGCAAGAATGCCGCCGCCGGGCCGGCCGATATTTCCCAGCAGCAGCTGCAGAATCGCCGCCGCGCGGATGATCTGCACTCCTTTGGAGTGCTGCGTCCAGCCCACGGCGTAACAGATTGCTCCTGTTTTCTCCGGCCCAGAAGCCGAAGTGAACGCCTCGGCGGTTTTGAGAAATCCTTCTTTGGAAACTCCACAGTAGCGCTCGACGATCTCCGGCGTGTAGCGCGCGAAATGCCGCTTCAAAACCTGAAACACACAGTGCGGATGCTGGAGCGAAGTGTCCCACGTGAACCTGGCCGCGTCCTGCGCCTCGCCGCCCCGATCTTTGCCGTGTCCCCCGCCAGCTGCGGAGTGCCCGGGTTGCGAGCCGCCACCATTCTTCGAAGGCGTGCCTTGATACAGCCAACTCTCCGGATCATATTTCTGCTTCTCCGCATCCCAGCCGGAGAACAAGCCATCGAGATCTTCAGTGTCACGAAAATCCTCCCGCAAGATCGTGGACGCATTGGTGTAGTGGACCACATACTCGCGGAACGCTTTGTTGTTGGTGAGTACGTAATTAATCAGACCGCCAAGAAACAGAATGTCGCTTCCAGCGCGCAGGGGTACCCAGATATCAGCCATCGCCGAAGTCCGGTTGAACCTTGGATCCGCGTGAATGATCTTTGCCCCGCGCTCCCGCGCCTCCATTACCCACTGAAATCCCACGGGATGGTTCTCCGCCATCGACGACCCCATGATCAGGATCGCATCAGCGTTGCTGAGGTCTTGTTGTGCAGTGGTGGCACCGCCGCGCCCGAAGGAAGTGCCCAGACCGGGCACAGTCGAGCTGTGTCATATTCGGGCCTGGTTGCTGATGCACACCATTCCCAGACCGCCGGTGAAGAGCTTCTTGAGCAGATAATTTTCTTCGTTGTCGAGAGTAGCGCCCCCTAGGTGCGCAATCGCGGTCGTCTGCATGAGCGATTCACCGTCACGGGTTTCCTGAAAGGTGCGCTCGCGGCTCTGCCAGAGACGGTCGGCAACCATGTCCATCGCGGCCTTGAGATCGAGATATTCCCATTGCTTCGAAAACGGCCGGCGGTATTTCACTTTCTTCTGGCGCCCTGGGTGCGTGTGCAGTTCGTAGGTGTCCGCACCCTTGGGACAAAGACGTCCTCGTGAAATCGGAGAATTGGGATCACCTTCAATCGAGATCAGCTTGCCGTTCTTGTGATAAACCAGCTGCCCGCAGCCCACGCCACAGTACGGACAAATCGAAGGCGTGACTTGGGCCCCCTCGTGCTTGGGACGCAGGTTGCGCGTGTGCTCCGACATTGCCTCGCGACCGGTGCCATCAGCTCCGGTTCTAAGTTGTTGGATGAGTGGCCAGCCGGACAGCAGATCGGTCAGCAAGCATGCCTCCAGTGTGCCCTAGCGAAGCAATATCTTTCGGGTTGAGATGATTCTATCCGGCTGCGGGTTGGCAATGCATGGACGTCACAATTCAGCGCGATTTCCAGCATGAAGATAGCGGTGGAAGTATGACAGCAACTAGGAACGCGCATCTAAAAATGGCCATCATAAAAATGATAAAAAGGAAAGCCACGAGAGATCGCCAAGGGAAAGTCTGGAAGGGAATCGTTGCCGGTGCCGCCGGTGGCTTAGCCGACAGCCTAGCCATGAATCAGTTTCAGAGAGTGTGGAGCACAGCGTCGGAGGCTATTCAGTCGAACGGAGACAAGTCCGAAATTCAGTCTGAAAAGCAAAGCGCGCCAACGAAAGTGAAGACGCCACCATGGAAGCTGCAGGTAAGCTGGCCAGCGCCATGGGACATGAGCTTTCCTACGAGGAGAAACAAAAAGCGGGACCCGTGCTGCATTACGCATTTGGCACCAGCATGCGCGCTGTATGGCGCAGGCATGGAACTCGCGTCCCGCAAAGTGCGTCGCGAACCAGCCTGTTTGCCGGGGCAGATGAAATAGCCGTTCCGGCTTGGATCTCGCCGAAAAACCCACGAAGACGCCCCTGTCCTCGGATGTCTACGGCCTGGCTTCGCATAGTGTGGATGGCCTTGAACCGGAGGCGGGTATACCGGGCGATGAGGAAGGCTGTCTAAGTCCACCGGCCACCGGCCAGTTGAGATTGCCGGAGAGCAAGCGGCAATCCAGTATCGCTTATAATCGACTGTTGCCGCGATATGAGCTATCAGGTTCTTGCCCGCAAGTACCGGCCGCAGAAGTTTTCCGAGGTGATCGGCCAGGAGCACGTTACCCGCACGCTGAAAAATGCGATTGAGCAGGGGCGGACGGCGCATGGGTACATCTTCAGCGGGCACCGTGGAATCGGGAAGACGACGGTGGCGCGCATCCTGGCGATGGCCCTAAACTGCCGCTCTTCTGATAAGCCAATTGCGGAGCCTTGCGGTGTGTGCGATTCGTGCACTGAAATCCGTGCTGGGAATTCAGTTGACGTGATCGAAATTGATGCCGCAACCAACCGCGGCATTGATGAAATTCGCGAGCTGCGGGAGGCTGCCCGCTATCGGCCCGCGCGCGACCGCTTCAAAATCTACATTCTCGACGAAGCGCACCAGATCACCGATGCGGCCTTCAACGCTTTGCTGAAAACGTTGGAAGAGCCGCCCGGCCATGTGGTCTTCATGCTGGCCACCACCCAGCCCGAGGACATTCCGCAGACGATTCGTTCACGCTGCCAGCACTTCAGTTTCAGGGCGGTGCGGTTTGAGGAGATCCTTGGGCAACTGAAGGACCTCACTGGACGAGAGAAGGTCGAAGCGGATGAGGACGCGCTGGCGCTGCTTGCGGAAGCAGGCGATGGCTCCATGCGTGACGCTCTCTCGATTCTTGATCAGGCTATCGCGTCATCGGACGGACGGATCACGGCAGAGAAGGTTCGGGACCTGGTCGGGGCCGCGTCTTCCGGAGTGCTGGAGTCCGTGATGCAGGCCGTGGCGAGCAGCTCGAGCCAGGAAGTGCTGCGGTTGGTGGATCGAATCATCAGCGAGGGCCACAGTGCGGCGCATTTCGCTCGGCAGCTGGTGCGTTTTCTAAGAAATGTTACGGTCGCCAAAGTGGCTGGAGGCGACTCTTCGCTGCTGCAGATTTCCGGAGAGGAGCGACAGCGGGCGGTGCGGGTTGCGGAGCTTTTCACCGAGGAGGACTTGGCGCGGCATCTGCAAATCATGCTGCGTACGCATGCTGAATTGGGCTATCGGCCGGAACAGCGATTTCACCTTGAATTGGGCTTATTGAAAATGGCGCATGCCCAACGCCTGCTGCCGATTGAGCAATTGTTGAGCGAAGTCGCGGCGGGTACTGCGCCGCGCGGGAGTGCCAAACCGGCTGTCGTTCCCCAAACGAGAAAACCCGAGGGTTCACCGTTTGCAGCGGATTCGGCGCGAAAGAGTGGGTCGAAGCCGGAGCTTTGTGCCGAAGGAGATCCAAGTAGTTCGAGGATAATAGCTAGCGTGACGCCGGCCGTAGTGATGGGGTCGGCTGCTCTGGCAGCTGTCGCACAGCCCGCGCCTGAAACTTTCCCGCATTTGGAGAATGGCCCGCAAGCTGATGTACGGGTAGCTGTGCTCGACGCATTGGCTCAGGCGGGGCATCGCATGCTGGTCGCGATGCTCGAAAAAGGTGAATGGAAGTTAGAGGGCGGTGAACTCGTAATAAAGGTCGGGTCATCGGCAACTGTAATCGGCATGTCCCTCGGGCCTGAGGCGAAACGCCTTGCGATCGCAACTGCCAGCGGGGCGGCGGGGCGTCTCGTAAAGCTGTCCGTTGTGCCGGGGGGAAATGCGCAGAGTGCAACACCAGCTCGTTCAGCTTCCAACGTTGGGGGCCGGAGCCGGGCGGAGCAGGATCCGATTGTCCGCCGCATGCAGGAAAAGTTTGGCGCGGAGATCAGGACGATTATCGATTACAAGGAGAAAAGATAGCATCGTGGCTGTGCAGGTGGCGGGTAATGCATAGATCCTTCGGCCCGCACACCACGCGCTCGTCAGGATGACAAGCAGTCACGAGTGAGGAATCAGTGATGGGTGGATTCAATCTGCAAGAATTAATGTCACAAGCCAAGCGGCAGTATGAAGTCCTGCAGAAAAAGATGCAGGATACTGTCGTTGAAGGTTCGGCCGGCGGCGGAACCGTTCTGGTGAAGATGGATGGGCGCAAGCAAGTTTTGAGCATCAAGATCGATCCCGAAGCGGTGAAGGCTGGCGACCTTGAGATGCTGCAGGATCTGATCACAGCCGCTGTGAATGGCGCTGGGCGAAAAGTGGACGAAGCCATGCAATCCACAATGGGCGGCATGCTAGGTGGAATGGGGATTCCTGGACTTTGATAACGGGCCCTTTGTTCGCTTGTCATTCTGAGCGGAGCGAAGAATCTATGCAGTTTTCTCGCATTCGCAGTAGATTCTAGCCGGTCCCAGAACATACTCGGGACGTGAAATGATATGAGCCGTTTTGCAGAGCCAATGGCGCGGCTGATCGATGAATTGAAGAAGCTGCCCGGCATTGGCAGCAAAAGCGCGCAGCGGCTTGCATTTCACATTCTGCGCTCCAGCGATGAAGACGCTGAGGGTTTGGCGGCGGCGGTCCGCCACGTGAAGGCCAGTCTGCGGTTGTGCTCGATCTGTAACAACATCACCGATATCGATCCGTGCTCCTATTGCAGCAGCCCGACTCGTAATCAACGGCTGGTGTGCGTAGTCGAGGAACCCACCAACATTGCCGCTATCGAGAAGACCAGACACTTCAACGGTCTCTATCATGTCCTGCACGGCTGTATCTCGCCGCTACACGGAATTGGTCCGGAACAGTTACGCATCGCGAACCTGATGCGGCGCGTGCAGGATGGGCAAGTCGATGAGGTCATCCTGGCGACCAATCCCACGGTGGAGGGCGAAGCCACAGCAACTTATCTTTCAGGTCAATTGCGGCGTGCTGGCCTGAAGGTTACGCGCATTGCAATGGGCATTCCCGTGGGCAGCGATATCGAGTACACGGACGAAGTCACCATGCTCAAGGCTATGGAAGGCCGTCGGGAAATCTAAGCGGCTGTTGAGACTCTTAAGCTTCCGATTCGCTGCTTTAAGGGGGCATGTGCAAGAATTTTCCGCAGAATAGACCTGCGAGGTATCCACCCGCGACTCCCTTCCAAGTCGTATGTATCCACGCTATCAATAACTTACATAGAATCTCTCGACTAAGACACCACCTTTCGATTGGCACGGCGCTTGCACAACTTCAGCAGGTCTCGTTTCCGCTCTCCGTTTAGCTGACGCGGTGACGTGCATAAAACTAAATCCGGCACAACTGGCCGGAAGCACTCAGCGGCAGCTCGCGCCGCGCTGTGATGTAACCGCATCTCAACTCGACGCCTAAGAAACCGGGTCAACCAGCCCGGTTTTCTTTTTGACCTCAGACTTCAGACCTTAGACTTCGACCGGATCAATTCGAGGGGCGGGAGATTCTCAACTTTCCTGCAAGAAATGATTAGGTTCCTGTTGTTCTGGTAACAGACCTTGGGGAGAGGCACCGCCATTGTATTCCGCCATCCGGTTTTTCCACTTCAGGAAGTCAGTTATTGTCTGTGGCTCGATGCGGATTTCGACCCTGCGCAGGCTGGCCAGCAATAGATTCATCTCATGACGAAAGCCAATCGCTGTGCGCAGATTTCGAGCCGAGCGCTGAATGATGTGGACTTTTCCCTTGATGGATTCAAGCAGTCCCCAGCCACGCGGCAGTTCTTTCGGCTGGAGAAGTCCTGCCCGCGTCAGATAGAAACGCTCGCATCCCAAGCCGAGTTCAGGCTTTTGGCGGAATGGCTTCTCCTGATCAGCAAGGAAGTCGGCGCGTGAAGTTTTGCATTCGACAACAACCGAATGGCAGGCGCGCTTCCAACCGATGGCGTCCGGCATTTCACCGCTCACGCAGGCCTGTTCAGAGAGCACAATACCACAACGGTATTTGCGTAGCCATTCCGCGGCGCTGGCGACTAGCTGAGAATGAGTCACGCCTTGCTTGTATACGTCCGGGCAAGACCGCAAAAGTAACTAGAGTGGTTTCCTGACTGGAAATCCGCCACCGGCACTAACCTCGGCGCAAGTCAATCGTAGCCGGACGAGCTACCAGGAAAGTCGTATTACCTCCGTAATGTGCACAGCTTACTCTTTCGAATTACCCTTACGCCGTACCAATTTCAGGAGCGGCGTATCATCACCGCAGATACAAGTAGAAGCAGCAGGATAGCATCCGCTCGCGCCTTCGTACACAGCCTCAACATATTGGTGAAATACGTACGCCTGTATGGTTTCGACCATAAACGTACGGAAGGTCAGTTTGAAACCACCTGGAATGAATTGCAGCAGGGACTGCCCAAGGGCACGGATGGCAGCTTCCTCCTGGGCGTATCTGAAAACAAACTGCTGCTGGACGGAGTTCCACTCGAAAGCGGCCAGGCCGAGCGTAGCTTCGCGCAACTTCTGACTACGGCGGGGCTTGCCAGCATCCAGTTCTCGAACGGCATTACCGTCGAGGATTTTTCCCGGCTGGTACGGGCTTTTGCGACAGGAGGTTCCAAGGCTCAGGACGTCGCAAGAAACATCAAACAGACGTTTGGGGACAGCAAGCAGGCCTCGATCCGGATCAATGAAGTGAAATTTGTCGCCGCTGATCCAGCGACGGGCGAAATCAGCATTGCAGCGCAGATTGCTGCACAATCACTGGGCCCAGAATTCAAAGAATGGCTCAATGATCCACAGAAATTGTTGCAGTTGATTGCCGCAGCCGAAGGCGCGAAATCCGGGGGGCAGGGCGGAGGGAATGTGCCGGTCGGCAGTGTTCCCAACATTCCTACTGCAGCGGGGGTGGTGGCCGTTAAAGAGGGCGGTGCTGCCTGGGATGGCGCCGCAGTGCCGTTGCAAGAAGAAGAGGTCATACAAGCCATTCGACTGCTCACCAAGTTCGGCGAAGTCGGTGGTGATCCGAGCGTCACTCCCGAATTCGTGCAGAAAGAACTGAGCACAGTCGACGCCAACACGAAAATCAACCTGCAACAGCTGCTGGCAAACCTGGCTTCCAACAATACGGCGGAACAGAGTGAAACTCCGCTTCTAATGAAAGCCGCAGAGCACATGGCCATCCGCTTTGCCCTGGATCGCTTCCAGAAGGGCGAAGTAAAGGTCAATGCTGTCCATCAGATGATGGAGCACATGAGCCGGCAGATGGACACCCTGCGGCAGATTCTGAGAATCCAGGAAGACAAGATGGGCAAGGCCGGCATCCTGGTGGAGTCTCATGCCGACATTCTGGATCGGCTGTTCTGGGCCGAGGTGCCGGATGCAGGCAAAAAGAGCGTACTGCTTTCGCATGAGGCTCCCTGCGTGCCTCCCAGGAATGTGCGCCAGTTTATCGAGATATTGCTGGATCGCGGAGACAAGGAAACCACCACTGCCATTCTCAAGAATTACATCGGTTGTCTTGATGCGAAGGACATCGAGCCGCGTCGAAAGACCACCACCGGGTTGAGCCAACTTGCAGATCTGTTTTCCGTGAGCGGAGAGTTGTTAACTTTGGCAATCCGCAAAGTTGGAGAAGTACTGGGCCGCGAATCCGACCCGGAACTGCAGACTCTATTGAGCGCGGCATTCGTCCGGCTCAGCTCTGAGGCCAGCAGTCAGCGGCAATTTGGCGCTGTAAATGAACTGTGTGCGGCAATGGAGAGCATCGCCAAGCAAAGGCCCGTGCTCGCGACCGAGCTGCAACCGAGAATTGGCATCGAAAACCGGCTGCCCGAGTTCATTGAAGAGGCCATGCGGCAACCGAAGATTGTGCCCGACTTGCTTCAGGTCTTGCGGCGCACATCGCAGGCTGCGGTGGAACATCTGGCAGAGAGATTTTTCCGCTGCATGCGGCGCGAAGAATGCGACCGCATTATCGACGTCTTGAAAGAGCTCGGCAGTCCAGCCCTTCAGCAGCTTCGCGAAACGCTGCGCACCGGCCAGCCGCGGCAGGCAGCTTCCGCGGTAGGGCTTTTAAGCCGCCTGGATGTTCCCACCATGCTCGAGCTTTTGCCGGCACGGCTACCCGAGTGGAACCGCTTTTATCACGATATAGTCGTGCGACAAGTTGCCTATGGAGCTGCCCACGATCGCGGACGATCGCTGCTGGAATTATTGGAAATCCTTGACCCGATGGTTCTACCACAAGCCATCGATGAAATCGGAATGAGTGGTGACCGTACGGCGGTGCCGCCACTGATTGTCATGGCTGAAACCGGGGAATCTCAGGGGCGCTCGCCACTTCTGCAGTTGAAGGCAGTGGAATCTCTGGGGCGATTGCGCGAAGCTGATGCTGTTCCGGTGCTTCGTAATCTGCTCGAAGCCAAGAAAGTATGGAAATGGGCGAACCATCGCGAGCTGCGCATCGCAGCTGCGCAGGCCCTGCTTAAAATCGATCCGCGTTACGGCAGCCAGGTCATGAGCGGCTGCGGGCTGGAGCCGGGAGAACTGGCCATCGCACCCCTGGACTCCGCTCCCGCGTGTCCCTGGGTTCGTCAGCGGCGTTATGAACGTGTCGTATTGCGCAAGACGGTTAGCGGGGCTATCAGCAGCTCTTGGGGGAAATCGAGCATCCTGATTCGCGAACTGAGCCTGGGCGGCGGAATGTCGACCAAGGAAGATAATCTGCGAATCGGCTCCGAAGCGACGATCGAAATTTCGTCGGGCGTAAGACGAATTAAGGGACAAGTTCTATTACGGCGCGCTCGCGTCAACGAAATAGGATTTGAAATTGTGAATATGGATTTGGAGAGCCGCTATCGTCTGCGTCGTATCCTGATGAGTTCACTGGAGCATTCAACTGGTACAAGCGCCGGGGAGTGGGACGGGCAGCGTAAGGCCTAGGTCAGCGTTTCGGTAAGCTCATGGCGAAAAAGCCTCTGCTCACAAAGCAGAGGCTTTTTTACTCAATAGTCCTACTTCACCTTTGCAAAAATGATTACCAATGTGTACAGGGCCAGAGACTCAATCAGGGCCAGTCCCAGAATGAGCGCGAACTGGATACCGGCACGTGCCGCCGGGTTACGCCCCAAAGCCTCCGCTGCGGCCGCAGTGGCTCGGCCTTGAGCCAGACCGCAAATTGCGGACGCGATCGCCATTGAGAATCCAGCTGCGATGGCGACCCAGTTGACTGGGTGAGCGGCTTCCGCTCCCTGTGCGAACACCGGAGCGGCAAAGCATAACAACGATAGCACCATGAACAAAGTACTTAGCTTACGCATGTTTCCTCCTTATGAACTGCCGTCAGTGGGTGGTTGACGCCATGCAACTTTGTGCCGGCGCCCTCACGCTGAACGGCGAAAACCGGTGGCTGGTCGTTAGTGGCTAATGGTCAGATCCGCATAGCATGGTTGTTACTAGCCACTAGCTCCTAGCCACTTTCATCAGTGCTCCTCCGCCACTGCGCCCTTCAAGTACACCGTTGTGAGCAGAACAAAGATATAGGTCTGCAGAATGGAAACGCCGAGGTGCAAGGCCAAAAACACAACCGGAATTGCGATGGGCACGAGCGAGAAAAAGACCAAGGTCACCATATCGCCGGCAAACATGTTGGCGTAAAGACGGATGGTCAGCGAAAGCACACGCGCTAAGTGGCTGATGATCTCAATCGGGATCATTAGCGGCGCTAAGAACAGCATCGGACCGGCGAAGTGCTTTAGATAGCCGATCCCAGCGTGTTTGAATCCCTGAGCCTGGTAATAGAAGAACGCACAGATGGCGCAGCCCAAGGGAACTACCGCATCAGCCGTCGGGGTTTCAAACCCGGGAATCAATCCAATCAGGTTGCAGCACAGAATGAACAGCGCAAGAGCGGTCAGGAATGGGGTGTAGCGCTCGCTATGATGCCCGATGATCTCTTCGCTCTGTCCCTGAATGAAGCCGTGAATACCTTCGAAGACATGTTGCAACGACCCTGGGCGATCCACTGAAAGACGAGATCGAACGAGAACAAAAAGAATGAGCAGGAACAGGGACACTAAGAGCTGCATGGCAACCGCATTCGTTATCGGCGCCTGCGGGTAGCTCGGTTGCATATGCAGACCGCGCAGCAGGCGGGTTACTGGGCCGGCGAAGAGATGGTTCAGGATTTCAGTGAACCAGAGTTGCTCAGGCATACGTCGGTTTTACACAGTTGTCGTTACAGAATCCGGATAGCTACAATCCGCGTACTACCGCGGCATACGCTTCGTAGGCCGCTTCGCACGCGATGGCGGCTACGGGCAGGAACAGGCCCGCAAACAGCCCATATAGACTCGCGGGAGAAACACTGAATATAGCATACGCGACCGCAGCCATTAAGAAATAGCGGAACAGAAATCGCAGCACCACGCCCTTACTTGAGCGCGGCTTGGCCTCGTCAGTAGCATGCTCGGAAAGAGCGCTCACCACACGTTTTAACCAATGGAAGTTCAGATACGCGACAGCGCACCCGCAGACAAATGCCAGCCCAATCCTCCAGCCCAAGGTTAACAATGCGCCTGCGGTGAAGATCGCCGCAAGTGAAATCATGAATCGGGAGATGCGCGTCAGCGCTCCGGAGTAGAAGGATTCACGGTCGGCGAGGCTGGACCGGGGCTTCAAGCTACTCTGAATCTGACCGGCTGACGGCACGGATTAACTCCACAAATCCGGCGACGATTCCGAGAATCAGACCAACGAGATAAAGCCAGGTAGTGTGCAGCCAGCGGTCCAGCGCCACACCGATTAGCCATCCTGCAACTGTAGCAGCAGGAAAAATGAAGGCCAACTGGCTGTAGTTCGCCACTTGTACCCACATGCTCTTCTTTTCGGAGTTGTCGTCCCGGGTAGGCATTACCCTTATCTCATAAGCGATGCCAGGGGCGCACTCTGCGCGATTCCCAGCGACCAGGTCACCGTTCGGATGAAAGGTTCTGGAAAAACTCCGATAAAAACGGTCGCAAAGGCGGTGATGCCCAGGCCGACTTTCATGCCAAAGCTGACGGGCAACGGAGTCTTGTCCAGGGCCTCGCGCATAAACATCTGGTTGGCAATCCTCATGTAGTAATAAAGACCGAAAACCGCATACAGAACTGCCAAAGAAGCCAGGACGTAGTGGCGGCTTTCAATCAAGCTGAGGAAGATGAAGTATTTCCCGTAGAAGCCGGCCAGCGGCGGAATGCCCGCAAGCGACAGCAGAAAGATGAGCATCAGGATGGATTCAGTGGGGGCACGGAAATAGAGGCCGGCAATGTCGTCGATCTCGTCGCCAATCACCTGCCGTTGACGCAAAGAGGTGATCACCCCGAATGCGCCAAGGTTCATGAAGGTGTAAACCAGCAGATAGAGCAGAATGCCTTTGAATCCATCGAAAAACGCCGGTGCGGGATAGTCGACGCTGCCGAGCGCCACGAGGCCGAGCAGGATATAGCCGACGTGTGCGATGGAGGAATACGCCAGCAGGCGTTTGAGGTTGTTCTGGGTTAGCGCCGCCAGATTGGCGCCAGTCATCGTGATCACAGACACAAAGACCAGGAGCGGGACCCACACGCTGCGCAGGGGATAAAGGCCCCAGAGGAAGATTCTCAGCAACATGGCCCAGGCTGCAGCTTTCACTGCTACGGACATGAACCCGGTCACGTTGGTCGGCGCCCCTTCATAGGCGTCTGGTGCCCACTGATGAAAGGGAATGGCGGCAATCTTGAAAAGTAATCCAGTCGCAGTGGTCAGCAATGCAATTACCGCAATTGCACCTGGTTTGCCCGGATGATCGGCTAGACGCTTGGCAATGACCAGCAAATTCGTGCTGCCTGTCAGGCCGTAGAACAATGACAATCCATAAGCAAAGATTCCAGAAGAAAATGCCCCTAGAAGCAGGTATTTCAGCGCAGCTTCGTTCGAACGCCTGTCGTTACGGAGGAAACCGACCAGCACATAGGTGGAAATCGCCATCAGTTCCAGGCCGATGAAGATCAGCACGATGTCCATGCCCGCAGCCATCGACATCATGCCGACGACAGAAAAAAGGATCAGAGCATAGAACTCGCCGTGGTGCTCGCGTTCGATCTCCAGATAGCGGACTGACATCAGAATCGTGATCGCCGCGGCCGCCAGGAACAAGTACCAGAAGTAAATGGTGAAGTGATCCACCAGCATGGAATTCATGTACGCGGATTGCGCTGACAACCGCGCCATTGCCAAGCCGCGTTGTGTTCTAAAAAGAATGGCGGCCGCCGAGAACAGGATCCCCACCATGGCGGTTACGGCGTTGGTCCACTTCCATTGGACGGGCACCATCAGGTCCATCAAAAGAATGCCGAGCGCGAACAGGGTCAGCATGATGATCGGCAACGACATCACGTAGTCGACGATGGTGAAGAATTGCGTCATGCTGCCGCTACTGCTTTCCTTCCGGCTTTTCTGTGGCGAGTCGCACGGTGACTTGGGTACCCGGAGCACCCTTCGAGGTCGAGGCGTTCACGGCGCCTCCCGTGCCCGGATATCCCGGACGCACCGTCTGCACAAGCTGGTTCACTGGTTGCTCGAGTATCTGGAAGAAAGGTTTGGGATATAGCCCAATCCAGAACGCCATGATGATCAGCGGAACGAAAGTCAATACCTCGCGCGGAGTCAGATCGTGTAGCTTTTCATTTTTCGGGTTCGTGACTGTGCCGAAGAAAACGCGCTGATAGAGCCATAGCAAATATGCCGCTGCAAGAATCACGCCGGTGACCGCCCATGCCGCCCAGCGCCAGTTTTCGATAAACGTGCCCTGCAAGATGGTGAATTCGCCGACGAATCCGTTCAACAAGGGCAGTCCCATGGAAGACAAAAACATAATCATGGTGATGGTGGCGTAGACCGGCATCACGTTGGAGATGCCCCCGTACTCGGCAATCTCGCGCGTATGCCGCCGTTCATAGAGAATACCGACGATCAAGAACAGCGCTCCGGTCGAAATGCCGTGATTAATCTGCTGCAGCACGGAACCGCTCAGTCCCGCAGGATTCAACGCGAAGATGCCGAGAGTACAGAATCCCAGGTGGCTGACGGACGAATAAGCCACCAGCTTCTTCATGTCTTTCTGCATCAGCGAGACCAGCGCGCCGTACACGATGCCAATGATCGAAAGCGCGATCATCCAGCCGCGTACTTTAGGATGCATAGCAACGTCGGGGAAGAAAGGAAGCGAGAAGCGGACAAATCCGTACGTTCCCATCTTCAGCAGAACCCCGGCCAGGATTACGGAACCTGCGGTCGGAGCTTCCACGTGCGCGTCCGGAAGCCAAGTGTGGAACGGGAACATCGGGACCTTGATGGCGAAGGCCAGGAAGAATGCCAGAAAGAGCAGAATGGCGTATGTCACGCCATAAGCTGGGTCGTGAAAGATATTCGGGGCCGTCTTGTATAGGGCTTGAATGCTGAAGGTGTACTCGCCGGTTTGGTGATAATTGTAGAAATAGAGGAACAGCACCGCCAGCAGCATCAGCACGGAGCCGAACAAGGTGTAAAGAAAGAACTTAATTGCGGCGTAGAGTTTGCGCGGCCCGCCCCAGATGCCGATCAGCAAGTACATCGGCACCAGCATCGCTTCCCAGAAAACGAAGAAGAGGAAGAAATCAAGCGCCATGAAGACGCCCAGCATTCCCGTCTGCAGCACCAGAAACCAGACGTAGTATTCCTTCAACCGGTTCTCGATCGCGGTCCACGAGGAGAGAATCGAAACCCATCCCAGCAGAGTGGTAAGCATTATCAGGAGAAAAGAAATGCCGTCGATCCCCAGCACGTAACCCGCCCCGATGGAAGGAATCCAGTTGTTGGGGGCGCCTTCCATGAACTTGAATCCGGGCTGATCGCGTAGCTGCCAGAACCAGGGCACCAGCGGAATGGAGGCCAAAAATCCGGCGAGCGCGAAGATGTTGGCGATCCAGCGGATCGCGTCTTTGTTTTCTTTGGGGACAAACAGCAGCAGGATCGCGCCCACCAGCGGCGTAAAAAGAATGATGGAGAGAATGTGGCTATGCATAGAAGCAGTTTCCAGTCATCGGTTCAGCTACCGCCACGCGTAGTACGCAACAAACCCGACTAAGCCGACCACCATCACCAGGGCATACCACTGCACCAATCCCCATTGCAGCATGCGCGTGGGATATGACAATAAGCGCGCGACGACCGCCGGTCCGTTCACCCCGAGCCCGTCGATGATCCACCTATCCCACCAGGTAGAGAGCGTGGCGGTCAGGCGCGTCATCCAGCCAGCGCCGTTCACCGTTCCATCAATTACACGGGAATCGAACCAGGATGATGCCTCGCCTAGGCCCATCGCGCCGAGACGGACTTTACCCAGCTTGCGACGCCCGGTGAAGGCGTAATCGTAGCCTTCGTCGACGTAGTACTTGTTGTAGAGCAGGTTATAAGCGCCGGGCGATTTCGCTGCGATGGGCTCGATGTATCCCTCGGCTGCATTTTGATACGAGCTTCGTGCCAGACCCCAACCAACTACTGCTGCTCCGATCGAAAGAAACATCAGAATGTACTCCCATGGATCGGTGTGTTCAGCTTCTTTCGATCCCGCGGCGAGCTGTGCGGGCCTCGCTTCGGCAAGCACCGGGGCAGCCTCGCGCGCAAAGACCGGTTCCAGAAATTTCTCGAAGCGATTCGAGCCTTTCAGGCTATGCGGCCAGCCCAGGAAGCCTGCAAAAATGGAAAAGAAGGCAAGAATCACCAGCGGCACGGTCATGGAAGTGGGCGATTCGTGAACATGGTGCTCGACTTCGTGGCTCATCCGCGCGGGGCTCCAGAACGTCAGGTAAATGAGCCGGAACATGTAGAAAGCGGTCATCAACGCCGTGAAATAGGCGATCAGCCACAACAATCGGTAAGCGCCGCCTTCGGAGTGCCAGGCCTGCCAGAGAATCTCGTCTTTAGAAAAGAAACCTGCGAAGCCGGGGATGCCGGCGATGGCTAGTGTCGCAACGAGCATTGTGCCAAACGTGCCTGGGATCTTGTGCGCCAGAGCGCCCATCTTGCGCATGTCCTGCTCGCCGCCGAGAGCGTGAATTACCGATCCCGCGCCCAGGAACAGCAGCGCTTTAAAGAAAGCATGGGTGAAGACGTGGAACACGCCCGCGGCAAATGCGCCAATGCCCAGGGCAAGAAACATGTATCCGAGTTGCGAGACCGTGGAATACGCCAGCACGCGCTTGATGTCGTTCTGAACTAGGCCGATCGAGGCGGCGAAAATTGCTGTGAGCGCGCCGACGATGGCAACCGTCTTCATGGAGACGGGTGCCAGCACGAACATAGCATTCGACCGGGCGACCATATACACGCCCGCAGTCACCATGGTGGCGGCGTGGATCAGCGCGGACACTGGGGTGGGACCTTCCATGGCGTCCGGCAGCCAGACATAAAGAGGAAGCTGCGCTGATTTTCCGCAGGCGCCAACAAACAGAAGCAAAGTCGCAGCAGTGATGATGGGATCGCCGATAGAAAATTGTCCGCTGCGTGCCAGGGCTGTAATGTCCGTAAAGCGGAAGGAACCGAAATACCAGACGATGGTGAACATGCCGAGCAAAAATCCGGCGTCGCCGATCCGGTTTACGATGAACGCTTTGTTGGCCGCGTCACTCGCGGACTTGCGATGAAAATAGAATCCGATCAGCAGATAGGAACAAAGGCCCACACCTTCCCACCCCACGAACAGCAACACGTAGTTGTTCCCCAGGATCAGCGTGAGCATGGAGAACATGAAGAGGTTCATGTATCCGAAGAAGCGGTAATACCCTCCTTCATGCGCCATGTAGCCGGTGGAGTAAATATGAATCAGCATGCCGACGCCAGTCACGAACAGCAGCCAGATCGAGGAGAGCGGATCGAGCAGGAAGCCAGCATCCGCCTGGAAGGGTGCAGGCGTGCCGTCGCGCTTGAGGAACGTGAGGTGACCAGTGTCGCTGCCGAGCCAGGTGTAAAGGATCTTTTCGAACGGACGGCCGGGATAGTCATGTGACCAGTGGGTGTACTGGGAAACTGCCCCGCAGGCGAATAGGAATGCCAGCACTACGGCGCCGACACAGACTGCGTCCACCGCCTGCTTCGACAGCTTGCGGCCGAAAAAGAACACGACCGCCGCACCGAGCGCGGGCAGCAGCGGGATCAGCCAGATGTGGTCGAGAAAGAACATTTTAGCCGTCAGGGTCAGTCGTCGGACCGCAGTGGTCTGGTCCCACAACCCCGCGTGATGTCATTCTGGCGCTGAGCGTCGCGAGGCTGAAGGATCTATGCATTTGCCGCACCAACCGAATACATGGCCGAATACATGGATTCTTCGCTTCGCTCAGAATGACAATTCTACAAAAGGTTGAAAGTCATAAGGGTCCTACCATTTCAGCAGATCCACCTCATCCACGTTTACGGTCTCTTTATTGCGGAAGAAGGCGATCAGAATCCCGAGGCCGACTGCGGCTTCGGCGGCGGCATCGGTAATCACGAAAATCGCAAAGATCTGTCCGTGCAATCCGTACAGTCGCGAAAACGCAACCAGGTTTAGGTTCACCGCGTTCAGGATCAGCTCAATCGACATCAGCACGATGACCACGTTCCGACGGGTGAGGACACCGATCACACCCAGCACGAATAGTGCAGCGGCCACGACGAGATAATGCAGCGTTGTTATCGGAACCATCTCTACGCCCTAAATCCTTTTCTTCGCCATGACGACTGCGCCTATGATTGCGACCAGCAACAACAACGACGCAATCTCGAAGGCAAACATGTAGTTTCCGTAGAGCAGGACTGCGATCTGCTGCGTGTTGGACTGCTCCGGAAGCGCTATTTCGCGGCCGGCAAACAAGTCTCGTCCTTTTACGTATACGCCCGTGAACAAGCCACCCAGCACGAGGGCAGCAAGCACTCCGACCACCCACATGTTGTTGAACTGCTCTTCTTTCTGGGCCCTTTCGATCGAGACCAGCATGATGACAAAAAGAAACAACACCATGATGCCGCCGGCATAAAGAATGATCTGCACGCCAGCGACGAACGGAGCATAGAGCATCAGGTAGAGGCCGGCCTGCCCGAGCAGCGCGAGGATCAGCGCCAGTGCCGAATGTACCGGATTTCGGCGTGTGATCACGAGCACGCCGCTGATCACGGTGACCAGGGCCAGGAAGTAGAAGAAGAATGTTGTGGCTACAGGCTGCATGTCAAATTTTAGAACGTGAACTCTGAGGGCCTGGGTTCAAATGCATAGATTCTTCCGCTTCGCTACGCTCAGCGGCAGAATGACATTTTCCAGTTCTCTATAGAGCTATTCCCAATATCGCTGTAACAATCAGCACGCCCAATCCAATCGGCAGCAGGATCTTCCATCCTACTTTCATCAGTTGGTCAAAGCGGTAGCGCGGGAAGGTGCCCCGGTACCAGATGTACAGATACATGAAACCCGCAACTTTGGCCGCGAACCAATAGATATCTTGAACCCGGTCACGCACTAGGGGCGCAAACAGAACCAGACCGATCAGCCCAAGCAGCGCGCCGAATCCGGCAAGGCCCATCGTCTGCGCGCGAAAATAAGGGTGCTTGGGCATACGTGCGACGCTGTAAAACGTGAGACCCGCCATAGCCAGGAACGTCAGGCCGGGAAAAAGCGAGAACACAAGATCCCAGGTTTCGCCGCTCAGCCAGTGCGGGAATGGGCGCAGCCATCCGCCCAGCCAGAGTGTCACGGCGATCGATGAAACCGCGATCATCGCCGAATACTCGGCCAGGAAAAACAAAGACCAGCGGAAGCCTGAGTATTCCGTATGGAATCCCGCCGTCAATTCAGATTCGGCTTCTGGTAAATCAAACGGGGCACGGTTGGTCTCCGCCACCATAGCAACAGCGAAGACAAAGAATGCGATGAGACCCAGCGGGAAAAACTTGAAGATGAACCAGGTACTCTGTGCCTCTTGTGCCTGCACGATCCCGATCATGCTCAACGTGCCCGTGCCGCTTGGGTTGAAACTGGTCATCAGCACAGCCGAAATTACGGCCAGCCCCATCGCGATCTCGTAGGAAACCATCTGCGCGCTCGAGCGCAGAGCGCCCATGAGGGGATAATGCGAGTTCGAAGCCCAGCCCGCCATTACTACGCCGAGCACGCTGAGCGATGACACGCCCAGCATGAACAGCACGCCGATGTTCATGTCAGTGACAGCATGAGTGGGTCCGAAGGGCACGACGATGAAAACTGTGAATGCGGTCAGTACCACAATCAGAGGGGCCGTCCAGAAGACAAATGGATCGGACTCCGATGGCATGATGTCTTCTTTGATCAGTAACTTTATCGCGTCGGCGATGGGCTGAAGGAGGCCGTGAGGCCCGACACGCATCGGCCCCAGCCGCACCTGCATGTGGGCCAGAATCTTGCGCTCCAGCCAATTCATCGCGATGACGGCGACCGAGAGTCCAAGAAAGATCAGCAGAATGTAGATGAATGCCCAAAGAAAATTTCCAGCCTGCCCGGGCGTGGTGTCGCTCTTGAGATACGAGGTAATGTACTCGATCATCAGCGGTCCACCTCGCCGAGCACGATGTCGAGCGTGCCGATCACGGCGATCACATCGGCCACGAGTTGACCGCGTACCATCTGGTCGAGCGCCTGCAGGTTCACAAATGATGGCGGACGCACACGCACTCGGTAAGGCTGGGTCGAACCATCACTAACGATGAAATACCCCAGTTCACCCTTCGGCGCTTCGATCGAATGGTAGACCTCGCCCACCGGAGGCTTCACCACTTTGGGCACTTTGGCCATGATCGGCCCTTCAGGAATTTTGCCGACGGCCTGCTCGACGATTCGCAAGGACTGTCGCATCTCCTGCATGCGAACTAAATACCGGTCGTATGTGTCACCGTTCTGGCCGGTGGGAATCTCGAATTCAAAATCCGAATAGGCAGCGTAGGGCTGGGCCTTGCGCAGATCCCATTTCACCCCGCTGGCCCGCAGCACGGGTCCGGTGACACCCAGGGCGGTACAGTCTTTGGCAGAAAGCATCCCAACATTCCTGGTACGCTCTACCCAGATTCGATTGGTGGTCAGCAATTCCTCATATTCATCAATCTTTGGGGTCACGAACTTCAGAAACTTTGTGACGTCCTGCTCGAACCCTTCATAAGTCTCATATAAGCAGCCGCCGATGCGGAAAGCGTGAGTGGTCAAACGCGCGCCACAATACTTCTCGAAGATTTTCAGAATTTCTTCGCGATCGCGGAAGGTATAGAAGAGTGGCGTGATGGCGCCGATATCGAGCGCATGCGTGCCCAACCAGAGCATGTGGCTGGCGAGCCGGTTCAGCTCCGTCAGGATCACCCGGATATAGTTGGCGCGCGGCGGCGCTTCCAGGTTCAGCAGCTTCTCGACGGCTTCGCAGTAGCCCAATCCGTTCGAGACCGCGGCCACGTAATCCATGCGGTCGACGTACGGATTGAACATCGCGTAAGTGCGGTTCTCCGCGATTTTCTCCACGCCGCGATGCAGATAGCCGATGACGCATTCAGTTCCGAGAACTTTTTCTCCGTCCAGCTTCAATATGACGCGCAGCACGCCGTGGGTCGCCGGATGCTGCGGGCCCATATTGATAATGAGCTCATTGGAATCGAGAAAAGTCTTGTCATCGCCGAGTTCCAGGTGCGAAAGGTTTTTGGTGGCGTCGGTCATCGAAAAATTATTGGCCGCTCTCGATTCCCAGGTTGATCTGCACCCACTCGTTATCCTGCTGGATGATCCCGTAGTCTTTCCTCAGGGGATGACCCTTCCATCCGTCCGGCAGCAGAATGCGTTTGAGATCGGGATGCCCATCGAACCGGATCCCAAACATGTCGTAAACTTCGCGCTCCAACCAATTCGCCGTAGGCCAGATCTTGACCGCGCTAGGCACGCTTTCGCCGTCGGCAATTAACGTCTTCACCCGGATACGTTCGTTGCTAGGGAAGGAGTACAGAATCCAGATCACATCGAACTGCTTCTCGCGCTGGGGATGGTGCACCGCGGTGACGTCCACGCAGTAATCGAACTCTTCCTGATCGCGCAGAACGTGCAGGATCTCTGGGATGAGTGACGAATCCACCACCATGTAGTTCTGTCCCAGATAAGTGCTGGCTTCACGCACGCCCGAACCGTACTGGCCTTTGAGCCTGCTCACCATGTCAGATTCCCACGGAAGCGCGGCCGGTCCTGCCGGTTTGGCAGGTGCAGTATGTTCGGCAGGCTTAGCAGCGGCAGGCGGCGCGGGCTTCGGAGGTGCGCCCGGCGCTCCGGGATCGCTCTCGGCCCCGGCTTCGCCCGACTTCTTAGCGGGTACGGGTTCCACGGAAGGAGGAGTCGGCGCTCCCGCGGGGCCTTTAGGCTCACCTATAGGTGGTGGTGGGGGTGATTTGGTCTCGTCTGGCATCGCTGCGACGGCGCAAACTCGAGCCTCGCGGAACTTAAGGAGAACGTTAACTTCTAACAGCTTGCAAACAGGCTGTCAATCGCAGCACTCGGCCGGAGATCGAGAACAGCAGCCCTTGGGAAATTTCGCCGACACATGTAAGGTTTATAGCCATGAAAGCCATCCGCATCCACGAATTTGGCGGTCCTGAGGTTCTGCGCTACGAAGATGTCCCCGATCCGAAACTGCGCAAAGATCAGGTATTGGTCCGCGCCCGCGCCTGCGCCATGAATCATCTCGACATTTGGGTGCGCAAGGGGCTCCCCGGCATCAAGCTGCCGCATATTCCCGGCAGCGACGTCGCCGGTGAAATCGTCGAAGTCGGCGAATATGTGACTGGATTCAAATCTGGACAGCGCGTGCTGCTCGCCCCGATGCATTTCTGCAATCATTGCCGGAAATGTGTGGCTGGATTGCAGAATCAGTGCCCTGAATTCACCGTGCTCGGTAATGCCGTGGATGGCGGCGACTGCGAGCTGATAGCCATTGCCGCGGTCAATGTCATCCCGATTCCCGACAGCCTGGATTTCAGCCAGGCGGCGAGCGTGCCGCTCGTCTTTCTCACCGCCTGGCACATGCTGGTGGGTCGCGCAGGTATCCGGCCCGGGCAGACGGTGCTGGTGTTGGGAGCCAACTCGGGCGTGGGTATCGCGGCGATTCAGATTGCGAAACTGCTCCACGCTCGCGTGATCTCCACCGCTGGTGATGAACGGAAAATGCAGAAAGCTCGGGAACTGGGGGCTGATTACGTGATCAACCACTATCAGCAGAGGATTTCGGAAGAGGTCAGAAAGATCACGAATAAACAAGGATGCGACATCGTGCTGGAGCACGTGGGCGCAGCCACCTGGGAGGAGAGCATGAAATCCCTAAAGTCCGCTGGCACGTTGGTGACCTGCGGCGCAACCAGCGGACCGCAAGTCGGCATTGAACTGAGATTTCTTTACAGCCGCCAGCTTTCACTGCTCGGGTCGTATATGGGCACGATGGGCGAGTTGCACGAGGTCCTCGGCCACGTATTCGCCGGGCGGTTGAAGCCGCTAGTCGACAGAACTTTTCCGTTGAAGGAAATCCGTGCCGCCCACGAGTACATGGAAAGAAGCCAGATGTTCGGCAAGATCGTGCTTAATCCGTGATCTGACGTGCTGGTCCTCTGTGCCCTCTGTGGCCTCGGTGGTTTAAGATGTAGGTATGTCCAAGGGCATCAGCTTCGGCCCGTACGTGGATATCGAAGACGGTAAGCGTGTAGTCAAAGAGCTTACCTACGGCAATCCCACGCCAGAAGGCGTGATCCTCACCACGCTCGATTCCGCCATCAACTGGACGCGCAAGAACTCCCTCTGGCCCATGACTTTCGGCTTGGCCTGCTGCGCGATCGAGATGATGTCCATGGGCGCATCCCGTTTCGACATCGCCCGCTTCGGCGCTGAGGTGTTTCGACCCTCCCCTCGTCAATCGGATCTGATCATCATCGCCGGGCGCGTCTCCCAAAAAATGGCCCCGGTGATCCGCCAGCTTTGGGAACAAATGCCGGAACCCAAGTGGGTCATCTCCATGGGAGCTTGCGCCACCTCAGGCGGCGTTTTCAACAACTACGCGCTCGTACAGAGTGTGAACCAGGTAATCCCCGTTGATGTTTATGTTCCCGGATGCCCGCCGCGCCCCGAGCAACTGATCTACGCCATCACCCTGCTGCAGGAGAAGATCCAGAAGGAGCGGGGGAGCCTGAAGCGGGCGCTTAATCTCACCTGATTGTGTTCCGCTCGGAATTACCACGGGGAATTGTCATTCTGAGCGAACCGAGAATCTATGCATTCCCCGACGGCAAATACAGAGGTCCTTCCGCTTCGCTGCGCGCTCAGGCGTCGGGATGACATCTACTGGGGAAGTTTGAAGTTAACGGTGATTTCTGTGGCTTTGGTGACGGGCTTCCCATTGAGCATATAAGGCTGGTACACCCACTGCTGAATGGCCTCCAGGGCGGCGCGAGCCAGCAGCGGGTCGCCGTTGACGATTTTCAGATCCTGCAGTCGTCCCTGTTCACCGACTATGCCCATCAGGGTCACGCTCCCCTGAATGCGCGAGGCGAGTGCCTGCTTCGGATAAGTTGGTTGTACCCTTCGCAACAGGCCTCCACCTGAAAGTCCTTGCGAAATGGGAAGTCCGGCTTGCGACAACGTTCCTGAATTGGCCGCTGAGTCAAATGGCGCTGAATTTGATGCTGGCGAGGCCGCGATTGCGGGAGGCAGAAGCTCCTGAGCAGAACTCTGCGTGTCGCGCTGCTGCTCTGGCTGCGGCAAAACACTCGCCCTCGAGTTCTCAGCTACTCGCCTGAGCGTGACCTCATCGGCTAGACCGGTTTTCGAGGCGGAGGTCTTGACCAGTGCCGCGGCATGCGCCGGACTTGGTTTGGATATGACTGCGTCAATTACTACAGTCTCTGGTGCCATCGCCAGCTTCTGCTCGGCCGTATGTGCCCGGTGAACCGGAGTGGAGGGTGTCCGCCAGGGTGCTAGCCGCACCACCGAAATGACCAGAGCGAGAACTCCCGCTCCCAATGCCCAGTTGCGAGGGCGGGCTTGCTCCCACACAGTTCTGATGCGGCCAACCCGAGCTCGCACGGTCGGCGTTGGCTCACTCGATGTTTCTTTGCGCTGCTCGGGGATTAGTTTATTGGAGTCTCTCTCCTGGGCTATGCTCGCCAATTCCGCCAGGCGTTCCAGAAAAACCATGTGCTTTTCGGAAAATGCATAGGTTCGATTAGAAAACACTTCCAGCAGGCCAACACAGCCTTTCTCGGCGCGAATCGGCACCGCCGCGATGGAGAAAACGCCGAGCCGCCGGCAGACGGCGGCATGGGTACGGTAATCATGGCGGGCGTCATCACAGCGCAAACTTTTATCGGTGCGCACACACTCGGCGGAGAAGCCAGATTTGAGGGTGAGCTCGACTCCGACCGCAGGCGCAGTTTCTCCGCTTCTGCCTAGACAAAACACACCCTCGCCGTGCCGCAATCCCAGAGCAGCGCCGGTTGCCTCGGTGAGGAACTGGGCAGCTTCCGCGATAGACGCAGCGAACGAGCTTACTTCCTGTGCACCGGAGCTTAGCGACTCTCGCAGGGCCGCGAAGATGGCGTCCACATCGAATGCGCCCGCTTTTGCGCGTTCGTGGTGCGAGATCAGGGCAGGGTTGATCGTCTCCCTGGGCGGGATTGGGGCCCGGATCGGGGAATTAGCCATCGCGACGACTCCTAAAAACTGGGGGATAGAGTCGCTGCCGCTTGGCTGGAAAACGGCCAGAGTCAATCCTTTCTGGCGAGTGTGCTTCAAACCTGCGGGGTTGTCAATAAACGATGTGGTAATACCCAGACGTGTACGGGAGCCGCGTGTAGAATCCCGCCATGAATTGTCTGGAAATCTCGTCAATTGAGTTCCGACGAGTGGCGGAAGAAATTACGCGGCTCGCCGTCCACTATCTGGACGATTTGGATGCGCGCCGAATTTTTCCTCTCACTCAAGCTGGTCAGACCGACGCGCTCTTTCGCCGATCGACTCCGGAGGAAGGCGCCGGCATAGACTCGTTGGCCAACTTGCAAGATGTTATCGACCACTGTCGCGCCCAGAACGGACGGTTCTTCGGTTACGTGCTGGGCTCCGGCGACCCGGTAGGCGCAGCCGCCGACTTGCTTGCGTCCGTCCTCAACCAGAATGTGACCGCCTGGCGCTCGTCTCCAGCCGCCGTGACCCTGGAGCGCACGGTAGTGTCATGGCTGGCCGAAGCGGTCGGTTGCAGAAGCTTCCATGGCAGCTTAACTGGTGGCGGCTCTTCCGCTAATCTCATGGCACTGGCGATAGCTCGTGAGAGCAAGCTGCGAGCCAATGATCGCGGCTTAATTGAGGCAGGTAAGTGCACGGTCTATGCGTCCGGCGAAGTTCACATGTCGATCCCGAAGGCAGTGGCCCTGCTCGGAATCGGCACCAGCAATCTTCAGCTGATTTCAACCAACGAGCGATTCCAAATGCCTCCCTCGGAGCTCGATTCGGCGATCCAGCACGACCGCACCGCCGGCAAGATTCCGATTGCCGTTGTTGCCTCCGCAGGAACGGTCAACACCGGCGCGATCGATCCCTTGCCTGAGATCGCGGCGATTGCTCGCCGTCACCACGTCTGGCTCCACGTAGACGGCGCATACGGCGCCCTGGCCGCTCTCGCCGGGCCCGAAAAGTTCGCCGGCCTGGCCTTGGCCGACTCGATTTCTCTCGATCCCCACAAGTGGCTTTACCAGCCGCTCGATTGTGGCTGCCTCCTGTTTCGTGATCGAGCCCTAGCCCATGCTACGTTTTCTCGCACCGACGACTATGCCAGATCGCTCAGCACTGATGCCATCGAAAGCTTTTCGTTCTTTGAGGAATCGATTGAGCTTTCACGCCGGTTCCGCGCCTTAAGGCTGTGGCTATCGGTTCGCTACCATGGGCTTCGGGCATTCCGAGACGCGATCAAGAAAGACCTCGCACTCGCGCAGAGATTGGCTCAGCAGATCGCGGACGAACGCGATCTGCAACTGCTCGCTCCCGTGGAGCTAAGCGCGGTCTGCTTTCGGTTTCGCGGGCAGGAGTCAATCCCAGAGGACGAACTGAATCGCAGGAACGCCGCGATCCTGCAACGAGTCATTCAGCGCGGGCGTGTGTATCTGTCCAATGCAACTCTCCACGGCAAGTTCTGTCTCCGGGCTTGCATCGTGAACCACCGTTCTACGGAACCAGATGTGGACTGCATTGTGCCTGAAGTCCTGGCGGCGGCGAAAGAGGTTCCGAGCTCTACTTGAGTGACGGCACCGCTGGGAGCCCTCTCGTGATAAAACATCGCATGCCCAAAACGGGGTATGCGATCAGCGGAACCACGATCATCGCCCAGGCGCCATGCCGCGCCGATCTGGCGGGGGGCACGATTGATTTGTGGCCGCTTTACCTGTTCCATCCGGGCGCGCTCACGTTAAACTTTGCCGTCAATATTCTGACAACCTGCCGCATCACGCCATTGAAAGGGAGGCGCATAATCCTGCGCTCTCTCGACACTGGGCGCGAGGAGCACTTCGCCAGCTTCGAGCAGCTGCGAGTCACACGCCGATTTCGATTACCTCTGAGCGCCCGCTTGCTTCAGTTCTTTGCTCCGAAAGAAGGCTTGCTGGTGGAGACGGATTCTGAATCCCCTGCGGGGGCGGGCATTTCCGGCTCGTCATCTCTCATGATCGCCACCACGGCAGCATTGGCCCGCTTCACTGACCGCCACCTCACCCTGGAGCAGATGCGCGTGATCGCTCAGAATGTCGAAGCGCAGGTCATCTCGGTTCCCACCGGCTGCCAGGATTACTACCCAGCACTGTATGGTGGCGTGAGCGCAATTCATCTTGACGCTGATGGAATCCACCGCGAAGCCGTGCCAGTGTCGCCGGAAGAAATCGAGTCGCGTTTTGTTCTGGCCTACACGGGAGCGCCCCGGCAATCCGGAATCAACAATTGGGAAGTTTTCAAAGCACACATCAACGGCGACAAACACGTGTTCCGCAATTTTGAGCGAATCGCGGAGATCGCGCGGGCAATGCATCGGGCATTGGCCCGGGGCGATTGGAGCGAGGTGGCGCGCCTGCTGCGCGATGAGTGGAAATTGCGGCGTACGAATGCCCCGGGAATCACGACTCCTCTCATCGATAGCCTCATTAGTATTGCGAATAAAAATGGAGGTCTCGCTGCAAAAGCGTGCGGCGCGGGCGGCGGCGGGTGCGTAATTTTCCTGGTTGAAAAAGGCGCTGCCAGCCGCGTCGCCACTGCAATCGGCGACAACGGCGGCCGCGTTCTTCCGCTGCAAGTTGCTCGCGATGGACTAAGAGTCACGTTTGTCTAGGAGAAAACACTTAGACGATTGCGGTAAAAATCCTAATTGTCCCGCCGAATTCCGCAGTACATGAACTTGTGAGTGTAAAAGAACTGTCTTCAGAGCTGTTTTTGCTTGTGGGTAAGTGGAAGCAAACATAGAATCCGCCCATCCTTCGCGTCATTAGTGGAAACAAAAAAGTTGGAGATACTGCATGAAGGGCATGGGCCTTTTTCTGTTCTCTTCGTTGGCGACCTTCGCATTCGCCGGGGTCACTGTAAACTCACCTAGCAACGGAGCTACGGTTCCGACATCTGTGCACTATGTCGCCACGGCGGAATCCCCGGCCTGTTCAAAGGGCGTTGGCGGTATGGGCATTTTCACCGCACCGTATAAACTCGCTTACAAAGTAAGCGGAGCCAAAATCGATACGTATTTGAGTCTGAGCCCCGGAACCTACAACACGGTTGTCCAAGAGTGGGATAACTGCGGCTGGAATGCGATCAAGGCTGTGACAATAACGGTGGGTTCGAGCAGCGGTGGCGGCACTACTACAACAACTAGTGGAGGCACTTTCGCGAATCTGGAAGAAGATTCGCACTGGAATGGCTATGCGTTGCTACCTCCTGGCTATGGCATCTGCGGTTGGTGCACGCCGAGTGGACCTGGTTTCACCTGGTCCACGCAACAGGGAATTACCTCGCCATCGCTGAGCGGCAAATCGATGAAGTTCAGCATTGGGGGTACAGCGCAATTCTCCGATGGTTTGTGGAACCAGAAGTTCACCACCAGGCTTGCCGACCAGAAATCGGTACCTAATTTCCACGACTTCACTTACGACGTGTACTTCTTCGGAACTGATTTGTCGAAGTCCCAGGCTCTGGAATTCGATATCAATCAGTTCTTCGGCGGTTTGTCGTTCATTTGGGGTCACGAATGCCGGATCGCCGGCGGTCATGAATGGGACACCTGGGATAACGTGAACATGCATTGGGTGAAGAGTGGGATTGCTTGTAATCCGGTCAGCAATGCATGGAACCATCTCACCATTCACGTCCAGCGAACCTCGGGTAATCACCTGCTCTTCAAATCAATCACACTGAATGGCGTGACTCACACGCTCAATCGTTATGACAATCCGAGCAAGACAAGCTGGTATGGCATGACGATCAACTACCAGATGGACGGCGATTTTGCCCAGCACGATTATTCCGTTTACCTGGATAAACTCAATTTCACCTACAAATGAGTTGAAAATTAGAGGAGGCATGGG
>Ga0075435_100000274_pt1 | contig 32020 bp, 31 predicted proteins | sample RhiMethybrSRZTD4_FD_75302 | JGI IMG/M metagenome (GOLD analysis project Ga0075435, IMG submission 75302) | Populus rhizosphere microbial communities from Tennessee, USA - Rhizosphere MetaG P. TD hybrid SRZTD4 | ecosystem: Host-associated > Plants > Roots > Rhizosphere > Soil | place: USA...
GTCCGTCACGAGTCGAACCGCGCCTCCGCGGCCTCCAAGACGACGCGGCGGAAGTGGTTCGACACGAGGGCGGTGACCGCGGGCAGGAGCTCTCGGAATGCCTCGACCATCTGCGCGGCCGCGACGGCGTCGTCGCCCGACGTGTCGTGGATCGGCGTTCGGACATGACGATCGAACAGGTCGACGGCGCGCTCCGCGAGCCCGCGGAGCGCGCCGTCCGCGTCGCGCGCGAGCTCGAGGAGATCGCCGAGCGGGAGCCCGAACTCGAGCAGCCGGAGCGCCGTCCGGACGAGCTCGGTGTCGGCGGCGGTGTAGCGCATCTCGCCGTCGACCCTCCGTCCGATCCGGATGCCCTCTCGTTCGACGGCCTGGATCAGTGAGGCCGGCACGCCGCTCGTCTCCGCGAACCCGTCGAGGCTCAGCAGGTCGGCGTGATCGGGAACGTCGCCGCGTGCCTCGGCCACGGCGGCCGCCAGATCGGCATCGGCCTCGCCGAGCTCACCGCGCACGACCCGTCCGATCGCGGCGAGCGTGAGTCCCTTCCGCTGGAGGTCCCGGATCCGCTCGATCCGCTCGGCGTGGGAGTCCCCGTACCAGGCGACCCGGCCTTCGCGCTGGGGTTGGGGGAGCAACCCTCTCGACTGGTAGTAGCGGACCGTATCGACCGAGACGTCGCACGCGGCCGCGAGCTGCTCCACCCGGTACTTCACGCTGGATACCTCACGACCATGCACTCTACGAGTGCGCACTCGCACCTTCACACCGACCGCTCATGGGGTCGGGGCGCGAGCGGTCCCGGACTACGATGCGCCGCGTGAAGCACACCACGCGCGCGGTCGGCCTCGGCGTCGTCCTGCTCTGCGCCGCGGGCACGATGGTGGTTGGCACGGCGCTCAAGTCGCATTGCGCCGGAGGTGATTACTCCGACGGCCGGCAGTACCACGACCTCTGCTACTCGGACATCGTCCCGCTGCTTTCGACCGAGCAGCTCGCCGGGGGACGACTCCCGTTCCTCGATGCCTGCGAGCAGACCGCCGACGGCAACCACTGCGACGAGTACCCCGTGCTCACGATGTACGTGATGCGCGCCGCGGCCTCGATCGCGCAGGTCCGGACGCAGCTGAGCGGCTACTCCGGGATCGACACGTCGAGCTTCTATTACACGAACGCCGTGATCCTCACCGTCTTCGCCGCGGCGACGGCGTTCGGGATCTGGGTCCTCGCGGGTCGGCGCGCGCTCTGGTTCGCGCTCGCGCCGACGCTGTTGATCTACGGGACGATGAACTGGGACCTCGTCGCCGTCGCGTTCGCGACGCTCGCGCTCGTCGCGTTCGCGTCGCGACGCGACGGCTGGGCCGGCCTCCTCCTGGGCCTGGGAGCAGCCTCGAAGCTGTATCCGGCGTTGCTGGTGATCCCGCTGTTCCTGCAAGGGATCCAGGATCGGGAGCCCGACCGGTCGGTCCGTGTGCTGTGGTGGACCGTCGGAACGTGGCTCGTCGTGAACCTGCCGTTCGCGATCGCCGCGCCGAGCTCGTGGTTCGAGTTCTTCCGCTTCAACTCCGACCGCGTCGCCGACTTCGACAGCCTCTGGTACGTCGCGTGCCGGCACTGGGACGCCGCGTGCATCTCCACGGGCGCGGTCAACCTCTGGTCGGCGATCGCGTTCGTCGCGAGCTTCGGCGTCGTGCTCGTGCTGAAGACGGTCCGGCAACCGGCGTTCGCTCGGTGGACGCTCGGCCTGCCGCTCATCGCCTGCTTCCTGCTCACGAACAAGGTCTACTCGCCGCAGTACGGGTTGTGGCTCCTCCCGTGGTTCGCGCTCGCGCTGCCCAGCTGGCCCGCGTTCGCGGCTTTCGAGGCCGCCGACGTCGCGGTCTTCATCACGCGGTTCCGCTGGTTCTTCCCGGTCTACGCGGGCGAAGGTGCGGCGATGACGTCGCAGGAAGGCTGGTACGAGGCCGCGCTCCTCGCGCGAGGCGCGATCCTGATCTGGTGCGTGATCGTGTGGGTGCGGGAGGACACCCCCGTGCTCCCGCTCGGGACCCGGGGCTGGCGAGCCGCGCGGGCCCGGGCCGAGCGGGTCGCGGCGTGAGCGACGCGGCCACCGCTCCTAGGATCCGCGACGGGCTCCGCGACGCCGCGTGGGCGTTCATCGGGGCGAGGCTCCTCGTCTCCGCGATCTCGGTGATCGGCGGCGGAGCGATCTTCCCGCTGCCCATCGGGCAGCCGCCGACCGACGCGGGCTTCCCGGCTCCCGTGCTCACACCGGGCTGGCACATGCTGTTCACGGCGACGCAGCGACAGGACGCCGCATGGTTCCTGCGGCTCGCGACCGTCGGTTATGCCCCGAACGACGGCAGCGCCGCCTTCTTCCCCCTGTACCCGCTCGCGGTGCGGATCGCCGGGTGGGTCCCGGGCGTCGGTCCGCTCGGCGCGGCTCTCATCGTCGGCAACGCGGCGTTCTTCGGCGCGCTGTTGATGCTCCACGCGCTCACGAGGCTCGAGCTCGGGAACGCGGCCGCTCGCAGGACGATGCTGTTCTGCGCGTTCTTCCCGACCGCGTTCTTCCTGCTCGCACCGTACACCGAGCCGCTGTTCCTGTTGCTCTCGGTCTCGGCGTTCTGGTTCGCGCGGCGCGATCGCTGGGCGTGGGCCGCGGTCGCGGGCGCGGGCGCCGCGATGACGAGGAACGTCGGCGTGTTGCTGATCGTCGCCCTCGCCGTGGAGGCGATCCGACAGTGGCGCGACGGACGCGTGCTGCTGCCGAGGCTGGCCGCATCGGCATGCGTCGCGCTCGGGCCGCTCGCGTACTTCGCGTACTGGCAGATCCGGTTCCAGGAGTTCTTCGCGCCGCTGGACGCGCAGCGGGCGTGGCAGCGCGAACCGACGTTCCCGCTCGCGGCCGCGTGGCACGCCCTGCGCCTCGCGTGGCGCTACCAGACGTGGTGGCTGCTCGACGTGGTCGTGGTCGGCGTCGCAGTGGGGGGGATCGCGATCGCCGCCTTCCGGGTGCCGGTGACGTACAGCGTCTACGCCGCGCTGAGCGTGCTGGTCCCGCTGACGTTCACGTACGACCAGCGGCCGCTGACATCGATGCCGCGCTTCATGGCCGTCGTCTTCCCCGTGTTCTGGGGGCTCGCGATCGCGGCCGAGCGTCGGAGACCGCCCGAGGCGGCGATCCTGATCGGGTCCGCGGCCGGCTTCGGCATCCTGTGCTTCCTCTTCATCAACTGGCAACCTGTCTTCTGACCACGAACGTGGGACGCCGCCGGCATCTCTCGCCCACGCCGGAAACCGTTTAGGATTGCCGCGACCCGGGGGGGCTCGCTCCGTCCGGGCACGTGTGCACGAGGCCGACGGAGGAGCCTGTGACGATCAGGGTCGCGATCGCGGACGATCACTCTCTCGTGCGGCAGGGGCTGCGGCGGTACCTCGACATGGCCGACGGGATCGAGGTCGTCGGCGAGGCATCCAACGGCAAGGAGCTGCTGGAGCTCGTCGGCAGCGAGAACCCCGACATCGCGCTCATCGACATCAGGATGCCCGAGATGGACGGCCTCGAGGCGGCCCGGGTGATCCGCGATCAGCACCCCAAGGTCGGCGTGATCATGCTCACCGCCTACGACGACCGTCAATTCGTCGTCGAGGCCGTCCGGAGCGGCGCCCGCGGGTACGTCTTGAAGGCTCGCGACGCCGAGCACCTGATCCAGACCGTTCGCCTCGTCGCCGGCGGCAACATGGTGATCGACCCGCAGCTCGTGGTGGCGCTCGCGGAGGAGCTCTCCACCGCGAAGGAGCGTGACCGGAAGGCGGAGACGCTCACGGCGCGAGAGATCGAGGTCTTGCAGCTGCTCGCGTTCGGCCACACGAACCGCGATATCGCCGAACGTCTCTACATCTCGCCCGACACGGTGAAGACCCATCTCGAGCACATCTTCGAGAAGCTGGGCGCCTCGGACCGCACCGCGGCGGTCGCGGAAGCGCTCCGGCGCCGCCTGATCGAGTAGGCCGCTCCCGCCGCGGGGCTAGTCCGTCCGGCCGACGGCTTCGACCGTCCGGGTGATGGAGCGGGGCATGGCGTTCGTCCATGATGGAACGTCATGGACGCGACGATCCCCCGTCGAACGATCCCGAGCGTCGCGGCTCTCCTCGGCGTCGTGGCGGCGGGCGGGATCACCGCGACCGCCGTCGCGGGCGACGGATCCCACACGCAGGCGGTGGTCGGCGCGGGCGCCGCGGCCGTCGCGGCGCTCGTCGCGGGACTCCTGATCCGGGCGAGCACGCATACGGGCGACGCATGGCCGAGCGGCGCCGGCATCGGCTGGGCGATGTTCCTGGTCGCGGCGGTCTGCGCGGCGTTCATGGTCGTCGGGAGCACCGGGGCGATGTCGATCCGTCCGCGAGCGGCCGACGTGGTGCTCCTCGGGCTGCTCGTCCCGTTCACGATCGCGATGCGCGACGAGCTCAGGGCGCACTTCGACGTCCGCGACCGTCGGGAGATCGCGATCGACGCGATGCTGATCGCCGTCTCGGTCGCGGCGATCCTCTACCTGGTGATCACGCCGCCGGGGACGACGACGACGACCTCGATCTCGGCCGGGGTGATCGCGATCCTGGCATCGTCACAGTTCACGAACTTCGCGGCCCTCACGCTGTGGGTGCCGACCACCTCGCATCTGTTGCAGTTCCTCGCCTTCGCCGCGTATTCGATCGCGACGGTCATCTTCGGTTGGGATTGGACGCGCGGGGGCGCCGACTCCGGCGATCCATGGGTGATCGTCGTGTTCATCCTCAGCCCGCTGTTGCTCGCAGCCGTCCTGACGCTCGTGCCGCACGGCGCCCAGGTGCCGATGTCGCGCATGCGGCTCGCCCGCCCGATCCTCGCCAGCATCTCGATCGTCGCCGCGTGCGGTGCCCTGACGAGCGTCGCCGTACTCGGGAACCTGAAGTCGATCGGCACCTTCGAGTCGACGCTGCTGATCGTGCTGTTGGGTGGCGGGATCGCGGCCCGGGTCGTCGCGAACCAGGTCGCCAGCACCCAGGCGCACCACGCCGTGGAGGACGCGCTGTCCCGGCAGGAGACAGCCCTGCGTGAGGCGGACCTCGCCCTCGAACGCGTCCGGGAGGCGAACGAGACGCTCCGGCGGTCGGAGGAACACCTCCGCCTCGTCTTCGACGCGGCCGTCGACGGCTTCGTCGAGCTCGACGAACACGACGTCATCGTTCGCGCGAACGACGCGTTCGCGCGGATGGTCGGGATGGATCGCAGCGCGATCGAGGGCGAGTCGTGGTCGGCGGTCGCCGCGTCGGTGCAAGGCGCCGACGCGGCGTTCGCCCGACTGCCCGAGACCGGGCAGGCGGAGCTCCAGCGCCACGAAGGCCAGCCGCTGTTCATCGAGGCGCGCATGTCCCAGGTCCCCACCGAGCCGCCGCGCCGGCTCATGCTCGCCCGTGACGTCACGGCGGCGAAGGTGGCCGACCAGACGATCCGTTCCCTCTTCCAGTTCCTCCAAGACCGCGACGAAGACCGCACGCGGCTGTTCCGACGCACGAACTCGTTGGTCGAGCAGGAGCGGAACCGGATCGCGCGCGACCTCCACGACGGTCCGGTGCAAGGCGTGTCCGCCGCGTCGCTCTCCTTGGAGGCCGCCCTGCTGATGATCAAGGCCGGCGACACCGAGCGGGGGCTCGACGTGCTCGCGAAGATCCGTCAGGAGCTCGCCGAGGAGGCCGACTCGCTGCGGCGCCTGATGGCCGGCCTCCGGCCCCCGGTGCTCGAAGAGCGAGGCCTGATGCCTGCCCTCCGCGAGTCTCTCCTTCGATTCGGAACCGACCGGGGGATCGAGACGGAGTTCTCGGGAACGATCGTCCGTGTGATCCCGGACGACCTCGAGACGCTCGCGTTCCGCGTCGTCCAGGAGTCCCTCACGAACGTGGGCAAGCACGCCGGCGCCACCCGCGTCACCGTCCACGTCGAGAGCGACCAGTCGCAACTGCGGATCGAGGTGGAGGACGACGGGCAGGGCTTCGAGACCGGCGACGTGCGCGACCACCTCCGCGCCGGACGCGTCGGACTGGCCTCGATGCGGGAGCGCGTCGAGCTCGCGAGCGGCACGTTCGCGGTGCGCTCGACGCCCGGCCGCGGGACCGCCGTCATGGCCACGATCCCGCTCGATCTCGCGTTGGTCACGAGCGCCCCGTCCGCGTGACGGACCGGGCTTTAGGGCGGGGCGGTCGGCGTGGGGGTCCCGTCCGGGCTCGGCGAGCCGGACGGGCTCGCCGAAGGGCTCGGACCCTTCGACTTCGACGGGGTCGGACTCGGCGTCTCCGACGGAGACGGCGAGGGGCTCGGCGAGGGCGCGACGGGCACCGGCGTCTCGGGACCGATCGAGTAGCCGACGAACGACGGCGTCGGGAAGGACTCTGGTGTCTGACCGTCCATCGCGACGGTCATGTAGTCGTGCCAGATCGCCGCGGGGATCGTGCCCCCGAACACCGACGGGACGCCCTCGATGTTCTCGAGCGGGATCTCGCCCTTGGGCCACCCCATCCAGACGCAGGTCGCGACCTGGATCGTGTAGCCGCAGAACCATGCGTCGACGTTCTCATTCGCGGTGCCGGTCTTGCCCGCGACGGGGTACGGCGGGATCGCGGCCGCGTACCCGGTGCCGTAGCGGACGACGCCCTGGAGCGCATACGTGACCAGGTCCGCGTTGTTCTGGTCGATCACCTGCTGACCCAGCTGCGAGATCGTGTCGACCTTGCCGCCCGGGTTCTTCACCTCGACGAACGGCGTGGCCCAGTAGCGCATCCCGCCGTCGGCGATCGTCGCGTACGCGTTCGTCATCTCGAGCGGGTTCACGGCGACCGACCCGAGGGTGATCGAGCAGACGTCCGGCAGGTACGAGCGGATCCCGAGCGCATGCGCCATGTCGACGACCTTATCCGGGCCCAGCTGCGCGATCACCTGCGCGAAGATCGTGTTCACGGAGTGCGCCGTCGCGAGCGCGAGCGTATACGTGCCCGCGCCTTCCGCGTTCACCGGATGCCAGTAGCCGTCGGACGACGTCGGGTCGGGGCAGTCGCGGATCGTGATCGAGTTCGGGCCGCTCCAGGTGGCGTTGAGGCTGTACCCGGCCTTCATCGCCGCGGCGAGGGTGAACAGCTTGAACGCCGACCCGGCCTCGCGGCCGGAGCCTCCCGCCATCGTCGCGTAGTTCACCTTGCTCTTGGCCCAGTCGCGTCCGCCGGCCATCGCGAGGATCTGACCCGTTCGGGGGTCGATCGAGACGAGCGCCGCGGCGGGATCGCTCGCGGAGGGCAGCTCCTGCCGGATCGCTGCCTCCGCGGCGCGCTGGAGGCGCAGGTCGAGGGAGGTCGTCACCTGCAGCCCGCCTCCGTACACCTTCGCCTCGCCGTACTTCGCCTGGAGCTGCTGCCGCACGTAGTCGACGAAGTACTCCGACTGACCAGGCGCCGAGATCCGCTCGGTGCTTCCCCCCGCCACCGTGCCGCAGCAGGGCTTCGCCTTCAGCTTCGCGGCCTCCGAGGGGGCGAGGTAGCCGTACGCGGCCATCTGGTCGAGGGCGTAGTCACGCCGGAACTTGTTGTCGTACGGGCGATCGATCGGATCGTAGAGCTCCGGCGCATGCAGGACGCCAGCGAGCGTCGCCGACTCGAGCACGGTGAGCTGGCTCGCGTGCTTGCCGAAGTACGTCTGCGCGGCCGCCTCGACGCCGTAGGCGCCGTGTCCGAAGTAGACGGTGTTGAGGTACTTGGCGAGGATCGCGTCCTTCCCCAGCTCCTTCTCGAGCTTGACGGCGAGCAACGCCTCACGGATCTTCTCGGCGACCGTGCGCTCCGGCGGGATGTACACGTGCAGACCGGTGTCCGGGTCGGTCTCGTACGAGCCGGCGTAGACGTTCTTGACGACCTGCTCGGTGATCGTGGACGCACCTTGGACGGTCTGGCGCTTGATGAGGTCGGTGTACGCGGCCCGGGCGATGCCGAACACGTCGACGCCGGGGTGGTTGTAGAAGTCGTGATCCTCGGTCGCGATGACCGCGTTCTTGATGTTCGGCGACATCTGCGAGAGGGGGATCACGGTCCGGTCGACGACGCCGTGCAAGGTCGCGAGGGGCTTGCCGTTGCGGTCGTAGAGGTAGGTCGTCCGGATCGGCGGCAGCGCGTTCGGAAGATCGATCCGGGCGTACGCGATGTACAGCGCGAGCGTGCCCAACACCACCACCACGACCGGCGTGAGCAGCACGAGCAGCCACCAGCGCCGGCGGAGGAAGGAACGCCTCGACGACTTCTTCGCGGCCTTGGATGAGGCGTGCCTGGGGACGTAGCCGTCCTTCTTCGTGGACGGTCGGGAGTCGGTTGCCACGGCCGCTCGATGCTAGCAACGGGGGTTGCGCCGGGTGGAAGCCGGTGGTGACGCTTCCGTGGAGCTTGGCGGATTCAGCCGGTGGCCGAACGGCGGGCGATGAAGGTCTCGCGGAGGTGGTTCCAGTGACACACCCGGCAGACCTCGACGACGTAGCAGCGCGTGGATGGGTCGGCGGCGGCCATCCGCATGCCCGTGTCGATCGACCATACCCGACCGTTGTCCGCTCGGAGCCGGTCGCCGTAGACGTAGGCGAGGAGGACGAGCTTGTCCTTGCCGCAGACCGGGCAGTCGATCCGCGTCGGCTCGCCGACGTGCTTCGCGGCCCGCATCAGCTCCGGATGGGCGTCGCACAGCTCGTTGACCGAGTTGAGTCCCGTCTGCGCGTCGCGGAGCAGCGCGCGCTTGGCGAGCGTGTAGTCGATCACGTTGAGCTCCGACCGCCGGGAGCGGCCGAGCGGCAGACGTGACGCCCGCGGCGAGCCCGTCGACCTCTTCTGCATCGTCCGGCGATGGTACACCTGCGCCGCGACGAGGGCGTCGGCCGTTCGTCGTGGGTCGCACATGGCAGGCGCCGTCCGGGGCTAGCCTGGGAGGCTCGGAGGCGATGCGATGAACCCCTATGGGATGCTCGACCCCGAGGCGGACGAGCCCGACGAGGGACCCAAGTTCCCCGAGGCGGGGACCTTCCGCGTGCTCGTGCGAGGGCTCCGCAAGCGTTGCCCGCGGTGCGGCGAACGCCGGATCTTCGAGACCTTCTTCCGGCTGAAGCCCCGGTGCCCGGTGTGCGACCTCCGGTTCGAGCGGGAGGAGGGCGGGTTCCTCGGCGCCATCGCGATCAACTACGCGGTGGCGGTGGGGTTCTGGCTGGTCGTCCTGATCGTCGGCATCGCGCTTACCGTTCCCGTCGTCCCGGTCGCGCCGCTCCTGGCGATGAGCATCGGGGTCCTGGGCGCCGTCCCCGTCTGGTTCTACCCGCGGTCCAAGACGCTGTGGGCCGCGATCGAGTTCCTCGTCGCGCGCTCGGAGCCCGAGTACCGGTCGCCGCGGGTGCGTCGACCGCAGGTTCGCGACCTGGAATGACCCATCGCTGACCCGTCGTTTCGCCCCGTCGTCCTGCGGGAACGTACGGTCCGCCATGACGAGCGGGGGCCGGTCGGGTGGCGCGAGGCGCTGGTGGCGCGTCGCGCAGATCGTGTTCGCGGTCGCTCTCGTCGTGGGCGTGTTCGTCGCGGTGATCCCGCAGATCGCCGATTACCGCTCCGTCTGGACGAGGGTCTCCTCGCTCACGGGCTTCCAGATCGCGCTCCTCGCCGGTGTCACCGTGCTGAACCTCGTGACGTACTGGCTCCAGTCGATCGCCGCGATGCCGGGCCTGAACCTGCGGATGGCGGCCGTGCAGAACCAGACGACGACGACCGTCGCGAACACGGTGCCGGCGGGCGGGGCGATCGCGGTCGGCGTGAGCTACGGGATCTTCCACTCGTGGGGGTACCGCGAGGGTGACTTCGCGCGCTTCACGCTCGTCACCGGGATCTGGAACACGGCGATCAAGCTGGTGCTGCCGGTCGTCGCGCTCGGGCTCCTGATGATCGGCGGCACGATCGACCCGCGGCTCGCAGTCGCATCGGCGATCGGCGTCGCGGCGCTCGTCCTCGCCGCGGCGCTGCTCGCGCTCTGCCTCTGGAAGGAGTCGTTCGCGGCCGCGATCGGCCGGGCCTGCCGGCGCGCGGTGGGAGCGGTCCAACGGCTGCTCCGCCGCCGCCCACCGAGCGATGACTGGGGCGAGGTCGCCGTCCGGTTCCGTCGCGACAGCCTGGAGCTGCTCCGCGAGCGCGGCGTCTGGCTGACCGTCACGACGATCGCGAGCCACCTCTCGCTCTTCCTCGTCCTCCTGATGTCGATCCGGGTCGTCGGCGTCACCGCCGATCAGGTCACCTGGGTCGAAGCGCTCGCGGCATTCGCGTTCGCACGACTCGTCACGGTGATCCCGCTCACGCCCGGCGGTCTGGGCTTCATCGAACTCAGCTACATCGGCGCGCTCGTGTGGGCCGGCGGCGACCGCATCGACGTCGTCGCGGGGACGCTGCTGTTCCGGTTGCTGACGTTCCTCCTGCAGATCCCGCTCGGCGCGGTCACGTACCCACTCTGGCTCAGGACGAAGGATCGGTGGCACCGGACGGATCGGCACGCGCGCTCGAGGTCGAAGCGGACGAAGCCCGCCGCGCGGAAGGCGGGCGTGCCGGCGTGACCACGAAGGCCGCGAACGACGCCGACGAAGAGCGATCGCAGCATCCGCCGGGCGACGACGAGACCCTCCCCGAGGAGCCCGTCGACCGGTCCGACGTCACGGAGCCCTCGGATGAGCCGAGCCTGCCCTTCGGGCCGCGCCGGCGCCCCGCCGGCGGTCGCGAGCGCGCCCCATTCCGGCTGGGCGCCGTGGGCTGGGCCTGGCTCGCCCTCGTGTTGGTGGCCGGCTTCGTGTGGGGTGTCGCGACCGCGCGAGGCACGCCGATCCTGCTCGACCGGTTCGACGACCAGGTCCTGCGCGGCGCCCAGGCCGCTCGGTCGCGCGTCGCCACCGACCTCGCCTACGCGTTCGCGTTCCTCGGCTCGGGCTGGGTCATCTTCGCGCTCCGGTGGGGCACGATCGGGGTCCTCGCGTGGTACCGCCGCGGCCGGCATCTCGTGACCTTCGTCGCTTCGATCCTCATCCTCCGGATCGGGGTCGCCGTGCTCGGCGCCGCGATCTCACGACCGACGCCTTTGGGCGTGCACTCGCTCGCCGGGTGGGAGGGGTCGAGTCCCTCCCCGGAGGCCGCGGCGCTCGCCGTGACGCTCGTCGGCATGGCCTACTCGCTCGTGCCGCAGGGGACGATGCGCCGGTGGGCCTTCGCCGCCTCGGCGCTCGCGGTCGCCCTGCTGTCGGCCGCCCAGATCGAGCTCGGCCAGGACCGTCCGACCGACGACCTGTTCGGCGCGATCTTCGGAGCGGCGGTCGCGGTGCTCGCCTTCCGGATCTTCTGTCCCGACGACATCTTCCCCGTGACGTACGCGCGGCGCGGCCGGGCGGCGCACCTGGAGATCGACGAGCACCGTGAGGACGCGATCAAGACGGCCCTGGAGGAGCAGGCTGGCCTCGAGCTCGTGTCCGTCGAACCGGTCGGCGAGGAATCGTCCGGAGGTTCGACGCCGCTGAAGCTGGAGGTCTGCGACCGGAAGAGCGGCCGGACGTCGACGCGCTTCGCGAAGCTCTACTCTTCCACCCACCTGCGCGCCGACCGTTGGTACAAGCTCGGCCGGACGATCCTGTACGGCGAGCTCGAGGACGAAGCCTCCTTCGAGAGCGTCCGGCGCCTCGTCGAGTACGAGGACTACATGCTCCGTCTCATGAGCGAGGCCGACGTCCCGACCGTCCGCCCGCGCGGGTTCGTCGAGGTCGATCCCGACCGCGAGTACCTCCTGATGACGTCGTTCGTCGACGCGAACGAGGTCGAGCCGAAGACCCGGCTGAGCGACGCGGCGATCGACGAGGGTCTCCGAGCCGTCCGGTGTTTGTGGGACCACGGGCTGTCGCACCGGGACGTCAAGCCGGGCAACGTCCTTGTCCGCGGCGATGAGCTCTTCCTGATCGACGTCGCGTTCGGGCAGATGCGACCGTCGCCGTGGCGCCAGGCCGTCGACCTCGCGAACATGATGCTCGTGCTCGGGCTCGCGGCAGGCGCGGAGCGCGTCTACCGATGCGCCACCGAACGGTTCTCGCCCGACGAGATCGGCGAGGCGTTCGCGGCGGCGCAGGGACCGGCGGTCCCACGACAGCTGCGACAGATGCTGAACGAGCATGCGCCCGACCTGATCGACCGATTCCGCGCGTTGGCGCCCGAGCACGAGCCGATCGCGATCCAGCGATGGAGCGTCCGGCGGGTCACGCTGACGCTGCAGAGCGCGGCCGCCCTGCTCGTGCTCGCGGCGCTCGTCGTGGTGAACGTCGCGAACCCCCACTCTGTCTAAGGCCGGCTTCGTGCCGTCGTCAGCCGCTCGGCAGGTCGACGACCGCGCGGGCGCGCGCGACCGCGTCGCGCGCACCCCGGAACAGCACGAGGTTCCCGACGTGGACGGTCACGGTCACATCGGCCTCGAACGTGCCCACCTCGCACACGCACGCCGTCAGGCTGGCGCTGTTGCGGGCGGCGTACTCCTGCGCCAACGTCGCGGGATCCAGGCCCGTCGGGAGTGCGAGCTCGTCGGCCGCGGCGAGCGCCGCAGCGTCGGCGGCCGTGCGCGCCCGCGATCGCGCGAGCACGACGCGACCGACGTCGGCGATCCCCATGGTCAGCACGAGCACGAGCAGCACGCCCACGGCGAACACGATCGAGACGGATCCTCGCTCGGTGCTCAACCGAACTCCTGCCGTGCCGCGGCTTCCGCGCTGAGCGTGACGCCGGAACCCAGCAGCCACGCGATGAAGGGCACGCGGAACGGGTCGTCGTAGACGATGTGGACCGTCACCGGGTCGCCGCGCGACCCTGATCGGGCGACGGAGACGTCGGCGCGGCCGGCGTCGAGACCCGGCGCCGCGATCATCGCGGCGTCCCCGATCGCCGCGGGGTCGTCCTGGATCGCGGCGGCGCGCGCTCCCGCGCGCGCCGCCGCCTCCACCAGCAGGCGATCGCGGACGACGAGCCCCACCTGGACGAGGCCCAAGACGACGACGAGCACGAGCGGCAGGACGAGCGCGAACTCCACCGTCGCCGATCCGCGATCGGACAGGCCCACGCGCGCGCCCGCGTCAGGCCGCGTTCGCATCCCCGATCACCGTGTCGATGATGTTGTCGAAGAACGCCGGCAGCTTGCCCGACGAGCGTGCCCAGGCGATGAGGACGACGGCGATCGCCGCCGCCGCGAGGATCACCAGGGCATACTCCGCGGTCGTCTGTCCCTCCTCACGACGCAGCGACGTCGTCGCGCGGACCCAGAGCGAAAGCAGGAAGTACATCGCTTCACCTCCTCTCAGCGGATGGAGCGGACGGTGGTGAGCAGCACGGGAACCACCGTGAGGAGGAGGAATGCGGGCAGGATCAGGAACACGAGGGGGAACAGCATCTTGACCGGCGCGGTCCTCGCCCGTTCGAGCGAGGCGCTCCGCCGCGCCTGACGAACGCTCGCGGCGAGCTCGCGCGTGGCGTCGGCGAGCGAGGACCCGAGCCGCTCCGTTCGCTGGAGGACGGCGACCGTCCGGCGCAGGTCGATGGCGCCTGTCCGGCCCGCGTATGCCTCGAGCTCGTCCCGCCAGCGAGCGCCGAGGTCCGCCCGGTGGGCGATCGCTCGGATGTCCTCGCCGAGCGGACCCCGGAGCGCGTCCGCGGCTCTTCGGAGCGAGAGCTCCGCCGACAGGCCGGCCGTCGAGCCGGCCGCCAGGAGATCGAGCAGCTGAGGGATCTCGCGTTCGACGCCTCGAGCACGGCGACGAACGGCTCTCCGACCGAGTGGCGCCGGCTCCGGGATCGAGCCGATCGGAGGCCCGCGTCGCAGCCCGCGCGCTGCTGTGAACGCGGCGAGTACGGCACAGGCCGCCAACGCACCGGCGAGCATCGGTATGTCAGCCCACCCGAAGGAGCGAACGGATCCAGAAGAACGCTCCCACCTCCAGAACGACCCCCGTCAGCACGGACGCGAGGCCTGCCGGGGTGGAGAGCGCTGCCTGGATGTCTCGGCGTGAGGTGATCCAGAGGAAGCAGAAGAACCCGACCGGCAGCACCCCAAGGATCCATCCGGACAACCGAGCCTGCGCGGTCAGCGCGCGGGTCTCGCGACCGACGGCGACGCGCTCGCGGATCGTCGCGGCGACCTGATCGAGCACCGCGGGCAGGTCGCCGCCGCTCCGGCGGTGCAGGTCGAGCGCACCTGCGACGAGCTGCGCATCCTCGCTCCCCGTTCGTTCCGCCCACGCGTCGACGGCCACCCCGAGCGGAACGCCGAACTCCACATCTGCGACGAGCCGTGCCAGATCGTCCGCGACGGGCTCCTCCGCTTCCCGCATCGCGTAGGCCACCGCCTGCGGAACCGACATGCCCGAACGGACGGCGGCCGTCAGAGCGGCGACGGCGTCGGCGAGCTGCTCGTCCCGGCGGGCCTCCCGCGTCCGCGCCCGACGAAGAAGGCCCAGCCGCCGGATACCGAGCGCCGCGGCCACCGCGACGACCATCCCGATCGCACCGTGGATCATGAGGCCGACCGCGGCGGCAACAGCCGGCGTTCCGATGATCCTCAGGGTGCGCACGGGATCCACGACACGGGTGTCGGTGCGGATCGCGTCGCCGCGCGCGCGGCGCCGGACGTCCGCGCGTCGCGCGGCTCGCGCCGAGCCCTCCGCGCAGAGCGCCGCGACACCCAGCAGGGCGACCGCGAGTGCGTTCACGCGGCGTCCTCCCCGACCGCGAACACGTCGTCAGCGAGGTCCTCGCCGCGCTGGCGCAGCATGTCCACGATCGCGGGGATCATCCCGCTCGCGCTGAACCGGCCGAGGCCGCCCTCGCGCGGACGGAACCGGAAGACGGGTTCGACGATCGGCTCTCCGCGTCGTGTGCCCTCGACGACGGCGATCTCCCAGATGATGCGGCGGCCATCGCGGAGTCGTGCGAGCTGCACGACGACGTCGATGGCCGCCGCGACCTGCGACCGGACGTGTGCGGCAGGCAGATCGACATCCGACATCATCGCCATCGTTTCGAGGCGCCACAGCAGATGTCGGGCCGAGTTCGCGTGCGCGGTGCTGAGGCTTCCTTCGTGACCGGTGTTCATCGCCTGCAACATGTCGAGCGCCTCTCCGCCGCGGACCTCGCCGACGATGATCCGGTCGGGCCGCATCCGGAGCGCGTTGCGCACCAGGTCTCGTACCGTGATCTCGCCGCGGCCCTCGACGTTGGCCGGGCGTGCCTCGAGCGACACGACATGCGGCTTCGCCAGGCGCAGCTCGGCCGCGTCCTCGATCGTGATGAGCCGCTCGTCGTCCGGGATGAACCCGGAGAGGACGCCGAGCAGCGTCGTCTTGCCGCTGCCCGCCCCGCCGCTGATCACGATGTTCACACGCCCGCGGACGCACGCGCCCAGGAACCCGAGGGCGCGCGGCCCGATGCTCGCCGAGCGGACCAGATCCTCCGCTTCGATCGGGACCTGCGAGAACCGACGGATCGTGAGCACGGGACCGCGGAGCGAGAGAGGCGGAACGATCGCATGGACCCTGGAGCCGTCCGGAAGTCGCGCGTCCACCCAAGGTGACGCCTGGTCGACCCGGAGACCCAATGGCCCGACGATCCGCTCGATCAGGTGCAGGACCGGCTCCTCCCCCTCGAATAACCGATCCGGCACCCTCTCGATCCGCCCCTCCCGCTCCACGAACACGTCGTCCGGTCCGTTCACCATGACCTCGGTCACCGTCGGGTCCTTCAAGAGGAACTCGATCGGTCCGAACCCGACGACGTCGTCGGAGATCTCGTTCACCATGCGAGCGAGCTCGCGCGCGGGCAGGATCGCGCCGCGCTCGCGTAAGACGGCCATCGCTTCCTCGCGGACCCGCATGCGTCGCTCCGTGGGAGGCGCCGTCGCGAGGCCACGCGCATCGACCCGCTGGCGGAGCTGGTCTCGCAGCTCCCGCCGAACGAGCGTGAGGGGATCGCGGCTCACGACGCCTCCTCCTCGCTCGCCGCACGATCGGCGGAGAGGCGCTCGGCGAGACGGGCGAAGGCGCGCCCGACGCGTCCCCTCGCGGGCGTGAGCCGACCGTGGTCCTGCAGCCGCGGGACGGATGCGTCGGCCGGGATCACCGCGAGCGGATCCTCGTCGAAGACCCTTCGCACGTCCCCGGGCGTGATCTCGCTGCGTGCGGCGCGGTTCACGACGAAGCTCACCCGCGGCCGGACGGCCAGCGGAGCGAGCGCTTCGAGCGCGCGGGTCGACGCGCGGAACGACAGGACGTCGAGTGTGAGCACCTCGAGCACCCGATCGGCCTGTTCGAAGCACCACCTCGCGACGGACGAGAGCTCCCGTGGGAGATGCAACACGACGACATCGGCCGACGCGGCGGCAAGGCCGACCACGGTCCGTAGCGCGTCGTCCGTGACGACGGTCCCGACGTCCGCCGGGCCCAGCAACACCCCGAACCCGCCGTCGTGCCGGAGCCGGATCCCCTCGACGTGCTCGACGCCGAGATCGTCTCCGACCGATGCCAGATCGGCGATGGAGGAGGTGTCGGCGTCGGTGTACCCCAGCGCCTGGGTCAGGTCGGAGTACGTGAGGTCACACTCGACGAGCAGACAGGCGGAGCCGAGATCCGACAGCGCCTGCGCGAGCTGTGCCGCGACGAACGTGCACCCGGCGCCGCCGCGCGCCGCGTGCACCGCGATGACGGTGGCGCGGCGATCGGGCACGCGGCGCGCGGCGGCGATCGCGTTCACGTGTCGGAGCAGTCCCTCCCGCTCCTGCGGCCAGACGTAGAACCCGTCGGCGCCCGCGGCCACCGCCGCTCGGAGCGAGGCGACCGATTCGCGCGTCGCGAGCGTCAAGAGCGTCGCGGAGCCGACGCTCGCGGATGCGATCGTCGGCTCCGCGACGACCGCGTCGGGCTCGAGCTGGCGGACCGCTTCGTGCAGCTGGCGGTCGTCGGCAGCGGTCGCGACGACGCGCGCGCGACCGCTGCGATCGAGGAAGTGCAGCACCTCTTCCGCAACCTCTTGCGCCTCGACGGCGAGCACCACCCTCGCGACGTCGTCCATGCCGGTCCCCTTCCGCGAGCCCTGCCACAGGGAAGCCACGTCTCGGGGAAGGAGCGAGGGGGATGTCGACCGGGGAGGAGACACCGCGCCGACAGGAGAACGCTACCGCTCGCGTCGCGGACGGCGCCATCCCCAGACCGGCCTATCCGGCGTTCTTGTCGGGGGATTCGGGCGCGTCAGGAGGAGAACTCGGCGAACAGGTGCGCTTCGATGTCGCTGAACCGCACCCAGTGCTGCTGGTTCGTGTACGAGTTCGTGAGCGTCACCACGCCGACGCGCTGGTCCGGCCGGAAGAACATCCGCGTCGTCACGCCGAAGTCGCCTCCGTCGTGACCGAGCGTCGAGAAGCCTGGCCACCCGTCCCCGTACCAGATCAGGCCCTGCGGCCAGTCGACCAGGCCGGGGATCTGGTCGCGTCGGATCTCCCTGACGGTGTCGGCGTCGAGCACACGGACGCCGTGGAACTCACCGAAGTTCATGAACGCGCCGAGCCACCGAGCCAGGTGCCTCGCGCTCGTGCGGACCTCGCCGTCGGGGTAGTCGGGATAGCCGTACTGGAAGATCGGATCGAAGCCCTGCGGTGAGGATGTGTACGGCATCGCGACGGTCGAGGCGTCCACGTCGGCCAGACGGAACCCGGAGTTCGCCATCGCGAGCGGCCCGAAGACGCGTCGCAGGCACCACGCGTCGAAGTCGACCCCGCTGATCGCCTCCGCCACATACGCCGAGAGCGCGACCGCCAGGTTCGAGTACGCGTACTTCGTGCCCGGAGGTCGTTCGTAGAAGTTGCCCTGCTTCTCGTACCTGCTCCCGCCGACCTCGAAGTACGACCGGCAGAAGGCACCCAGCGGGATCGGCGAGTCGCCGTGGAAGTAGAGCGTCGGATCGGACCAGGGCGTTCCCCAGACCTGGTACCGGTCGCGGATCGCAGACGTATGGGTCAGCAGCATCCGCATCGTGATCGGGATGTCCGGCGTCTTCGGGACGTGGACCTCGAACGGCAGGTACTCGTTGATATCCGTGTCCAGATCGAGCCGGCCGTCCTCGACCAGGCCCATGATCCCCGCGCACGTGATCGTCTTCGAGATCGAGGCCAGCATGTACGGCGTCTGCTGCGTCGCCCGGAGGCTGAGCTCCCGGTCGGCCCAACCGACCGCGTCCGCGAACACGATGTCGTCTCCACGGACGACGGCGACGGCGAGGCTCGGCGTGTTGCACGCGTCCAGCTTCTGCTGCAGGTACCGGTGGAGGCGGTCGGTCCGGGCGGACGCGCTTGGCACGAACGAGAACGGGGCGATCGTCGCGGCGGCCAGGATCCCGGTCGACCGGATGAACTCCCGCCGGGAGAGGCCGGAGCCGGCGGTGGGGCCATGAGGCCGCCGCCGATGGGGGGATGGGTCGCGGACCACGGCCGGAACATCGTGACGGAACCGTCCGGCGCGGGTCAACGCCCCGCGCCGACCATGGCAGACTGCAGGCGTGCCGTACCAGGTCCTGGCGCAGCGCTGGCGTGATTTCTACGTCGTGTCGGGGACGGCCGCCGCGACGCTCGTCGGTCTGATGTTCGTGGGATTGTCGCTCCACCTGCGGGCGGTGCTGTCGAGGTCCGAGGTCCGCGCGCTCGCCCGGGTGACGCTCGCGAACTTCGCGCTGATGCTCTTCCTCTCGCTGTTCGTGCTCATCCCACAGAGCGCGACCGCGACGAGCCGGTTCCTGATCGTCGGAGGGATCGTCAGCATGGCCGTGATCCTGCCGAGCCTCCTCGCGACGATCCGGAGTACGACGCGAACGCTCGGCGCGTGGGTGCCGTACGTCCGCTTCGGCTCGAGCGCGCTCGCGTACGCGGCCGTGATCCTCGCGGGATGGTTCCTCGGGCGCGGCTCGCTCGATGCGGCGTTCCGAGCGTTGCTCGTGGTGGTGCTGGTCTTGGCGGTCGTCTCGCTCAGGAACAGCTGGGACCTCCTGGTCAGCGTCGGCGCGGCGACGCTGCAGGAACCGAACGGGTACGCCGGGTAACCGATGACGCGCGTCACCCGGGCACAGGCGCAACGACGGCGTGCCTTCGCTGCGTTCTCGTTCATCACGGTGATCGGACTCGCGGTGATCCTGTGGCCGAAGACCTCGAGCGAACGGGTCGTCGGTGAGCCGACCGCGACCTCGGCCATCACACCGAGCCCGGCACCGCCGACGGGCTCGGCTCCGCCCGACGCGGTCCCGGCATGGCTCGCGTGGATGCCCGGCGGGTTCCCCGAGTCCTTCCCCGCCAGGATCGGCTCGGCCGACGGCATCACGAGAGACGTCGTCGTCGAGGGCGACACGCTCTGGATGACCGAGTCGCACGATGACACCGGCGCCCTCGTCGATCGGCCTCCCCTGCCGTACGAGATCCCGATCGACGCGTTCGCCGTCGACCCCGGCGAGTACGCGCCCTTCCTCCCCGCGGACGAACGCGACGCGATCGTGCGCGCCCTCCGCGACGGCGAAGCGGTCCTCGGCGAGTCCTCCGCGAAGCTCCGACGCATCGGCGTGGGCGGGTCGATGTCGTTCGGGAGCGACACGGTCACGGTCGGCGCGATCGCGCCCGACGACGCGGTCGGCTGGTCCGAGCTGCTCGTGAACCGAGACATCGGAAGGCAACTGGGGATCGAGCACGAGCGCTACCTGCTCGCGTTCGCCGACGACACGATGAGCCTGCGGCGCTTCACCGACGACGTGCGAGCGCTGATCCCCGCCGACAGCCCGCTCCGGACCGTCGAGCCGGGCGGGACACGCTACGTGCGCGTGGCCTCGGGGGTGAACCCGCCGATCGTGTTCAAGGAGGTCTTCGGGGAGTTCGACGCGTACCCGCGGAGCGACGATCCCGTGTACCTGAACATCGACCCCGCCTGGTACCACTCGCACATCCAGACCCGGACCGTGCCGATCTTCCACGATCCGGTGACGTGCAACGGCGCGCTCTTCCCGATGCTGATCGGGGCCCTGAAGGACGTGCAGGCGGCGGGGCTCGCCGGCGAGATCCACACGTACTCCGGGTGCTACGCGCCAAGGACGGTCGCGCGGTCGCCGATCGCGCCGCCGTCGAACCACGCCTACGGCGCGGCGATCGACATCAACGCTCCCGAGAACCCCTTCGGCGGAACTCCGACGATGGATCCGAGGATCGTGAGGATCTTCGAGCGCTGGGGCTTCGTCTGGGGCGGACGCTTCCTGATCCCGGACGGGATGCACTTCGAGTACGGCTCGCCGCCGCGCGGAGGCTGACGGTGCCGAGCGATAGGCTCGCGGCATGGCCGTCGTGATCCTGCGCGCCCCGCTGAAGGACATGGCGGGCGGCAACCGCGAACTCAAGCTCGACGGATCGGACGTGCGCTCGATCGTGCGATCGCTGGAGGCCGATTGGCCCAAGACCGGCGGCTGGATCCTGGACGATCAAGGGCGCGTCCGGCGCCACGTCAACGTATTCCTGAACGGAGAGAGGGTTCGCGAGGATGCGCCGGTCGGCCCCGACGACACGCTCCACATCCTCGCGTCGATCACGGGGGGTTCGTGACCATGCGTGAACTGCTGGTGGGAACCAAGAAGGGGCTGTTCGTCCTGCGTGGCGACGCGCCCGGTGCGTTCGACGTCGCGACGCGTGCGTTCGAGGGAAGCGTCGTGGAGTTCGCGACCCGCGACCCGAGGACGGGGAGGTACTTCGCGAGCGTCACGAGCGGCTTCTACGGGCCGCGGCTGATGTGGACGGACGACCCGACCGCCGAGTGGCAAGCGGCGAAGGGACCGGCGTTCCCGGAGGGGGCCGACGCCACGCTCGACCGGATCTGGGTGGTGACGCCCGGCGAAGGCGACGGCGTCCTGTACGCGGGCGTCGCCCCCGCGGCGCTGTTCGTCAGCACCGACGGCGGGGAGTCGTGGTCGCTCAACGAGCCGCTGTGGAAGCACCGGCTCGACGGCGATTGGCAGCCCGGGTTCGGAGGACTTGCGCTGCATTCCATCTGCCCGTGGCCGGCTGATCCCGACCGGCTTGCGATCGGCGTGTCGGCGGCGGGTGTGTGGATCACCGAGGACGGCGGGAAGACCTGGCGGACGGGCTACACCGGCCTCGTCCCGCGGTACATGCCGGAGGACACGTGGGAGGACACGAACGTCCTGTGCGTGCACAACATGCATCGCGCGCCGCTGCGGCCCGAGCGGCTCTTCATGCAGTTCCACGGGAGCGTCTACAGGAGCGACGACGCCGGCTCGACCTGGAACGACATCGCCGACGGCCTGCCAAGCGGCTTCGGGTTCCCGCTGACGATCGACCCAGCCGACCCCGACAGCGCGTTCGTGATACCGCTGACGTCGGCCGACGATCGCACGACGCCCGACGGTCGGGTTCGGGTCTACTCGACCCATGACGCCGGCACGACGTGGACCCCGCTGAGCGACGGGCTCCCGTCCCGGGACGCGTGGCTCACGGTGTACCGCCAGGCGCTGGGCCGCGACGGCGAAGGAGACGACCTCGGGCTCTGGTTCGGAGCGACGAGCGGTGAGGTGTTCGGCAGCACGGACGCCGGGCGGACCTGGGCGTCGGTGGCGCCACGGCTTGCTCCCGTCACGAGCGTCCGCGTGGCCTGAGTCAGCCTCCCACCGGTGTCAGACCCCGCCGGTACGGTGTCGCCATGGGTGAGGTGGTCTCGCTCGACCGGCATCGAACGGAGCGCGACGAGCGCACGCAGGCGTTCTGCCGGCTGGACGTCGCGGTGCAGCGGCTCGATCCGTTGGTGCGGCGCCGCATCGACCGGCTGACCCCGACGATCCGGCGCGAGCTCGTCGCGATCGCGCGGGCCGTCTCCGCCGGAAGCCCCTCCCGCGCAGCCGAACGCGCCGAACGGCTCGCCGGCCTCCTCGAACACCCGGTCGCATCCGGCTGACGACCATCCCAGCCGGCGTTCGGGTCGGTCATAGACTCGGCCGCGGCGCATGTCCATCGATGACGCGACCCGCAGCGCCCTCATCCGAGGCGTGACCGCCTTCGCCGTCGTCTTGGCGGTCGGTTCGGCCGCGGTCTTCACGGCCGGGCGGCTGGACCAGCCGGAGGCGGCCCCGGCGTCGCCGACCACCGTCGTCACGTCGGCGCCTCCCACGCCGGGAACGCAGACGCCGGAGGCGTGGCTCGCCTGGGTGCCGGGAGGACTCCCCGACGGCTTCGCGTCGGAGATGACGTCGATCCCGGTGATCGCCGACACCACCACGGCCACGGCGGACGTCGCGTGGCTCACGAGCTCGACGAACGCCCACGGCACCTTGGTCGACGCCCCCAACGCCCCGGACATGATCCCGATCGACACGACCGGAGTGGAGCCCGGGTTCGCGACGTTCCTCCAACCTCCGGAGCGGCGGCTCGTCGCCGACCTCCAACCGGGCCAGGGCGTCTTGTCGGAGTCGGAGGCGAAGCTCCGCCGGCTGGACGTCGGGAGCACGCTCACGTTCTCGACGGGGAAAGCGGTCACGATCGTCGGAACGCTCCCGGACGTCCTGATGGGCGGATACGAGCTCCTCGTCGGCCGGACCACCGGGGACAAGATCGGCGTCACGCACGAGCGATACGTGTTGTTCAACGTGAAGCCGTACAGCCACGTCACGTCGGGTCAGCTCGCCCAACGGCTCGGCCCCTACCTGCCCTTCGACGCCCCGTACCCCGTCGTCGAGGTTCGAGCCCCGGGGGAGACGACGTATCTCCGCGCGAACGATCGCGCCGCACCGCCCATCGTCCTGAAGGAGCGGTTCGGGGAGTTCCAGGGGTATCCGGATCCTTCGTCGGCCAAGCTGGTCAAGATCGATCGCACCTGGGTGGAGGAGCACATCGCGTCCGACACGCTGCCCGTTCTCGGCACGGTCAACTGCAACGACGTGACGCTGGATCTCCTCCGGCGTGCGATGAACCGGTTGAAGGCGGACGGGAACTCCCAGGACGTCAGCGGGCACGGGGCGTGTTACGCGCCGGTCATGGACCCATCGGATCCCGACGGACCCTTCACGCCGGCGCCGTTCGGTGCCTCGATCGAGATCAACCCCGGGACGAACCCGCCGGGGACGCCGCCGAGCCAACCGCCCGGGCTCGTCGGCGCGATGGAACGATGGGGGTTCGGATGGGGAGGCCGAGACGCCTATCAACAAGGGGCGTTGTTCCGCTACCGCGCCCGCACGATCGCCCGCGACTGAGCCCCGCATAGTGGAGGGGAGCAGGTATCAGGCGCTTGTCCGCACAGGCCCCGGGAGCCGGGACCATCGTCCCGGGTCCTGGGGCATGCCTCCCGCGGCTTGACTCGCGCGTGGGTTCTGCTCCCCTCGCGGGTGCCTCGCGGCATCCACGGCCACCGTACACCCGGCCCCACGGAACGCGCAACGCGACCGTGCGTCAGTGACGATCTTCCACGCGACGATCGCGGGATCGCAACACGACCCACCCGAGGACGGCCGCAACGGCGACGACGCCGAACGCACCGGCGAGGTAGCTGGTTCGAGCCGACGGTACCGCGGCCGCGATGCGCGAACGGAGCCGGACCGGGCTCCGGAAGTCGCGACATTCCCACCCGCGCTCCTCCGCGACGCGTCGCAGTTCCTTGTCCGGGTTGACCGCGACCGGATGTCCCACCGCCTCGAGCATCGGGACGTCCGTGATCGAGTCCGAGTACGCGTAGGAGCTCGCGAGGTCGAGGCCGACGCGATCCGCGAGCTCGCGGATCGCGTCGCCCTTCTGCGCGCCGTACGCGTAGAACTCGAGCACGCCCGTGTACCGGCCGTCGTCGCCGACCTCGGCGCGCGTCGCGATCACGCCGGCGGCTCCGAAGTGCCGCGCGAGCGGGCGCACGACCTCTTCGGGTGAGGACGACACGACGTAGATGTCTCGGCCTTCGCTGCGGTGCAGCGCGATCAGATCGAGCGCCTCCTGGTACACGTAGGGGTCGATCACGGCGAGGATCGTCTCCTGGACCAGCCGTTCGACCTGCGTTCGGTCCCAGCCCTTCGTGAGCTGGAGCATGCCCTCCTTGAGCCGCTCCATCTTCTGCTCGTCCGCTCCGACGAGCAGGTACACGAGCTGGGCGTACGCGCCCCGCAGGAGCTGCGCCCGCGAGACCATCCCGGCGCGGTAGAGCGGCCGCGAGAGCGCGAGCGACGACGACCTGCTGATGATCGTCTTGTCGAGGTCGAAGAAGGCGGCTTCCACGGCCCGTCATGGTAGGGCCGACGGATGCCGGATGCGCGCCCGGTTCGGTATGGAGACGGAGCACCAGGGGCAGGAGCCAACCGTTGGATCGTCCGCATGATCCTCACCCCTTCCTCCTCTTGGTGTGCACGGACGGGCGGTATCCGCGTGCGGTGGGTGAGTGTTCGTGAAGGACCGACCAAGTTGCCGGGCAGGTAGCCTCAGGGACGGAGGCGTCTGGGTTCCTGGTGGGCCCCGCGGTCTTCAAAACCGTTGAGGGGGCGACGAGCTCCCTGGCGGGTTCGATTCCCGTCCGCCTCCGCCACCCATCCTCGGATAGCATCCGGCCGGCATGACCTCGATCTACGTCTCGGTCGACATGGAGGGGATCGGCGGGATCACCACCGTCCGCCAGACGACGCGCGGGACGGACGATTACGGCTGGGCGCGACGGCTGATGACGCAGGAGGCGAACGCCGCCGCGGAGGGGGCCTTCGAGGGCGGCGCCATCGACGTGGTGGTCTCCGACTCGCACGGCGACATGGGGAACCTCCTGCCGCACGAGCTCGACGCTCGGGTCGAGCTGGTCCAGGGAACGCCGAAGCTTCCCTGGAGCATGCTGGCCGGGATCGACGGGGGCTTCGCGGGAGCGGTGTTCGTGGGTTATCACGCCGGTGCGGGGACACGAGGCGCGATCCTCGATCACACCTACACGGGATGGCTCGCGGACGTCCGCGTGAACGGCGAGTCCTGGAACGAGACGCACCTGAACGCGGCGCTCGCCGGCACCTTCGACGTCCCGGTCCTGGTGGTCGCGGGCGATCGTGCGTGCTGCGAGCAGGCCGAAGCACGCCTGCCGTGGGTCCGCACCGTCGCGACGAAACAGGGGTTCGGGAACCGCGCGGGACGCTCTCGGCCGCCGCAGAGCGTCCGCGACGAGCTCCGCTCGACGGTCGCCGAAGCGGTCAAGCTCGCGGAGCGCGCGGAGGTCTGGCGGCCGCCCGGGCCGTTCGCGCTGGAGGTGGACGTCACGTCGACGGCGCTCGCGGACCTGTTGGCGATCGCACCGGGGACGGACCGGGTCGACGTTCGGACGCTCCGCTTCGAGACGGACGACCTGCGGATGCTGTACCGGGCGGTCCTCACATGGATGAACCTGGGCCGGCGCGTCGCACCGGGCGCGACGATCGAGTGAACCACCTCAGGCCGACGCTTCGCCACCCCAGAAGCGCTTCAGCGCCTCCGAGCTGAGGCGCGGCTTCGCCCCGACGCCGATCGCCGGGCCGGCGAGCTCCAGCGCGGTCAGCGCGGCGCCGACGACCGGCGGCACGTCGAGCAACTCGAGCTGTGCGTTCGGCGCCTCCCGGCGCGTCTCGAGCTCGAGCTGATCCAGGAGGTACCGGTTCGGCGTGCGGAACAGGTTGCCGGCACAGACGACGTGGAACTCGAGGTCGCCCATCTCGAGACGTCGCGCGACGAGACCCGCGGCGCTGCCGAGCGCCTGCCCGATCCGCTCGAGGATCTCCCGCGCGACGAGGTCGCCCCGCTCGGTCGCCTCGAGCACCAGCGGCGTCAAGATCTGGACCTCCGGCGAGCGGATCCGGGGGTCCTCCCGGCACAGCCGCTCGATCATCGCTGGAACCGACTCGGCGCCCAGGTGCTCGCAGAGCATCTCCGCGAGCATCGTCGAGGGGCCACGACCCGTGTACTGATCGGCGACGGCGCGCACCGCCAGCTCGGAGACGTCGAACTCGTCGCCGAAGTCGCCGAAGATCGCACCTTCACCGATCGTCCGGAACTCCTGCCCTGCGGGGTTGCGGCCCGCGGTCACGGTGCCCGTGCCGGCGATCACGCAGACGCCCCACGGCTGTGAGGTCCCTGCCCGCAGGGCGATGAACGCGTCGTTCAGGATCCGTCGGGCTCCGCCCAGGCCGAGCGGCCCGATCGCGTCCTCGAGCCGGTCGACGTCCGAGGGCCAATCCACCCCCGCGAGGCCGAAGACGGAGGCACCGAGCGCGCCGCGCTGGATGCCGGCCTCTTCCAGGGCGGCGTCGACGGCGCCCGCGATCTCATCGCGGGCGCCGTCGATCCCGACCTGCTCCCAGTTCGAAGGGCCGCCCGCCGCGGCCCCGAGCAGCGACCCCATCGCGTCGGCGATGATCGCGTACGTCTTGCGGCCACCACCGTCGACGCCGAGCACGGTCGTCACGCGTCATGACCCCCGCCCGCCGCCGACGCGTACGCCCGCTCGACCACCTGGATCACGACGCGACCGTCCTCACCCGAAGGACGCGGGGTCCGGCCCTCCTCGATCGAGCCCAGGAACTCGCGCATCTGTGCCGTGTACATCGGCTGCGAGCCGTGATCGTAATCCGGGCTCGGCTCCTCCCTGGGGAAGATGCGCGCATATCCTCCCGTCCCATAGACCTCGGTGTCGGCCTCCATCCCCTCCTTGTGCGGTTGCCACCAGCCGGACTCGATCACGCTGTTCGTCCCGTTCGACCACCCGACCAACACGATGCCGTCGTCGTCGACCTCGTAGCTCCCGTACCGGGTCGAGATCGCAGCGCACACCCGCTCGGGGACGGGATCGCCCAGGACGAACCGTGCCGTGTCGATCGCATGCACGCCCATGTCGACGAGCGCACCTCCACCGGCGAGCGCTGGATCGACGAACCAGCCCTGCGGCCCCCAGTTCGCATGCACGCCGTACCCCCGCGTCTTCACGACCTCGCCCAGGGAGCCCGAGGCGATCCTGTCGCGCATCGCGATCACCTCGTCGCGGAAGCGCCAGTTGTGAGCGACCATCAGCGACGCGCCCGAACGCGCCGCGGCCTCGACCATCGCGTCGCACTCCCCGACCGAGACGGCCATCGGCTTCTCGACGAGGACGTGTTTCCCCCCGTCGAGGAGCGCGATCGACTGTTCGGCATGCAGGACGTTCGGCGTGGCGATGACCGCGGCGTCGAGGTCGTCCCGGCCAGGGAGCGACCGCCAGTCCGTGGTGACCTCGGGGATCCCATGCCGCTCGGCGAGCGCGCGGGCGCTCGGTTCCCGATGGTTCGCGACCAGGACGAGCTCCGCGCTGGGATAGGCGAGCACGGCGCGCGCGTGGAAGTCCTGGATCCATCCGGATCCGATCAGCGCCACCCGCACGGCGCTCAGCCTTTCACACCGGTGAGCGTGACGCCTTCGATGAACGCCTTCTGCGCGATCAGGAACAGGATGATGACGGGCAGCATGAAGACGACCGACGCCGCCATCTGCTGGTTCCACAGGACGCCTCGGTGGATCGTCGTGAAGTGCTGCAGCCCGACCGAGAGCGTCCAGATGCTGTCGTTGTTCGACGAGTAGATCAACGGTCCGAAGAAATCGTTCCAGCAGTACAGGAACTGGAACAGCCCGACGGCCGCGATCGCCGGCTTCGCCACCTTCACGACGACGTGCCACATGATCTGGAACTGGTTCGCACCGTCCACCCGGGCGGCGTCGATCAGGTCGCTCGGGATCGTCAGGAAGAACTGGCGGAGCAGGAAGATCGAGAACGCATCGCCGAGGAACGCCGGCACGATGAGCGGCTTCAACGAGCCGATCCATCCGAGGTTCCGGAAGAACAAGAACAGCGGCACGATCGTCACCTGGCTCGGCAACATCATCGTCGAGATCACGAGCAGGAAGACCAACCGCTGGCCGCGCCACTTGATCACCGACAGGGCGTACGCGACCGGCACCGACGAGACGATGACGCCGAACGTCGCGAGGCCCGCGTAGACGAACGTGTTCCAGCCGTACCGGAAGATCGGCTCTTCGCTGAAGATGTCGGTGTAGTTGCGCCACTGGAACGGGTGAGGGATCAGGTCGTGGGTGAGCGCCTGCTGCTGCGACATGAGGGACGTCGTGACGACGAAGAACAACGGCAGTACGAAGCAGGCGGTGAGCGCGATCGCCACCGAGTGCGTCGCGACCGTCGACAGGAACGCCTTCCGACGGGCCTCGGCCGTGCGCTGCCGGGTCCGCGGAACGACCGCCGCGACCGTCGCCTCGCTCACCGGAAGCCCCCGCCCTGGTAGAACACCCAGCGGTTCGACGATCTGATCAACACGAGCGTGCACACGAGCACGATCGCGAAGAGCATCCACGCCATCGCGGACGCGTAGCCGAGGTGGAACGCCTCGAACCCCTGCTGGTACAGCCAGATCGTGTAGAAGAGCGTCGACCCCTGAGGCGCCCCGAGGCCGCTGCCCGAGCTGCCGGCCGCGCCGCCGATGCTCGAACCCACCACGTAGGCCTCGGTGAAGTATTGGAAGCCGTAGATGATCCCGATCACCGCCGTGAAGAAGATCACCGGGCTGATCATCGGGAGCGTGATGTACCGGAGCTTCTGCCAGGCGCTCGCGCCCTCGATGTCGGCCGCCTCGTACAGGTGCGTCGGCACGTCGAGCAACGCGGCCAGGAAGATGATCATCGTGCTCCCGATCCCCCACAGGCCGATCACGACCAGGCCTGGTTTCGACCACTGCGCATTCAGGAACCACAGCGGTTGCGGGAGGTGGAAGAAGCCGAGGATGTGGTCGATCGGACCGCCGGCGTTCAGCAGGAACAGGAACGCGACCGAGGCGGCGACCGCCGGCACCATCGTCGGGAGGAAGAACGCCGTCCGGTAGAACGCGCGCCCTCGCCGCGGCTTCGTGAGGACGTACGCCGAGCCGACGCCGAGGACGATCGAGAGCGGGACGCTGACCGCCACCATCCAGATCGTGTTGCGGAGCGAGGCCCAGAACAGCGGATCAGCGGTGAACATGAACCGGTAGTTGAAGAGACCGACCCACTTCGGCGCGGCCTTGCCGCCGTCGTACTTCGTGAACGAGTAGTACAGGCTCGCGAGCATCGGGTACACGTAGAGCGCCAGGAAGCCGACGATCCACGGCGACATGAACGCGGCCACCACGAGGTAGCGGCGGCGCGTTCGACGCCGGGATCCCGGCGTCGAACGCGCCGCCCGCGCGGGCGTGACGTTCGTGCTCGTGCTCGTGCTCACCCCAGTTGCTGCTGTGCGTCGATCTGCGTCGCGAGATCCTGCAGGCCCGCCTGCAGGTCCGGCACGCCGCCAGCCTCCCACTTGTCGACGAACGACGACCAGAGGTCCGCGTCCGTCGAGCCGATCGGCGTCAACGGCTTGAAGGACGAGTTCGCGTTCCCGAAGATGTCCAAGAACGGCTTGAAGTGCTCGTCGCTGTTCAGGCCGGGATCCTTCAGGGCCTCGAACGTCGTCGGGACGTTCTTCAGGATCGTCGAGAGCTTCACCTCGGCCTGCGTGTCCAGGGCGAGGTACTTCAGGAGCAGCCACGCCGCATCGGCGTTGGCCGCGTTCGAGGTGATCCCGACGACATCTCCACCGATCAGCCCGGCGCCGTAGAGGTCCGGCTTGTCGTCGACGACGGGGAACGGCGCGGTCCCGTAGTTGACCTTCGATCCGTCGTCGGTGATGAATGCGTTGCGCCATTCACCATCCAACGTCATCGCGACCTGTTCGGTCTCGAAGGCGTGGGCGCTCGACCACTCGGAGTCGGCGCCCCCGAGCTTGGAGAAGAACTCCTGCAGCTTGTGGTACCCGTCGGGCCCGTACACGTCGGTGATGAACTGCTGCTCCCATTGCAGCAAGCTGCCCCAGCTCGCGTCGGATGCGAACGCCGAGTTCCCGTTCGCGTCGTACCACGTCCCACCGCTGTACGGACCCATATACAGGGCGTAGCTCTCGTAGAAGCTCTGCAGGGGAACGTACCCGGCCACCTTGATCGACCCGTCGGAGTTCAGCACGGTGAGCTTCTTCGCGTCGGCCTGGAGCTCGGAGAGGGTCTTCGGCGGTGAGGAGATGCCCGCCTTCTCGAACATGTCCTTGTTGTAGTAGAGCCCGTACGCGTCGGAGAGCACCGGCAGCGCGCACTGGTTGCCGTTGTAGCTCGTGTACTTGAGCGCCGCGTCGGGGATGATCGTGCTGACGTCGATGCTGTCCTGCTGGAGGTTCGTCGTCAGATCGCGATACGTGTTCGCGGAGCAGAACTTGGCGACGTTGTCGGGCCCCGGATCGATCATCATGTCCGGCCCGGTGTTGGAGTTGACCGCCCGGAAGATGTCCTGCTCGGACTTGCCTCCGGTGTGCTGGATCGAGATCCACGGGTACTTCTGGTGGAAGTCCTGCAACACCTCGCAGTACTTCTTGAACTCCCCGCCGCTGTAGAAGCTCCACAGCTGGATCGTCACCGGCTGCTCACCGTTCGGCCCCGGTGACGCCGGACCGGCCTCGAGGCCCTTCGTCGTGCAGGCGGCCGGCGTCAGCGACCGCGCCGCGGACGGCGACAGCCCGCCCGCGCTGCTGCTCCCCGACGAGCATGCCGTCGCGACGAGCGCCACGACCGCCGCGAGCATCAGGAACCGTCTCATGCGTCTCCCTCCTCCGGTGCGCCCGCGGGCGCGATCCTTCATCGTCATACCGCGACCCCTCGCCCCGCGTCCACACGGGAGAAGAGGCGTTCCTGTGCCGCATCCAGTGCGAGCGAGACCGCGCCCATCAGCTCGGCCTCCTCGCCGAGCGCGGACGCCTCGATCCGCGGCCGGAACGGCGAGAACGCGCGCAGCTCGCGTTCGATCGGCTCGCGCAGCAGGTCGGCGTTCCTGCCGATCCCGCCGCCGAGGATCACGAGGGCGGGATCGAGCACCGGGACGATCGCGGCGATCCCGAGGGCGATGCCTGCGGCGACCGTCTCGACGGCCTTGCTCGCCTTCGCGTCCCCCTCCCGGGCCGCACGGAAGACGTCGGCCGCGCTGTCGACCCCCCGGAGGCCGGCCCGGCGGGCGGTCGCGAGGACCCCGTCGGCACCGATCGCCGTCTCGAGGGCCCCGCGGCGCCGGTTCGCGCGATCGTGCGGGTCCGCCGCCGCGAGCGGGAGGTACGCGACCTCCCCCGCGGCGCCGTTCGCGCCCTTGAACAGCTCGCCCCCGACCACGATGCCGAGCCCCACGCCCGTACCTACGTGGAAGAAGACGAAATCGTCGACCGTCCGGCCGATCCCGCGCCATCGCTCACCGAGCGCCGCGAGGTTCACGTCGTTCTCGAAGACCACACCGGTGGCGAGCTCGGTCCGGATCTCGTCGAGGACGCCCTCTCGCGTCCAGCCCGGCAGGTTGTGGGCCAGGAGCGGGTGACCGGCCGACCCGAAGACGCCCGGGCTGCCGACGGCCGCGACCGTGATACGCCGCCACCTCACGCCCGCCGCGTCGGCCGCGCTCCGAGCGACGGATCCGATCGAGGTGATCAGGGAACGGGCCGAGCGGGCTCGGGCCGCCTGCCGTCGCTGGGCGACGATCCGCCCGGTGAGGTCGGCGACCGCCGCCCTGACGTATTCGCGTCCGACGTCGATCCCGACGACCCAGCCGGCCGCGGGGTTCAGCTCGTAGAGCAGCGCCGTCGGGCCCTTCCCGCCGGACGATCTGCCCGCCTGTCGGACGAGCCTCGATCGCTCCAACGTCGTCAGCGCCTGCGAGACGGTCGGCTTCGAGAGGCCCGTCTCCCGGGCGATCTGCGCCCGGGAGACGGGCCCCCCGTCGCGGATCCGATCCAGCACGGTCCGCTCGTTGATCGCCCTGAGCAGGCTCGGCGTTCCCGTGGCGTAC
>Ga0075435_100000279_pt1 | contig 31784 bp, 25 predicted proteins | sample RhiMethybrSRZTD4_FD_75302 | JGI IMG/M metagenome (GOLD analysis project Ga0075435, IMG submission 75302) | Populus rhizosphere microbial communities from Tennessee, USA - Rhizosphere MetaG P. TD hybrid SRZTD4 | ecosystem: Host-associated > Plants > Roots > Rhizosphere > Soil | place: USA...
AACATCAAGGCGGCCGGCCAGCTGATGAACGCCGCGGCGTTCCGCCCCATCGTGGTGGCCTACCGCCGCGGCGCGCCGGTCCGACTCGACCAGGTCGCGACCGTCGTCGACAGCGTCGAGAACGTGATGAACGGCTCGTGGTTCTACACCAAGCCGGATGGCCCGCAGGGGCCGACGCAGAAACAGACCGCGATCACGCTGCAAGTGATGCGGCAGCCAGGCAGCAACACCATCGAGGTTACTGACGCGGTCCGCGCGCTGCTGCCGACCTTCACGTCGATGATTCCGCCGTCGGTGCACCTGACGCCGCGGCAGGATCGGTCGCGGACGATTCGCGCCGCGTTCAAGGACGTGCAGATCACCATGCTGATCACGCTGGTCCTGGTGGTCGGCGTGATCTTCCTGTTCCTGCACAACGGCTCGGCGACGATGATCCCGGCCCTCGCGTTGCCGTTCTCGATCCTCGGCACGTTCGCCGTAATGCAGGTGCTGCACTTCAGTCTCAACAACCTGTCGATGATGGCGCTGATCCTCTCGATCGGCTTCGTCGTCGACGACGCCATCGTGATGCTCGAGAACATCGTGCGTCACATGGAGAACGGCGAGAGCCCGCTCGAGGCGGCGCTCAAGGGCTCGAAGGAGATCGCCTTCACGATCCTGACGATGACCACGTCGCTCGCGGCGGTGTTCATCCCGATTCTGTTCATGAGCGGGATCCTCGGCCGGCTGTTTCGCGAGTTCGCGGTGACGATCACGACGGCGATCTTGATCTCGGGTGTCGTCTCGGTGACGCTCACGCCGATGCTGTGCAGCCGGTTCCTTCGTGTCGTGCACAGCAAGAAGGGCTTCGCCGGCCTGATGGATCGCGCCTTCGACGCGCTGATGCACGGCTACGAATGGAGCCTCGCCCTGGTGCTCCGCCACCGCGTCGTGATGCTGGCGGTGTTTGTCGCCGTCGCCGCCGCCACCGTGCACATGTTCCGGATCATCCCGACCGGGTTCATTCCCGATCAGGACAACGACTCGATGTTCGTCAACCTGCAGGCTGCGCAGGGCGCGTCGTACTACGACATGGCGAAATGGACGCAGCAGGTCGCCGACGTCGTGATCCGCAACAAGTACGTCGACTCATTCAACGCCGGGGTCGGCGGCGGCCCGGGCGGTTTCGGCGGCAACAACGGCCGGATCATGGTGCAGCTGGTGCCGCGCGCGCAGCGCGACCTCACCGCGCAGCAGATCGCGCAGCAGCTGCGTCCGCAGCTGCTCCGCTACCCGGGGTTCCGCGGCTTCGTCGGCCTGCCGCCGTCGCTGCAGATCGGCGGCCGGATGGGCAACCAGAACTTCAGCATCATGATGCAGAGCATGAACACCGACGACCTCTACAAGTGGGCGCCGGTACTGCAGGCGGCAATCGAAGCGGAAGTTTCCGAGGTGCAGGACGTCTCGAACGATCTCGAGATGAAGAGCCCGCGCGTCAACCTGGTGATCGATCGCGACAAGGCGGCGGTGGTGGGGCTGAACGCGACGACGGTGCAGAACGCGCTCTACGACGCGCTCGGGCCGAAGTGGTCCTCGACGATCTATGGCAACACCGCCCAGTACCGCGTCCTGCTCGAGCTCGATCCGAAGTACCAGGGCCACGTCGATTCGCTCGAGAAGGTCGCCTTCAAGGCGCCGAACGGATCGCTGGTGCCGCTCGAATCGGTGATCAAGTTCAAGGAGACGGTGGGCCCGCAGTCGATCAATCACTCCGGGCAGCTTCCCTCGGTCTCGGTGTCGTTCGGGCTGAAACCAGGCATTTCGCTCGGCGTCGCCACCGCCCACGTCAAGCAGGTGGCCGACCGGGTGCTGCCGCCGATCATCTCGACCAGCTTCGAGGGCCAGGCCAAGGTGTTCCAGCAATCGATGAACAACCTCGGGCTGCTGCTCTTCGTCGCCATTGGCGTCGTCTACATCGTGCTCGGCGCGCTCTACGAGAGCTACATCCATCCGATCACGATTCTCTCGGGGCTGCCGTCGGCGGGCCTCGGCGCGCTGATCACGCTGTATCTGTTCGGCAACGAACTGAACATCTACTCGTTCGTCGGCCTGGTGATGCTGATCGGGATCGTCAAGAAGAACGCGATCATGCAGATCGACTTCGCGCTCGACGCCGAGCGACAGCACGGCCGGACGCCGACCGAAGCGATCTACGAGGGCTGCATCATCCGCTTCCGCCCGATCATGATGACGACGATGGCGGCGCTGCTCGGCTCGGTGCCGATCGCGCTCGGCTACGGCGCCGGCGGCGAGGCGCGGCGGCCGCTCGGCCTTGCGGTCGTCGGCGGACTGATCGTGTCGCAGCTGATCACGCTCTATCTCACGCCGGTGGTCTACACCTACATGGCGACGCTGTTCAAAACGCGGCGGATCCCGATGACTGTGGCCGCCGCGGCGAAAAGCTAGAAGTGAGTGACTGTGAATATCTCTGAAGGATTCATCAAACGGCCGATCGCGACGTCGCTGCTGATGGCGGCGATTGCGCTGTTCGGGCTTGTTGCATATCGATCGCTGCCGGTCAGCGACCTGCCGAACGTCGACTTCCCGACGCTGCTGGTGACGGCGCAGCTGCCGGGCGCGAGCCCCGAGACGATGGGCGCGTCGGTGGCGACGCCACTCGAGAATCAGTTCTCGATGATCGCCGGCCTCGAATCGATGACCTCGGTGAACTCGCTCGGCTCGACGCAGATCACCCTCGAGTTCGATCTGAACCGCAGCCTCGATGGCGCCGCGGTCGACGTGCAGGGCGCGATCACCCAGGCGGCGCGGCTGCTGCCGCAAGGGATGCCGACGCCGCCGACGTTCACCAAGGTGAACCCGGCCGATCAGCCGATTCTCTATCTCGTGATCACCTCGACGACGGTGCCGCCGTGGACGCTCGACGAGTACGCGGAGACGCGCATCGCACAGCGGATCTCGATGGTCAGCGGCGTCGCGCAGGTGCAGGTACTCGGCAGCCAGAAATATGCCGTCCACGCGCAGCTCGATCCGCACGCGCTCGCCGCGCGGCAAATCGGCATCAACGAGGTGGAGGCGGCGCTGCGGGCGTGGAACGTCAACACGCCGACCGGCTCGATCATCGGCCCGCACAAGGCCTACACGCTGCAGGCGACCGGTCAGCTGATGACGGCCGACGAATACAAGAACATGACGGTCGCCTACCGCAACGGCGCGCCGGTGCGGCTGGGCGAGCTCGGCAACATCAAGGACGGCGTCGAGGACGAGCGGACCGCGTCGTGGTTCTACACGCACGAAGGCGAGCAGCGCGCAATCACCCTCGGCATCCAGCGCCAGCCCGGCACCAACACCATCGCTGTCGCCGACGCGGTGAAGGCGCTGCTGCCGCAGTTCAAGCTCGAGCTGCCGTCGAGCATCCACATGGACGTCCTCTACGACCGCTCGGACACGATCCGCGAGTCGTACCGCGACGTCCAGTTCACGATGCTCCTGACGCTGGCGCTCGTGATCATGGTGATCTTCGTGTTCCTCCGCAACGTGTGGGCAACGGTGATCCCGAGCCTTGCGCTCCCCTTCTCCATCATCGGCACCTTCGCCGTGATGTACATGCTCGACTACAGCCTCGACAACCTGTCGATGATGGCGCTGATCCTCTCGGTCGGTTTCGTCGTCGACGACGCGATCGTGATGCTCGAGAACATCTATCGCCATGTCGAGATGGGCGAAGACCCGCTGACCGCGTCGCTGGTCGGGTCGCGCGAGATCGGCTTCACCATCGTCTCGATGACGCTGTCGCTCGCCGCAGTGTTCATCCCCGTGCTGTTCATGGGCGGCGTCCTCGGCCGCCTGTTCCGCGAGTTCTCGGTCACGATCTGCGTCGCGATCCTCATTTCCGGCGTCGTCTCGGTGACGCTGACGCCGATGCTGTGCAGCCTGTTCCTGAAGAAGCCGCACCACAAGCACGGCGAGCACACCTCGAAGTTCGGCGCGGCCACCGAGAAGGGCTTCGACCGCCTGCTGAAAGGCTACGACCGCACGCTGCAGATCGTCCTCCGCCATCGTCCGGCGACGATGATCGCGTTCGTCGTCGTGCTGCTGGCGACGGCGCTGCTGTTCATCGTCGTGCCGAAAGGGTTCATTCCGGATCAGGACACCGATCAGATCGCAGTCACGACGGAGGCGGCGCAGGGTACGTCGTATCCGAAGCTCGTCGAATACCAGGGGCAGGTCGCCGACATCATCCGGCAGGATCCGAATGTCGAGGGGCTCGTGTCGACGGTCGGCGGCAGCGCGGCGGCGACGCTCGGCGGCCCGAACCTCGGACAGATCGTCGTGCACCTGAAGCCGCGCGGCGATCGGAAAGAGCTTGCTACCGACATCATCGCCAAGCTGCGACCGGAGATCGCGGAGGTGCCCGGCATCGAGGTCTACATGCAGAACCCGCCGACCGTGCGCATCGGCGGCCAGGTGAGCAAGAGCCTGTACCAGTACTCGATGCAGTCGCCGGATCGCGAGGAGTTGTACCGGGCGTCGCGGCAGTTGAAGAAGGCGCTCGAAGAGGTGCCGGGGCTCGAGGATCTCACCAGCGATCTGGAGATCACCAGCCCGCAGGTCAACGTCGACATCGATCGCGACAAGGCGGCGGCGCTCGGCGTCACCGCGAACCAGATCGAGAACGCCTTCTACGACGCCTACGGACCGCGGTGGGTCTCGACGATCTACGCGCCGGTCAACGAGTACAAGGTGCTGCTGGAACTGGCGCCCGAGTACCAGGCGGATCCGGCGGCGCTCTCGCTGCTGTACTTCAAGGCGACGCCGCCGCAGGGAGGCAGCGGCGCCGGAGGGACAGGCGGTCAGGGCGGAGCAGCCGCGCTCGCCGGCGGCGGCACCGCATCGTCGGCCCTCGGCGGAGCGCTCGGCGCCGCCGGCAGCGCGTCGGCCGGCACCGTGGTCCCGCTCGACACGCTCGCGACGATGAAGCAGGTCGTGGGGCCGCAGACGGTGAACCACCACGGTCAGTTGCCGGCCGTGACGATCTCGTTCGGCCTCGCCCCCGGCGCCTCGCTCGGCGATGTGCTGACGCGCGTGCGCGAGATCGCCGACCGCACACTGCCCGAGACGGTCAGCGGTCAGTTCCAGGGCGCGGCAAAGGCGTTCCAGAGTTCCCTCGGCAACCTCGCGGTGCTGCTCGTCATCGCCGTGATGGTGGTCTACATCGTGCTCGGCATCCTCTACGAGAGCTACATCCACCCGCTCACGATTCTCTCGGGCCTTCCGTCGGCCGCGTTCGGCGCGCTTGTGACGCTGATCGTCTTCGGGATGGATCTCAACATCTACGCCTTCGTCGGCATGATCATGCTGATCGGGATCGTCGAGAAGAACGCAATCATGCAGATCGACTTCGCGCTCGAAGCCGAGCGCGCTGGTAAGCGGCCCGAAGAAGCGATCTACGAAGGCTGCCTGATTCGCTTCCGGCCGATCATGATGACGACGATGGCGGCGCTGCTGGGTGCGGTGCCGATCGCCGTTGGCTACGGCGCCGGCGGCGAGGCGCGCCAGCCGCTCGGGCTCGTCGTCGTCGGAGGCCTGGTGTTCTCGCAGCTCGTGACGCTATATCTCACGCCGGTCGTCTACACCTATATGGCCCAGCTCCAGTCGTGGATGAAGTCGCGCCAGACCGCGCGCGGTCTCGCCCCAGCGCCTGCGAAATAAAGGCTGGGTCGGGCAGGTTCGGGCAGGCCGGTCGGATCGGGCGGGGTCAAGCGGTCGGAGAGGTCTTGCCGGACTTGACCGGACGGATAGGGTCCGACCTGCCCGACCTGCCTGACCCGCCCCACCTGCGGCATATCTTCTGCACTGGCGGCCGGTATGAGCTTGCGTATCGCTCAGCTCGGCGCTTGCGTTGCCGCTGTCGCGCTTTTCGTCGGCGCCGCACCGCAACAGCACGCGCCGGTTCGTCGCACGCCTCACAAGAAGCCAGTTGCGAAAAAGCCGCCCGACCCGCCGTCGCTTCCGTGTGGCGACTACGTCGGATTCCAGGTACTCCTCGATCGCCTGGGGTTCTCGACCGGTGAGATCGACGGCAAGCCGGGTCCGAACCTGACGCGTGCGATCACCGCAATGCAGACCGCGCGCAAGCTAGCCACGACCGGCCAGCCTGACTGCGACACCTGGCACGCGCTCGGCGGCGAGCACGCACAGCCGGCGCTGATGGACTACACGCTCAGCGACGACGATGTGAAAGGGCCGTTTGCGGGCGACATCCCGCGAGACCTCGCCAGGCAGGCGTCGTTGCCGTCGCTCGGCTACCGCTCACCGCTCGAGATGATCGCCGAGCGGTTCCACACGTCGCCGGCGCTGCTGCGGCAGTACAACATCGGCATCGAGTTCACCGCCGGCCAGAAGATCAGCGTCCCGGCAGTGACGCCGTTCCTCGCCGACGCGAAGCCGCCCACCGACGCGCTTGCCGACGGCACGACGATCGAGGTGTCGAAGGACGAGTCGGCGCTGCGCGCGACGCGCGCCGATGGATCAGTCGTCTTCTACGCGCCGGTCACGACCGGCAGCGAGCACGATCCGCTGCCGATCGGCGACTGGAAAGTGCTCGGCCTCCAGTGGTACCCGGTGTTTCACTACAACCCGAACCTGTTCTGGGACGCGAAACCAAAAGACACGCGCGCCGACATCAAGCCGGGGCCGAACAACCCGGTCGGCGTCGTGTGGATTGCGCTCAGCAAGGAGCACTACGGCCTGCACGGCACGCCGGAACCGGGCAACGTCGGACACACCGAGTCGCACGGCTGCGTGCGGCTGACCAATTGGGATGCGGCGCGGGTCGCGGCGCTCGTGAAGCCGGGCACGCCCGTACTGTTTCGATGACGCGCGCCGTGCGTACCCGCCGCGCGCGGATCTGGCCGTTGATCGCGATCGTCGTCGCATTCTTCAGCGGAGTCGCCGTCGACGCGTGGCTGCGATCGTACGGTCCGCCTATCCCTGCGTCGGTCCGCGCCGCGAAGGAGACGCCGGCAACCGATAAAGCTCCGGTGGTGTCGAGCGTCAGCCGGAACGTTACGCGAACTACCGGGACGATCTCGCATGCAGACCTTCGCGTCCCGATTGACGGCGCCGACGTCGCGTCGTGGAAGGGCGAATTCAATCAGCGGCGCGATGGCGGCAGCCGCGGGCACGAAGCGGTCGACATCCTGTCGCCGCGCAACACGCCGGTGCACGCCGTGGCTACCGGAACCATTGCGAAGATCTTCGAGAGTAAGGCCGGCGGTCACACCGTCTATCAGTTCGATGCAGACGGCCGCCTCTGCTACTACTACGCCCACCTCGAGCGATACGCCGACGATTTGCACGAAGGCCAGGTCGTCAAGCAGGGGGACGTCATCGCGTACGTCGGCACGTCCGGCAACGCACCGCCGAACACGCCGCATCTGCACTTCGCCGTCTACCAGCTCGACGCGGAGAAGCGCTGGTGGAAAGGGACGCCGCTCGATCCTTATCTTGTCTTTTCGAAATCGGCGCCGCGCAGTGACGATTGAATTTCGCGGAAAACAGCTGACGAAGCGATCGCGGGCGTCGCTACAATATGCCTTGCGATGCTCGCGCGACGGGCCGGCCGTTTCGTCTGTGCTGCGGTGGTCGTGATGGCGGCCGACGCATACGCGCAGCCTGCTGCGCCGTCGCCGCGTCCGCGGCGAGATGCCGCGCTGGAAGCCGTGGCAGCCACGGCTGTCAGCCTGCCGCCAGAGCTCGCCGCGGATGCACTGCTCCGCATCGCCTCGTCTCCACGTGTCACCGATCGCGAGTGGAAGCGCGAGCTGCTCATCGAGTCGTTCTTCCGCGCCTACAGCGCACACGAGCCGTACCGCCAGGCCACCGCGCAGGCAGTTGCGCCCGACACCGGGGACGGCGCGCGGCTCTTTGCCTACGCGACGTCGCTGAACCGCGTCTCGCTGCAGGCGCGCGCGGCGCAGATGATGGCGCTCGTCGACGGCCCTGAAGCGCGCGAGCTATTCCAGTGGATTGATCTCGATATCGCGCCAGCGGTGTGCGACGGGCTCCTGGCACCCGCAGTCGACGAGTACTACTCGGCGCTCAGCCTGGTCGCGCGGACGACGTTTGACGATCGCACCGAGGCACTGCGATTCCTGGAGCTGTTTCTCTGGCGCGCCCAGCTGCCGAGCGAGTTCCCTGCGGTGGCACGCGCGCTGATCCGCTTTCAGCCGAGCGGCGGCGAGGCCGCCTATCTCGAATCGGTGTTCGGGTTCATCCTGGAGACGGGCCGCTTCGACGCGCGCGGCTTCTCCTCGTCGGCGAACGACATCGTGTCGCGCAGCGCCGATCTCGCCATCGCGTACGCGAAGCTCGGCGTCAACCCGTATTTCCTGATGGACACGCTGCGCGCCTACGTCATCACCCAGGTGAAGGGGCCACGCTGCGCCGACAGCATGTCAGAGGCGATGACCCCGGCGGCCTTCAACGCGGCGCTCGGGCGGACGATGATGGAGCCGTACATCCGGCCAATCGACGGCGCGACGCTCATCCCGTCGCACGTCCTCGGCTCGGCGCGGCTCGAACCGTACTGGCAGACGGGACAGGCGAAGGCGCTCCGCCAAGCCGCGATCGACCTGCGCGGCAGCGGCGTCGCGCCGGTACCGCTCAGGATTCGCCAGACCGAGGAATGGTTGACGCGCGCGGAGCATCTGCTCGTCAACATCGATCAGTGGACCGGCAACGGCGAAGCGAGCGACCGCGACTACTTCTACCAGAAGGCGTCGCTGTACGTGGCGCTGCTGGATCTGGTCCCCCGGTCGAAGCTGCGCGGCAAAACGATCGACAGCTTCATCGAGTTCCTTCGCCACAAGGACGAGGATCGCAGCGGCCAGCCGCTGTGGTTCGCATTCGTCAACCACCTGCTCGAACTGTCGCGCGGCGACGACCGCACCGAGATTCTGCGCCGGTTCGAAGACGCGCATCATCCGGCGCTCTGGGTGTACGCGCAACTGGAACAGCTCGTGCCCGTCGGCACGCGCTGACGCCGCGCGGACGAGCAATTAAGAATTAATTTTTAGCGCCGCTGCAGCAAGACGACGCCCGACCACGGCCGGCTACCTTGTGGCCCGGTCGACTCGGGCAGCATCGCCATCATCCGCAGGGCCAGCGGCAGCCGTCCGAGCTTGCCGGCGGTTTTCAGGATCGATTTCACTTCGACCGGCGTCCATCCGTACGGCGCGAAGAACGGCGGCCCCTCGTACGGCGCGAAGAGGAACGGCGCGCCGGCGTCCATCATGTATTCGCCGGCGCGCTCCTTGAGCATCTGCATCAGGCCCGGCGAGACGATGTCGACGACCCAGTGATAGAAGGTCGGCTGCCGCGCGAGATCCCACCCGAGCGACCCAACCTCGTTGACCATCAGGTAGATCAACAGCCCTTCGGAGAGCACGGCGACACGCGACGCCGAGCGGCCGATGCGATCGAAGACGCCGCGCCTCGCGTCGCCGTTCGACAGGTCGACCGGGATGCGTTCGACTGCACACGTCGGCTTGGCATCGGCGAGGACCTGCGCCTTGTAATCGAGGATCTCCGGCAGATCGATCTCCACCCAGCGCAGCGAGGCCGGCAGCGGCATCCGGTACGGCCGCGTGTCGAGCCCGGCGGCCAGGTTGACGATTACCTCGACGCCGCTCTGGACCAGGCGGGTGACGAAGCGATCGAACAGGTACGTGCGCGCGAGGATCGACCACGCGTTCTCCTCGAAGAATGGCAGCGCGGCGGCAATGCGCTCGCCGCGTTCGCCAGCCAGCGCGCGCGCGAATGGATCGCGGAACACCGCGTCGGCGCGGTCGGTTTCGCGGGCGCGATACACCGCCATCCAGCGCGCGGTATCGGAGACGTCACGGATCAGGGGATCGGTCATGCGGGCTCTGCGCCAGATTTTGCCACGACTCCTCAATCGCGCGCGGCTGGCCAGTGGCGAACAGTGTTTCGTAAATTATCAACCGATGCGGCCGTTCCGGCGTAGACTGGCGCGACACGCGCGCCTGAAGCGTTGGCGCCCCATAAGGAGCGGCACCATGCGTTCCCTCGTCTTCGCCATCGTCCTGCTCACATCGATCGCGGCCGCCGCGCAATCAAAGACGGACACGCCGCCACGCACCGCCGACGGCCGTCCCGATCTGCAGGCGACCTGGGATTTCGCGCAGCTGACGCCGTTCGAGCGGCCCAGCGAGTTCGCCGACAAGACCTCCGTGACCGACGAGGAAGCGGAAGAGTTTGCGCAGCGCCGCGTGGAAACCTCCGACAAGGATCGACGCGACGGCGGCGCCGCCGCCGATGTCGAACGCGCCTACAACGATTTCTGGTGGGACTTCGGCCGCCGCATCGCGCGCCAGCCGTCGCTGGTCGTCGATCCGGCCGACGGCCGTGTGCCGGCGCTGGTGCCGGCCGCGCAGAAACGGATCGCTGACCGTCGCGGCAAATTCGACAACCCGGAAGAGCGGCCGCTCGCGGAGCGCTGCATCCTCGGCTTCAACTCAGGGCCGCCGATGGTCCCGAGCGCCTACAACAACAATGTCCAGATCGTGCAGACGCGCGATCGCGTGCTGATCTTGAACGAGATGATCCACAGCGCCCGCATCGTCGATCTGACGCGGCGCGAGCACATGCCACAGCAGATTCGTTTCCTGACCGGCGATTCGATCGGCCGCTGGGATGGCGACACGCTCGTAGTCGACACGACCAACTTCTCGCTCGAGGGCGGGTTCCGCGGCGCAACGACAAAGTTGCACCTGGTCGAGCGCTTCACCCGCGAGAGTCCCGAGACGCTGCGCTACGAATTCACGGTGGACGATCTCGACACCTGGACGCGTCCGTGGAGCGCGTCAATCCCGATGACGCGGACCGACGAGCGGATGTTCGAGTACGCGTGCCACGAAGGGAACTACGCGCTCACCGGCGTGCTGCAGGGCGCGCGCTACCAGGAGAAGCAAACGGTGAAGCCGCCGACGGAGAAACGATGAGGCGACAGCTTCGCTGGGTGGTGATCGGCGTCGGGGCGCTGGCCGTAGCGTCCGCACCGCGGCTCCCGGCGCAGCCGGCGTCGCCGGCGATTTACATGAGCGAAGCCGATCTGACGGCGACGCTCAAGGACGCGGCGAAGAGCGCGCCGGCGATGCACACGGCGCCGGTCAAGAACGCCGATCACTATCGCATCAACGTCGTGCGCCGCACGACGGCGCAGGGCGCGATCGCGCATCCGGACGGCACCGAGGTGCATCACATCGTCGACGGCAGCGGCACGCTGGTCACCGGTGGCACCGTTGTTCGGTCGACCGCCGCCGGTGGACGCGGCTCGGCGGGCGCGACGATCGACGGCGGCGTCAGCCGTCACGTCGCGAAAGGCGACGTGATTCTCATTCCCGCCGGCACGCCACACTGGTACAAGGATCTCGACGGCCCGATTACGTATCTGGAGGTCCGCTTCGACCTGCCGAGACAGTAGCGCCGCCGAGCGGGTCCGTTCCCTGTAGTAGCGTCAGCGATCACGGCCGCGATGTCATCGCGCAGCCGGACATTACCTGCCAACAAACGGCAGCATCGTTGCTGGCAACGGTCGCATAGGAGGTCAACATGGGACTGCGCGACAAGTACAGCTATGCGATCCAGACGGCGAAGGACGTGAGGATGCAGGGGTCGGCCGAGGAGAGAGACGGCAAGCTCTATTTCAACGGCACGACCCAGACGCAGGACGAGGCGAACAAAATCTGGGACGCGATCAAGACGATTCCTGACTGGCACACCGAGATTGTCGCCAACATCAAGGCGACCGGCGGCGGCGCGACGCACGGCGCCACGGGTACGGCCGGGTCCGAAACGACTTACACGGTGAAGTCGGGCGATACGCTGAGCAAGATCGCCAAGGAGTTCCTCGGCAACGCGAACGCCTACATGGAGATTTTCAACGCGAACAAGGATCAGCTGTCGGATCCGGACAAGATCAAGCCGGGGCAGCAGCTCAGGATTCCGCAGCCGGCGAAACGCTAGAGCGTTTTGATTTCTTCGTGGTGTCCGGCTTCAGCCGGACCGACGAGGGTCCGCCTGAAGGCGGACACTACAGAGAATTGAGATGTGCGAGAAGAATCGAGCGCGCTTTAGTCGCTGAGTTCCAGGCTGCGTTTCAATGATTCACGCACGTGGTAGGCCGAGGCGCGCTCGCACCGGAGCTTGATCTCCCGTGCCGGCGCGCCCGGGAAGGTGCCGGCGAAGGCAATCGTCCACTCCGCGCCGGTGCTGGCGATGCGGGCGATTCTCAGGGGCACTCCGTACTGTCGAAGGACCGAATCGGCCAGCCGCTCAACGTCGGTTCGCTCCATGGGAACGCTCTCACGCAAGCGCCTCGCCGTCCGGCCCAACCATTGCGAAACCGGCCTGAAAACGTCTGCTTTCGACACAGATTCGGCAGAAACGTCCTGAAAAAACGTCTTGAGTGACTACAGTCGCGACGAACTTGTCTAATTTCTGACAGTAATCGCGGATGCGAGTACTGCTCCGGCCCGTCCGCCCGCGGCCTTGCCTCCGTCCCACACCAACTCTCCGGCGACGAACACTTTCTCGATGCCGGCTGGCAGGGCCATCGGGTCGTTGAACGTCGACCGATCGGTCACCGTGTCCGGGTTGAAGAGCACGATGTCGGCGAGCGCGCCTCTTGTCAGGCGGCCGCGATCCTTCAGCTTCAGCCGATCGGCAGGCATGCTCGTCATCTTCGCGATCGCCTGCGTGAGCGTGAGCCAGTGCTGTTCGCGCACGTAACGGCCAAGCACTTTCGGGAACGTACCGGCGCCGCGCGGGTGGCGCGTGTTGATCCCGCCGTCGCTGCCGACCATCACCCACGGTTGCTGGTAAAACGCGCGAATGTCCTCGTCGACCATCGAGGTGCACACCACGCCGGCGCCGCCGTCCTTCACGATCTGGATGAACTCGTCCACCGCCGTCGTCTGCCGCTCGCGGGCAACGGCATCGAGCGTCTTGAATTCGTAGTCTGGATGCGCGGCGTGCCGAACGATCAACACGTTCTGCGCGCCGCCGACGTCGGCAAGCGCCTTCTCGACGCTCGGCGGATAGTCGTAGTGCTTATCGGGGACGAGAACGGTGATCGTCGAGCTCCACGCGTTGTAGGGATAGGCGTCGGCGGTGACGTCGACACCGCGCTTTCGCGCCGATTCGATCAGCGCAATCGCCTCTGCCGCCTTGCGCCAGACGCCAACGGTGCCAAGCTTGATGTGCGAGATCTGCACCGGAATGTGCGCGCGCTCGCCGATCGCGATCGCTTCCTTGAATGCGTCGAAAGCTTTGTCGGCCTCGTCGCGGATGTGCGACATGTAGATGCCGCCATAGCGCGCGGCAACGGTGGCGAGCGCGACGAGCTCGCCGGTCTCGGCATAGCCGCCGACCTCGTACTCGAGGCCGCTCGATAACCCGACGGCGCCGTCGCGCATCCCTTGCTCGACGAGCGCCGCCATCCGCGCGACTTCGTCCGGGCGCGCGGCGCGCTTGTAGTCGTCGTTCATCACCAACCGGCGCACGGTCGCGTGACCGACCATCATTGCGATGTTCATCGCCGCCGGCTTCGCGCGCCGCTCGCCGAGGAACTCGCCGATCGGCCACGGCGACGATCCGTCCGGGCCGAGCACCGCGGTGGTGATGCCCTGGGCGACCTGCGTTTCCGCCGCTGGATCGTTCGCAAGCTCGCCGGCCGAATGATTGTGGATGTCGATGAACCCGGGCGCGACGACCAGCCCTTTCGCGTCGACGATCGTGTCCCCCGGTTGCTGAGCGTCGGCGCCGACCGACACGATGCGATCGCCGGCGAACCGTACTGTCCCCGCGCGCAACGGCGCGCCTGTGCCGTCCGCGATCTGCGCGCCGACGATCGCCCATGCGCGGCCACCGTTCTGCGCGTCGAGCCGCCGCGAACAGGACGACACGACGATCGCGAGCGCGCACGCTGCGATCGCGGCCACTCGAGCGTTACTGAACATGCCGCGGATTATATGGGGCGGGCAGGCCAGGCGGGTCAGGCAGTCGCCTATTTGACGCGTGTGGCCGTCCGACCTGCCCGGCCCACCCGGCCTGCCTGGCCCACGCGAGCGAAGCGAGCGCCTACGCGGCGCCGAAGCGCAAGCGGATGACGTCGCCGCGATACTGGAAGATCCGGGTGAGCGCCGGCGCGACGAAGACGCGATTGGCGATGCGGCCGAGCGCGCCGAGCGGCGGCGCATAGAGGACGCGGTCTTCCATCACGGTCCGCGCGCCGTCGGCGCGAAACGCGTGCTCGTGCCACCAGAGGCGGTACGGGCCGACTTCCTGGACGTCGACGAAACGACGGCCCGGCTCCCATACCGCAATGCGCGATCTCCAGCGGATCGTCGCTGGCCCGACGCGCATGCGATATTCCATCCGCGCGCCCTCGGTGATCGGCTGCGCCGCCCGCGTCAGCGTGAACTGCATCGCGGCGGGCGTGATCAGTCCCAGGTTCTCGGCGCGCGAGAAGAACGCAAAGGTCTCGGCCACCGGCGCCTCGACGACCGTCGTCGCGCGCAGTTCGTAGCGCGCGGTTGTTCCACCCGGAGCGCCGTTTCCTGCCGGCGCGGTGTTCGCCTGCGGCCCCGCGGGCCTCGGCGGCCCAATCGCGATCGATCCACCGGCGACGATGTCGGCGAGCGCCGCACCGAGGGTCGGAAAGGCGAACGTGAAACCATGGCCGATGAGCACAGCGGGCGCGACCCGCTGGCTCGCAAGGAGCACCGTCGCAGCCTCGCCGAAGAGCGCGCGCAGCGCGAACGCCGGCGTCGGGAGAATCGCCGGGCGGTGCAGCGCGCGCCCGAGCGCCGCCGCGAAGGTCCGGCTCGTCGCCTCCTCCGGCGCGACGCCGTTGACCGGCCCACGATACCGCTCGTCCGCGATCATCACCGCTACGGCCGACACGAGATCGTGCAGGTGAATCCACGGCAGGTATTGCCGTCCATTGCCGATCGGTCCGCCGGCGCCAAGCTTGAACGGCGGCAGCATCTGCGCCAGCGCGCCGCCGTTGCGCCCAAGTACTACCCCGGTGCGTAACAGCACGACGCGCACGCCGGATAGCTCCGCGGCACGGGCGGCGTTCTCCCAGTCGCGGCACATGTGGGCGAGAAAATCGCCGCCCGGTTTCGACGTTTCAGTGAGCGGTTCGCCGCCGCGATCGCCGTACCAGCCGACCGCGCTTCCCGACACGAGCACGCGCGGCCGCGGCGTGGCCGCCGCGATCGCGCGCACGAGATCAGTAGTGACGCCGACGCGACTCTCTTCGAGGACGCGGCGGCGCTGCGGTGTCCAGCGTTTTCCGATCAGCGGTTCGCCGGCGAGGTTCACCACCGCATCGACGCGGCCGAGCGCGCCGGCCAGCGCGTCGTGGCCGCGCGACACCGGCACGAGATCGACGTCGGCACCGAGCAGGCTGCGGGCGCGCGATTCGGATCGCACCCACGCGACGATCGTGTGGCCGTCACGCTGAAGGCGCGGAACCAGTGCGCGCCCGATGAAGCCGGTGGCGCCGGTGATCAGGACTCGCATGCACGTCTTGGACGCGGGTCGCGATTCACGAGATCCCGCTTTTGTCCGCGTTTGTCTTTTGTTGGTACCAACATTGCTCCTGATACCGTCGAGTTACACGAAACGTGGCGCGATGCGTATCCTGGTCATTCAGCGACCAACAATGAACTGTATCGACGGAATGCGACTCGACCGCTTCATGCCAGGCCATCAGTATGAAGTAGGCGCCTCCCTCGCCGCGGTCTTTATAGCCGAGCAGTGGGCCGAGCCGATGACCGGCGCGCCGCCGGCGCTCGCGATTCCGCCCAACGAATCCAGCGCCGACACCGACGAGGCACCGCCCCAGCTGATGCGGGAAATTTATCCTTCGACGTACGACGGTTCGGCTGCGTTGGCGGCCGACCGCCGAGATCGTGATCGCTCGGCGACGCGATGAACTTAGCTGAATCCGGCTGGGACCGATCTTGCACCCACCGGCAGCGTGGCCGACGAGAAGCCGGTCCGCGCGCTCGTCATGGACAGCTCCGCGGACACGCTCGATCTGCTTCGACAGTACCTCGAGTTCCACGGCTTCGCTGTGGAAACGTGCAACCTCGGGCGGCTGCGTCGCGAAGGCATCGACGTCGCTGACACCGTTGCGCACGTGCATCCCGACGTTGTCGTGTTCGATATCGCGCTGCCATACGACGTGAACTGGGAGATGTGCGCCGCATTGCAACAGGATCCGCGGATCGACGCACCGTTCGTGTTGACAACGACCAACCGCGCTGCCGTCGAACGTCTGACGGGTGCGCGCGGAGTCATCGAAATTCTCGGCAAGCCGTACGATCTCGAGCACGTCGCCGAGGCCGTGCGCGCCGCTGCGGCCGCGCGCGACTCATCACCCGACGGCGCCCCGCCTCGCACGAATGCGCGTCGCGGCATCGATCGCCGCGACCGCGACCGCCGCCGCGAGGAGCGGCGAAAAAAATCGTCATCGTGAGCCGCAGGTCCGCGACGACGAAGGGCTATCGCTTCTTCCCTTTCCCGAATTGATCGCCGGCGACCGCCGGCTTACCGCCGGCGAAATCGATCTCCAGCATCTTCTCGCTTTCGGCGTCAGCGCCGTGCTCGTCCTGGAGCGTGGCGACGATCTGCTTGGTGCGCACGTCGACGACGTCGCCAGTCGACGGGTAGGCCAATGTGCCGTCGATACCAAACGTGATCCAGCCGGGTTCATCGCGGACCTGGACGCTGGTCTTCATCACCGGCGGCATCACCGTCGCGTCGAAGACGCGGAGATAGTTGTTGGCGTTGTCGGCGATCCAGATCTCGGTCTCGTCCTGGGTCATCGCGATCCCGTGGCTCGGGATGCCATGCGTGGGCGATTTGCCGGCGGTCACACCGGGCACTTCGACGTGGCCGACGATCGCGCCGGTCTTGAGGTCGGCGATCTCGAACCCGAGGAAGTCGTTGATGTTCGCAAACAGCAGCGTCTGCCTGCCGTTGAACGTGAACGGCCGCACCATGTTCCCGAACGGCCCGAGCTCCTTCACGATGGTCCGCGTCTTCGCGTCGACGACCGACATCGTCCGCGTGTCGCCTTCGGCTTCGAAATAGACGCGCGTCCCGTCGTCTGAATACTGCGTGTTGTGCGGCCGGCCGGGCTTGTCGATGGCGCCGATGCGCGCGCCGGTGGCGGCGTCCGCGACGATCCATTTCGGCGCGCCCAGTTCCGGCGCGTAGAGCGTCTTGCCGTCGGGAGACAACGCGATCCGATCGGTGCCGCGATCGTCGTAGCTGTGTTCCCATACGAGCTTGTCGGTCTTTAGGTCGTAGGCAGCGACGCGGCGGCTCGTCGACACGTATAGCCGCGCCGACGAAGCATGCGCGGCGATCCCCTTGATCGCTTCCTGCCGGCCGTTGTCGGGCATCGTCCCGTGCAACGGAATGCGGCGGACGAACTTGTGGTTGTGGTCGATGTCGAAGACGAGAATTCCGGCGCCGCCGTACTTCATGTTGTTACCGCCGCCCACGCCCGGCAGCGCCGCGTAGAGAAAGCGTTGCCGCAGCTGCGCGGCCGACGTCTGGATCACCATTGCCGCCGCGATCGACGCCACCATCAGCGTCGAGAGCCGCCGAGCCGTCATCTGCGTCTCCTCTCCATGCCGAACCGGTGCCTATCCTACGCGATGTGACGGGTGCCAGGACGGCTTCGAGCAGCGGACGCATCTGCGACAACTGTTTGACGCGGATCACCAGGTCCCACGCGCGTTCGAACTTCTTCCAGCCGGCGCTGTAGCAGAAGTGCTTGGCGCGGTGCTTCACCGCCGCATGCGTGGCGGCGGCGCGCACGATGTTGTCCCAGCGATAGAACGTCTCGTAGGCCCGGTCGTATCCCTGCTCGAGTTCGGCCGGCGTCAGCGGCGATGGACGATAAACCACGTGCCGCGTGTCGTAGCGATCCCAGTTCCGCGAGATGATCCGGCCGCCGGCGCGCATCTCGGCGTGGAGCGGGGTACCGGGGTACGGGGTGAGGATGTGAAAGGTCGCGGTGGTGAGCCCGGCGGCAACCGCCCAATCAACCGTGCGCGGAAACACGTCGCGATCGTCTCCGTCGAGCCCGAAGACGAAGCTGCCGTTGATCATGATGCCGAGGCTGTCGAGGCGGCGAACGACGGCGTCGTAACTGCGACCGAGATTCTGTCGCTTGCGCGCCGCGGCGAGGCCGCTGCTCGACAGTGTCTCGAAACCCACGAACAGACTGCGCAGGCCGGCAGCGGCGGCATATTCGATCGTGTCGTCGCGAAGAATCGAATCGACAGTGGCTGCACCCTGGAAGACGCGGTTCATCCCGCGCATGCCGCGAAACAGATCGCGCGCGAACCACGGGTTGCCGAACAGATGATCGTCGAGGAAGTAGAGGTGCCGACCGGGAAGCCGCGCGATCTCGGCCAGCGCCCCGTCGACCCGTTGTGTGTAGAACGAGCGGCCGCCGGCGAAGAACGCGTCCTTGTAGCAGAAGCTGCAGTGGTGCGGGCAGCCGCGCGAGACGACGATCGAGTTCGGGACGAGGTAGCGATGGCGCTGGATGAGGTCGCGGCGGATTGGCGGCAATTTGTCGAGCGACCGTACCGACGACTCGTAACGCCGCAGCGGCGCGCCGGCGGCGAAGTCGCGAAGAAAGCGCGGGAACGTATCCTCGCCCGGCCCGAGGAAGATGGTGTCGGCGTGCGGCGCCGCTTCGTCCGGCAGCGAGGTGACATGCAGACCGCCGAGCAGCACGTACGCACCGCGCGCGCGGTAGCGGTCGGCAATGCGGTAGGCGCGATAGGCGTTGGTGATGTAGACCTGGATGACGACGAGATCCGGGTCGTCGTCGAGATCGAGCGGCTCGACGTGCTCGTCCTGCAGCGAGATCTCGAGATCCGGAGCGAGGTACGCGGCCAGCGTGGCGAGGCCGAGCGGCGGAAACAGCGAGTACTTGACTGGCCGCCAGTACGGGCTGGTCGCCTCGGTCAGCGCCGGCAGAATCAGCTTCACTCGCGTGATCGGCGAACGCGTCGTTCGAGGACTTCGATTTCCGCGGCGAGCGTGCGGACTACGCGCGTAAGACTCCAAGTAGTGCAAATTACTTTTCATAATAAAGAACGCACCCAACCGGGTCAAGCCAGTTAGGTCGACCGGCGGCGCAGTCGCACCGCGGGCCGCATCGCTCGGAAGCCGGCGGCTGAAACCGGGGCTTCGCCCGGGAAGACAAAAGTCCACGGCAATCCCCGTGGATCTACACGTTCCGTCACATTGAGACGTCAGCGATCGAAACCGATTCGATTCGCCCGCAGATTGCCGTTGGCGCGGCAATTGCTGGAGCCCATGCAGTCGTCACATGCTCTGACCCATTCGCGAGCCCTGGCATCTATGGGAACACGTGATTCGTCGGCGGCGGACTCTCATCGAGCAGGGCGAACGTGGGATCACGATTCACAGCCTCCCGCTCGCCTCGGCCTGGCGCTCGGCGGCGGATTCGCGCGCGGGATTGCGCATGCTGGCGTGCTCCGAGTCTTCGAGCGCCACGGCATTCCGCTGCATTGCATCACCGGTGTCAGCGCCGGATCGATCGTCGCGGCCGCCTATGCCAGCGGTACGCCCGCCGACGACATCGCCCGCATCGGCTGCTCGATGCGGTTCCGTGATGTTGCGCGCTGGAGCATCTGCCGGATGGGATTCATGGGCAGCGATCGCATGAAGCAGTTCCTCGCCGGCGTGCTCGAGCGTCATTGCTTCGAGGAGATGCGGACGCCGCTCGGCGTGCTGGCGACCGATCTGTGCACCGGCGAGCCGGTCTCGTTCCGTGACCGCGGCGACGTCTTCGTGCCGATCCGCGCCAGCTGCTCCTACCCCGGCCTGTTCCAGCCGGTTCACGCCGCTGGCCGACTGCTCGTCGACGGCGCGATGAGCGTCGAAATTCCGAGCGTCCTGGCGCGCGAGCTCGGCGCGACGCACGTCATCGCCGTGTCGGTGCCGCCGCCGCCCTGCATCCGGCCGCCGGCCGACGTCGTGCAGGTCGTGCGGCGCTGTTTCCAGATCATGCAGCGGCACTCCGAATCGGTCTGGCGCGAGGCCAGCGATCTCATCATCACGCCGGATCTCCAGAGCGTCGAATGGAACGCCTTCGACGCGGGGCCCGAGCTCGTGAAGGCCGGCGAAGCGGCGGCGATGGCCGCGCTGCCGATCATCAAATCCTGGTTCGCCGGTCCGATCGCCGGAGAGACGCTCGACGAGCGCTTCGCCTGATCGATCACTTCGCACGAATCGGTGTCGCGAGAGCGCGCAGGCACGCGGCGTGCGGTCGGCGCGGCGCAGCCTGTCCACGCTGGTGGCGGCGAGCATATACTCCGCGCATGCATTTCACGACCGCGCTCGCTGCCGGCGCCGTGGTCCTGGCCGGCGCCGCCTGCTCGCCGCAGTACGACCTGGTGATCAAGAACGGTGACGTCGTCGACGGCACCGGCGCCGCCGTCCGGCGCGCCGACATCGCGGTGAACGGCGATCGGATCGTCGCCGTCGGCGCCGTGTCCGGCAGCGCCCACCGCACGATCGACGCGGCCGGGCGTGTCGTCGCACCTGGATTCATCGACGTGCAAGGACAGTCGGGCGTCACGCTGCTCGCCGACGGCAACGGCGAGAGCCACATCCGCCAGGGCATCACCACTGAAATCATCGGCGAAGGCAGCACGCCGGCACTGTGGACGGCCGACACCGTCGACCGCGTCAGCGTCGATCGCTATCACCTGCGGTTTGACTGGACCGGGTTCGACGGCTACCTGCGTGCGCTGCAGAGGCGCGGCACGTCGATCAACCTCGGATCGTTCGCGCCGGTGGCGGCGATCCGCGAACAGGTGCTCGGCATGCAGAATCGCGCCCCGACGGCCGACGAACTGAAGCGCGAAGAGGAGATCCTCGAGCGCGCGATGCAGCAAGGCGCCTTCGGCTTCGCGACCGCGCTGATCTACCCGCCGGCGTCGTACACGCAGACCGACGAACTGGTCGCCCTCGCCGGCGTTGCGGCGCGGTATGGCGGCGTCTACATCTCGCACGTCCGCGGCGAGAGCTTTCGCGTGAAGGAGGCGATTGCCGAGGCGATCGCCATCGGCCGGCAGGCGAAGCTGCCGGTGGTCGTGTATCACTTGAAGATCGGCGCGAAGTCCAACTGGGGGCACATGGACGCGATCCGCGCCGAGATCGACGCGGCACGCGCGAGCGGCGTCGAGATCAGCGCCTGCCAGTACCCGTACACCGCCGGCGGTACGGGCCTGCCGGCGACGCTGCCAGGCTGGGCACAAGAGGGCGGCCGCGAGAAGATGCTCGAGCGGCTCAAGGATCCGGCGGAGCGCGCGAAGATGCGCCGCGACGTCGAGGCCAATACCGAGGTCGAAAACCTGCTCGCCGGCGCGACGTTCGACGGCGTGCAAATCGCGTCGGTGCCGCCCGACAAGGATCAGTCGATCGTCGGCAAGCGGCTGTCGCAGATCGCCGCCGAACGACACCAGGACAACTGGGACACGCTGTTCGCCGTCCTCGTCGACAACGACGGCCGCGTCGGGGCGCTCTTCCACATGATGTCCGAGGACGATGTGAAGACGGCGATGCGGTTTCCGTGGGTGAGCGTCGGCACCGACTCGGCGGCGATCCGTCCCGACGGTCCGCTCGGCGCCGGCCAGCCGCACCCGCGCGCCTACGGCACGTTCCCGCGCATTCTCGGCCGCTACGTCCGCGACGAGCACGTGCTCGACCTGCCCGACGCGATCCGCAAGATGACCAGTCTCGCGGCGTCGCAGATGAAACTCACCGATCGCGGCACGATCAAGGAAGGCTTCTTCGCCGATCTCGTCGTCTTCGATCCGAAGACCGTAGCCGACACCGGCACGTTCGAAACGCCGCAGCAGTATCCGGTGGGCATCGACACCGTGATCGTCAACGGCAGCGTTACCGTCGACGGCGGCCGCCACACCGGCGCGCACGCCGGCCGCGCGCTGTTCGGCCCCGGTTATCGGCCGGCGCGGTCGACGAACTGATGTGAATCATTTGTTCGTCCTCGTCGTGTCCGGCGTCAGCCGGATTTCGACGGAGCGCGAAGGCGTCAGCCGAGCCTTCAGCGGAGCTTTGTGACTTCGCCGGTATCCAGCGAGTAATAGGCTTCGACGACCGTCAGCTTGTGCTCGGCCACCGCGTGTTTCAGCATCTCGCTGGTCGAGACGAGTCTCTCGGCGACGGCGTGCACGTGATCGCGAACGGCGAGGTCGTACAGGTCCGGTTTGCTCTTGTCCACCTTGGTACAGGAAGCCTTGATCGAAGAACGACCGCTTCGAGGTTCGCCGACCCCAGGGGCTCGCCCGAGCAGGCCGCCTGCACCGCCCCGCAATGCTGATGTCCGAGGACCACGATCATCGTGGTGCCGAGGTCCGCGACCGCGTATTCGAGGCTCCCGACTGATAACGGATCGGCGCTCTCGCCCGCCGATCGGACCACGAACAGATCGCCGAGGCCTGGTCGAACACGACTTCCGGCGGCACGCGGCTGTCAGCACAACTGATCACCGCGACGTGCGGGTTCTGCGCCGCCGCCAGCTGTTTGCGTCGTGCGACCGGGTCGCGTCGTTCGCTCTGCGCATCGAGAAACGCTCGGAATAAGGAAGTTATTGCGACTTAGAGGGTGTGCGCAGCCGGGCGAACCGGTCTGCCCGCTGCCTTAGCCGAAGACACATGCAGGCGGCGGTTAGATCCGTCTGCGATCGCCGCGCGACCGTGAACGTCCTTTACCTCGCGGCGTCGTCTTCTTCATCGGCGCGAGCGCCAACTTGCCGGTCTTCATGTCGACCATCAGTTCCAGGTGGCAGACCGGACACCGATAGACCGTATTGATGTGCGGCAGCGCCTGGATATCGCTGTGCGCAATTGTCGTGCGACAAGACGGACAACGCCACGGCATTGGGGCCGGCGGATATTATGCGGCTGAGACTGGCAGTGCAAGCACAACTGTTCTGGCGTATTGACTGATTTTCGCGTCTGTTCCCGAGTCAAGTTCGATAGAGGCTTCGAAGATGCCGGCGTTTCCAGCAACTGGGGCGTAAATTAACGCTAGTTCCAATGCCCGCACCTCGCCCGCCGCGAGCGTTCTGGTCGTTGATGACTTCGTGGACGGGCGAGAGCTCATCCCCGGGTACCTGACCTTCCGGGGCTTCACGGTTCATACGGCCAATGACCGCGCGCAAGCCATCGAAGTCGCCGGCGCCATACGACCGGACGTCTTGCTGCTGGATCTGAGCATACCGTGGGTATCGATGGCTGGCAGGCCGCGCGCAGACTCAAATCGAACCCGAGCACGCGGAACATTGTCGTGGTGCCGTCACCGCGCACGCACTGGGCGAAAGAACCCAAGCCGCGAGAGACGCGGGATGTCATGGGTCACACCGGATTGGTTTCGCGCCTTAGATCGGCAATCTGTCTGGTGTTGCTGTTCTTCGCCGCCACGTCATGAACGCCGCAGCGTAGCCGGTGGCGCGAGATCCAAGATTCGCGACTGGTGTCCAAGTAGGCGCGAGCATCCCACGCGCGGATCAACTGAGTAGTGGTCCGAAGGCTTTGGTTCGGGTCGATGCGTTGATCGCCACACACGTGGAGTTCTCGCTGATTGCGGACGTGAGTTGGCTCAACGGCGACGCGCGGCGAAGGTGTGCGGACGCGCGGACTTGATCCGGCCCGTCTTATTGGCCGGCGCCTCGTATGAATGGTCGAATCTCGGCGGGTGGCATCCCTACGCCATCTCCCTTTCTGATCGAAGTAGCGCAGTTCCATTTGCCGTCGAATGCCACTAAGCCACTAGGTGCCATTCATATGTTACGCTCCTCGTATAGGAGATCCAGTGAACGACTCATTATCAGCGGATCAAATGCGGACCCTGGCACGTGAAGGGGCCCTGCTACGACTCCAGGAACTTCGCGCCGAGATTGCCGCGCTGGAATCACTTGTTCGTGATGGTGGCGGCACTGTAGGCCGCGCAGAACGACCGGCGCGTCGACAGCGCCGCCGTCGCCGGCAACTGTCCGCAGCGGGCCGGGCCGCGATAGCCGCTGGCCAAAAAGCTCGCTGGGAGAAAGTCAAGGCGGCGAAGAATCGTACCGAGACCAGCGGCGACACGGCCGCGCCCGGCGGGCCGCCGCGACGCCGGAAGCGATCGACGATGTCGGCCGCCGCGCGCAAGGCGGTCAGCGAGCGCATGCGCAAGTACTGGGCCGCACGACGGAAGCAGGACGCCAAACAGCCGGCACGCGCCGCTTCGCGCCGCTAATGCGCGGTCCGTCTGACGTCGACGTATCTCGGGTGATGTCGGCATCCGTCGCGCGACGATCCTGAACGCGACACCGTTCGTTGTGGTGGACGCATCATCTCGGCCTGCAACTCGGGAAATATCCGAAGGATCGCCGCGACTTCGGCGCGGAGGACGGTCAAGCGTGCTCGCGCGAACGCTTGGCGCGACCGAAGCGGCGACCGGTGGGCGTGAAGCGTCCGCATCTCGTGCCTCCCACGAACTGGGCCTGTTGCAACCAGGCCCAGTGCCTCTTCATCGGCCATAACGTTCGCCCACGCCCAACCGAACACGGCCGTCCCGTCGCTGGCGCCACGATTCGACGAAATATTCCTGAGCTGACCGGCAGCCGCGACTCGATCGATCGCGCATCGGCCTGGCTGCTCGCATCGGCGGCACGTGCGTCGTGATTGCCGGTTGCGGATGGGCGTTCGCGCCGTGGCGAATCGTCCTGTTTGGCCTGCAGATCTCGTCCGACGCACCGTTCAAACCGTTGACTCTCGGGCTCGTCGCGTTGGTGGCGTGGGTCGGCGTCTCCTCGCGGATGCGCGCGGCATATGCACGGCGGTCGGCGTTCGCGTTCTACGCACTCACGACCGCGTTTTTGTTCGTCTGCAGTCTCGGTCCGAGGCCCACGGCGTTCGGGCATCAGTTCCTTTACGAACCGCCGTACGCGTGGCTTATGCGCCTGCCGCTTTTTCGGGGCCGTTCGTGTACCGGCACGGTTCGGCATGCTGGCGATGCTCACGCTGGCGGTGAGTGGTGCGCTCTCGTTGAGTCGGCTGTCGTTCGGAACGCGAACGTATCGAACGGTGCTAGCAGCCGTAATAGTTGGGATCGTCGCTGACGGGTGGATATCGTCGCTTGCCCTTCCAACGGTACCCGACGTGTGGACCACCTCGCGTGCTCATGACTTCGCGTCAGTCGTCGAGTTGCCGTTGGACGAGACATTTTCGGACCTCGCCGCGATGATCGGCCGAGACGACAACTGGTCGTACTACGCCATTGGGCCGCGTTCTCTGGACGCGCGGCCCTGCACGGGTGAACCGGTACCGATCATCTCGATTCATGACGATTCTGGCCTATTGACGCCCGCCCGCTTACGGACGGAAATCCGCACACATGGTGGACAACCGTACATCCGCAGCAGATTGGCGACACTCTCATGCTGGATCTCGGCCATCTGGTGCACCCATGCGCCGTCACTCTCGCCGTCGGAGAGTTCGTCGCCGGCTACCCGCGGAGACTCGTAGTGCAGACTTCAACGGATACACATGCATGGATCGTTGTTGCCGATCGGCGGCTCGCCGGGCTGACGATGGCTGCGACGCTGGAAGATCCGAAGCAGGTCACGCTAACGATCCCGCTCATGCCAAGCCAGGCTCACTTCGTGAGACTGCGCCTTGCTGAGGCCCACCGACAGGCTGCGTGGGTCGTCGCGGATCTCGCGGTCCAAAGCGCACCGCGATTGGAATAACGGTCGGCATATCAACGCCGAGTGGGCCGTTGAAAACGAACGAATCCTTCAAAGTACCGCAGACTACGCGGTTGCGCGCGCGACCGGCGTGGCGAGGTTTCGTCGGATAAAAATCTCGACGTCGCCGCTTCTATGGTTGGTGTCGATCAGGTGACCCAGCGGTTAACAATCTCGAGCGCACGCCATTCGCCGTCGATTCTCTCCAGGAGCACAGCCCCCCGGAATCGCCGACGGTGACCGGCACGCTCGCCTTCGTGCGTCGCTTTATTGGTGAACTCAATCCGCGCGATCTCCGGATACGTCGCAAGCACCCATCCACCCCGGTGCCCCTGCCGCATCGGAAAGAACTGGTTCCACAGGCGCACGTGGTATAGCGCCCGCGCCCCGGCGACCGTCCCCTCATGCGCGTACGCAAACCGCTCCGCCGTGTCGACCTGCTGTGGAATCGGCAACGTTTCGATTATCAGTTCGACGCGGGCGACCAGCGCAGTTGGTGTTCCGTCGTACTTCTCGATGAACGTGCGCAGGTCGGCTGCCCAATCGTCTCGCGAACCACGCGACATGTTCCGTTGAAGCCACAGGACTTGTCGCGCGATCGCGGCGGCTTCGTCGCGCGGTCGCCGAGCGGCTGACGTCATCGCGCTGTCGGCGACCTTCGTCAGTGCGGCGCTAATGTCCGCGCGCCGACGCTGGTCGTCCCACCACGACAACTGTCAGCGGCTGCCCGTAAGGCGGGCAGAAGTTCGGCACTGTTTGCCGCGACGATGCGGGACAGCGCGGCCAGGGATTCATCGATGTACCCGTGGGGAGCAATACGGAGAGCGTCGATGCCCGCGGCGACGCACTGCGGAGCGCATCGACCAGAGCACGGCTCCCGTCGCGTTCCAGCGACGCCACAATGGTGGCGTCGTGCAAAGGAAAATCGCTGGGTTCCTGGACCTGCGCTTGCGCAGACGCCGCAGAGCAGCTCAGAAGAACGAGCAGGGCCATCGTCGGACGGAACACAGGCCACCTCACCAGTTCGCCTCGGCGCCACGCAGCCCGCTGAGCCTGGACGAGTCCGCGATCCGCTGAAGCCGACACGTCGGCCGGCGCAAGTCAGGCGCCGCCCTATCCTTGCGGGACCGGCGCATCGTCCGACTAGGCTTTTTTGACACCGGTGTGCACCATTTGGACGGCGCACTCCCGTCATAGCTGGAGATACTGGTCGCCTTTCGCGCGGCCGTCGAACTACATTAATCTTGCGAGCGCCGTCGGCCGCTTAATCGCGTGGTTCGCGATTGCAGTGGAGCGCTAAAACATGGCGAAGCAGCATCGACGATCTTCAGCGCGACTGGTGTTGATCGTCGTAGTCGCGCTCGCTGCAGCCGGTGTATCTCGCGTCCAGGACATCCGCAAGCGCGACCTGCGGCATGTCATTCGCGGCCGAGTGGTGGCTCCTGCCCGATTCCGGCCACAGGACGCTGTGTTGATGTTGGGCCATGAAGTGAGCGGCGGCTTCAGCTCCATGCCGGTTTCCACGGCAGCGGACGGGTCCTTTGTGACGCATCCGGTAGCTCCGGGTACGTATGTGCTCCAGGTCGTGCGGACACCGCATTCGGCGACAACGGCCGCGACCGTAGTTGGCTTGACCATCGTACGTGTCGACGCGTCGGAGGTCTCCGGTGTGAACGTGGAAGTGCGCAGGGACTCGACGATTACAGGAAACTTCCGAATCGAGAGCGACAGTACCGGCACCGCATGGCCACCGCAGATCGTTGTGAATGCCATCCTCGCGCTCGACGGAGTGCCGTCCCTGGATCCCGTGACCGCCGCCGGCGCTCCGGCCGGCCGGTTCGTGCTGCACAACGCGTTCGGGCCGCGCGTCCTCCGGTGTGGTTACACACTTGCGCCAGGAACGTGGTGGTGGCCGTCACACGTTCTGCTCGACGGCGTGGATGTGACCAACGTGCCAACCGACTTCAGCACACACGAGAACGGCCAACTCGAGATCGTCTTTGCGGCACATCCCGCTCGAATCACGGGCACAGTCGTAGATGCGCGTGGCAACGCGGTAAGGGCGCCGTGGATCTTGATCGTCGCCGCGGACGTTACGCGTCAGCAGGAGTGGGCGACGACCTCCGCTGCGGCGCAAGGCGACACCGTGGGGCGGTTTTCGCTGCCAGCGCGGCCCGGCCGGTACCTCGTCAGCGCATTTCGACAAACGACGTTCGACTCATGGCCAGCTGCTCGACGGCAGATCCTGCGGTTCGGATGGAGCGGAGTGCCACTCGAAGTCGACAAGGGAAGAAATTCAGCCGTCAATCTGACGGTGCAGTAAGCGTCAGCGGTGGTGATGACACCAGATCCTCATGAGCAAACCACGCGGGAGGCGGTTGCAATGATCCGACGACGCCTTTCGACAACTCCGCGGTCACTCGTCATACTCCTCGGCTTGATGCTCATCGGAAAGGCGGCGATGGCGCAGCCGGCGCCGGATCAGCCACGCACGCCAGGGGCGGGAACAGGTGTCATCCGCGGCCGCGTCGTCCGCGCCGATTCGGGTGAACCGCTCCGGCGCGTGCAAGTCCGCATAGATGAGTGGAGCGCGGCAGATCACAGCGGGCCCGCAGCCACCATGACGGATGACCAGGGCCGATATGAGTTGACGCAGTTGCCACCCGGCCGCTATCAGCTCAAGGCGACGAGAGGCGACTATGTCGAGGTCGCGTACGGGCAGCGGCGGCCGTTCGAACGGGGACGTCCCGTCGAACTCCGTGTCGGCGCGGTTCTGCAGAACATCGACTTCGCCCTGCCGCCAGGCGCCGTCGTCACGGGCCGAGTCGTCGACGAAACCGGCGAGGCGGTCGCCCGAGCGTCGGTTTCACTCGCGCGCCGCCGCTACGTCGACGGCGAGCGCCGACTCGTCGCCGAGAGCGGGAATTCCACTGACGACCGTGGACAGTTCAGGATCTTCGGCGTGCCGCCGGGCGACTACGTGATCGTCGCGAAGCTCGATCTGATGGACTTCGGCTCCAGAGATCGGGTGCGGTACGTGCCGACCTACTACCCAGGGACGCCGGTTGCGAGCGACGCGCAACGCATCACCGTTGCCCTCGGGCAGCAGGTGTCCGGCGTCGAGATCGCACTGGCCCGCACCGCGACTGCTTCCGTGCGGGGAGTCGTCCGTTCCTCCGGCGGCGGCTCGCCGGGGCTACTAAGCTTCGTCATCGCACGACAGATCGGCGGTTCTAGTACCGAGGAGATCGCGACGGCCGTCGCCGCCAGCGACGGATCCTTCACCCTTGCCGGGCTGCTGCCCGGCACCTACGCGGTGGAGGCGCGCTCACCATCAGGATCGGAAAACGCGTCGCAGGAGGTACGTGTCAGCGGCTCAGACGTCGCCGGTGTCACGCTGATGCTGTCGCGCGGCGCGAACGCACGTGGTCGGATCCGTTTCGACACGGGCAACCCTCCAGAAGACCTTCGTCCCTCTGAGGTGTTCGTCATGCCGGTCCTGGTGGACGCCCACATCGGAAACGTGGAAGTGAGCGGCGGCCCCCCTACCGTCAAAGACGACTGGAGCTTCGAGTTGAGCGGGCTCCGGGGGCGTGGCTTCATCCGCGTGGGCACGTTGCGCGATTGGGAGATGAAACGCGCCCTGCGCGAGGGTGTCGACGTGACCGACGCCGCATTGGACTTTTCATCCAACATCGATGACCTCGAGGTCGAGTTGACTCGGCGCGTGAGCACCGTTTCGGGCGACGTTGTTGACGACCGTGGTGCGGTCGCACTCGACGGAACCGTCATAGTGTTCGCGGACGATCCGGAGAAATGGGGACCGCGCTCCCGCTTCATTGCGAGCGCGCGTCCCGATCAGCGGGGCCGCTTCACGATTCGCGGCCTGCCGCCCGCAAGGTACGTGGCGATCGTCGTCGGATACTTGGAACCCGGCGAAGAAGGCGATGTGGATCTACTAACGAAATGGCGTCGGCAAGGAACGCTCTTCACGCTGTCTGAGGGTGAAACGCACACGCTTAATCTGAGTCTGTCCACCTTTTAGGTTTACGCATCGCCACTGGACAGGCGCGTTGGACTGGTCAAATCGAGCAAGAGCGGGAGGTCACTTAGCACCGCCGCGCGTCCGCGGCTCCCCCTCAGCGACCTTCGCGAGTCCGTCACGGGACGGTGCGTCGGCTCCTCAACGTGGCGAAGCTTCCGCGACACCGACTTGTTACGCCGCTGGTACCCCGAAAGGGGCACGGTGCCACGCCGCGTGAGGCTCGGCGTGGTGAAACTGCTGCGGATAGCAGGTGCCCCGTTCCTGTGGCGGAAAGTGTTACCCATGTCGCTGGACTGAAGTGTTACCCATGTCCCTGGACTAATTTGTTACCGATGTCTCCGGCCGCTCAGAGGCCCGGGTTCGTCTGGAGCGCTGACGGCGATATTGTGCATGTCCTGCGTGCCCGTCACGGCGGCAGTGTCCTCGCACGGCCACTCGAGAACTTCTCTCTCGAGAACGTCACACCGATGGAGGGGCTACACCAACTGTGTGAGGCATTACAAACCGACAGCTTGTCCCCGCCGCGGCATTAGGTCGGCAGGGCCGACGCCGTCCCCCGTTGGACAGCACCGCTTCACGGTGCGGACGATGAGCAGCTCGTTGCTGCACGTGTTGGACGCGAGCGGCACGGCGCACTGATCTGGCACGTCACCTATCCGCCGGCCGTTAGGGATCCGATGACGTCGAACTCTCCGAACCGTATCGGTTCGTGATGTTCGATGGCTGGGGCGTTTTCACCGACGGGTGCATTCCTGTGACGCGGTGATTGCGTCCGTCGACGGCAGCCGAGCGGTGGTGTGTCATTTAGGCGCCCGCACCGTGATCGCGAGACCTTGAACGCTGGCGCCGTTGACGGTTACTGCCACGCTCGTTCCGGCATCGTCGCGGTATTGCGTCGTCACGCCGTTGATCGTTTCGATAGCGACTCCACCGCCGACGAAGCCGCTGATGCCGCCGCTCACCGTCCCCGAGATGACTCCCGTAGACAGACCGGCACCCGCAGGACCGACGTGACCCGCATCGTGCGTCGACAGCAAACCGGTGCGATTGCGACCAGAATGTACGATCCATTGACGACGCCGTTGATGGTGAACTTGCCGGCTTTATCGCTGCGGGCGGACCTCGAGCGTCCCATCGAGGGCATCACCGGCTCGCCCGGCATTCGTTCGAGGTCAAGTTTCACGAGCGCGTTGTCGACGGGACGTCCATCTTCGTCAGTGACGATGCCAGCGACCTGAAAGGCCGGCGCCGAAATCATCCTGATGGCGATGTCTCCCGAGCTCTGGCCTGCGGCAACAGTGATCGGCATCGCGCCGATGACCTCAGCTGTGCCCGGAAAGTAAGTCGCCAATTGAACCGTCGGTCGCGGCGGCGTCGAGCGCCGGAAATCGGGAACGCGAGGTTCGCGATCGGTTCGCCCTTCTCGTCGAGCAGGCGGCGGACGATTACGGCGCCACGCTGGATGATGACGTTCAGATCCGTCTTCTGCTCGCCGGCCTTCAGCGTGGCCTCAGGAACACCGGGCCCTAGCATCGCGACGGCTTGGCAAAGGTCGACCAGCACCTTGATTGTCTCGAGATGCGCCCCGCGGTTGGCCGAAGTCGCTCCAACATGTTTCTTGTTGCGTGTTCCGCAAACTGAATCACGCGGGCCCGGCTTTCGACTGCGCATTAGACACGCACTCGAAGGCTTAGAGCGTGAGGAACGACCACCGCGTCTTTCACGGCCGGCTTCGAAGCGCCATGGGGTCTGACGCCGCTATTCCATGGCTTGCGCCGCGATCGAACGTATGGCGCCGTTCCCGAACGGTTCCATTGGCCCTTGTCAGCC
>Ga0075435_100000282_pt1 | contig 31568 bp, 29 predicted proteins | sample RhiMethybrSRZTD4_FD_75302 | JGI IMG/M metagenome (GOLD analysis project Ga0075435, IMG submission 75302) | Populus rhizosphere microbial communities from Tennessee, USA - Rhizosphere MetaG P. TD hybrid SRZTD4 | ecosystem: Host-associated > Plants > Roots > Rhizosphere > Soil | place: USA...
GAGCGCCGCTGCGCGGAGCGGGCGGCACGCGCCCTGGCCGGACTCGAGCCGGTCCAGCGCGAGGCCATCGTGCTCCACGATCTCGAAGGATTCTCCGTGGAAGAAGTCGCGGAGATGCAGTCGGTCACGATCTCGGCCGTGAAGTCGCGCCTCACGCGCGGCCGGGAGAAACTGAGACGGTTCTATCTTCGGTACGCGCGGGATGAGGCGCCGCGTTTCGAGACCTTGACGGCCGGGACCATGGCCTGGCCGGGGAAGGAGAGATCCCATGAATGACAGGACTCGGATGGATCGGGATCTCGAGGCTCTGCGGAAGCTCAGCGCGCAGGACGTGGCGGATCTGGACACAACCATTCAAACCATCCGGCGGCGGGGGCTCGATTCGAGTCCTACGCCCTGGTATTCCAGGAGGGGAATCATGGCATTGGTTCATGCGGTTCGCACGCGGCCGGCTCTCGCGGCGGCCGTTCTCGGAGCGCTCGCGGTGCTTGTCGCGATGGTGGTGCCCGTCTCCTACGATCGCGTGGTCGGACAGGACGTCGCCCTGACGGTCGCGGGGAAGGGAATCGGTGGCCCGGAGATCCGGGGAATCGCCGAGGGATTGAAGAGCGCTCTGGGGACGAACGGGGTCATGGTCGAGGCGGTTCCGGGCGACCCGGGGGCGCGGTTCGTGCTCCATACGACGCTGCCTCGCCGCTCGGGCGGGGACGTGGAGCGCGCGACGACGACGTTCGCGCGCGAGCTCGCGTCGAGGGGCTACTCGGCCTCGGTCCAGGTCCGCCCGCACGTCGAGCGGGTGCGGTATCCGGCCGTGGCCTACGCCCTCGATCAGATCATCCGGATCGACGTGGGCGGGAAGTCCGCCGCGTCGCTCGAGGCGGAGATCCGGGACAAGTTCGCCCAGGCGGGCATTCCCGACGCCAACGTTTCGGTCACCGACCGGCCCGATGGCGGCCGCGAGGTGAAGATGACGGTGGAGCGGCAGCGCGTCAACGACGGGACCGCGCCACCCCCCGAGCCGGTGCCCCAGATCGTGCTCACGAAGGACGGCGCGCCTCTCACCGGCGGCGAGGGGTTCATGGTCAAGATTCAGAAGCGGAAGGAGAACGAGGCCGTCACGCTGATCGCTGAGGTGACCTCGAACGGCAAGTCGGCCAAGATCGAGATTCCCAACGCGAACACGATGAGCGATGCCGCCATCGCCGACGCGGTCACGACGCAGCTAAGACAGGCGGGCATCGACGCCCGCGTGGCGGTCACGGCGGGGAAGGTCTCGATCGAGTCGAATCGGTAGTCGCTCCACGGCAGCCTTCGAACGCCCCGGGCGGATGGATCGCCTGGGGCGTTCTCATTTCGTCCGGTAGGCCCTCTCGATCCTCGGATCGGGCACGAGCCAGACCAGGGCGACGAGGACGTAGAGCGCGAACGAGATCCGTGTATCCACGAACGCGAGGGGGATCGCGCAGACATACGAGGCCGTGGAGACGAACTCCTTGACGCCGACGGAGAGCGCCCGGTGCACCGTGGAGCCGGGCCCGTGGAGATGGATGATCGCCCGCTCGAGGATCGTGTAGGCGATCGCGGCCATGAGGAGCACGATGCCGTACGCCGCGGTCGGGATCGGGGTGAAGCGATTCTCTCCCGCCCAACCGGTCACGAACGGGACCAGGGAGAGCCAGAAGAGCAGATGCAGGTTCGCCCATAGGATCTTGCCGTTGACCCGCTCGGCGGCGTGTAGCATATGGTGATGGTTGTTCCAGTAGATGCCCAGGAAGACGTAGCTCAGGACGTAGGTCCCGAGGGCGGGCAGGAGCGGACGGATTGCGGTCCAATCGGTGCCGTGCGGGATCTTGAGCTCCAGGACCATGATCGTGATGATGATCGCGATCACCCCGTCGCTGAATGCCTCGAGGCGCCCCTTGCCCACGATCAGGCTCCGAGTAGAGAGTCGAGCGGCCGCGTCATCGCGGCGCGGATGCTAACGAGAAACGCGTTCCCCCACGAGTGAAAAAGCAGGAGGTACGGAGATGGACATTACCTCCTTGGAGCTCGCGCACCATGGCCTGGTTTAAGCATCGAGCATGCCGGGCCATCGGCGCATGCTGTCAGCCCGTTCCCGACAAGCCGATTGTTTCGGCCCGTAAACCCGCGTAACATCCCCGCTCCCATGCTCAAAACGTCTCCGTTCCATGGGCGAACCGCGCCCTTGGTGCGCGCCCAGACCTGGCGCCGGTGGTCCGGCTACCAGATGGCGAGCGCGTACGATCCGCATCCGGACCGGGAGTACGCCGCGATCCGGAATTCGGCCGCCCTGATCGACGTTTCACCGCTGTACAAGTATCGGATCACCGGTCGCGACGCGGCGCGCCTCCTCGATCGCATGATCACGCGGGACATGACGAAGCTGAAGCCGGGGCAGGTCTACTACACCCCCTGGTGCGACGGCGTGGGGAAGGTGATCGACGATGGAACGGTCACGAACCTCGGGAACGGCGCCTACCGTCTCACCAGCGCCGATTCCTCCCTGCGATGGCTCCACATGAACGCGGTCGGCATGGATGTGACGATCGAGGACATCTCGGAGCGCGTCGGCGCCCTTTCCCTCCAGGGGCCGCTCTCGCGGGAGATCCTCTCCCGCGCGGCCGCCGTCGATCTCTCCTCGCTCAAGTACTTCCGGATGATCGAGGGTTCGATCCACGGGATTCCCGTCGCGATCTCCCGCACGGGGTACACGGGAGACCTGGGGTACGAGATCTGGGTGGACGCGAAGAGCGCGGTTCCGCTCTGGGACGCCCTGATGGAAGAGGGAAAACCCTACGGCATCGTTCCCACGGGCGTCTGGGGGATGGACATCGCGCGCATCGAGGCCGGCCTCATCATGCTGGACGTGGACTATTTCTCCGCGCACCACGCCCTCATCGAGGCGCGCAAATCCACGCCGTACGAGATCAACCTGGGCTGGGCGGTGAGCGCGGGGAAGGGGCCGTTCAACGGGCGTCGTTCCCTCGCGGCGGAGCGGAAGCGGGGCTCCGCCTGGGGATTCGTGGGCCTGGAAGTGGACTGGGACTCCTTCGAGCGCCTCTTCCGCGCGCACGGCCTGCCGCCGCAGATCCCCACCATCGCCTGGCGTGCCAGCGCCCCCGTGTACACGCCGGGGGGCACACAGGCCGGCTACGCCACCAGCGGCTGCTGGTCGCCGCTTCTCAAGAAGTCACTGGCGCTGGCGCATCTCCGGAAGCCCCACTTCGCCCCCGGCACCGAGGTGCACCTGGAAGTCACCGTGGAGCACCGACGGGAGCTGGCCGACGCGATCGTGCGGAAGCTCCCCTTCTACGATCCGGAGCGGAAGAAGGCATGAGCCCGCCGCGCTACGACGCGATCATCGTGGGAGGGGGCCACAACGGCCTCGTGGCCGCGGCGTATCTCGCCCGCGCGGACCGGAAGACGCTGGTTCTGGAGCGTCGTCCCATGCTGGGCGGCGCGGCGGTGACCGAGGAGGTCTACCCCGGATTCAAGTTCTCGGTCTTCTCCTACGTCGTGAGCCTGCTTCGTCCGGAGATCATCCGCGACCTCGACCTTCCCCGGCACGGGCTCCAGATCCTCCCGCTCGAGAGCACCGTCACGCCGCTCGACAACGGCGACTATCTCGCCTCCTGGTCCGATCCGGACGAGACGCGGCGCGAGCTCTGCCGTCATTCGCCGCGGGACGCCGACGCGGCCGTGGTGTTCGGGCGGCTCATGCACCACATGGCGATGGCGGTGAAGCCCATCATCGGCATGGTGCCCCCCGATCCGGCGTCGCTCTCGCCGGGCGATCTCGCGGGCCTCCTGAAGCTGGGCCGGCACTTCCGGTCGCTCGGGCCGGAGCGGTTCCACGCGCTCCACAAGCTCATGACCATGAGCAGCGCGGATTACCTGGACGAGTGGTTCGAGTTCGATCCGCTGAAGGCCACGAAGTCCGCGAGCGGCATCATCGGAACCTTCCTCGGTCCCCGCTCGCCAGGCTCGGCCTACGTGCTCCTCCACCACTACATGGGCGAGATCGACGGCGCGTTTCGCGCGTGGGGCTTCCAGAAGGGCGGGACCGGGTCGATCAGCAACGCGATCGCGAGCGCGGCGCGCGCCCATGGCGCCGAGATCCGGACCGACGCGGGCGTGGAGCGCGTGCTGACGCGTGACGGTCGCGTGACCGGCGTGGCGCTCTCGAGCGGCGAGGAGATCGCGGCGGGGCTGGTGGTCTCGGGGCTCGATCCGAGGCTCACCTTCACCCGTCTCGTGGACACGAAGGAGCTCCCGGGCGAGCTGCTCGAGGGCGTGCGTCGCTACAAGTTCCGGGGCTCCTCGGGAAAGGTGAACCTGGCCCTCTCGGGTCTCCCGAATCTCTCCTGCATGCCCGGCGAGGGGCCGCACCTGCGCGGCGCCATCTCCATCAGCCCGAGCATCGAGTATCTGGAACGCGCCTACGACGACGCCAAGTACGGCGAGTTTTCCAGGAATCCCTACATGGACATCGTGATTCCCTCGATGATCGATCCGAACATGGCGCCGCCGGGGAAGCACGTCATGAGCATCTTCGTGCAGTACGCTCCGTATGCGCTGAACGGCGGCTGGACGGATGCCAAGCGCGAGGCGTTCGGCGACGCGGTGGTGAAGACGCTCGCGCGCTACGCGCCCAACATCGAGTCGCTCATCCTCCACCGCCAGGTGCTCACGCCCGACGACATCGAGCGCATCACGGGACTCTCCGAGGGGAACATCTTCCAGGGCGAGCTGGCGCTCCAGCAGCTCTTCTTCCTCCGTCCGGTGCCGGAGTGGGCGAAGTACCGGACTCCGATCCATGGCTACTGGCAGTGCGGCGCGGGCACGCATCCCGGCGGCGGCATCATGGGCGCTTCGGGAAGGCTCGCGGCGCTGGAAATCATGAAAAGCGCGGCATGAGCGCCTTCCGGCACGACGTCATCGTCATCGGCGGAGGCTCCAACGGCCTCGTGGCCGCGGCGTGCCTGGGCCGCGCCGGGCTTCGGGTCCTTCTTCTCGAGCGTGACGAGAAGCTGGGAGGGCAGAGCCGGCTGGTCGAGTTCGCGCCCGGGTTCCGCGCGGCGCCGCTGGGTCTCGACCCGGGCTGGCTGCCGGACCCGATCGCCTCGGCGCTCGGGCTCACGAGCCTGAAGCGGGCCGAGGTCGCCGCCGACATCTCGGTCATGGTCGAGCCGGGAACGTTCCTCTCGCTCCCGCGCGACGTCGCCCGAGCCGCGGAGGCGATCGCTCCGCACTCGGCCGCGGACGCCGCGAAGTGGCCGGAGTTCACGGCGCGGATGCGGAAGCTCGCTGGATTCCTGGAATCGGTCTACCAGGCTCCCGCGCCCGACATCGCTGCTTCCTCCCTGGGCGAGCTCGTACCGCTGCTGGGACTCGGGAGGAAGTTCAGGGCGCTCGGCCGTCGCGACATGGTCGAGTTCCTGCGCACGCTGCCGCTGTCGGTCTGGGAGCTTCTGGACGACTGGTTCGAGAGCGCGCCCCTCAAGGCCGCGGTGGCCGCGGGAGGCATCCAGGACCATCAGCAGGGCCCACGCTCGGGCGGCACCGGATTCGTGCTGCTCCACAACCTGGTCGGTGCGCCGCAGGGCGCCGTGCGCGGGCGCGGCCCCTGGCGCGACGGTCCGGAAGCCTTCACGCTCGCCGCGGAGCAGGCCGCTCGGCGCTTCGGCGTCACCGTCCGCACCGACGCGGCGGTCCGGCAGATTCGGGTCCAGGACGACGCGGTGACGGGAGTCATCGCGGGCGATGGCGAGGAAATCACGGCCAAGGCGGTTCTCTCGACCGCGAATCCCGCGCGGACGTTCCTCGAGTGGGTGGACCCGGTCTGGCTGGACCCTGAATTCCTCCACGCGATGGGGAACATCCGCCACCGCGGCTGCACCGCGTTCGTGGCCTACGCGCTCGAGCGTCTTCCCGATGTGCCGGGGATCGGGAGCGACGCCATGGCCGGGATGATCTCGCTCACGGCCACGATTCCCGCGCTGGAGCGGGCGGCGGACGCGGCGAAGTACGGCATGGTCTCCGAGCGTCCCCACGTGGAATTCACGGTGCCGACCCTGACCGCCCCGCAGCTCGCCACGGGCGGACGCCACGTCCTCGTCGCGCGGGCCCAGTACGCGCCCTACCGGCTGCGTCCCGGCGCGATCTGGGACGCGGCGAGCCGTGACGCGCTCGGGAAGGCGGTGACCGGCGCGATCGAGGCGGTCTCCCCGTGCTTCCAGTCGCGCGTCCTTCACCAAGCGACCTGGACGCCCCGCGATCTCGAGGAGCGGTTCGGTCTGCGCGAGGGCGCGGTGTCGCACGGCGAGCTGGGGCTCGATCAGATCCTCTTCATGCGCCCCGTCGCCGGCTGGGGCGGCCATTCCACGCCGATCCAGGGGCTGTATCTGGGGGGAGCGGGCAGCCACCCCGGACCGGGCATTCTCGGCGGAGCGGGATGGCTCGCCTCGCGCCGGATCCTGAGCGACCGCAAGCGCCGCATCGAGGCCAGGGCATGACGACCTTCCATCGCACCACCACGAGCTACCAGCCCGGGGCGCGAACGCTTCCGCGCGAGCGGTATACCTCCGAGGCGATCCTGGCCGAGGAGCGCGAGCGGATCTTCGCTCGGGGATGGAACTGCGTCGGGCGCGCGTCGCGGCTGACAAAGCCCGGCGACTTCTTCGTGCGCGAGATCGCCGGCGAGTCGATCATCGTCGTGCGCGATCGGGCCGGAAAGCTTCATGCCTTTTTCAACGTGTGCCGTCACCGTGGAACGCGGCTCTGCCGCGAAGAGTCGGGGCATTTCGGCGGCGAGACGATCCAGTGCAGCTACCACGCCTGGACCTATTCCATCGACGGGCGCCTCGTGGGCGCGCCGACGATGCAGGACGTACCCGGCTTCGACAAGGCGGAGTATCCGCTCCATGCCGCCGGGCTGGCCGAGTGGGAGGGGTTCCTCTTCGTGAACGTGGGAGAGAATCCGGTCCCCTTCGAGGGTGCGTGGCGCCCGGTGCTGGATCGGTTCGCGCGATACGACCTGCCGTCGCTGGCCGTGGGGCACCGCGTCCTCTACGACGTGCACGCGAACTGGAAGCTGGTCTTCCAGAATTACTCCGAGTGCCTGCACTGCCCGACGATCCACCCCAAGCTGGCGTCGGTGCTTCCGTACCAGAGCGGCGCCAACGATCTCACCGAAGGGTCGTTCCTCGGCGGGTACATGGAGATCAAGCCGCCCCACCAGAGCGCGACCATGAGCGGGCGCGCCTGCGGGCGTGTCGTGAGTGAATCGCTTCCGGAAGAGGACCGGCACCGCGGGTTTTACTATACGCTGATGCCCAATATGGCGTTGAGCCTGCACCCCGACTATGTGAACTACTACATGCTCACCCCGATCGCGGTGGATCGGACGCTCGTCGAATCAGAATGGCTGTTCCACCCCGACACGATCGCCGATCCGGATAACAACATCGAGGACGGGATCGAGTTCTGGGATCTGACCAACAGGCAGGACTGGGACATCGTGGAGCAGAGCCAGCTCGGGATCTCCTCCCGGCGCTACGCGCCCGGCCCGTACTCTCCGCGGGAGAGCGTCCCCGCGGCCTGGGACCGGGAGTACCTGAGGCTCATGGAGTAGGACAACGAGAACGGAGGACGAGAGAATGGCGGTCACCACGAAGGTTCCCGAGAATCAGCTGGCCGACTACTTCAAGGAGTTCACCAAGAGATTCCTGCTCGATGACGCTCCCGAGCTCGCCACCGTGGAGGTTCTCTCGCCGGAATGGGGCGACGAGCTGGAGTCCGAAGGGGAGAGGCTCCTCGGGATCACCTACGACAACCACAAGAACTCGCTCGAATTCGAGCTGGAATCCGGGGATCACCGGATCTACGAGCCCAGGGAGGTCTGGGTGATGGAAGACAAGGATGGGTTCGTGAGCGGGGTGGAGGTGGTCCGGAAGGACGGCTCGAAGGAGATCGTGACGGTGAGGCGGGCGCCGCTGCGATAGAGCAGGCCCGGACTACTTTCCCTGCAGCTTGTCCGCCATGTCGCGGGTGAACTCGACCGCGTCCGAGAATTGCCGTGATTCGCGCATCCACTGCGCGGTCCAGGTATCGGCGTTCAGGGCGCCGTTGCCCCGGCGCAGCCACTCGCGCCACGCGATGGGACATCCCACGCCGGTCAGCGGGATATCGTCCGCGACGAATCCCTCCATGTCGCCTTCCCGGACGAGAAGGCGCGGTCCCATCCAGATTCGATGCTCGTTCTGCGGCGCCGGGGCGAGGCCATACCAGGTGAGCGTCCCGAAGTAGCGCAGGCGGTCCTCCCGCTCCGGCGGGGCGGCCCCGGCGGCCCAGTGCCCCCGCCGGTCGAGGAGGCTCGCCCATTCCTCGATGGCCCGGAAATCGTCGCTGGTCATGTTCGTGGTATCGGAAGAGGCGCGCCGGACCGCCTCGACGAACGCCAGCATCGTGTGCGCGTCGCGCACCCGGCCGAGCGAGTCCAGCCGGGCCGCCTCCTGGGGAATGAACCGGTCGCTATCGTTCACCGCGAGCCGGAAGAAATTCGTGTAGACGCGCTGCATGCCGCGCACCGAGGCGAATCGATCGGCGTCGCTTTCCCGGGCCATCACCACGGGCTCGAGGAGGACGCGGCGCCAGGCCTCCCGCGCGATGACCCGTCCGATCTGGGGCATCGAAAGCACCCGCTTCTGGACCGCGGGGTTGGCGAGCGAGCTGCTCCAGGTCGCGGCGCGATACCCGACCGAGTATCCGGACAGCGTTCCCAGGATGACGCTGACCGTGTTCACGGGCTTCACGAAATCGAGCGTCGTCCGGTAGAGCTCGTTGAACTGCTCCGGCAGGAGCGAGTGGTCCGAGGAATCGGGAAGCTCGAGCCAGAACCCGCGCTCCACGTGGCCGCGCACCCTGAGCGCGCGATAGGTCGTGCCGCTGATCGAGCGGCCGTAGTCGCGCCCGCGCGGCGGAGGGAGGAAGCGGTGAGCGTCGACGTCGTACTGCTGGAACACGCGTCCACGCGCGGCGAGCTGCACGACGAAGCGGGCGTTGGTGTCGGAGGGAGCCTCTCGGTACGAGACGACGCTCAGGTTCTCGAAGAGCTCCTGAAAGGGCACGACGGAGGGATCCTGGCGCGCGTGCTTGCCCGACCAGAAACCGAAGACCGCCAGGGCGAGCAGGATCATCAAGAGCTTGCTCTTGAGGAGAAACTTCCCGATCGCCAATCCGTGCTTCCAGAGCATCGAGCCGAGGCGGCCCTTCTTCCTGCCCATGGGACTCCGTGCGTTGGGGTATCGGGGGACGGCGCTAGAGGGTTATCGGCGGGCGGCGGGGCGTTCTACACGACCATGCGGAACGAACAGCTTTACAATATGTTACAGCTGCAAGATCACGTCATTTCTGCGGATTCGCGTCCTCGTACAGCCGGTGCGCGGCCATGAGATGCCGCATCGCCTCGCCTCGGCGCCCTCGGGCTTCGAGCAGGAGCCCCAGGTTGTAGTGCGCGTCGGCCGCTCCGTCCGGATCGCGCGCGATCGCTTGCGCGTAGGCCTGGATCGCCTCATCCGGGCGTCCGCGGTCCTCGAGCAGCACCGCCAGGTTGTAGTGAGCCGTCGCGTCCTTGGGATCGCACTGGATGGCGCGCTGGTAATTGGCTTCCGCCTTCCCCAGCTCTCCCGCTTCGTGGTCGAGACGTCCCAGGTTCAGGTATGCGTCCGCGAAGCCGGGAGCGGTGGCGATCGCCTGGGTGTACGCCTGACGCGCCTCGTGAGGCGAGGTCTCCTCGAGCTCGCATCCGAGCTCGAACCACTGTTCCGCGGTGCGAGCGGGAGCCTCCCCGACCGGGACAGGTCCCGGCACCTCGACGGTCGCCTCGAAGTCGAGCAGGAACTGACCGGAGTCCGGCTGCCAGGAGGCGTTCTCGTCCCACGCGACGGCGCGGCTGCCGTCCGCCAGGATCCGAACGCTGGTCAGGGGAAGGTCGTCCTGGAGCTGACGCCTCAGCGAGGACCAGACGCGTCGAACGCGGCGCGCGGGAATCCCCGCCTCGAGCAATCCACGCGTCGTGCGGAGCAGGAGGAGTTGCTGGAAGGTGAACTCGGAGCTGCCGTCGGGCCCGGGGGAGGGCGTCAGCCCCCCGAGGCGCGCCCAGGTCCGGATCCGGGACTCCGTGGTCTGCAAGATTCGAGCTGCGTCGCCCGTGGAGTAGTGCCTGGTCGCGTCCATTCCCAACCCCTCTTCCCCTGCGTCCAACCCAGCCGTTCTATCTCGACGCTCGCTTCTTCTCCCTGGTCGCCGTGACGGTGCGGCTCGACTTCGCGGCCTGTTTCTTGGCGCTCGCGCGGCCGTCCTTGGACACGCGGCCTTCGAGGCTCTGCTTCAGCGCGTCCATGAGATCGATGACCTGGGTGCGCTGGACCTGCTCGCCGATCGAGGTGACCTCCTTGCCTTCGACCTTCTGTTCCACGACGTGGAGCAGCTTGTCCCGGTACTCGTCGTGATACTTCTCGGGCTGGAATTCCTTGGTCGAGAGCTCGTCGATGAGGCGCAGCGCCAGATCCAGCTCGCCGGCCTTGACGGAGGCTTCCTTGCCCTTGTCGATCTCGCCGAAGTCGCGCACCTCGTCGGCGTAATACATCGTGTGCAGCATCAGGCCGTCCTGCGTCGCGCGAATCAGGACCAGGTTCTCCTTGCCGCGCATGACGAACTTGGCCAGCGCGACGCGGTCGGTCTTCAGCATGGCGTCCGTCAGGAGCCGGTACGCCTTGTCCCCGCCCTTGTCGGGCCCGAGGTAGTAGGTCTTCTCGAAGAAGATCGGATCGACCTGCTTCAGCGGAACGAACTCCGCGATGTCGATCATCCGGGACGCCTCGGTCTCGAGCTTCTTCAGCTCCTCGTCGGTGAACCGGACGTACTGCTCCTTGGCGAACTCGTAGCCCCGGACCAGCGAGGTCCGGTCCAGCACCTCGTTGCAGGCCGGGCAGATCTGCTGCTGCTTGATGCGGCCGCCGCACTTCTCGTGCAACAGGTTGAACGACAGGCTCTCGGAAGAGGCGGCGCTGAACATCTTGACGGGGATCGAGACCAGGCCGAACGAGAGCGTGCCCGATCCGATGGAATGTGCTGGCATCTTTCCCTCCCTAGGGGACCGACGGAAGGCTAACACCGTGCTTTGCTATACTCAACCCCAACCCCAATATCGGACCCTTGGGGCCTGGGCTTTAGATGCCCGCGGGGTCCATCCAGAGACCGAAAAAACTGGCGTGAGCCCGACCCGCAATCCCCAGCTCGAACCCTACCGTCGGAAGCGGGACCCCGCCCGCACGCCCGAGCCCTTCGGCGACGCGACCCCCGCCGGCCCGGGGGCGGCCCCTCGATTCGTCGTTCAGAAGCACTGGGCGCGGGCCATGCATTACGACCTCCGCCTCGAGCTGGACGGCACGCTGAAGAGCTGGGCCGTGCCGAAGGGACCCTCGACGCGCGTCGAGGAGAAGAGACTGGCCGTCCACGTCGAGGACCATCCCCTGGAATACGGGAGCTTCGAGGGGGTCATTCCCGCGGGGAACTACGGGGCCGGCTCCGTGATCGTCTGGGACCACGGCCGGTTTGGCTCCTTCAAGCCCGAGGATCTGCTCGAGCAGTACGAGCGCGGGAAGATGGAGCTCGAGCTCTTCGGGTTCAAGCTGCGGGGCCGCTGGACCCTCGTCCGCATGGGCAAGAAGGAGAAGGAGTGGCTCCTGCTCAAGAAGCAGGACGGGGCCGCGACCCTGGTCGAGGCGATCGACAGGTACCCGGAGTCGGTGATCACGGGGCTGACCGTCGAGGAGATGCGCGACGTGCCGGGCACGCTGGCGGCCCTTCGCGAGCGGGTCGAGTCCCTTCGCGCGCCCAAGAAAACCGTTTCTCCGCGTGACGTCTCGATCATGCTCGCCACCCTCGCCGAGCGCCCTCCCTCGGGCGAGGACTGGAGCTTCGAGATCAAGTACGACGGCGTGCGCGTGGTCGCGGGCCGCGACGGAGACGCGGTGACCCTCCTCGGGCGAAGCGGGGAAGAGATCACGAAGCGTTACCCCGAGGTCGCCGCGGCGCTCCGCGCGCTTCCGGATTCGAAGTTCGTGGTCGATGGCGAGATCGTGGCCGAGGACGAGAACGGACGCCCGAGCTTCCAGCGCCTCCAGGCGCGGATGCACCTGACGAAGCCGCGCGACATCGAAGCGGCGGCGGTCCAGGTCCCGGTCCGGGGCATGTTCTTCGACTGCCTCGGGCTCGAGGGGCACGATCTCCGGGGGCTCGAGCTCTCGAAGCGGAGGGAGCTCCTCGCGCGCGTCGTGCCCCCGCTGGGAACCGTGCAGCGCTCCGACCACGTGATGGGGCACGGCGAGGCGTTTCTCGAGGCCGCCTCGGAGCTGGGGCTCGAGGGGATCGTCGCGAAGCGGCTGAGCAGCAAGTACTCCGGCCGGCGCTCGCCCGACTGGATCAAGGTGAAGTGCGATCGCCGGCAGGAGTTCGTGATCGGCGGGACGTCGGCGCCGCAGGGCTCGCGGGCGAAGTTCGGCGCGCTCCACGTCGGGGTATACGACGGGGCCAAGCTCGTCTACGTGACGAAGGTCGGGACGGGTTTCGACGGCAAAACGCTCGAGAGCGTCGCGAGGGCCCTGGAGCCGCTCGCTCGCGACACCTCGCCCTTCGACGTGGGGAGCCCCGCGGGGAAGGGAAACCGCTGGTTTACGCCCAGGCTGGTCTGCGAGGTACGGTTCACCGAGTGGACGCGGGAGGGCGGGCTCCGGCATCCCACCTTCATCGGCATGCGCGCGGACGTTCGGCCGGAGGACGTTCATCGCGAGACCCCGGATCGCATCGAGGAAGCGCCCGCCGCTCCGGTGGAAGACGAGCCCGGAAAGGACCAACCCGAGGCTCCGGGGAGGGCCTCGCGTTCGCGCCGCGCCGCGCCGCCATCGCCGCACGTCGTTCGGATCACGAACGCCAAGAAGGTCTTCTGGCCCGAAGAGGGCTACACGAAGGGCGACCTCGTCGCGTACTACGAGGCCATGGCGCCCCTCCTCCTGCCCTACCTCCGGGACCGGCCCGTGGTTCTCACGCGTTACCCGGACGGCATCACCGGGAAATCCTTCTTCCAGAAGGACGCGCCCGTGTACGTCCCGGACTGGGTGCGCACCCACCTCGTCTCGCACGATGACGCCAACCGGGAGATCCGGTACTTCGTGATCGAGGACCTGCCTTCGCTCCAGTACGTGGCCAACCTCGGAACGATTCCGCTCCATGTCTGGAGCTCGTGCGCGAGCGCGCTCGAGCATCCCGACTGGATGGTGCTCGATCTGGATCCGAAGGAGGCGCCGTTCACGAACGTGGTCCAGGTGGCGCGCGCCCTCAAGACGATCCTGGACGAGCTCGGGCTTCCCGGCTTCATCAAGACCTCCGGCGCGACCGGCCTCCACGTGCTGATCCCGATGGGGCGCCATTACACGCACGAGGAGACCCGCACCTTCGCGAGGCTCCTGGCCATGCTCACCGTGGAGGCGGTCCCCGAGATCTCGACGATCACCCGGGCGCTCCAGGGGCGCGGCGGCAAGGTCTACGTGGATTTCGGGCAGAATGGACGAGGGAACACCATCGTGGCGCCTTACTCGGTACGGCCGCTTCCCGGGGCTCCTGCTTCGTGCCCCTTGCGGTGGGACGAGGTGACGGCGCGGCTCGATCCCTCCCGCTTCACCATCCGCACGATCCCGAAGCGCTTCGAGGAGATGGAGGACCCGGTCCAGGGCGTGCTCGGTGACGGCATCGACGTGGCCGCGACGATCGGGTCGATCGAGCGGCGGATGAAGCCGAAATCCGGCCCGAAGAAAGGGAAGAAGCAACCCCCTCGGCCATGACCGAGCTCAAGTTCCTGGCGAGCCGTTCGGCGGGCGAGGTCTCCGCGCTCCTGACGCGGCCCGAGGGCGCGCGGTGGATGATGGTGTTCGGCCACGGGGCGGGAGCGGGCATGCGCCATCGCTTCATGGAGGACGCCGCGGCCGCCCTCGCGGCCCACGGGATCGCCACCTTCCGGTACCAGTTTCCGTACGTCGAGCATCGCTCGCGCCGGATCGATCCGCAGCCGATCCTCCTGGCCACCGTGCGATCGGCGGTGGCTGCCGCTCACGCCGCGGCCGAGGATCTTCCGCTTCTCGCCGGCGGGAAATCCATGGGCGGCCGCATGACGTCACTGGCGGCGTCCCGGGAGCCGCTCCCGGGTGTTCGTGGAGTCGTGTTCTTCGGATTTCCGCTCCATCCCGCCGGCGCCCCGGCGACCGATCGCGCGGAGCATCTCTCCAGCGTCATGATCCCGATGCTGTTCTTGCAGGGCACGCGCGATAAGCTGGCGGGCCTGGATCTCCTGACCCCCGTGGTCGAGAAGCTCGGAGACCGGGCCACGCTTCACGTCGTCGAGGGCGCGGACCATGGTTTCGACATGCTGAAGCGCTCGGGGAGGACGGCGGCCGAGGTCCTGGACGAGCTGGCAGGGACGGTCGCGGCCTGGACCGGGCGGCTGGGCTGATCGAACGAAAGGGAGTGCGCATGCGGATTCGCGCGGGCACGAGCGGATGGTCGTACAAGGAGTGGAAGGGCTACTTCTATCCGGAGAAGCTCGCGGCGAAGGACATGCTGCGCTATTACAGCGAGCGCTTCGCCAGCGTCGAGGTGAACAACACCTTCTACCGGATGCCCACCGGGACGATGCTGGAAGGCTGGCTGTCCCAGGTGCCGGAAGACTTCACGTTCGTGCTCAAGGCGTCGAAGCGCATCACCCACGACAGGCGATTGAAGGAAGTGAACGATTCCGTGGAGTACCTCCTCCGCACCTCGGCGGCGCTTGGAGCCAGGCTGGGGCCGTTTCTCGTGCAGCTACCGCCCACCATGAGGAAGGACGTCCCGAGGCTCCGCGATTTCCTGGCCATCTTTCCCGCGCGGGCCGCGTTCGAGTTCCGTCACACCTCGTGGTTCGAGGACGATGTCTACGAGGCGCTCCGGGAGCGGAACGCGGCCTGGTGCGTCGCCGATACGGGGGAAGCGGGAGATCCGCCGTTCGTCGCGACGGCGGACTGGGGCTACTTGCGCTTGAGGCGCGTCGCGTACGAAGAGGGGGATCTCAAGAGCTGGGGCGATCGCATTCGCGAGCAGCCGTGGGGGGAGGTCTACGTCTTCTTCAAGCACGAGGAGGCGGGGACCGGTCCCAAGCTCGCCGCGCGCTTCATGGAGCTCACGGGCGCGACGAGATAGCCTCCTCGAACCATCCTGCCACCCGCTCGAGCTCGGCTGGATCGAGCTCGTGGCCCCTCTCGGACCATTGTAAGACTACCTCCGCTCCCGCCCTCCGAAGACGGTCCGCCAGCGCTTCCACCCGCTCGATCGGCGCGTACGGATCGCGCCGGCCCGCCGCGATCAGCACCGGCTTTCCCGTCAGGACCGGCGGCTTCGGCGGCTCCAGCGGCAGGAGCGCGCGGAGCAAGGCCGCGCCGGCGAAGAGCGACGGGTCGAGGAGAAGGAGCGCCGCCACGGTGTTCGCGCCGTTCGAATAGCCCAGGGCATGTACCCGAGCGGGATCGAAGTCGTACCGCTGGGCGGCCGCGCGCACGAAACGCCCCAGGTCCCCCACCCGGCGCACCAGGTCCGCCTCGTCGAAGACCCCGACATCCAGGCGGCGGAAGAAGCGAGGCATGCCGTTCTCGAGAACCGGTCCTCGCGGCGAAAGGAGATTCGCTCCGGGAGCAACCTGCTGCCCGATCGGGACGAGATCATTCTCGTCGCCGCCGGTGCCGTGGAGAAGGAGCAGCGTGTCGTCCGTGGTGCCCGGGAGGAATCGGTGGATGAAATCCAGGCTCTCCGCCTGGGGCTTCATGCGCCACCCGCGATGGGCGCGGTGCGGGCTCGAGTCAGCTTGGGGAGCACCGCCTCGATCTCGTCTCGCTGGGGCTCGAGCCACGGAGGCAGGACCAGGGACTCACCCAGGTGCGCCGGATCCTCGTCCACGGCGAATCCCGGCCCCTCGGTCGCCAGCTCGAAGAGGACGCCCCCCGGCTCGGTGAAGTAGACCGACTTGAACCAGAAGCGGTCGATGACGGGAGTCGGCCGGCGTGAGGCCGCCTCGATCCGCATCCGCATCGCCAGCTGGTGCTGCTCGTCGTCCACGCGCCACGCGAGGTGATGGATGGAGCCGACGCCCCAGAATCCACGCGGGGCGTCGGGCGCTTCCGCGAGGTCGACGAACGCGCCGGACCCGCCGTCGGCCACGGCATACCGGCGCCATCCGTTCTCGTCGCCGACGTGGCGGAAGCCCATGACGTCGGTCAGGAACGACGCGGTCGGCTCGAGCCGATGCTCCCTTAGCCGCGCGCCGTGCAGGCCGCGGATCTGGTGCTCGGCGGGAACCGGGCTCGCCTCGTTCGGCGAGAAGGCGTGCCCGGAGGGGCCCTCGAGCTCGACGAGCGCCACCTCGAGCCCGTGAGGATCCCGGAATCGAAGGGCGCGCTCGCCGAAACGGATCTCGGCGCCTGCGATGGGAGCGCGGTAGCGTTCGAGCCGCGCCCCCCACCAGCCCAGGCTCCCGCGCGGAATTGCCAGGGCGACCTCGTTCGCCAGGCCGTGGCCCGGCTTTGCCGGCGCCGCCTCGGCCCAGGGGAAGAAGGTCAGGTCCGTTCCCGGGTGTCCCTCGGCATCGGCATAGAATAGGTGGTAGGTTCCAGGGTCGTCCTGGTTGACGCTCTTCTTGACGAGCGCCATACCGAGAACCCCTGCGTAGAAGTCCAGGTTCTCCTGGGCGGGACCCGCGATCGCGGTGACGTGGTGGAGCCCGGTCACGGTTTTCATATCCAGTTACGATGCCGGAAGCGCGCGGGGTGATTCAAGAACTGGTTCAGGGAGGCTCAAGTAGGCGCTGATGACCCACGCGGCCAGGCTTCCATGCGAGGAAGGCTTCATCCGGTCCGCGGCCGCGGCGAAACCCGCCCCGCGTGCCGTAGCCCCGTGGGTGCTCGCCGCGACCATCATCGGATCCAGTCTCGCCTTCATCGACGGCACCGTGGTCACGGTGGCCATACCGGCGATCGCGCGGGAGTTCCAGGCCACCGCCGCGGACGTGCAGTGGGTCGTCGAAGCCTACGCGCTCTTCCTCTCCGCCTTGCTCCTCGCCGGCGGCTCTCTGGGCGACCTCTACGGCCGGCGCCGCATCTACGCGCTGGGGATCGTGATCTTCACCGCCGCCTCGATCGCGTGCGGGTTCGCGGGCTCGATCCTCCTGCTCGTTCTCGCGCGCGGCGTGCAGGGCATCGGCGCCGCTCTCCTGGTGCCCGGGAGCCTCGCCCTCATCGCGGCGTCGTTCGACCCCGAGGAGCGGGGCAAGGCGATCGGCACCTGGTCGGGGTTCAGCGGCATCACCGCGGCGGTCGGGCCTCTCGTGGGTGGGTGGCTCGTGAGCCACTCCTGGCGATGGGCCTTCTTCCTGAACGTGCCCCTCGCGGCCATCGTCCTCGTCCTTCTCCGCCGCGTGCCCGAGAGCCGGAATCCGCGCGCCTGCGGGCTCGACGTGCCCGGTCTGGCTCTCGTCACGATCGGGCTGGGGGGTGTGGTGTATGGGTTGATCGAATCCTCCCGACGGGGGTGGGGAGATCCATCCGTGATCACGGCGCTCGCCGTCGGGGTCGCGTCGCTGGTCGGATTCGCGCTCGTGGAGGAGCGCGCGAAGGAGCCCATGCTCCCGCTGGGCCTCTTCCGGTCGCCCGACTTCATAGGCGCAAATCTGTTGACGCTCTTTCTCTACGGCGCGCTCGGCTGCGCCTTCTTCTATTTCCCGCTCGACCTCATCCAGGTGCAGGGGTACTCACCGCTCCAAGCCGGCGCGGCGCTCCTGCCCTTCATCGTGATCCTCTTCGTGCTCTCGCGGTGGTCCGGAGGCCTGGTCGCGCGCTTCGGGGCGAAACTTCCGCTGACCGTGGGACCGGTCCTCGCGGCTCTTGGTTTCCTGCTCCTCGCGGTCCCGGGAATCGGCGGTAGCTACTGGGCCACGTTCTTCCCGGCCGTATGCGTGCTCGGGCTCGGCATGGCGGCGAGTATCGCGCCGCTCACGACCACCGTGATGAACTCGGTGGGGGAGGAGAACGCCGGCGTCGCCTCCGGCGTGAACAACGCGGTGTCCCGGACCGCGGGACTCCTCGCCATCGCGGTTTTTGGGATTCTCCTCGTGGGCGTGTTCGGGGACGGGCTGGAGAAACGCGTCGCGTCTCTTCCCCTGACCATTTCCCAGCGGGCGGAAGTGCTCGCGGAGCGTGATAAGCTGGCCGCGGCCCAACCGCCGGCGGGTCTGACCGCGAGTCAAGCTTCAGCGGTCCGAAGCGCGGTGGATGAAGCGTTCGTCGCCGGCTTTCGCGCGGTCGCCCGCGCCTCCTCCGCGCTCGCGCTCCTGAGCGCCGTTTGCGCCTGGGCCTGGATCGGCCGGAAGAAGAGATCGTGACGCGATTCGTCAGGGTAGTCGCTCTCCTGATTCCAATCCTCGCCTGCGCGGTCGACCCGGCCGAGCGCCTCTACTACGACGCCCTGCGCGGGGAAGAGACCGGGATGGGACGTGAGGCTCAGGTCGAGCTCCTGAGCCGGGCCATCTCCATGGCGCCGCGCCGCTCGTGGTACTGGGAGACGCGGGCGACGTACCTCATCGATTTGAAACTCTATGATCGCGCCTCGTCCGATCTCGACACCGCGATCCGACTGAACGACCGTCCGTACCTTCGATTCATGCGCGGCCTCGTGACCTGCGAGCGTGGCTATCCCGCCGCCTCCGTCGACGACTTCAACGCGGCCATCGCGGCCCAGCCCAAGAACACACAGTTCTACCGCGGCCGGTCCCTCGCCCTCTCGGCCCTGGGACGCTACCGCGAAGCGCTCGTGGACGCGGAGCACCTCGTGGCGGTCGTTCCTCAGCAGGCGGAGTCCTGGTACGCGCGTGGGGTGGCGCGTTCGGGTCTAGGTGATGACCGGGGCGCTCTCTCCGACTTCGGTGAGGCGATTCGCCGGCGGCCGGAGCTGGTCTTCCCCGTGGCGGCCCGCGCCCGCTCCCACGAGCGGCTGGGCGAATCCAGGGAAGCGGCTATGGACCGCGAGCTGGCGGGGAAGCTCGAGCGGGATCGGGCCGGCTGCGCCCTCTGCCTCGATCCCTTCCGGTACTGATCGCAGCAGGCACGGAATACCTCCGTGCTATGCTTTGAGAAAGCGCCACGCAACCGGTTTCGGGAAGGGAGGACCGCCATGCTGAAAACCGCCGCGACCGTCGCGGCCGAGCCCTGGCCCACGCTGCCGTCCGAGGGCTGGCAGGACACGCTCGCGACGCTCCACATGTGGGCCCAGGTGGTCGGCAAGATCGTCCTCGCGCTCACGCCGCGAACGAATCACTTCTGGAACATCGCCTTTCAGGTGACGCCGCGCGGCCTGACGACGCTCCCGATGATCGCCGCGGGCCGTACCTTCACCCTTTCCTTCGATTTCGTCGATCATCAGCTCATCTTCACGTGCTCGGACGGCCAGATCCGGAAGAACCCCTTGAGACCCCAGACCGTCGCCGACTTCTATCGCGAGACCCTGGCGACGCTCCGCGAGATGGGGGTCGATGTCCACATCTGGCCGATGCCGGTCGAGATCCCGAATCCCACGAGGTTCGACCAGGACGTGGCGCACCACTCCTACGATCCGGCCGTCGCGAACACGCTCTGGCGCGTGCTTCTCGCCGTCAAGCCGGTGTTCGAGAGCTTCCGATGCCGCTTCGTGGGGAAATGCAGCCCGGTGCACTTCTTCTGGGGCAGCTTCGATCTGGCCGTGACCCGCTTCTCGGGACGGAGGGCGCCCCCGAGGCCGGAAGCCGACGCGATGACGCAGGAATCCTACTCGCACGAGGTGATCAGCCACGGCTTCTGGTTCGGAAGCGGGGCGGTGACGGTGCCGTCGTTCTACGCCTACGCGGCCCCGGAGCCGGCAGGTTTTCGGGAGGCGAAGATCCTGCCCGCCGCGGCTTTCTACAGCGATGAGTTCAAGATCTTCATCCTTCCGTACGAGGCCGTCCGGAGCGCGGAGAGCCCGGCCGAGGAGCTGACGACGTTCCTGAACGGCACTTACGAGGCCGCGGCAAGGCTCGCGAAGTGGGATCGCGCGGAGCTGGAACGGAGGTAATCCATGGAAGGTCGGACCTGCGCCCATTTGAGTGAGATCAAGGACGTCAAGCGGGCCAAGAAGCGTGAGTGCGAGGAGTGCGTCCGGATCGGCTCGGACTGGGTGCATCTCCGGACGTGCCAGACGTGCGGCGCCACGCTCTGCTGCGATTCTTCCCCGAACCGCCACGCCAGCAAGCACGCGCGGGCGGTGTCGCATCCGGTCGTCGCGTCCGCCGAGCCGGGAGAACGGTGGCTGTACTGCTTCCCGGACGATTCGGCCGTGGAGTACTGAAGCGACCTAGGCGGCCAGGCTGGACTCCGACGTGTCATCGGAAACGCGCGCGGGGGGCCCGCCGAAGGGAACTTCGAAGACCATCCGCGTCCCGCGAGGCGCCCGATTCTCGGCCCAGATCCGACCACCGTGCAGCTGGACGATCTCCCGGCAGAGAGGCAGCCCCAGCCCGGTTCCTCCTGACGACGCGCGATTGTTGCTCGCCTGGGAGAAGCGGTCGAACACGGCTTCGAGCTCCCCGGATGGGATGCCCTTTCCGGAATCGTCGACCGTGACGCGGGCCATCGACCCCTGCCGCGCCACCATCAACCCGACCTGGCCCCCCGCGGGCGTGAATTTCGCCGCGTTGGAGAGCAGGTTCCGGAACACCTGTCTCAGGCGGTCGCCGTCCGCGCGCACCGGATCCAGATCCTGCGCGATCCGGATGTTCAGCGTGACGTCGCGCTCCTGGTAGAGCATCGCGAACTCCCGGGCCGCGTCCTTCGCGACCTGGTCCAGCGCCACCTCCGAGAAGTCGAGCCTCATGCGGCCGGAATCGAACTTGGCCAGGTCGAGGAGATCATCCAGGAGCTTGAGGAGCGTCGTGCCGCAGGCGGCGACCTGCTTGAAGTAGTCGAGGAGCTCCTCCCGGGGACCCTCCTTCGCCTCCTCCACGCCGATCCGCGAGAAGCTGATGATCCCGTGCATGGGGGTGCGCAGCTCGTGCGAGATGTTGGCGAGGAACACCTGCTTCGCGCGCGCGGCGGCCTCGGTCGCGAGTCGGGCCTCGATGAGATGCCCGCGCTGGGCGAAGAAGTCCCGCACGAGCCGCGCGAGACGCCCGAATTCATCGTCCCTCGTCATCGTCCGCTGGAGCAGCGAAGGGTTCTCCTGGCGGAGAGAAGCCGTGATCAGGGCGAGGGGACGTCCCACCCACCGGGTCAGCGCCAGGGAGATTCCCACGAAGAAGAGGAGCGCGGCGCTCATGATCAGGAGCAGGAACTGGCCCAGGGTCGCATGCACCCGGGGCGCGACCGGATAGACCGCGGCGTAGTCGAGGACCGCGACCTGGAGGCCCCGGATGTCGGTGAGGGAGACGGCGATCCGGATCAGGCCCGTGTGGCTGGAGGCGCTCGACCCCGTTGCGCGCGTCTCGTCCACGATCACCGTGACGTTCCCGTCCATCAAGGAGGCCAGCTCGGCGATCCGGGTCGGAGTCCAGAGGCGGCCGATCACGTAATAGCCGGCCGCGGAAGCCCGGCGCGCCAGATCGGAGCTCGGCTGGATGGACGAGGTCCATACCTCGAGCAGGCCCTCGCGGTTCGAGGCGTAGAAATGGCGGATCGGTGATTCGCGGAGCGCCTGGACGAGCACCGGCAGAGGCTCCGGAAGGCCGGCGATCAGGGAATCTCCCTTCGGATTGGCGGTGTAGATGAGGCGGAAGCGCTCGTCCAGCACCCAGGCGACGTCGATTCCGAAGGTCGCGATGTTCTCCGTGAGGTAGAGCTGCCCCCACCGAGGATCCGGGTCCTTCGCGAACTTCACGAAGTCATCCCACCGCGTGTAGTCGTCGGCGTGGACGCTCGCCCCGCTCGCCCTGAGGTCGAGAACGCGGTGGAGCACCCGCGTCGTCTCGACAGCGTGCTCCCGCACCAGCAGATCCAGCTGCTCGTCCTGGCTGTGCCGAAGGAGGAGGTAGGCGACCGCGACGGCGGAGACGGTGATCGCGAGGAGCAGGATCATCTTCGTGCGCACGCTGATCGAGCGGCTCGGCGGCGGCTCGGCGGCTTTTCGCTCTTCGACGCGGTATTCGGACGGCATCGATCCCCCCTGTGATCGGAATATCGGCCGCGGCGCCTTGACGTATAGCGGGAGCGTGGATCGGCTCAAGATCCGACGGGAATGGTCGATATCGACCACCGTGGGACTCGTGGAAGCCGTGTCGCGCCTGCCGACCCTGCTCGAGGGTCTGATCGGGGACGATCTGCAGCGGAGCATCATCCGGGAGTACCAGCGCGCCCTCCGCTCGGACCAGCACCGGTTTCCGTCCTCCGTGAGCCTTCCCCGCCCCTTTGGGGTGAACCTTCCCGAGCGGGTCGTGGAGCTTCTTCTGGCCCGCCTCTCCTACTGGCCCGGGGCGGCCGTGCTGGACGTCGGCCACGCGAACAGCATGGTCTGCCACCGGAGCATGGTCCGCTCCCTTCCGGGTCCGCGCCTCATCACGGGCATCGACATGGCCGAGCCGGTCTTCGAGGACTCGGAGCTCTACGCCTCATCGGTCCAGGGGGACGTCTGCGCGACCCCGTTTCCGGAGAACGCGTTCGATCTGGTGTGGTGCATCTCGTCTCTGGAGCACGTCGGGATGGACAATTCAGGATACGGCGAGGCGCGATCCGACGACGCGACGCCGGAGCGGGCCCTCGAGGAGATGTTCCGGATCACGCGTCCGGGCGGCTCCCTACTGGTTACGGTCCCTTTCGGCAGGCTCGAAGACCACGGCTGGTTCCGGAATCTCGACGCGGACGCCCTGGAGGGGTTGCTGGAGCGGGTGAGAGCGCGAGGAACGGTCCACGAGATGTACTTCGCCCATTCGCCGGGTGCCGGGTGGTCGCGGGCCGACGCCCGGGAGCTGAGCGGGACCGGCTATCGGGACGAGGCCAACGCCGGAGCCGCCGGCATGGCCGCGTTGGTCATCGAGAAGGAGCCTCTCTGGCACTAGCCCTCGTCGGAAAGCCCCTCGATCGCTTTCCACTGGGCGTCGGTGACCGGCATGACCGATAGGCGCGACATCCGGGTCAGCACGAAATCGGCGAATCGCTTGTCCGCCTTGATCTCGGCCAGGGTCACCGGACGATGGAGCTTCGCGACCGGCGCGACATCCACGGCGTAGAGGCGCCCCGATCGGTCGGCGGGGTCGGGGTAGGCGTCGCCCGACGCCTTCATGACTCCGACGACCGCCCTCTCGTCTCCCGTGTGGTAGTAGAAGATGAGGTCTCCCTTCCGCACCGAGCGCAGATGTTTCTGCGCGAGCGGATTCCGCACCCCGGACCAGGACGTCTTCTTGTCCCTCGCGAGATCTCCATAGCTGTAGTGCGTCGGCTCTTCCTTGAATAACCACTTCATCGCGGGCCTCCCATCAGCGGCCCGTCTGCTTCCAGATTCCGAGAACGCGTCCCTCAGGATCGGAAAAGAGTGAGAACGAGCCCATGCCCGGCACCTGTTGCTCCTCGACGAGGATCTTCCCGCCCGCGTCGGAGATGCGCTTCCGGTAGGCGGCCAGATCGTCGACGTCGATGTAGAAGGACATGTTCCCCGGCCACGGGCCGCTCCGCTGCGGAGTCATGATCCCCCCGTTGATGCCCCCGCCGCCCGTCTCCACGATGCGGTACTTCAGCTCCGGGTGGTCCTGGACCTTCCAGTCGAAGACCTTGGAATAGAAATCCGAGAGCTTGGCGGGGTCTTTCGTCCAGAACTCCCAGTGAACCACAGGCTTACCCATCACGGACCTCCTTGTTCGAGCGACACCGTCGCGGACCTCCGATGGTACCGGGATCGGCTCAAGAAATTCCACCAGACAGTCGATATCTCAATGTGATTCAACCTGTTCTCGCGCGGGTCCACCACGCAGCAAACGGAAGGGGACGCGAGAAGCTCCGGAGGTTCGCATGGATGCTGACCGTTCAGCGACACCCGCTCCCTGTTCAAAGCCACGACGCTTGGTCGGCATCGCCTGGAGCGCGCTTCTCGTCGGAGCGCTCGTGGCCTCGCTCCCGTCCCGCGCGCGCGCCGAATCGGACGTCGAGTCGCGGGGCGACCTGAAGAAGCTCAGCCTCGAAGAGCTCTTCAACCTCGAGGTCACCTCCGTGTCCACGAGACCCGAACCCCTCTCCACGACGCCCGCCGCGGTACGGGTGGTCACGGGGGATGAGATCCGGCGCATGGGCGTGCTCAGCATCCCGGAGGCGCTCCGGTACATACCCGGCGTCGAAGTGGCGCGCGTGGACAATCGGAGCTACGCCATCAGTGCGCGCGGGTTCAACGGCACGATTGCCAACAAGCTTCTCGTCCTCATCGATGGGCGCAGCGTCTACACCCCGCTCTTCTCCGGCGTGTTCTGGGACGCGCAGGACGCGCTTCTGGAGGACATCGAGCAGATCGAGGTCATCCGAGGGCCGGGTGCCACCGTCTGGGGGGCCAACGCGGTCAACGGGGTCATCAACGTCCTCAGCAAGCGTGCGGCCGACACGCAGGGATTCCTGATCACGGGTGGCGGCGGAAACCCCGAGCGGGGATTCGGCGGGATCCGCTACGGGGGGAAGCTGGGCTCCCGCGTGTTCTATCGCGCTTACGGTAAGACCCTCGACCGTGACGCGTCGGTTCGCCCCAACGGGCAGGAAGCCGGAGACGATTTCAGGATGAGCCAGGGGGGATTTCGGGTGGACGGGGCGCTCGCCGGCTCGAGCGAATTCACGATCCAGGGCGACCTCTACGACGGCGCCGTCGACCAGCCGTCCACGGACGACGTCACGACCGACGGGCGGAACCTGATGACGCGATGGACACGCCGGCTGTCCGAGCGCTCCGACGTGCAGCTCAACGCGTACTACGACCACACGCTCCGCGACATCCCTCTGACCTTCCGCGAGACTCTGGACACCTATGACGCGTCCCTGCGTCATCGGTTGCCCTTCGGGAAGCGGCACGACGTCGTGTGGGGACTGGGGTACCGCCAGACCCAGGACGTAGTGGGAAACAGCCCGGGCTTGGCCTTCCTCCCCTCGCACCTGGAGCGCTCGGTATACAGCGGCTTCGTGCAGGATGAGATCGAGTTGAGCCAGGACAGGCTCCGCTGGACGATCGGATCGAAGGTCGAGCACAACGACTACACCGGCGTCGAGCTCGAGCCCAGCACGCGCCTCGCCTGGATACCGGAGCCGACGCAGACCCTCTGGGGCTCGGTCTCCCGGGCAGTCCGAGCGCCGTCGCGCATCGACCGAGATCTCTTCGTCCCGGCCACGCCCCCGTTCCTCCTCGCGGGCGGACCCGGTTTCGATTCCGAGGTGCTGTGGGCCTACGAGCTGGGGTACAAGGCGCAACCGCGCCCCAATCTCACCGCGTCGGTCGCGACGTTCTACAACGATTACGACAAGCTCCGGTCGCTGGAAGGCACGGCCCCGCCGTTCGTCCTTGGGAACGGACTGGAAGGCCAGTCGTACGGCGCCGAGGGAATGGTCGCCCTCCAGGCCGCGCGCTGGTGGCGGGTGGACGCGGGCTACACCTTCCTCCGGATGATCCTCAGGGCCTCGCCGTCGAGCACCGACACGACGCAGGCCAAGACGGCGGGGGACTCACCGCGGCATCAGTGGTTCACGCGCTCCTCTCTGAACCTGGCCCACGGGATCGAGCTCGATCTCGGCGTCCGCTCCTGCGGGGAGCTCCCGAATCAGAAGGTCCCGGCGTACACCGCGTGCGACGCCCGGCTGGGCTGGAGGCCGGGCTCCGGCTTCGAGCTCGCCGTCGTCGGGCAGAACCTCTTCGACTCCCGTCATCCCGAGTTCGGAACCCCGGCGTCCCGAAAAGAGGTCGAGCGCAGCCTCTACGGAAAGGCCACATGGACCTACTGAGGCGGCTCGTCTTCGTTCTGGCGCTCACCGGCGCCGCCATGCCCGTCGGGACGGTCGCGGCCGAAACCGCGGCTTCTCGTCGGACGCGCGAGTACGACCTCAAGGCGATCTTCCTGTTCCAGTTCGCGCACTTCGTGAGCTGGCCCTCGAAGACGTTCCCGGGCGAGGACACCCCCATCACGATCGGGGTTCTGGGCGAGGATCCGTTCGGTCACGGGCTCGAGGAGGTCACCGCAGGCGAGATGGTGGGATCCCGCAAGCTCATCGTCCGTCGTTTTCGGACCGTGGAGGAGGTGGACACCTGCCAGGTCCTCTTCATCAGCTCTTCGGAGGCGGGCCGTCTCGACCACATCCGATCGGTGCTCGCGCGCCGGAGCGTGCTCACGGTGGGGGATACGAAGGATTTCGCCAAGCGCCACGGAATCGTCGGCTTCGAGGTTCAGCGGAATCGATTGCGCTTGAGAATCAATCTCGCCGCGGCGGACAGCGCCCGGCTGACCATCAGCTCGAAGCTCCTTCGCCAGGCCGAGATCGTCACCACCAAGGGATGAGGTCATGAGAGCTCCGCGAACGACCATTCGCCGCAAGCTGATCCTCGCGATCATGCTGACCACCACGACCGCCCTCGTCCTGACGGGGGGAGCGCTGGTCGTCCACGAGGTGGCCAGCTTGAGGAGCTTGCTTGCCCGGGAGCTGACCACGCGGGCGGAGATCCTCGCGGCCAACTCGACCGCGGCCCTCGCCTTCCAGAACCAGGATGACGCGCGCCAGGTGCTCTCCGGATTGCGTACCGATCCGAGCATCCTGGCGGCCGCGCTCTATGACGAAGAGGGACGGCTGTTCGCGAGCTATCCGCCGGACGCCTCCGCGCCCCTGGTACCGGCGACCCCGGGCGCGATCGGCCATCGGATGGAGCGAGCCAACCTCCTCGTGAGTCGGCCGGTTGTCGAGGGCGAGAGGAGACTCGGAACCCTGTTTCTGAGATCCGATCTTCGGGTGCTCGACGAGCGCGTCCGGGTCCATGGGATGGCCATTCTCCTGGCGGTCCTGGGCTCCATCGCGGTTTCGTTCGCGCTGTCGACCTGGTTTCAGGGACGGATCGCGGAGCCGGTGCGAATGCTGGCCGAAACCGCCCGAGCGGTCTCCGACCGCAAGGACTATTCCTTACGCGCCCAGATCTCGACGGACGACGAGCTGGGCATTCTGGCCGAGGCATTCAACGGGATGTTGACGGAGATCCAGCGACGGGATGTCGCGCTCGAGAAGCGCGTCGCCGACCGGACCGCCGAGCTCGAGACCTCGAACAAGGAGCTGGAGGCGTTCTCGTACTCGGTGTCGCACGACCTCCGGGCGCCGCTCCGGGCCATCGATGGCTTCAGCAAGGCCCTGCTGGAAGATTGCGGCGACAAGCTGGACGACGTGGGCACCCGCCACCTGGAGCGCGTGCGCACCGCGACGCGCCAGATGGGCCAGCTGATCGATGACCTGCTCAATCTCTCCCGTCTCTCCCGTGCCGAGCTGCGCCGGGAGCGATTCGATCTGGCCGCGGTCGGGAAGCAGATCGTGTCGGAGCTGACGCTCGTCCAGCCGGACCGCAAGGTCGACTTCGTGGTCTCCGAGGGCTTGACTGTCGATGCCGACGCGCAGCTCATCCGCGTTGTCCTCGATAATCTCTTGAGGAATGCCTGGAAGTTCACGTCCAAGCATCCCACCGCGCGCATCGAGCTTGGCCAGAAGCCGGACAACGGCCACCGGATCTTCTATGTTGCCGACGACGGCGCGGGTTTCGACATGGCGCATGCTGACCTGCTCTTCGCCCCATTCCAGCGGCTCCATCGGCAGACCGATTTCGAGGGAACCGGGGTCGGGCTCGCGACGGTGCAGCGGATCATCCATCGACACGGAGGGAAGCTCTGGGCGGAAGGGGCCGTGGAGGGCGGCGCTTCCTTCTACTTCACCTTATCGGAGGCCGCATGACGACGAACACGGTGATCCTGCTCGCGGAGGACAACCCGAACGACGAGGAGCTCACGCTTCGGGCCCTGCGAAAGTACAAGGTATCGAACGAGGTGATCGTGGTCCGGGATGGTCAGGAAGCGCTGGACTATCTCTTCGGGGAGGGTCCGCACGCGTCGCGGAACATGGGCGTGCAGCCGCAGGTCGTCCTGCTCGACATCAATCTGCCCAAGGTCAACGGCCTCGAAGTGCTGAAACGGATTCGCGCCGACAAGCGGACCCGGACGCTGCCGGTGGTGATGCTGACGTCCTCCGCCGAGGAGCGCGACCGGTTCGCGGCCTATGAGAATTTCGCGAACAGCTACATCCGGAAGCCGGTGGACTTCGACCAGTTCACCGAGGCGGTTCGGGAGCTCGGGCTCTACTGGCTCGTCCTGAACCAGCCGCCGCCGACGCCGAGGACCGGGAATGGCCGATAGGCTTCAAGTCCTCGTCGTCGAGGACTCCGAGAACGACAGCCACCTCGTCGTCCGCGAGCTGGAGCGCGCGGGCTACGAGATCACTCACTTGCGTGTCGACTCGCGCGATTCGCTCCGCGCGGCGCTCGACACCTGCCGGTGGGACATCGTCATCTCCGACTACAACATTCCGGGATTCAACGGGACCCAGGCCCTCGCCATGGTTCGGGAGACGCAAGAAGAGCTGCCCTTCATCTTCGTCTCGGGATCGATCGGCGAGGAGACTGCGGTCGCGGCCATGCGGGCCGGCGCGAACGACTACGTGATGAAGAACAACCTCACGCGTCTGGTTCCGGCGATCGAGCGGGAGCTGCGAGAAGCCCGGGCCCGCTCCGAACGGCAAGGCCTGGAGGACCAGCTCCGGCAGGCGCAGAAGATGGAAGCGGTGGGACGGCTCGCCGGCGGCGTGGCTCACGATTTCAACAACATCCTGACCGCCATCCTCGGCTACAGCCAGCTGATCCAGCAGCAGCTCGGCACGGATCACGAGCTCTCGCGGGAGATCGGCGAGGTGGAGAAGGCGGCCACCCGGGCCGCGGCCCTCACGCGCCAGCTCCTCGCGTTCAGCCGCCGCCAGGTGCTGCAGCTCCGGGTGCTCGACCTGAACGAGGTGGTCGAGGGGATCGAGAACATGCTTCGGCGCCTCATCGGTGCCGACGTCGACCTCTCGATCGCCTACGGCGTCGATCTGGGGCGGGTCAAGGCCGACGCGGGCCAGGTCGAGCAAGTGCTGATGAATCTCATCGTGAACGCCCGGGATGCCATGCCAGAGGGCGGAAAGCTCACGATCGAGACCGCCAACGTGGATCTCGGGGCCGGCCGCGCGGATGCCGCCCCCGGCTCGTACGTGACGCTGGCCGTGATCGACACCGGGACGGGCATGGACGAGGCGACCCGGGCCCGGATCTTCGAGCCCTTCTTCACCACCAAGGAATCGGGGAGGGGGACGGGCCTCGGGCTCTCGACCGTCCACGGCATCGTGAAGCAAAGCGGCGGCACGATCGAAGTCCGGAGCGAGCTGGGGTCGGGCACCACGTTCACCGTGTATCTGCCTCGGGTCGAGGCGGCGATGGAAGCGAGGCGAGCGCCGAAGCGGCAAGGCGAGATGGCCAGCGGCACGGAGACCGTCATGGTGGTCGAGGACGACGAGCTCGTCCGGAACGTCGTCGGGGAGGGCCTCAGGCTCGGCGGCTACAAGGTCATCGAGGTGACGGACCGCACGCAGGCGCTCGTCGTCGCGGAAGCGTGCAGTCGCAGCAACATGCGCGTGGACTTGATGCTGTCCGATGTCGTCACGCCCGGCATGAGCGTCTCCGAGCTGACCGAGCGCCTGCTGGCGATCTATCCGGGCATGAAGATCCTCTACATGTCCGGATACACCGAGCACGCGGCCTCGTACGAGGGATTGCTGGAGGGAACCGCGTTTCTCCAGAAGCCGTTCACGGTCGACCAGCTGCTCGCCAGGGTCCGTGAGATTCTGGGGCACCAGACCCCCGCCCGCCCAACCTCGAGCTAGCGGTTTCCAGGACCGTCATGCCACCGTGCGAGGTACGCGAGCCCGAGAAGAAGCCCTGACGCTCCCGAGGATGTCCAGCATGGAGCCCGAGGCGCGCTCGATCTGATCGAACGTGCACTGGCGGGGCGCCTTGTCCGGGCGCCAGCGCAGGAACCGCGTGCCGTGCCGGAACCGATCTCCGCTCACATGGTCGTACTCCACTTCGACGACCAGCTTGGGCTGGAGAGGCTCCCATTCGCTGGAGCGCTCCGTGCTCCACCGGCTCGGGCCGCCCGGGGCTTTACCCGTGAATCCCGGCGGCTTGACGAGCTTCGTGAGCTTCGGGACCAGGGCGGCGCGCTCGGTCGTCGAGAGGCCTGACGTGAATCCCACGTGGTGGAGAAGCCCCTTCGCGTCGTAGAGCCCGAGAAGCAGGGAACCGATGACCTTGCCTCGGGACGCGTAGCGGAATCCTCCGACCACGCAGTCCGCGGTCCGGCGCTGCTTGATCTTCTGCATGCCCGTCCGGTCTCCCGAGCGATACGGCATGTCCCGGCGCTTCGCGATCACGCCGTCGAGAGCTCCGCGGGTCCGCTCATACCAGCGGATCGCGGTCGCGGGATCATCCGACGCCGGCGACAGGCGAAGGCGGGGATGGCCCGCGAGAAACCGCGCCGCGAACGCCTCGAGGCGTTTTCTTCGATCTCGGAGAGGGAGCTCGACCAGCGACACCCCCTTCTCGTCGACCAGAAGATCGAAGACGATCAGGATCGCGGGTGTCTCGGAAGCGAGCTTCAACACCCGGCTCTCGGCGGGATGGATGCGCTGGAGGAGGGAGTCGAAGGAGAGCGACTTGCCTTCCGGGACGACGATCTCGCCGTCGAGGATGAAGCGTCGTGCCGCGACCTCGCGGAGGGCGTCCACGATCTCCGGGAAGTACCTCTCGAGCGGCTCGCCGGCCTTCGACTGCAGCTCGACCTTCTCGCCGTCCCGGAACGCGAGGCAGCGGAATCCGTCCCACTTGGGCTCGTACTGCCATTCCGGCCCGACCGGAACGGTGTCGACCGACCGCGCCTCCATGGGAGGGAAGGGCCGCTGGATCGGCAGCGTCACAGGAAGCGCTCGAGATCGACGCGCCCGCGCGCCGCGAGGAGGGGCTTCCATAGATCCCCGAGCTTCGCGAGGCGCTTGGGGACGGTGTCGATGCGGAACTCCTCCATGCGGAAGCCCTTCTCCATCTCCGGCCACGTGACCGGCGTCGAGGCGGTCGCGCGCGGCTGGGGTCGCAGGGAATAGACCGAGGCCAGCGTCCGGCCCCAGGCGTTCTGGTTGTAGTCCACGAGGACGTGACCCTTCGGACGCTTGGCGACGCGGTATTCCGCGGTCACGAGCCGCGGCACCTGGAGCGCGAGCGCGATGGCGAAGTCCTTCGCGAAGCTCCAGACGCTCTTCTGCAGCGGTCCGCGCCGGATGGGCACGTAGACG
>Ga0075435_100000284_pt1 | contig 31543 bp, 30 predicted proteins | sample RhiMethybrSRZTD4_FD_75302 | JGI IMG/M metagenome (GOLD analysis project Ga0075435, IMG submission 75302) | Populus rhizosphere microbial communities from Tennessee, USA - Rhizosphere MetaG P. TD hybrid SRZTD4 | ecosystem: Host-associated > Plants > Roots > Rhizosphere > Soil | place: USA...
CCTACTCGCTCGCGCCGCGCTTCGACCTGTCGAGCGGATGCGGAGCGAGACGCAGCGCATGTCCGGCGCGGTCTCACCCGAGCGGGTGACGCTGCCGCCTGCCGACGACGAGATCCGGCGACTTGGCTCGACGCTGAACGACCTGCTCGAGCGGTTGGAGCTCTCGATGCAACGTGAGCGCAGATTCGCGGCCGACGCCAGCCACGAGCTGCGTACCCCGCTGGCGCTGCTTCGCACCGAGCTCGAGCTGGCGCTTCGACGGCCCCGGTCGGTGGACGACCTGGTCGCGGCGATACGTTCGGCCGCGGCTGAGACCGACCGCGTCGCGGAGCTGGCAGAAGGATTGCTCGTGCTCGCCCGTGCCGACTCGGCCAACCTGGCACTAGCGCGCCGTCCGGTGCCTTCCGGCCAGCTACTCGTTGACGTCGCCCAGCGCCACCGCCGCCGCGCCGCTGAGGAGCATCGCCGGATCGTGGTCGAGGACGCGTTCGAAGGCGTCGTCACAGTCGACGCTCCCCGGCTCGGGCAGGCACTGGACAACCTGGCCGAAAACGCGCTTCGCTACGGCCGAGGCGACATCACCCTCCGCGCCCAGCGCAGTGATGCTGCGCTCGAACTGCGAGTCGCCGACCGCGGCCGCGGGTTTGCGCCAGAGTTCCTACCGCGTGCGTTCGACCGCTTCAGCCGGCCAGACGACGCCCGCTCCGGTGATGGATCAGGACTGGGTCTCTCGATCGTGCAGGCGATCGCACACGCACACGGCGGGGCCGTCACAGCCGAGAACCTGGCCGGGCACGGTGCCGTCGTCACGATCTCGATTCCGTTCGCAGCGTCGGCCTAGGTGGAGCATGACAGAGGTTCCAACCAAGCGGCCACGTCGCGCCGAGTGGCGTCACTATGATCGCCAGCGTGCTGGACATGGCCGCGCTGAAGACGGCCGCTCGCGCGGCGATCGTTATGCCCGCGGTGTTCGCCTTCGCGGACACGGTGATCGGGCAGCCGCAGACGTCGATCTTCGCGGCGTTCGGATCGTTCGCGATGCTGGTGCTGGTCGACGTGGAAGGGCCGCCGATACCGCGGCTGTTCGCCTATCTCGCACTGGCGGCGGTGGGGGCGATGTTCATCACCCTCGGCACGGTCTGCTCGCGCAACGCGTGGCTGGGCGCCGGCGTGATGGCCGTGATCGGGTTCTGTGTACTCATGTCGAGCGTCATCAACGGCTACGTCGCGGCGCTCTCGACCGGGGCATTGCTGCTGTTCGTCCTGCCCGTCACGATCCCGGCGCCGAACTCCGCGATCCCGGACCGGCTCGAAGGCTGGGCGCTGGCCGCCGGCGCAGGGATCTGCGCCGTCATGCTGCTATGGCCGTCGCGGAGGCGCGCTGACCTGCAGCACGATGCCGCCGGCGCGATGCGCGCTGTCGCCCGGGTGGCCGCCGCGCCGGACGGCGCGGACGAGAACCTGCAGGCGGCCCGCGACGCGGTCGACCGTCTCGGCCGCCGCTCGCTCGGTTCGCAGCATCGCCCGACCGGGCCGACCGGACGCACGGCGGCGCTGGCGGCGCTTCCGGACGAGCTCGATTGGCTGCTCTCGTTCCTCGCACCGCCGGTGACATCCTCGCGACTCGCGTCGGGCGGCGAGCAGGACGTGGAGGCGATGGCGGCGACTGCGGCCGTGCTGCTGTCAGGCGCCGCACGGCTTGACGGCGGCGATGAACGGCCCGATTTTCAGCGACTCGACGCGGCCCGCGCGTCAGTGGCCAGGGCGGAGGTGCAGCGGCTGCTCGAACTCCCCGCCGACGCGAGCGATGACATGCTGAGGGAGGTGGTCGAGCCGCCGTTTCGGATCAGGGCGGCGTCGTACTCGGCCCGGCAGCTGGGGGGCTATGCACTGCTCGCGACCGGCGCCGACGCTCCGGAGCTCGATCAGACCGACGTCGCTCAGCCGTCCGCGGGTGGGGCGCTCGAGGCCACGGAGCGTCTGGCCGCCGAGCATGCTGCCTTCGGCTCGATCTGGTTTCGGAATAGCTTCCGCGGAGCGGTGGGACTCGCCGTCGCCGTGTTCATCGCGCAGCGGACCGGCCTTCAGCATGGCTTCTGGGTCGTGCTCGGGACGCTCTCGGTGCTGCGGTCGAATGCGCTGGCGACGGGCTGGTCGGTGCTGAGCGCGCTGGCCGGCACCGCCGCCGGGATCGTCTTGGGAGCGCTGCTGGTGATCGCCATCGGCACGCACGAGGCGGTGCTCTGGGGGGTCCTGCCCGTCGCGGTTCTGGTCGCCTCCTACGCGCCGCGGGGGATCTCGTTCGCCGCCGGGCAGGCGGGGTTCACGGTCGTCCTGTTCGTGCTGTTCAACCTGATCCAGCCGGTTGGCTGGAGCATTGGCCTGGTGCGCGTCGAGGACGTGGCGATCGGGTTCGCGATCAGCCTCGGGGTCGGCGTCCTGTTCTGGCCGCGCGGCGCCGCCGCGCTGCTGCGAGATCACCTCTCGACGGCGTACGGGCGCGGGTCGGAGTACGTCGTTGCCACCGCCCGCGAGTCGATTACGGGAGCGGCGGCTGCGGAGGCCGCGCACGCCGCACGCGTTGCGGATGCGGCCACCCACCGGCTCGACGACGCCTTCCGCCTGTATCTCGCCGAGCGCTCCGCGAGCGATCTCAAGGTCGAGGAGGTAGCCGCGTTCGTCGGCGGTGCCTCACGTGTCCGCCGGGCGGGACAGTCGCTCGGCGCGCTGGGACAGATGGCCAATCCCACGACCCGGCTCCAGCGCTGTGGGGAGAACCTCGATCGTGAGTTGCACGCGCTGCACGCGTGGTTCGTGGCACTCGGATACGCGATCGTGAACCGGGGTGCGGTGCCGCCTCCCCACATCCGCGACGACGAGGGGCGCAGCCGGCTGCTCGAGTGCGTGCGCGACGCCGCCCGCACGGGCGACGACGGTGCGGCGCGCGCTGCGCTCGTGCTGCTTTGGACGAGCCAGCACATCGACAACCTGTGGCGGCTCGAGGCCCACCTCGGCGAACGTGCTGATGCCGCAAGCGGCCGGGGTGCGGGGTAGCTCGCGCCGGTTGGGGACGCTGCCCTCGTCCATCCGCGGAACGGCACGGACCAGGCGGCCGTTCCAAACCAGGATCGACGCTGAGCTTTGGTCGGTCACGATGCGACCTGTTGGCCAGCCGGTGCTGTCCGGCGTTCGCTGGACCGCCCTGACGGGGCAGGCACGGTCGCGATATGCCGCGCGACGCGCTCCGCATCCCTGCCCATGCCGCCGATCAGCATCGACGCGAACGAGTGCTGGAACGGTAGGCCGACGACGTACAACCCAGGCGATCCGGCGATGACGCCGCGGTATTGCTCCGGATATCCGTCCTCGCCGGTCTCGAACGGCAAGCGCATCCAGGAGTAGTCCGGCCGGAAGCCCGTGCACCAGATGACGTTTCGGACATCGAGGGCCTGACCATCGTCCAGCAGCGGCCGTCCCGCCTCCACGCCACAGGTACGGGCGAGTACGCGTTCCACGCCGGCGGCGGCGAGCTCCTTGCGGCGGTACCGCAGGAGCGGCCCTCCACCGTGCCGAATGTCGGGTCGCATGCGGCGGCCGAACGGGGTGTCGACAGTGAGCACGTGCGTGCCAACCAGAAACAGCACCCGGAAGAGAAACCGGCCTCGGCGGGTCTCCACCTGCGCCGGCAACTGTCCTGTGTCCGGGCCGCAGAGAACGACGTCGTGGCCGGCGGCTGCGGCCTCGTAGGCGATGTCGGAGCCGGAGTGGCTAGCTCCCACCACGAGCACAGGCCCGTCGGTGAGCTGAGACGGGTTCCTGTAGTCGCTCGAGTGGATCTGCGTGATGCCGGGGTCGAGTTCGCCGGCGAACTCCGGGAGACGTGGGCGTCGGAATACCCCGGTCGCGACTACGACGTCCTCGGCCACGAAGCAGGCTTCATTCGCCCGGACGACGTACCGGTCGTCCTCCCGGGTGAGGCTGGTGACGGTGACGCCGTTGCGAACCGGCAGTTCGTGTTCTGCCGCATAGGCCTCGAGGTAGTCGGCCATCTCGCCCGCGGTGGGGTACGACGCGCGCGGGGCCGGAAAGGCCATTCCCGGCAGTCCATCGCGGCTCGCCGGTGAGTAGAGCCGCAGCGAGTCCCAGCGACCCCGCCACCCGTCACCGATGCGCTTGCCGCTATCGAGGACGACGAACTCGCGGCCGTGCTGTTTGAGGAAGTAGCCGGTGGCGAGACCGGCCTGGCCGCCGCCAATGACAACGGTTTGGTAGTGCTCTGTACGCTGCATCTGGTCCTCCTCGTCGTGTTTGAGGAGGCGACCGTAGGCCACCGGTGACGGCACCGCATCGCACCGATTTACCATCTTCGACGGCGAGCCGAGTGGTCAATTTGGACCACCCGGCTCCGTCAGACGAGGTCGTGCTCGAATGCAAATGCGGTCGCCGCTGCACGTGACGCGACGCGAAGCTTGGCGTAGATGTTCTGCACGTGGCGGGCGACCGTGTGCTCGCTGATGACGAGGACGGCTGCTATCTCGCGGTTGGTCCTGCCGCGCGCGAGCAGTCGCAGCACCTCCAGCTCGCGCGCAGAGAGTCCGTGGGCCGGCTTGGTCGGCACGCCCTCGAGTCGTGCGAGATCGGGGGCCGCTTCCAGCTTGCGGAATGTCTCGCCGGCAGCCTCGCGCTCGAGCGCCGCGGCCTCGCCGTCGCCCAGTGCGGCGCATGCCGCCGACAGGAGCGCGCGGGTGCGGGCGACCTCATACGGTGCGTCCAGCTCGATCCACACGCGTTGGGCTGCGCGCAGCTGCGCGAGCGCGCCGCCGGCGTCGCCCTCGGCCAGCGACGTGGCACCCTCGGCGTGGGCGACCATGGCGGTCAGCATCCGGCTCTCGTATCGTGCGGCGAGGGCGTCCAACTCCGCGCATGCCGCGCGCGCATCGCTGAGTTCGCCTGCCGCGAGCGCGATCTCGACGTGCGCCGGGAGTAGCGCCGCGCGCTTGAGGGGCTCGCCGATCTCGGCGCTTGCCCTGCGGATGGCGACAAGGGCCAGATCGACCCGCCCCTGGGCCAGTCGCAGCTGCGCCAGGCCCGGCTGCGGCTCCCACCCCATCCGGCTGGCATCGCGGTAGGCCGCCTCGGCGGCGTCGAACCGGCCCAGAAGGCGAAGCACCTCGCCCTGCCGGTAGTGGGCAAGTCCCGCGGCGGGGTTGCCGGTTTCGACAAACCGTTGGCTGGCCAGCCGGGCTTCGTCTAGCGCATCGGGCCACGCCCCGCCGAGCTGCAGGATCTCTGCCCGGTGCACCAGGCACCGGCCGGTGAAGGCGACAACATCACGCTGGCCCGCCACCCACACGGTCAGCGCCTGCGTCCACTCCCGCGCCCGGCCGATCTCGAACACCGCCTGGCATGCCAGGATCACGCCGCAGTAGACGATGCCGACCACGAACGGCATCGGCTCGTCCCTCGTCACCACCACCATCGCCTCGTCGAGCAATGCCATCCCGGGGCCCACCTGTCCCGCCATTACGAGCATCTGCCCCTGCGCGTGCACCGCCAGCGCCAGTAGATCGGGGTCCCCGAACCGCTGTGCCATCACCGCCGCTTGGCCCGCGATGGCCGCCGCCTCCTCATACTCCCCGGCGGCCTCGTGCCGGAACACGAGTGGCAGCAGAAGGTAGCCCTGCTCCGCCGATTCCCCGGGTTCCTGGTCAACGAGCCTCTGGGCTCGACCCAGCCAGCCGCTGGCCCGTCCGACGGCGCCGCCGTAGGCGAGGTTCATACCGATCCAGATCGCGGCCCGGGCGGCGGGCACCGTCTCGCCGCGCTCGAGGTACCGGTAATGGGCTCGCTCGAGTGTCCCGATTGCCGCCTCGTCTTGAGCCAGCATGAGTTGTGCTGTGGCCCAGAGCCTGAGATCTTCAGCGTCGAGCGGTCCCGAGCGGTCGGCGCGGGCGAACGCCTCGCGCGCCTCGAGCCAGGAGCGCTCCTCGATTGCCCGCCGGGCTTGGGCGAGAAGTCCGGTCGCAGCCATGTCGCGCCATTGTCTCGCAACTTCCAGTATGCGTCAGGGACTGTGCTCTACCGTGACGTGGGCACGGGCCCGTGCGTATAGGTGACGGCTGGGTAGAGCGCCTCCGCGGCGGGGATCTGGCCGTCGAGCGGCTGGCCCGGCGCCTTGACCGGGAAGTAGCGCGCCTGGTTGCCGTTGAGCAGGACGCTCCAGCGCTGGGTGATCCAGAGCTGGTCGTCCTTTCGGATCTCCCATTGGAAGCGGTCGAGCGGCCGGGGGGCGGGGCCGGCTATGCGGGCGCCGCGCTGGTCGAACTGGCTCCCGTGGCAGGGGCAGGCGAACCCGATTGCCGAGGCCTGGGCGGGGCACCCGACGTGAGTGCAGCGGTTCGAGAAGACCACGAACATCGCGTGCGGGGCGAGCCAGTCGCGGTCGCTGCCGCCGGTGTAGTGGACGTAGGCGAGGCCGCTCGAGAGCGGCTGGGCGGGGTCCTCGACGTACGGGGCAGCGGCCGGGGCGAAGCCGGTCTCCGACGTGAACGAACGTACCGGTCCCAGTGAGACTGGATGAAACGTTGCCTCCTGCGTCGTCGGTGCGAGCAGGTAGGCGGCGACAGGGGTTGTGAGCACGCCGCCGATGGCTGCGCCCAGGCCGACCGTGGCGACGCCGAGCATTCCGCGCCGGGTGGTCGTGTTTCGGTATTCCTGATTGGTCATGAGGCTGTCCTCTGTGGGTGGATGGTGCGTAGCGCCGGGGCCGGCCTGATGGCGCCGGCACACGGCTGTGAGCCGTCATAGGTGGGCCCGACCTCGGCAAGTGCCCACGCCGCGGCTGCGCCGACCCTCGCCGCCAGCCGCTGCACGGGTAGAGGGACGATCGGAAGCTGCAGGTCGTCGCGGTGGTGGTCGGCGATTGCCGCCAGGCGAAGCGGATGCGGCATCCCCCGGCGGTCGGTCTTGCCGTCCCGGGCGAGCGCGAACATCGTCTCCAGCAATCGTTCGAAGCCCAGCGCGGGTCGTATCTCGCATACAAACCGGGCCCGGCCTTCGCTCGTGTTCCAGAACGTGTGCGCAGTTCCGGCCTCCACGGTCACGGTGTCGCCGGTCGTTGCGAACAGTCGCTCGCGACCGAGGCGGAATCCCACCGTGCCATCGAGGATCTGGAACGTCTCGGTCTGGTTGGGGTGCACGTGCACGCCGGCGGCCGAGCCCCCGGGCTCCAGCGTGACCTCGGCGACCACCAGCTCGCCGCCGGAGTCCGCCGACGTCCGCTGAAACGTCACCGTCTCGCCGGTGACGGGGTTTGCGATCGAGTCTCCCGTTTGGATCATTCGTCTCTTCCTCCTGTTTCCGATTGGTAGCGGCGGTAACCGCACACCGGTTTTCCAAATCCGATTCGGGTCTCGACCGCTAGGACAGGTGATGGCACTCGGATTCCAACCGTCGCCCGCGCGGCTCACCCCCCGGCCTCAATCGGCGTGGGACTACACCCGGCTATCGGACGCGGACCTGCTGGCGCTGGTGGCCGAGGATCGCGACCAGGTCGCCTTCGAGGAGTTCTTCAGCCGCTACTCGCGATCCGTCTACTCACTGATGGTGAGGCAGCTTGGCGACGCCGGATGGGCGGACGACGTCGTCCAGGAGGCGTTCATCTCGGTTTGGCGGTTCGCGCGTACCTACCGCTCCGAGCGCGGCGCGGTGGTGGGATGGCTGTACACGATCGCGCGAAACGCCGGATATGCGGCCGCCCGCCGCCGCCAGGCCCACTGGCTGGTCGACGCACCCGACCGCGCCGACCCGTCACCCACGCCCGAGGACGAGACAGCGGACAAACTTGAAGCCTTCCAGCTCCACGTGTGCATCGAGCGCCTGCCGCAGAACGAGCGCGAGATCATCGAGCTCGCGTACCTCAAGGGGATGTCCCAGAGCGAGATCGCGGCCGAACTGCGCATGCCCCTGGGCACTGTGAAGACGCGAAACCGCGCCGCGTTGCTGCATCTCGCCGAGATCCTGGAGCGGGAGGAGCAGTCATGAACGAGCCCGACCTGCAGGCGCTCGAGCGCAGGCTGCATACGCTCCCGCCGCTGCTCGACGTACCTCAGAGCCTGGTCGCCCCATCCGTCCAGGCCGCTCTTGCCGACGCCGACTCGCCCGCCCCGACGCGGCCGGTGCCACGCCGCTCCCGCGGATGGTCACGCCGCTGGTCGCTCGCGGGCGTCGTCGCGATCGCCGCCGCTGCGGCGGTCGCGGTGACCATCACGATCACGTCACAGTCCGGCGGCCACTCCGGATTCCAGCGCATCGCGACGCTCACCGGCGCCGGCGGCGCGTCCGGCTACGTCGCCGTCGGGCGCGCCGACGGCGCCGTCGAGCCCGTCGTCGTGTCCATCAGCCACCTCGACCCGGCGCGTGGTGACCAGTACTACGAGATCTGGTTCAAGACTGGTGGCCACGACGTGCCGGGAGTCGCCTTCAACGCCGGCGCGAACGGCGCGGCGGAGGTCCACATCAGCGCCCCGACCAACACGAAGTGGGAGCGATGCTGGATCACCCGCCAGTCCATCAGCGACCCCGGCGCCTCCACCATCGTGATGCGGGCCAACCCGTCGCTGCGCTCGACCTAGCGACCGGCGAGCCAGTCGACGTCACGATGCCTGGCCTGCCTGTGGTGCGCGCGCTCGGCAAGTCGGCCATGAGCGAATTGCACGGCCATAGCTCCTTCTCCGACGGCGGTGGCGCAGCGCTTGGTTGAGCCGGAGCGTGCGTCTCCTGCGGCGAAGACGCCGGGCAGGCTGGTCTCCAGCAGGGTCTCGGCGCCTACGGCACTGCCTGTGAGGATGAAGCCGTCGTCGTCCCGCGCGACCACGTCGCCGAGCCAGTCCGTGCAGGGCAGCGCGCCGAGGAAGAGGAACAAGAACGACGTGGTCAGGCGCTCCCCGGTCTTCAGCGTGACCGCTTCCAACTGGCCGTTGTCGCCGTGCAGGGCGGCGACCTCGCTGCGATCACGCACCGCGACGCCATAGCGGTCGAGTTCGCGCACGAGGTAGTCAGACATGGTCTCGCGCAGATCGTCGCGGCGGTGCAGTAGGGTCACGAGCGCGCCGCCGCGAGCCAGCCAGACGGCAGCCTGACCCGCCGAGTTTCCGCCTCCGATCACGCCGACGCGCGATGCTCCGCAGAGCTGCGCCTCGGGCGGCCCCGCCGAGTAGAACACGCTCACGCCCTCGTAGGCCGAAAGTTCGTCGACAGGCAGCCGCCGGTACTGCGCGCCGGTCGCAAGCAGCACGGTGGGCGCCAGGATCTCGTGGTCCTCCTCCAAGCCCACTCGGTAGCCTCCGTCGAGGGGTTCGAGTGATATGGCACGGTACGGAGTCGCGGTTCGAGCTTCGAATTTGCGCGCCTGAGCGACCGCGCGGCTGGTCAGCTCCGAACCGCTGATTCCGGCTGGGAAACCGAGATAGTTCTCGATCCGTCGAGACGAGCCCGCCTGCCCACCGAGTGCTGTGCTCTCCACGACCAGGGTCTCCAAACCCTCGGATGCGCCGTATACGGCTGCGGCCAGGCCCGCGGGCCCGGCGCCGATCACGACCAGGTCGACCCGTTCGCGAGGTGCGAGCTCGCGGCCGACGCCCAGCGCGCGGGAAAGTTGACCGGTCGATGGGCCTTGCAACTCAACGCCGCCCGGCAACCGCACCAGCGGAACGTCTGCGGGATCCAGTGCCGCTACCAGCACGGCCGCCGCCTCATCGTCCGCCTGTTCCGGGTCGCGCCAGGTAAACGGGAGACGATTGCTCCGCGCGAACTCGACGATCCGCAGTGTTGCCTCGGATGAACGCGGCCCGAGCACTTCGAACCCGATCCCATGCACGCCCTGGAGCGCCTCCCGCCGAGCGATGAACGTCGACAGCAGCAGGTCGCTGAGAGGGCCATCCTCGAACAGCAGCGATCGCAAGGCCTCGCGATCGACCGCGATATACCGCAACGCGCGCGTGACCACCGCCGTCAGGAAGACCGTCTGCCCGGACAGCAGGTTCATCTCCCCGGCGAATCCCGACGTGCCATGGCGGACGACCTCGTGGCCTGCCGCATCCAGGATCGCCACCTCGCCCTCGATGATCGCGATGAAGGGGTAGCTCTGGTCGCCGACGCGGAACAGCACGTCGCCAACGTCCGCAGTACGCTGCTCTCCGATCTGGCCAAGCGTCGCCAGCTGCGACTCGGACAACCTCGGACTGGCGGGAACTGCCACCACCTCAGCTTACTTGGCGCGTGGCCTTTGCAACCTTTTCAAGCATCTGCTTGAATACATGGCCATGGATTCCAATGTCGTTGCTCGCAGCGGTCTTCTGGAAGTGGTCGGCACACCCGTGCCTCGCATCGGCTACGGAACGATGCGCTTGACGGGCCCCGGCGTGTTCGGGCCTCCGCCAGACCCCGCCGAAGCTCGTCGTGTGCTTCGTCGAGCGCTGGAGCTGGGAGTGCGAGTGTTCGATACGGCCTGGTACTACGGGCCTGACATCCCGAATCAGCTGCTGGCGGAGGCGACCCGCTCCTATCCGGACGACCTCGTGATCGCAACCAAGCTCGGCTGGGAGTACGACGACGGCGGTCGCCTGGTGGCCGCGCAGACACCCGAGCGGCTGCGTGCGGGAATGGAGCGCGACCTCCGTCTGCTCGGAACCGACGCGATCTCGATCGTCCATCTGCGGTGGAGCAGCGATCGGTCGGTGAGCGTGCCGTTTCGGCGCGCCCTGGCCGCCATGATCGAGATGCGAGAGGAGGGCATGCTGCATCACATCGGCCTGTCGAACGTCGCGCTGGCACAGCTCGAATACGCCCTCACCAGCACCGAGATCGCATCGGTGTCGAACTCCTACAGCGTTGCCGACCAGGCCGACCGCGAGACCGTTGACTACACGGCCCGCCACGGCATCGTCTACCTGCCGTGGCTCCCGCTGCGGACCGGCAGCGCTGAACAGATGCGGCGCCTGAGCGCATGGGGCGAGGCGTTGAACGCGTCCCCGGCACAGGTCGCGCTCGCCTGGTTGCTCCAGCGTGCCCCCAACATCGTGCCGATCCCCGGCACGTCGACCGTGCGGCATCTGGAGGAGAACGTCGCAGCATTGAACACGCTGCTTCCCGAGCCCGCGATGCGCGAGCTGAGCGCGCCGTAGCCGAAATAGCGTTCGCTACTGCTTTGACAGCTGTAGCTCGACCATGAGCTTGACCTCGTTGGAGAGCGCCGGCTCGCCGCTGGGTAGCGGGTTGTTCCAGCTGACGCCGAACGTGGCGCGGTCGATCACGGTCTCGAGCGTCAGCCCGAAGCGCTCGCCGCCGTAGGGATCGGCGATCGGATCCGAGATCCCGCCAGTAAGCTCGATGGCCTCGGTGTGGCCCTTGATCGTGATGTCGCCGTCGATCGTGACGCGATCGCCATCGCGGTTGATGGAGCTGGACGTGAAGGTCAGTTCGGGATGCCGCTCGGCGTCGAAGAAGTCGGGGCTCTGCAGGTGCCCCGCGAGGTTCTCGTCCTGGACCTGGACCGAGGCGACCTTTGCCGTGCCGCTCAGCACGCCGTCTGTGAGGGCGGCGTCGAACTCGCGGAAGGTACCGTGGAAGACGCCGGCCATGTAGTCGACCGCGAACCCGACGCTGGAGTGGATCTTGTCGACCTGCCACGTGCCGGCCGGGATGACCTGGGTGTTGGTGGTGCTCATCGTTGCTCCTTCTTGGGTGATGGGTTCATGGGAGACGGATCAGGTTGTGGCCGGCCAGCGGGGCGCGAACCTGCTGCATGCGGGCGCCCTCGCGCAGGCCGCCGAGGTCGACGACGAAGAACCCGGCTTCCTCGAACAGCGCAGCCACCTCGGACTTGGCATCGCCGTCGTCGCCCGAGACGAAGATCACGCGCTGGCCACCGGCCTCGCGCGGGTCGGAGCCGAGTACGCCGGCCCCAAGCGTGTTGGCGCCCTTCACCACCCGCGCCGGAGCCACGAGGTCGGCAACAACCTCGCTCGATGTGCGGCCGTCAAGGTCGCTGGGGTCGAAGTCGTTGGTCGGGTCGATCACGATCCGACCGTCCCACCGAAGGCCGTCGACTGCCTGGGAGACCCGCGGCCACGGCACGGCCAGAACGACGATGCGCGCGGCCGCGGCGTCGCTGACGGTGCCGGCCGACACGCCGTCGCCGAGCGCGTCGACGACCGAGTCCAGCGTCTGCGGTCCGCGGCTGTTGGCGATCACGACCTGACGGCCGCCGCGGCGCGCGATCCGTGCCATCGCCTGGCCGATCCGGCCTGCGCCGATGATGCCGACGCTGCTGTCTGACTCGGGGCCAGGGGTCATTCCTTCAGCAACCTATCGGTCAGCACGATCTCGACGATCTGCGGCACCGTCTCCAGACGGTTCCAGTCGCGCTGCAGCTCGCACGCAAGAGAGACCCATCCGATCGCCACGCCTCCGGCCTGAACGACGCGCTGGACACCCGCGCGGTGGGCTTCCAGCGACGTGCCGCCGATCGCGTCGACCACCGGATACACCTCGTAGCCCTCGCGCAGCGCGTCCAGTGCCGCGAACGCCATGCAGACCTCCGTCCAGAGCGCACAGAAGATCAGCTTGCGCCGGCCCGTGGCACGCACGGCGGCCACGAAGTCGACGTCCTCCCACGAGTTGACACCTGTGCGGTCGATCGGGGGGTTGTCCTCGAGCAGCTCGGCCAGCTCGGGAACGGTTGGCTGTTGCTGCCCGGAAGCGACGTTGACGGTCGAGTGGACGGTCGGCAGCCCGAACGCCTTGGCCGCCCTGACGGTCGAGACGACGTTCTTGCGCAGCAGGTCCGCGTCCATCGAGCGGACCGTTGCGAATTGCGAGGGCTGGTAGTCAATCAGCACGAGTGCTGCGTTCTGGGGTGTGATCAGGTGGTCACCAAGCTGATCGCGGACGGGGGCACTGGCCATCTAGGTCGCTCCTTCAGAGTCGATGCGTGCGATGGATTGAGCGCTTCTCAACGCGCGTGCCAGCAGCGCCCCGGCGCCGGCCACGCCCAGCCCGACGACGATGGCGAACCCCAGCACCGTGTCCGGCGGGCTGGCACCACGGTCGAGTGCGATGCCGGCCCCGATCACCGGGATCGAGAGCCCGACGAAGAGCGCGATCAGCAGGTTCGACGTCATCGCCAGGCGGTTCTCGGGAGCCGTCGCTCCCAGCACGAGACCGGTCGTCCCCTTGAAGACCGCGCCCGCGCCCCCGCCGATCAGCACACCGCTCACCAGAAACAGCGCGAGGCTCGGCGTCGCGAGCCGGATGGAGGTCACGAGCAGCGCGAGACCGGCGAGCATCGACACCGAGCCCAGCACGAAGACGCGCGCCGCCGGCAGCCGGTCTGTCGCCAGCTGAGACGCCACACCCGCGGTGAACACCAAGAACAGCGTGGCGCCGGCCAGGGCGTGGGACGGCCGCCCGAACGTGGTGGCCAGGAACAGCCCGGATAGCCCGGCGAACAGTCCGTTCGCCGAGAAGGCCGTGAGCGTCGCCAGCGCCGCCGGCACGAGCAGCCCGACCGACCCCGACGAGCGGCGAGCATGATTCCTGGCCGGCGCCTGCCCGGCCGGGCTGCCGGTCTCGGGGGCTGCGGCCAGGCCGATCAGCGCGATCGCTCCCAGTGCCATCCAGAGCAGGTAGGGCAACGTCAGTGGCAGCCTGGCCCACTCCGCCAGGCAGCCGGCGATCAGCGGGCCGATGCCGAGTGCGCCGACGTTGACGGCGGTACCGATGTTGCGGGCGCGGATCACCGAGGCGTTCGGGTCCTCACGGACACGCAGTTCGATCAGGTAGGTGATCGCCGTCCCGGCTGCCAGCCCGACCGCCACGCCGGTGATCAGACGCCCGACGAGCAGCCCCGGCAGCGCCTTCCATGCCGCCAGCACGACCGCGCCTGCGATCATCGTCGCGACCGCTCCGAACATGATGCCCCGGCGTCCCAGGCGAGCTGCGATGAAGCGCACCGACAGCAGCGTGGCGATCGTGCCGGCCGCGAAGATCGCATAGATCACCGTCACCATGATCACCGAGAGGTTGTCCCGCACCCGGTAGAGGCCGTAGAGCGGGCTCGGCAGCGTGGCGAACGCCATCACGATCAGGAAGGCGAACGCCGCGGCCCAGAAGCCGGATCGGTGCGGCGAGGTCTGTGCCGCCGGCAGCTCCTGGACGTTGCCGGCCGGCTGCGGTGATCGCTGCGTGCTCACCTGTGTGTCACCAGACCTTCATGCCGCCATCGACGATCAGGTCGATGCCCGTGACGTATGCGCTCTCATCGCAGGCAAGGAACAGCGCGACGTTCGCGACGTCCTCGGGCTGGCCGAACCGGCCCAGCAGCGTCCTTTCGCGCATCTCGTGACCGAAGCCCTCATCCTCCAGTTCGGCACGGGTGGCGTTGCTTTCGATGAAACCCGGTGAGATCGAGTTGACGCGAATCCCGTGCTCGCTTCCCTCCATGGCAAGCTGTCGCGTCATCCCGATGATCGCCGCCTTGTTCGTCGTGTGAGCGAGCGACGGGAGCAGCTTGAAGCTGAGGGATCCGTTCAGCGAAGCCATGTTCACGACCACGCCGTGGCTTGCCTTGAGACGCGGCCACGCGGCGCGGGTGAGGTAGAACACCAGGTCGACCTCGTCCTTTTGCGCGGCCTCCCACTCCTCGTCGGTGAAGTCGTCGAGCCGGCTGAAGTGCGAGCGAGCGGCGAGGTTGAACAGCACGTCGATCCTGCCGAACTCGTTCACCGCGAGCTCGACGAGCTTCCCGCAATCGGCAGGGTCGCTGAGGCGGCACGGCTGCAGGGACACCATCTCGCCGCCTGCAGCCCGTACCATCTCGAGCGTCTGCTCGGCCGACTCGGTCGCAACGTCGCAGCCGACCACCAACCCGCCCTCCCGAGCGAACAGGAGGGCGGTGGCACGTCCCATGCTTCCGCCGGTGCCGGTAATGATGCAGACCTTGTCGGCCAGGCGACCTGGCATCACGTCGCGCCCTGGAGTGCCGCCGACGCGGCCTGCTTCTCGGCGTCTGCGACGCCGACGGCGTTCGTGACCTTCGGCGCCTCGCGGAAGTACCAGTAGATCACGTCGCGGGCGGGTCCTGCTGCCGGTGTCGCCCAGTCGCGGAAGAGCTCGGTGTTGACGGCGAGTGCCGTGGTCGGCGTGGCGCCTGCGTGCGACAGCCGCTCGATACCGGTGCGGTGCGCGACCTGGGACCGGCCGCCGACGGCGTCGGTGACGATCATCGGGTCGTACCCGTCCTTCAGCGCGTGGGTGGTTGCGAACGTGAGGCAGATCTCGGTGTGGAGGCCGCCGATGATCAGGCGCTTGCGCCCGGTCGCCTTCACCGCCTCGCGGAAGGCGTCGTCCTCGAACGCGTTCATGGAGGTGCGGTCGATCGGCTCGATGCCGTCCAGCTCGGCGAGGATCGAGGGCAGCGTCGGGCCGTTGAACCCGTACCCGACACCCACCGTCGACAGCACGATCGGCATGTCGAGCGCCTTGGCGGTCTTCGCCAGCAGCCGCACGTTCAGCTCGACGAGATCTGCCGGCGTCTCCGAGCGAATCACCTCGAACATCTCGTTCTGGTAGTCGATCAGTACCAGCGCGCAGTCCTCGTAGGTCCAGACTCCGAGATCCCTGTTCATCGTCTCCTCCTTTGTGCGGCGCCGGGCCGCGTTGCGGACGGACACGATCCTGCCGCGTCGAGCCGGCGGTCGAATCCTTGAATTCCCTGGTCCGCGACCCGAGGCGCTCGGTGGAGAGGCATCGCCCAGATCATCTAGAGTCACGCCCGGTCGCCGCAGATGGGGTCGCCGTCACACATTCCGACGCGCACGCAGCCTCCGGGAGTCCAACTGCTCGGCCGGCAGCGTGAGCGTGCGGTGCTCGCCGGCCTGCTCGACGGCGCGCGCGGCGGCGAGGGCGGGGTGTTGGTGGTGCACGGTGAGCCGGGCGTCGGGAAGACCGCGCTGCTCGACTGGATGGTCGAGGAGGGGCGGCAGCTGCGGGTGCTGCGGGCCGACGGGGTCGAGGGAGAGATGGAGCTCCCTTTCGCGGCGCTGCAGCAGCTGTGCTCGCCGATCCTCGACCGATCGGAGCGCTTACCGGCTCCCCAGCGCGATGCGCTCAACGTCGCCTTCGGCCTGAGCGCCGGGCACGCTCCGAATCCGTTCCTGGTGGGACTGGCCGCCCTCGGCCTGCTGTCCGAGGCATCGGAGCAGCGGCCGCTGCTGTGTGTGGTCGATGACTCCCAGTGGCTCGATCGTGCGTCGGCACGCGCGCTTGCGTTCGTTGCCCGCCGCCTGCTGGCGGAGAACATCGCGTTTGTGTTCACTGCTCGTGAGGTGGGCGACGCGCTCGCGGGACTGCCGGAGCTTCGCGTCGAGCCCCTTGGGCATCGTGATGCGCGGACGCTGCTGGAGTCGGTCCTGCCCGCTCGTCTGGATGAGGATGTGCTCGATCGGATCGTTCTCGAGACGCACGGCAACCCGCTCGCCCTGTTGGAGCTGCCACGCGGGCTGACGCCGATCGAGCTGGCGGGCGGGTTCGGGCTGCCGGCGGCGGCGCCGTTGTCCGCGAGCATCGAGGAGAGCTTTACGCGGCGTCTGGCCAGGCTGCCGGATGATGCGCGCCGCCTGTTGCTGATAGCGGCGGCCGACCCCACCGGCGACCCGGCGGTGGTATGGCGGGCAGCCCGGGAGCTCGAGATACCCGAGTCGACCGCGGAGACCGTCGAAGCGGAAGACCTGTTGGAGCTCGGCGTGCGGGTGGTCTTCCGCCATCCACTGGTGCGCTCGGCCATCTACCGGGCAGCCGAGCCGGGGGAGCGCCGCGCCACCCACCGCGCTCTGGCCGACGCGACCGATCCCAGGATCGATCCGGATCGACGTGCCTGGCACCGGGCGCAGGCGGCATCGATGCCCGACGAGGGCCTCGCCGAAGAGCTCGAGCGCTCGGCCGGACGGGCGCAGGCGCGCGGCGGGTTGGCAGCCGTCGCCGCCTTCCTCGAGCGCGCGGCCGCGCTCACACCCGATCCCGCGAGGCGTGCGCAGCGCCTGCTCGCAGCCGCCGGCGCCAAGCGCGATGCTGGCGCTCTGGAGGCTGCGCTCGCGCTGTTGGCGGGCGTCGAGGAAGGGCTGCTCGATGAGCTGGGACGGGCGCGCGCCGACCTCCTGCGAGGCCAGATCGCGCTTGAGCAGCGCCGCGGCGGCGACGCCGGGCGCCTGTTTCTGACTGCGGCGAGACGCCTCGAGCCGCTCGACCCCGAGCGAGCCCGCGAGACGTACCTCGAGGCGCTCGCCGGCGCCATGTCAAACGACGTCGAGGTCGGCGGCGGCGCCCAGGCGGTCGCCGAGGCGGCGCGGGCGGCGCCGACCGGCACCGCTCCGCCCCGGACGATGGACACGCTGCTCGACGCGTTCGCGATCCGCCTGACCGAGGGGTACACGGCCGCGGCGCCGACACTGGCCCGGTCGCTCGAGCTCCTACTCGCTATGGATGACTCCGACGAAGAGGTCAGCCGGCAGCTCTCGGTCTCCACCAGTCGCAACGGCAACATCGTCGCCCTCGAGCTGTGGGATGACGAGGCCCTGCATCGCCTCGCCGAACGCCAGGTGCAGGTCGCCCGCGACGCCGGCGCACTCGTCCACCTGCAGTTCGCTCTCAGCTTCCTGGCCAGAAGCCACATGCTCGCCGGCGACCTGACCGCGGCCACCCTGACGATCGACGAAAGCCGCTCGATCGCCGAGGCGACCGGAAACCCGGCGCTCGTGAACGCTCCCATGATCCTTGCCGCGTGGCGTGGCCGCGAGCCGGAAGCGTCCGAGCTGATCGAGGCCACGTCGGAGGAGGCGGCCGCGCGGCGATGGACGTCCCACAACTACGCGAGGTCCGTGCTGGCCAACGGCCTCGGCCGTCACGACGCGGCGCGCGATGCCGCCTGGCAGGCGTTCCAGCCCGACCCGGTCGGGTACGGCTCGTTGCTCGTGCCGGAGCTGGCCGAGGCCGCATCGCGGACCGCACACGGACCGCTGCTCGACGTCGCCGCGGATTGGCTCTCGGAGCGCACCGGCGTGCTCACGTCGCAGTGGGCATCCGGAATCGAGGCGCGCGTGCGCGCGTTGCTGAGCGAGGACGAGACCGCCGAGAGCCTGTACCGCGAGTCGATCGCGCACCTCGCCCGCACCCGCGTGCGGTTCGAGCTCGCACGCACCCACCTGCTGTTCGGTGAGTGGCTGCGCCGCGAACGCCGCCGCCTCGACGCCCGTGAGCATCTGCGCACCGCCCTCGAGATGTTCAGCGGCATGGGCACCGAGGCGTTCGCGGGCCGGGCCGAACGTGAGCTGCTGGCCACCGGCGAGCGCGCCCGCAAGCGCACCGTGGAAACGCTCGATCAGCTGACACCGCAGGAGGAGCAGATCGCCCGCCTTGCCGCGAGCGGAACCACGAACCGCGAGATCGCCGCTCGGCTCTTCATCACCCAGAGCACCGTCGAGTACCACCTGCGCAAGGCATTCCGGAAGCTCGACGTGAAGTCACGCACCCAGCTCGCACGCCGCATCTCGTAGTGTGGGCGTGGTGAGGTCTAATGCACGGTTCGACGGGATCCAAGCGGGCGTTAGACGCTTGCCGCCAAACGGGCGTGCGGGCGCAGACTCTGTCGCAGCGTGGCCACCAGGTCGCGCTGGATCACGTCCAGAAAGACGCGGGAGATGGCATCCTCCCGGTGGAACAGCTGGTCGAACGGTTCGCGTGGCAGGACCAGCAGCAGCGACCGCTCCCGCGTGATCGCTGTGACCGGCGATGACAGACCGTCGATCAGGGTCTCGTAGCCAAACGCTTTGCCGGGGCCGGCCAGCCCGACGCGGATGCGCCGGTCGCCGCGGATCAGCACTTTCTCCACCGCGCCGTTGATCGTGAGGTAGCAGGCCTTCGACGGCGCCCCTTCGGCCAGGAGCGTGCGTCCCGGCGGGCACCGCGCATAGCGCCCCGAGGTCAAGAAGCCCCAGAGCGCGGCGGGGTCGAAGTCGTGGAAGGTCGCCATGCGACGCAGGTACCTACTGTCGGGCGGACCGCAGTACTCGAGCTCGGCAAACGTCCGGGCCGCAACCTCACGCGGCAGGTCGACCACGTCGCCGCCAAGCGAGGCGGCAAGATGCCGGAGCTGCTCGCGGTGTCGTGCGGTGAACAGCGAGGCGAGGCGGCGTTTGAGGCTGAAGGTCGCCGGATCCTGGCGGGCCAGCAACGCCGCGAAATCTGCCTTGCCCAGCGCGAGCACCGTTGCCGGCTCGGTCGCCTGCACGCTCATCGTGTGCCCTCCGCCGTCGAGCAGCGCGATCTCGCCGACCATCTCCCCAGGACCCGCCCTGCCGATCTCCACGACCCGGCCACCCGGCGCGTGCAACGACGCCGAGACAGCTCCTTGGACGATGAGCAGCAACTCCCGTGCCTCCTCGCCCTGGCGCCAAAGAGTCTCACCCGCCGGTACGGCGCGGCGGCGCAGGACACGCGCCAGATCTGCGATGTCCGATTCGCTCCGCCCCTCGAGCAGCGGAACGGTGGCGAGGAAGCCGGCGGTGGAGCCGTCAGACATCCAGGTCGCGTGTCTCGAACTCGAGGCCGGAGGGGGTGAGCTCGGCTGTGAGCATCGAGTACTCCGGAACCTCGAGCCAGCTCGAGTGATCGGTGGTGAGCGGCTCGGACGCGATGATCACCGAGCGGGGCGGATCGCCGGCTGTCATCTGCCAGTCACCGTTGTGCTCCGCGTACTCGCCGCCGATTGCGTACCAGAGGCTCACGAACGGGAGGTCGGTCTCGAGCATCTCGTCCTCCGGCGGGTACCAGCCGTAATCGAACGAGAAGCGGGTGGCGACAAGGGCGCTGCCGGTGCTGAGGCACAGGTTGACCGGCGAGGATGTGTCGATGCCGTTGGCGGCGCGAACGCTGCGCAGTATGCGAAGAGCTTGGGCGGTCGCGTCCGCGAGCTCGCGCGTCTCCGGGACCCGGTAGGGATCGTCGAGCTGCGACAGGACCAGCGCATAGATCCATTCGGAGTCCGTGGTGCCCTCGATGCGCTGCGCCAGCTCGGGTCGCACGTGGTCGACGAGCGCGTAGCGCATGCGCGGGAACTGGCGCAAGTGCCCGTTGTGCGTGAGCGCAACGCGTGCGCCGCCGAACTGGAACGGATGCAGGTTCGTGTCGGCGACGACAGCCTCGTCGGAGTAGGTGACGCCGCGTACGTGGGCGACCATGCAGGTCGGCGCCAGCTTGGACGAGAGGAAGCCGAGGTTGCGGTCGAACGACGGCAGCGTCGTCGCGCGATAGCTGAACGGATCCTCCGGCCTGAGCGACGTAGGGTCCCATGCCTTCATGCCGAATCCCGCGAGGTTGAGGAACGTGTTCATCATCCGCGGGCTGTACGACTGGCGGACGAGGCTGTTGTCGGTGTCGAACAGCAGATTCTGCGCGGGAAGCGGCTCACCGAGGTAGGCCAGGATCCGGCACATATGCGCCATTCTAGGCGCGTCCGCCGGGGGCCGGTCGAAGGTACTGCCGCTGCCGGATGACGGCCACCCGCGTCTAGACTCCGCCGCGACACAAACGCCAGGGGGTCTCGTGAAGCAGTTCAGGTGCGGCGATGTGGTGCCCGGCTGCCAGTGGGTGGCGCGGAATGAGGACGAGCAGCAGCTGTTAGAGGAGATTCACACGCATGCCCGCGATGCCCACGGCATGGACGAGGTGCCACCCGAGGTGCTTGACGCAATCCAGGGCGTGATCACCGAGGTCCAGGTTTAGGGCACCGACGGCGGGAACGCGCCGGTTTCGAGGAACGTCTCGAGTTTTTCGGTGTGCGGCGCCAGATCGAAGCCCTGATCGCCGACCCACGCGTCGCTGTAGTAGGTGCCCGCGTAGCGGTCGCCGCCGTCGCAGATGAGCGTGACGACGCTGCCTTGCTCACCCCGGGAGAGCATCTCGGCAACCAGCAGGAACGCCCCCCAGACGTTGGTGCCGGTGGAGCCGCCGACGCTGCGGCCGGTGCGCTCGCTGACCGTACGCATCGTCGCTATCGAGGCGGCGTCCGGAACCTGGATCAACCGGTCGACGATGTCCGGCAGGAAGGACGGCTCGACCCGCTGACGCCCGATTCCCTCGATGCGTGAGGGCCGGCCGGTGAACGTTGACTGTTCGCCGCTCCAAACCGAGTAGAAGATCGAGTCCTCCGGGTCGACCACGCACATCCGGGTGGCGAACCGGCCGAAGCGGGCGTAGCGTCCGATCGTCGCGCTCGTCCCGCCGGTGCCGGCTCCGACCACGATCCAGGCCGGGACGGGATGCCGCTCCAGAGCCATCTGGCTGAAGATCGACTCCGCGATGTTGTTGTTGCCACGCCAGTCGGTTGCGCGCTCAGCGTAGGTGAACTGGTCGAGGAAGTACCCGCCCCGCTCGGCCGCGAGTCGCTGCGCCACGTCATACACCGTCGTCGGGTCGTCCACCAAGTGACAACTACCTCCCTGCGCCTCAATCAGCGCGATCTTTTCGGGGCTGGTGGAGGCGGGCATGACGGCGACGAACGGCAGGCTCAGGAACCGCGCGAAGTAGGCCTCGGAGACGGCCGTCGAACCGCTGGAGGCCTCGACGATGGTCGTACGCTCGCCGATCCAGCCGTTGCAGAGCCCGTAGAGGAACAGCGAGCGTGCCAGCCGATGTTTCAGCGAGCCGGTCGGGTGTACGGACTCGTCCTTCAGGTACAGATCGATGCCCCAGTCCTCGGGCAGCGGGAAGGCGTGCAAGTGCGTGTCCGCCGACCGGTTGGCGTCGGCTTCAATGCGACGAACAGCCTCATCCGCCCAGGCCCGCGAAACGAGGCGGTCGCGATTGGTGGGGAACGTCGGCACTCCTGCAGTCTCACCGATCACGGTGAGGGTTGCACGCCGAGCCGCACGCCGGCTGGTCAAACGTTCCTACAGCGCTACGAAAAGACGATCCGCGTGATGCTTGTGGGTCGGACTGCATGAGAGGATGCGGCCGTGACGACAACAGAGAACCAGCGCCGCGGTGTCAGCCGCTGGCTCCCCATCGTCACCTGGCTGCCCCGCTACGACCGCGCGTTCCTGCGCGGCGACGTCGCTGCGGGGATCGCGGTGACCGCGCTGATCGTTCCCAAGAACCTGGGGTACGCGGGCATCGCCGGCGTGCCGCTGCAAAACGGGCTGTACGCGGCGGCGGCGGGCGCGATCCTGTACGCCCTGTTCGGCACATCGCAGCAGATCTCGACCGGGCCAAGCTCATCGCTTGCCGCCGTTGCCGGCGGAGCGGTACTGCTGACCGGGCTGGGCGGAAAGCAGGCGGCGGAGCTGGTGGCTGCGATCACGCTCGTCACGGGGGCGCTGTTCCTGCTCCTGGCGGTGTTTCGGCTGGGATGGATCGCGCGGTTTCTGTCCAAGCCGGTGATCACGGGCTTCCTGGCGGGAGCGGCCGTGGACGTGGTGATCGGCGAGCTGCCGAAGCTGACCGGGACGACGGCCGACGGGGTGAACGCCTGGCGGGAGCTCGGCTCGTGGGTCGGATCGCTGGGCGACATCCACGGCACAACGCTGCTGGTCGGGGCCGTGTCGCTGGTCGTGATCCTGGCGCTGCGGTTCCGCGCGCCCGCCGTCCCGGGCGCCCTGGTGCTGGTGGCCGGCGGCATCGTCGCAGCACGCGCCTTCGACCTCGGCGGGCACGGGGTCGACCTGGTCGGGCACGTCCCGCGCGGGCTGCCGGCACCACGGCTCCCGAGCGCCGACCTGTTCCGCGAGCGGTACGCCACCATCGGCGTCGCCGCGGGCGCGCTACTGCTGATCGGCTTCTCCCAGACAGCCGGGGACGCGCGCGCCTTCGCCACCCGGCACAGGTACCGGATCGACATCGACCAGGAGTCGGTGGCGCAGGGCATGGCCAACGTCGGCTCGGGCGTGTTCCAGGGCATGCCGGTCTCGACCAGCCTCTCGGCCAGCTCGCTGAACGAGTCGGCCGGGGCCCGCACGCCGGTTGCCTCGCTTGTCACCGGCGCGCTGGTGGTGCTCACGCTGATCGTGCTGGCGCCGCTGTTCTCGGATCTGCCGAAGGCGGTACTGGGTGCGGTGATCATCGACGCGGTCGTGTTCGGGATGATCGACTTGCCGGAGTTCCGCCGGCTGCGCCGGGTCACTCCCTTCGACTTCTGGATCGCCATCGCCGCTTTCGTCGGCGTGATGTCGGTGGGCGTCCTCGCCGGCGTGGTGGTCGGCGTGGTGCTCTCGCTCGGCTGGCTCGTCTACGTCGCCACGAATCCGCCGATGCCGCTGCTCGGCCGCGAGGCCGGTACGCAGGTGTACCGCGACCTCGACGAGTACCCCGGCGACGAGACGTTTCCGGGCATCGTCGTGCTGCGAATCGACAGCGGCGTGTTCTTCGCGACCGCCCAGGCGCTCGACGACCGCATCCGCGACCTTGCCGACGGCGCGCCCGAGCCGCTCACGGGGGTGGTGCTGGACCTCGAGGCCGTCCCCTTCATCGATTCCCAGGGCTCCGAGCAGCTGACCCAGATCCACCAGTTGGTGCAGACTCGCGGGGCCACGCTGCGCCTCGCACGCGTCAAGCCGTCGGTGCTGGCCGTGCTGCGCCGAGACGGTGTGATCGACCGGATCGGCGCCGACCACGTACACGGCAACGTTCACCGTGCCGTGGAGGCGCAGCGCGCCGCCGAGCGCCCCGGCCAGCCGGCGACGTAGGCCGTGGTCACGGGTCCTGGAGCAGCCCCAGCACGTTGCCGTCGGGGTCGGTGACGGTGGCCACCAGGCGGCCGCCGCCGACGTCGCGCGGCGGATCCTTCACGGTGGCACCCGCGGCCGTCACGTCGGCCAGCTTCGCCTCGATATCCCCAACGTGCCAGTAGGCCACCGGGGAGGTCATCCCTTCCTGCCCACCGCCGGGCACGAGCCCGATCTGCTGGCCGGCGGCGTCGAAGCCGACGTAGTACGGCGCGTCCGCCTGCGGCTGCACCCCGAGCAGCGCGGCGTAGACCGGCTTGGCCTTCGCCAGGTCGGACACCGGATGCAGGACGGTCTTGATTCCCTGGTTGGACGAGTCCGCCATGGTCGCTCCTTAGGTCGTGGGCGGTTCTATGCCTGCCTGGAGTTTCTCGAGCAGCTCCGCCAGCTGCGCCGTCTCCTCGTCGGTGAGGTGGGAGCGCAGCCGGCGGTCGTGGGCCGCCGCCACCTGCCGCAGCCGCGCGAACAGCTCCTCACCCGCCTCGGTCAGCTCCACCTGCTGGCCTCGGCGGTTGCCGGCGTCGCGCCAGCGGTGGACGAGGCCCTGCTGCTCGAGCGCGTTCAGGTGGTGGGTGAGGGTGGCCCCGGAGATGCCCATCGCATCGGCCATCCGCGACTGCGTTCCCCACTGCTGCGAGCGCACCAGCAACAGCACCGGCCACGTGGACGCCGAGCCGCCCGCCTCGGCCATCGCCTGCTCGAAGGCGTTCGATACGACCCGCGCGGTGCGCGTCAGGCGCAGTCCGATCGGCGGGAAGACGGGGGGCCTGCTCACCTGATCATGATACCAGATAAGATTTGACATCTAATGATTTGATATCTAATCTTTCGCCATGCTCAACGAGCAGACACCCCGACCGGCGCACTCGGTGGCCCTGCCCTTCGCGGCGATCGTGCTGGCGATGCTGCCGGCGGTGCTCGACCAGACGATCCTGGCCACCGCCCTGCCTACCATCGCTCTTGACCTCGGGCGCGTCACTGACGTGGCCTGGCTGGTCACCGCCTACGTGGTCGCGGCCGCCGCAAGCACGCCGCTGTGGGGCAAGCTGGGCGACAGGCACGGGCGGAAGCGCCTGCTCGAGATCTCTCTCGGCCTGTTTCTGGCGGCCTCCGCGCTCTGCGGCGCCGCGCCCGGCCTTGCGGCGCTGATCGTCGGCCGTGCCGTCCAGGGGGTCGCCGCCGGCGGCCTGATGACGCTTGCCATGGCCGCCGTCGGCGACCTGGTGTCGCCGCGCGAACGTGCGCGGTACCAGGGCTACATCGCCGCCACGTTCGCGGCTGCCACCGTGGCCGGGCCGCTGCTGGGCGGCGTGATCGTCCAGCACGCCGGGTGGCGGTGGGTGTTCTACGTGAACCTCCCGATCGGCCTGGCGGCGCTGGCCGGACTGCGCCTGCGCATGCCGGCCCCGCGCGCCGAGGCTGCTCGGCACCCGCTCGACGTCGCGGGCGCGGCCTTGCTCGCTGCCGCCACGGCCGGCTTCATCCTGATCTGCGTTTGGGGCGGCCGCCGATATCCCTGGGGGTCGCCGGAGGTCCTGGCGCTGGCCGGCCTCACCGGCGCCCTCGTGCTCGCGCTCGTCCTCCGGGAGCGGCGCGCCGCTGACCCGATCGTCCCCTTCGAGCTGCTCCGCACCGGCACCATGGCGATCGCCTGTTCGGCCCTGTTCCTGACCACGGCCGCCCTCTTTGCGGTCAACGTGTTCGTGCCGCTCTACCTGCAGACCACGACCGGCGCGACCCCGACCGAAGCCGGGCTGCTGCTGATGCCGATGATGCTGGGCATCACCGTCTCGACCAACCTGGCGGGGCGCTGGATCGCCCGCACCGGCCGCTACAAGCGATACCCCGTCGCCGGCGCCGCGATGATGACCCTCGCGCTGATCGAGCTGGCCGCGGTCGCCGGGAGCCCGTCCCGGGTCACGATCGGGATCGGCCTGGCCATCTTCGGCCTCGGCTTCGGCATGGTCGGCCAGGTGCTGATCGTCGCCGTCCAGAACGCCGTCGATCGCGGCCGCCTGGGCGTCGCGATGGCCGCCACCAGCTTCTCCCGCGGCCTCGGCGGCGCGGTCGGCGCGGCGCTCTTGGGAGCCGTCTTCGCCTCCCGGGTGGCAGGTTCCACGGCACCAGCGGCGGCGCGCGGCGAGGTGATCGACGGCGTGCAGACCGTGTTCATCGCCGCCGCACCGCTCGCAGCGCTAGCGCTGGCGGCCGTGCTCCTGATGGAGGAGCTGCCGCTACGGGGCCGCGAGGCCACCACACAACCACCTGAAACGAAAGGACCGACATGGCAGACAACGACAGACGCAACGACCGCACCCGGGGACCGCGCGACCGCAGCCTCCGCGCCGGAGACGGCGACCGGGAGGCCTTCGCGGCCATCCTCCGCGAACAGCATCTAGACGGCCGGCTGGACAGCGACGAGTTCCAGGAACGGCTCGAGGCCTGCATGGCGGCCAAGACGTACGCCGACCTTGACCGGCTGGTGGCCGACCTGCCCGGTGGCGAATCGGCGGAACCGCGGCCGGCTGGTCGCCGCGCATGGAGGCCGCGGCCGTGGCCGTTCCCGCTGCTGCCGCTGGCGCTGATCGCAGCGATCATGATCGGCACCGGCCACCACCTCTGGTTCCTGATCCCGCTGGTGGCGTTCTTCGTGATCCGCCCGCTGCTCTGGCGCTCGTGGGGCTGGAGCGCCTGGGGCTGCGGCCCGCGCCGGTCGTGAGCTACCCGCCCAGGCATGACGCCGAGCCGGTAGCCGGTCGTACTCGGACTGATCCGGCTCGGCGTCATGCCCACGCTCGGTCACGTGCCGCAAGCTAGCAAGGTGCGCTGCTGCGTGAATCGCGCGCCCGGCCGTACCACCGGGCGCGGAGGTCGGCGTCCTCGTGCGGTCGCTTGGACACCATGTTGGTGCGGGAGGCGACCTTCGAGTAGTCGCCCGCCGCCCAGGCCCGCCGCTGGCGGGCGGTCAGTTCGGACAGGTTCGGTTCGAAGACGTCGATGGTGCTCATGTGAACTCCTTGGGAAGTTGTGAAACACGAACGATCGTGCTGACTAATCCATGCACTATACGATCGGTCGTGCTATCTTGTCAAGTATGAACCAGCCGACAATCACCGCAGCACCCGCCCAGCGCCGCCAGCGAGCCGACGGCCGCCGCAGTCGCGACGCGATCCTCGACAATGCCGCGCGCCTGGCGACCGTCGAGGGTCTGGAGGGCCTTTCGATCGCCAGGCTGGCCGAGCACACCGGGATGAGCAAGAGCGGGCTCTACGCCCATTTCACGTCCAAGGAGGAGCTGCAGCTGGCCACCATCGAGCGCGCCCAGGAGATCTTCGAGACCGAGGTGCTGCGTCCGGCCCGGACGAAGCCGGACGGGTTGCGCCGGCTGTGGGCGCTGTCCGACGAGTTCCTCTCGCACCTCGAACGCAACGTGTTCCCCGGCGGCTGCTTCTTCGCCGCCGTGGGCGCGGAGTTCGACACCCACCCCGGGCGCGTCAAGGAGCGGATCGGCGTGTTCATCGAGGAGTGGGTGGGGGAGCTGATGGCCGCAGCTGCCGCGGCGCAGCGTGCGGGCGAGCTGCCGCCCGACCCGGATCCGGAGCAGCTCATCTACGAGGTCGACGCGCTGCTGCTGATGGCGCACGCCGCCTACACCATGTACGGCGACGCGGCGCTGCTGGAGCGCGCGCGGGTGGGGCTGGCGCGACTGCTGGGTCCGCGGCCGGAATGAGCCGCGCGGCGGGTAGCATCTCGCCGATGTCCAAGAAACGGGCGCGGCGGGTGCCGCGCAACCTGTATGAGGCGGAGCTGGCGCGGCTCCAGATCGAGCTCGCGCGCATGCAGACGTGGGTGCGTGCCGAGGGTGCACGGGTGGTGGTGCTGTTCGAAGGCCGCGACGCCGCCGGCAAGGGCGGCACCATCAAGCGCATCACGGAGCCGCTCAACCCGCGGTTCTGCCGGATCGCCGCGCTGCCCGCTCCGAACGACCGCGAGAGCACGGAGTGGTACCTCCAGCGATACGTCGCGCACCTGCCGTCCGCGGGCGAGATCGTCCTGTTCGACCGCAGCTGGTACAACCGGGCCGGCGTGGAGCACGTGCTCGGGTTCTGCACGGACGATCAGTACCGGCTGTTCATGCGCCAGTGCCCGGAGTTCGAGCGGATGCTGATCGAGGACGGGATCCTGCTCACCAAGTACTGGTTCTCGGTCTCCGACGAGCAGCAGCGGCTGCGCTTCCAGGAGCGGATCGACGATCCCACCAAGCGCTGGAAGCTCTCGCCCATGGATCTCGAGTCACGCTCGCATTACGTCGACTACTCGCGTGCCAAGGACGAGATGTTCGTGTACACCGACCTGCCAGAGTCGCCCTGGTTCGTCGTCGAGGCGGATGACAAGCGTCGCGCGCGGCTGAACTGCATCGCGCATCTGCTGTCGCGCGTCCCCTACGAGGATCGCACCGACAAGCATCCGCCGAAGCTCCCGCGCAGGCAGTCGGAGGGTGGATACCGCCGCCCGCCGGTCGATTCGCAGACCTTCGTCCCCGATCATGCCGCTCGGCTCGAGGACTGAGCTGATCCTCGCTCACGGGCTGGGCAGCCGCACCGCGTAGACGCGCGTCCCCCAGTTCTGATGGCGATCGACGGTCTGACTCGACCGGGGCGGGATGTACTCATTGGCGAGCCAGACACGGTGTGCGGCCGGGTCGAGCACCGCCCACGAGTAGTCGCCCCACCGCGTCGACTTCCTGAAGTACGGCCCTCTGCCCGGGCTGGTGATGACCGGCGGCCCGAAGTTCGCCTGACCGGACGCGATCGTCGCGTAGCCGGCGCTGGGGAACATGTCCGGTCCGGAGATGGAGAAGCCCATCGCCGCGTTCCCGCGCCGGTCGCCGGCGATCGCCGGGTACAGGATGCCGTTGCCAGGTGAGGAGACATAGCCCTGCCGGTTGATGGTGGCGCTCAGGTGGCCGCCATCCAGGCTCGGCGCTACGTCGAACCAGGCCGCCGCCGCGACCGGCTTTCCACCGCCGGCGTGTAGCGCGGTTCCCAGCTCGCCCCACAGCCGTCCGCCGATCGCCTGCACCTGCTGCATGCGGTCGTCGCCCGAGTCGATCAGCGACTGCGGCCCCATCTGCGGGGTGGCAGGCGGCCCTGAGTAGCTCTGCGACGGGATGATGGTCCGCTGCAGGTGAGGATCGGGGTGCGACCCCAGCACACGGTTCGTGACCGCCCACACGCCGATGCGGTTGTCGCCGGTTCCATTCGGATCGAGCGAGCTCATCAGGTACTCGGCCCTGCTGAAGCCGACGGTGATGGCCGGCTGCACCGATGCAGCCTTGTGGCCGCCGATCCGCAGCGGGCCGATGTGAACGAACGTGGGTGACGCATCGCCGTCAACCAGCTGGCGCTTGTCGATCACGTACAGCTGTGCGCCGTTGAACTGCGGGCCGTTGATAGAGAACTCGTTGGTCGAGATGTAGATGTTCTGACCGTCAATGCCGAGCAGCGGCTGGTCGCCGAAGCACGGGCAGCCGTGTCCGCCGGGATCGGTGGTGTTGATCTTGAGGTGCGTCCAGGTGCCGCGCGGGTCGGCGGCATGCCTGACCGCGATCTCGAGTCTGCTGGCCGTGAACGTGTCGTTCAGGAAGAGGATGCTCGCGAACCAGGTGTGCGTGGCCGGGTCGTACTGGCAGCGCGGGTCGCTGGTGAACTGCTTGAAGCCATCGCCGAACAGGGCGTTTACGTTCGTGGGCCCGGCGAGGCTGCGACCGTTCTCGCGGTAGACCCGGAAGGCGGAGTTCACCGGCTCCAGGACGAACCCGTTGCCGACGCAGAGTCCCTGGTCGGGCGGCTCGAACTCGGCGCCGAAGTTCGTGACGGCGCTGTCACGGCTGCTGACGCCGTTGAAGTTGTGAACGAGCACGGACGCCGAGGCGGCGCCGAAGGCGGCTGCCACCGGGGCAACATCCGGCACGACGGCGCCGCTCAGAACCGGGTGGGTGGCACGAGCGCCGCGATCAGGCAGGGCGGTGCGTTGTGCCGAGGCGCCACCGGCGGTCACCAGCGACCACACCGCCACGTTGACCGCAAGCAGCATTCCGAGCGATACGCGCTTCCCCCGACCAGTCATGGAGCCCCCCGTGATTAGTTGTTCTCGCAACTGGCGACATTAGCACCTTAAGCGATCCCGGGGTATACCGGTTATCACACCCGCCGGCTCAGTCCGTCGGGTTGATGACCGGCGGTGTCGTGGCCGGCAGGGCGTTCCGGGGGTCGGACTATCAACCGAGCCCCGCGGCCGCGCGTGGCGAAGCTGATCGTCCAGCGGATCAGCACCAGCAACCTGTTCTGGAAGCCGATCAGGTAGAAGAGGTGCACGACCAGCCACGTCACCCAGGCGGTGAACCCGGACAGGTGCAGTCCCTTGACGTCGGCGACGGCCTTTGAGCGGCCGATCGTTGCCAGGTCGCCCTTGTCGACGTAGCGGAACGGCTTGGTCGCCTGGCCGCGCAGCCGGTCGCCGACGAGCCGGGCGGCATACCGGCCCTGCTGCAGGGCGACCGGTGCCAGGCCGGGCAACGGTACGATAGTGCCGTCCTTGGCGCGCACCCGCACCATGTCGCCAAGCGCCAGCACCTCCGGATGCCCAGGCAGCGAGAGGTCGGGCTCGACGGTGACCCGGCCCGACCGGTCGACCGCCGCGCCAGCTGCCTCGGCGAGCCGCGTGGCCAGCTCCGACGCGGTCACGCCGGCGGCCCAGATCGCGGTGCGCGCCGGCGTCTGCGCGACCTCGCCGTCCGGTCCCCGGACGGCGACCGAGTCGTCGGCGACACCGACGACGGTGTGGTTGAGGAGCGGCGTCACGCCCAGCCTCTCGAGTGCGGTCGTTGCTTTCTGAGATAACGACGCGGGGAAGTTCGTGAGCACCCTGTCTGAGGCCTCGACCAGCAGCACGCGGGCGGCACGGGTGTCGGCCGACCGGAAGTCGGCGCGCACGACGTCCCGCGCGAGTTCGGCGATCTGTCCAGCCATCTCCACACCGGTGGGGCCGGCGCCGACCACCACGAAGGTCAGCCAGGCCTGCCGCAGCTGTGGGTCAGGCTCGAGCTCAGCAGCCTCGAACGCGGCCAGGATCCGGCTGCGGATGTCGAGTGCGCCGGCGAGCGATTTCAGCTCCGGCGCGTCGGTCCGCCACTCGTCGTGACCGAAGTAGTTGTACCGAGAGCCGCCCGCGACGATCAGCGTGTCGTATCCCAGGGTGGTGGACCCGCCCTGGTTGGGCAGGTGCGCGAGCACGACCTCGCGGTGCTCGAGGTCGAAGCCGGTCACCTCGGCCAGCACCACCCGCGCGTTTCGCTGCTTGCGCAGGATCGAGCGCAGCGGCGCGGCGATCTCTGCCGGCGACAGCGCCCCCGTCGCCACCTGGTAGACCAGGGGCTGGAACAGCGTGAAGTTCTGCCGGTCGACGAGCGTCACCTCGACCGGTGCCCCGCGCAGGCTGCGCACGGCTCGCAGACCGGCGAAGCCCCCGCCGACGACCACCACTCGGTGAGTGCCCGGCGCACTCTGCGTCGCATCGGTCATGCCAGCGACGATACCCCGTGGCTGCCAAGCCGGTGAGGCGCGACGCCAGAGCCGCGACGCGACGTGTCACGCCGACGTTCCAACTGCGTGACGCCTGGCGCGCTCTTAACAGAGTCAAACACCGGATCG